>Ga0335074_10001198_pt1 | contig 35419 bp, 32 predicted proteins | sample Lox_Sample_23_FD_206715 | JGI IMG/M metagenome (GOLD analysis project Ga0335074, IMG submission 206715) | Soil microbial communities from Loxahatchee National Wildlife Refuge, Florida, United States - Lox_Sample_2.3 | ecosystem: Environmental > Terrestrial > Soil > Wetlands | place: USA... | reverse complement strand
AGCCACCCGCTTCGGCCGAGCCGTTCGCGCGGCCCGAGCCGCCCGCCGTGCCCGAACCGCCCTTGCCTGCAGAGCCGTCCGCGGCCATGACGCCCGCACCAGAAGAACCCGCGCCAGAAGAACCCGCGCCGGAAGAACCCGCACCGGAAGAGCCCGCGCTGCGAGAGCCCGCGCCGGAAGAGCCCGCGCCGGCCGATCAGACGCCGCTGGCTGAGCCGGTCCCGCCGCCTGCCGCCGATGCGTATTCCTGGTCTTCGCCGTCGGTCTCGCCGCAGTCGTCGGCTCCGCCTACCGCTCCCATGCCGATATTCACGCGGACCACCTGGTCGGCAGTGGTCACGTCGGACCGGATGTACTACGAGCAGATGCAGCTCAAGGGCGCGCTCACCGGCTCGCCTGTGCCGTTCCCGGCCATCAGCACCGAACGGCGGTTCACGCTCAAGGGGAAGCAGGTGCGGATCGGCCGGCGCAGCGTGGCCCGCGGCGTGGAACCGGAGATCGACCTGTCCGGACCGCCCGTCGACCCGGGCATCAGCCGCCTGCACGCCATGCTGCTCCCCGCGCCAGACGGTTCCTGGGCGGTGCTTGATCCAGGCTCGGCCAACGGCACGTTGCTCAACGGCCGCGAGATAGCGTCCGGAGACCTGGTCCCGCTGCGCGATGGTGACCGGATCAACCTCGGGGCCTGGACGGTGATCACCGTGCGCCGCGAGTAGGATCGCCCTGCCATGAACCGCAACCTGCCTGCTTGCGTTCACCCGAAGTAGTCCTGAATGGCAGGCAAAATAGAGAACGTCATGGTGCGTCGGGTTCCGATGACGGGAGCGTGCATGGCGGGTCGGCGATGAGCACCACGGTTACCGGTAGCCCGTCGCGGGGGCAGGTCGCGTCGCACCTGGACGCGCTCGCCGCTGAACGGGATGAGATCGAACCGGAGCCCGCCGCGGTCACCGCGAGCTTCCGTGACACCGAACGGATCGTGGTGAATGTCATGAGCAGACGTGACGAGCTGCGCGGGCTGCTCGGTGCCGATCAGGCCAAGGCGGCCATCCTGGCGCTAGGAGGACAGCCGCGATGACCACGCTGACACCGGATGAGGCCCGCCGGGTCGAGCTAGTCGACATGGCCAACGCGATCCGGCCCAGGACCCTCACGTGACCGGCGACCCTGGTGCAACGGGCGGCCCGCTGGCTGTCGAAGGCACCTGCCCGCGCTGCGGCGCGCCGGTCGGCGCGGCGGACAGCTTCTGCGAATCATGTGGGGTCGAACTGATCCCGCCCATGGTGAGCGCCGCGCCTCCCGGATACCAGGCGGAGTGCCCGGTGTGCTCAGTGGACCCGGAGGCTCCGCCCAGCGCGATCACGGCGGAGGGCTACTGCGAGTCCTGCGGCCGTAAGGTGCCGTCCGGCCGGGATCATTCCGAACTCGATCTCGGGCTGCTGGCCGGGGTGACCGACCGCGGCCTGCGGCATTCGCGCAACGAAGACGCGATGGCCCTGGCCACGGCCGACGTACCCGGCGGCCCGGTGGCGATCGCCGTCGTCTGCGACGGCGTGTCCACCTCCCCGCGACCCGACCAGGCGTCGCTGACCGCGGCCCAGACCGCGGTGCGGGCCCTGCTCACCTCGGCCCGGCGCGGCGATGATCTCCGCGAGGCCTCGCTGGCCGCCGTGTACTCAGCCCGTCAGGCCCTGACCAGGATCAGCTCGCCGGTCGAGGCACCGTCAGCCACCTACATATCCGCGGTGACCGGCCGCGACGCGGTCACGGTGTGCTGGCTCGGCGACAGCCGCGCCTACTGGCTCAGCACCGGACCGGACGTCATACGCCTGAGCACGGATGACTCATTGGCCGAGGATCTGGTCACGCGGGGCGCGATGAGTGAGGCGGAAGCCCTGGCCTCCCCGCACGCCCATGTGATCACCCGCTGGCTCGGCGCCGACCTGGCCGAGCCCGAACCGCATGTCGTCCGGTTCGAACCGCCCGGTCCCGGCGTGGTACTGGTGTGCTCGGACGGACTGTGGAACTACCGGCCCGGGGCTGCGGACCTGGCCGACCTCGCGCTCCCGGCCGCGGTCACCGACCCGCTCGGCGCGGCGGCCGAACTGGTGAAGTTCGCGCTCGACGCCGGGGGCATGGACAACATCACCGTGGTGCTGGTGCCCTTCCCGCTGACACCGTTCCCGGAAGAACCGCCTCACCCGAAGACCGTTCCCGTCCGGCGGCAAGCGACGTTACCGGGGAGAACTCAGCCATGACCGAGCCCGGCTTCACCGTTGACGTCGACCAGATCAGTAGCCTCCCGCGGGGAGAGGCATATCCAGGAGGCACCGATGGCGATCTGTCCCAACGGGCATGACTCGGCGAGCGACGACTTCTGCGGCGTGTGCGGCATGCGCGTCGCCGGGAGCCCCAGTCCCGTGAGCGCCGGAGCGAGCGCCGGAGCAAGCGGCGGCAACGGCACCATGGGCGGCAGCGGTTACGGGCCCGCGGCGGGCAGCGGTCCTTCCGGACGCCCCGCCGTTCCGCCGCAGGCGATGGGCATGCCCGGAGCCGGGCCGCGCGCGGCTGGTCCCGCTGAGCCGTGCCCGAGGTGCGGTACGCCGCGGGTCGGCCAGTTCTGCGAAGCGTGCGGTTACAAATTCGGTGCCGGCCAGCCGCCCTGGGCCCCGGCCCCGCCCGCGCCCTCGCCGTCGTCCGGCCTCTCGGCTGCGCCCCAGCCCCTGCCGTCGCCCTGGCCGCCGTCCCCGGCCCCGTCCATGTCCCCGGCCCCGTCCATGTCCCCGGCCCCGTCCATGTCCCCGGTCCCGTCCATGTCCCCGGCCTCGTCTCTACCCTCGGCCCCGTCCATGCCCCCGATCCCGACCGCTCCGCCGGTCTCGCCCACGCGGGCGACGGGCTCCTACGCCCCGACGGTGTGGACTGCCGTGGTGTCCGCCGACCGCCTCTACCACGAGAACGTCCAGGCTTCGAGCGGCCCCGACGCGGCGGTGGTGCCGTTTCCCGGCTACTACGCTGAACGGCGGTTCCGGCTCACCGGCAGCCAGATGCGGATCGGGCGGCGGAGCGTGTCGCGCGGCATCGATCCGGAGATCGACCTGACCGGCCCGCCGGCCGACCCGGGCATCAGCCGGCTGCACGCGGTGCTGATCGCCGCGCCGGACGGCAGCTGGGCGGTGCTGGATCCTGGCTCGGCCAACGGCACTCTGGTCAACGGCATGGAGATCCCGACCGGAGTCCAGGTGCCGCTGCACGACGGGGACCGCATCAATCTGGGCGGCTGGACGGCGATCACGGTACATCGTGGCTAGCCATCACGGCCGCGGTTCATCACCAGGGGGACCCGAGGCACTAACGTATGCGGCATGATCAACGTGCCGCCCCCGTCCGACCACGCCGAGGTTGACCTGGGCACTGCCGCCGGAGTCACCGATCGGGGTGTACGGCATCAGCGCAACGAGGATGCGATGGCCCTGGGGTCAGAGCAGACACCCGGGGGCCTCGTGGTGGTGGCTGTGGTCTGCGATGGCGTATCCTCCTCGCCCCGGCCCGACGAGGCGTCGCACGCGGCCGCCCAGGCGGCCCTGTCCGTGCTGCTCGAAGCCGTCCGGGCCGGCCGGAATCTGGCCGAGGCCTCCCGAGCGGCGGTCGTGGCCGGGCGTGAGTCGGTGGCCGGGCTGGGGGAGCCGGAGGGCGAGAGGTCGGCGACCACGTTCCTGTCCGTGGTAGCGGCCCGCGACGATGTGACCCTGTGCTGGCTGGGCGACAGCCGGGCCTACTGGCTGGCGTCGGATGAGTCCGGATCGGTTCAGATCACCCGCGATGATTCGGTCGCCGGGGGCATGGTCGAGGCCGGCCTGGCCACCGAGGAGGCGGCCATGGCCCTGCCCCACGCGCACGTGCTGACCCGCTGGCTCGGCGCCGAAGCCGCCGACCTGGAGGGTGACCCGGCTCGGGCCCCGCACGTGGAGCAGTACTCCCCGCCCGGGACCGGGGTCCTGCTCGTCTGCTCGGACGGCCTGTGGAACTACCTGCCCGGTGCGGCCGAACTGGCCAGGCTCGCCCTGCCTCGCGCGCTCACCGATCCGCTCGGGGCCGCGAACGACATGGTCCGCTTCGCGGTCGACGCCGGCGGCGCCGACAACATCACCGCCGTCCTGATCCCGCACCCCGCGCCGGAGCCTTCCTGACCCGGTCAGTACTCGGGCCGGATCGAGCGCATGGCTCGTAAATGCTCACGTTCCGCAGGTGCCCCGGGTGGGATTCGAACCCACACTTTATGGTGTTTGAGACCATCCGCTCTACCGGTTGGCGTACCGGGGCACAGCTCACCCGTCCGCGGGGAGCAGCCGAAACACAATGTATCTGATCACGGTACCCTCGGGGGGTGAGTCAGAAGCTGCTGCGCGTCGTGATCGCCGAGGATGAGGCCCTGATCCGCCTCGACCTCAAGGAGATGCTGGAGGAAGAGGGCTACTCGGTCGTGGCCGAGGCCGGCGACGGGGAGTCTGCCGTCCAGAGCGTCACCGAACTGCACCCGGATCTGGCCATCCTCGACATCAAGATGCCGATCCTGGACGGAATCTCCGCCGCCGAGCGGATCGCCGCGGACCGGCTTGCGCCCGTCGTCATCCTCACCGCCTTCTCCCAGCGCGAACTGGTCGAGCGAGCCCGTGATGCCGGGGCCATGGCCTACCTGGTCAAGCCGTTCACCAAGGCCGACCTGGTGCCCGCCGTCGAGATGGCGGTCAGCCGGTTCGCCGAGATCCGCGCGCTTGACGCCGAGATCGACACGCTGCGCGAGCGGCTGGAGGTCCGCAAGCTGCTCGACCGGGCCAAGGGCCTGCTCCAGTCCGAGCACGGCCTCAGCGAGCCCGAGGCGTTCCGCTGGATCCAGAAGACATCCATGGACCGCCGCCTGACGATGCGCAAGGTCGCCGAGGCGGTCATCGAGGGCAGCATGCAAGTCCCCGGCGAGACCGCCGAGACCGCCGAGCCCTGAACCGGTCCGGGAACCAGCTAAAAAGGAACCCGGGGGGCCGTTGGTGCCGTGTCTGCCTTCCCCGGCTGACACGTTCTCTACTTGGACCCCCGGGCTCGCCGTCACCACGTTAGCGACCGGCCGCCGCGCGGCGCAAAAGGGAGTTGCCCCCGTCGGCGGCCCGTGGTCACTTACCGTTTGCCCGGATCGCCAGCGCCGGTCAGGTCAAGGTCCTGTACCTGGTCCCTGATCAGGCAGGTCAACCGGGACGTGCACACCCGGTTGCCGCCCGCATCCGTGACGACGATGTCATAGGTGGCCAGCGTCCGGCCTCCGTGCGCCAGGGTGGCCACGGCCGTGACCTCCCCGTCGCGGACGCCGCGGTGGTGGGTCGCGCTGATCTCGATGCCGACCACCATCCGGCCCGCGCCCGCGTGCAGGTACGCGCCCAGCGACCCGATGGTCTCCGCGAGCACGCAGGACGCGCCGCCGTGCAGCAGGCCGTGGGGCTGGATATTGCCCTCGGCCGGCATGGTCGCCACCACCCGCGACGCGGAGGCCGACAGGATCTTGATGCCCATGCGGCCCGGGAGCGTGCCCTCGGCCACGGTCATCGCCATGATCTTGTCCAACATCTCCTGGTCCATGCGCACCCTCCCCGAAGCAGCTCACCCGGTCCACGTAAGGTTCCCATGCAATCGCACACGCCGCCCGCGGCCTGGCCGCGCTGACCTGTCCTGCGGGCCGTCCAGGTCCCGGCACGCGCGGCCCGGAGGGCAGATCCGACAAATTTCATCGCAAGATTTTGTGACTTAGAGGGTGACTTTATCCGTGTTAGCGCTCACAATCTGGTTTGGTACCTGTTTACGAAGGGAGCGCACTATGCGCGAGATCGGAAGACAGCGCCGTCTCCGCCGGACCGCCCTCATCGGCCTGGCGGCGATGGCGGCGATCGCCATCGGAGGGTCCATCACGGCCACTCAGGCCAGCGCCGCGAGCACCGCGAAGGCGGGGTACGGCGGCGGCCTGTCCCTCAGCAGGCAGTTCTTCGGCCAGACCGTTGAGCCTTACACCGGCAAGGAAACAAACGTCTACCGGTACACGCTCAGCAACGCCAACGGGATGAGCGTCCAGATCCTCACCTACGGCGGGATCGTCCAGGACATCTGGGTGCCCGGCAGGAACGGGCAGAAGGCCGACGTCATCCTCGGCTTCAAGACCCTGCAGGATTACGTCACCTACGCCAGCCCGCCGGTGACCGCGAACGGCGGCCCCTACTTCGGCGAGCTCATCGGCCGGTACGGCAACCGGATCGCCAAAGGCACCTTCAGCCTGGTCCAGCCGGGCGCGGGGAAGGTCACCTACACCGTGCCCGTCAACAACGGGGTGAACAGCCTGCACGGCGGCCTGATCGGCTTCGGCAACCACATCTGGGCCGACCAGCCGATCCGCACCCCGGGCGCAGTCGGCGTCCAGCTCACCCTGATCAGCCCGAACGGCGACCAGAGCTACCCCGCCGGTTCCCCCGGCTGCCCCAACGGCTGCACCGGTTACCCGGCCACGATCAAGGTGGTCGTCACCTACACGCTGAACAACGCCAACCAACTCGTCATCCACTACAAGACCACGGACTTGTCCAAGAACCTCAACACGGTCATCAACCTGACCAACCACAGCTACTTCAACCTGGCTGGCGAGAGCTCGTTCCCCGGCTCGGCCTACGGCCAGATCATCCAGATCAACGCGAACAAGTACACGCCGACGGACACCACCCAGATCCCGCTCGGATACGAGGCCCCCGTCTTCGGCACGCCGTTCAACTTCACCACGCCGACCGCGATGGGCGCCCGGATCCAGGACGTCAGCGCCAACTTCAACTCGCCCGGGTACAACCAGCTGCTCATCGCCCAGGGCTACGACCACAACTGGGTGCTGAACCGCGGTCCGTACGGGCCGCTCGGGCTCGACCTCGCCGCCCGCGCCTATGACCCGGGCAGCGGCCGCCTGCTCACCGTGTGGACCGACCAGCCGGGCGTCCAGTTCTACACGAGCAACTTCCTGAACGGAACGCTCACCGGCATCAGCGGCCACACATACCGCCAGGGTGCCGCATACACGTTCGAGACCCAGCACTTCCCGAACTCGCCCAACCAGCCCAACTTCCCCTCCACCGAGCTGAAGGCGGGCCAGACCGTCCAGTCGACCACCATCTTCGCCTTCTCGTCCTGACTCACGGGTCCCCGTCCGCCACGCGCACGCGCGCAAGGTGGCGGACGGGGACACCACCGCCCGTTCGGCCAATAGGATCGAACACGTGGCGTCACAACAAACGGGGCCTGCGGGGGCCCAGGAACAGGCCCAGGACCGGCTGCTGCTGCTCGACGGCCACTCGCTGGCCTACCGGGCGTTCTTCGCGCTGCCGATCGAGAACTTCTCCACCACCACCGGCCAGCCCACCAACGCGGTGTACGGGTTCACCGCGATGCTCATCAACGTGCTGCGCGACGAGAAGCCGACCCACGTCGCGGTGGCCTTCGACCGCGGGGAGCCCACGTTCCGGCATGAGCAGTGGGTGGAGTACAAGGCCAACCGGCGCGAGACGCCCGAGGACTTCCGCAGCCAGCTCAGCCTGATCTTCGAGGTGCTCGACGCGCTGGGCATCCGGCGGCTGTCCGCGCCCGGCTACGAGGCCGACGACCTCATCGCCACCCTGGCCACCGAGGCCGCGGCCGAGAAGATGGACGTCCTCATCGTCACCGGCGACCGTGACGTCCTCCAGCTGGTCAGCGACCGGGTGACGGTGCTGATGACCCGCCGCGGCATCACCGAGATGACCCGCTTCACCCCCGAGACGGTGCAGGAGAAGTACGGGCTCTCCCCGTCCCAGTACCCCGACTTCGCCGCGGTCCGCGGCGACCCGAGCGACAACCTGCCCGGCATCCCGGGAGTGGGGGAGAAGACCGCGACCAAGTGGATCGCGGAGTTCGGCTCGCTGGCCAACCTGGTGGACCGGGTGGACGAGGTCAAGGGCAAGGCCGGCGACGCGCTGCGCGAGCACCTGGCCAGCGTGCTGCGCAACCGCCAGCTCACCTCGCTGGTCACCGACCTGCCCGCCGAGACCGTCGGGGCCGTGCCCGGCGACCTGCTGCCGACCGCCTGGGACCGGGAGACGATCCACCAGCTGTTCGACACGCTGCAGTTCCGGGTGCTGCGCGACCGCCTGTACCAGACGCTGCCGCACGGCCTGATCAGCACCGTCGGCGCACCGGATCAGGCCGGCGGCCCTGCCCAGGCGGGAAAGCAGGCTCTCGACGTGGTGGCCGACCTGCTCGGACCCGATCAGGTGGCGGCCTGGCTGGCCGCCCATTCTTCGGCAGAACGGTCCGGCCTGGCCGTGGCCGGAACCTGGGGACGCGGCACCGGGAACCTGACGGCCGTGGCCATCGCGGCCCCGGACGGTCACGGCGCCCACGTCGACCCGACGGCCCTCACCGCGGACGACGATCGGGCCCTGGCCGCCTGGCTGGCCGACCCCGCGCACCCCAAGGTCCTGCACGACGCCAAGGGGCCGATGCACGCGTTCGCCGCCCGCGGCTTCACCCTGGCGGGCCTGGAGTGCGACACCGCGCTGGCCGCTTACCTGGCGCTGCCCGGCCAGCGCACCTTCGACCTGGCCGACCTGACGCTTCGCTACACCGGCCAGGAGCTGCGCGAGGATCCCGAGGACGGCCAGCTCACGCTGGACGGGTCGGCCGAGCGCGACGTCGCGGCCGGGCTCGTGCTGCGCGCCCAGGCCACCCTGCAGCTCGCCGCGGCGCTCGACGCCGACCTGGAGCGCCGCGAGGCCGGCGCGCTGCTGCGTGAGCTGGAGCTGCCGCTGGTCTCGGTGCTGGCCAAGATGGAGCGCACCGGGATCGCCGCCGACGTCGACCATTTCGCGGGCATGTCCGCCACCCTGCACGGCGAGGTGAAGGCCGCCGAGCAGGCCGCGTTCGCCGTGGTCGGCCACGAGTTCAACCTCGGCTCGCCCAAGCAGCTGCAGGAGATCTTGTTCAACGAGCTCAGCCTGCCCAAGACCAAGCGCATCAAGACCGGGTACACCACCGACTCCGAGGCGCTGACCAGCCTGCTGGCCCAGACCGGCCACCCGCTGCTTGAGCACCTGCTGCGGCACCGCGACGTGTCCAAGCTCATGACGATCGTGGACTCGCTGATCCCCATGGCGGGCGAGGACGGCCGGATCCACACCACGTTCAACCAGACCGTCGCGGCCACCGGCCGGCTGTCCTCGACCGACCCGAACCTGCAGAACATCCCGATCCGCAGCGAGCTCGGCCGCCAGATCCGCCGCGGCTTCGTGGTCGGCCGGGGCTATGAGTGCCTGCTGACCGCGGACTACAGCCAGATCGAACTGCGGATCATGGCGCACCTGTCCGGCGACGAGGCGCTGATCGCGGCGTTCGAGTCCGGGCACGACTTCCACGCCGCCACCGCCTCGCGGGTGTTCGGGCTGCCGCCCACCGAGGTGGGACCCGAGCTGCGGGCCAAGATCAAGGCCATGAACTACGGCCTGGCCTACGGCCTGTCTGCCTTCGGGCTCTCCAACCAGCTGCGCATCACCCCGGACGAGGCCCGCGGGCTGATGGAGGAGTACTTCAAGGAGTTCGGCGGCGTACGGGACTACCTGCACGAGGTGGTCGCCCGGGCCCGGATGGACGGCTACACCGCCACCATGATGGGCCGGCGCCGGTACCTGCCCGACCTGACCTCGGACAACCGGCAGCGGCGGGAGATGGCCGAACGGATGGCGCTGAACGCGCCGATCCAGGGCTCGGCCGCGGACGTGATCAAGGTGGCCATGCTGGCCGTGGACAGCTCGCTGGCCGGCGCGGGCCTGCGCTCCCGGATGCTGCTCCAGGTGCACGACGAACTGCTCATCGAGGTGGCCCCTGGCGAGTACGACCAGGCCCGTGACCTGGTCTGCGCCGCCATGGCCGGCGCCGCCTCCCTCCGCGTCCCCCTCGACGTCTCGGTCGGCACCGGCCTCAACTGGGACCAAGCAGCCCACTGAGCCAACACGACCGATACCCTATTGTGGCCGGTCTCAATTGACCCTTCGACTCAGCTCTCATATCCTGAACGCTGCGCCGTGTCCTCGTGCGTTCCGTCGTGGTCACCTGACAGCACGTCAGGTGACCGGGCTGGCGGCCGCCGGGCGTGCCGTGGTCGGCCCGTGCTGGTTCCGGTAGGTCCTGCGATTTCTGGTCATTCTGGGGTGCGCGGTTTTGCGGCGTGTCCGAAACTTCCCTGTCCGCATCCGGAGCCAACCTACACATGACGAGCAGCACGCAAGCCAACTCGACCCCCAAGGTGGCGGTCAACGACATCGGGTCCGAGGAGGCATTCCTCGCCGCGATCGACGAAACCATCAAGTATTTCAACGACGGTGACATCGTCGAAGGAACAGTCGTAAAGGTCGACCGAGACGAGGTATTGCTCGATATCGGCTACAAGACAGAAGGCGTGATTCCCTCCCGCGAACTGTCGATCAAGCATGACGTCGACCCGCACGACGTGGTCAAGACCGGCGAACACATCGAGGCCTTGGTCCTCCAGAAGGAGGACAAGGAAGGCCGCCTGATCCTGTCCAAGAAGCGGGCCCAGTACGAGCGGGCCTGGGGCACGATCGAGAAGATCAAGGACGAGGACGGCGTGGTCACCGGCACGGTGATCGAGGTCGTCAAGGGCGGCCTGATCCTGGACATCGGGCTGCGCGGCTTCCTGCCCGCCTCGCTGGTCGAGATGCGCCGCGTCCGGGATCTGCAGCCCTACGTCGGCCGGGAGATCGAGGCCAAGATCATCGAGCTGGACAAGAACCGCAACAACGTGGTGCTGTCCCGCCGGGCCTGGCTGGAGCAGACCCAGTCCGAGGTGCGGCATACGTTCCTCAACACCCTGTCCAAGGGCCAGATCCGCAAGGGCGTCGTCTCCTCGATCGTCAACTTCGGCGCCTTTGTCGACCTCGGCGGCGTGGACGGCCTGGTGCACGTGTCCGAGCTGTCCTGGAAGCACATCGACCACCCGGGTGAGGTCGTCGAGGTGGGCCAGGAGGTCACGGTCGAGGTGCTCGACGTGGACATGGACCGCGAGCGGGTTTCGCTGTCGCTGAAGTCCACCCAGGAAGACCCGTGGCAGCAGTTCGCCCGTACCCACCAGATCGGGCAGGTTGTGCCGGGCCGGGTGACCAAGCTGGTGCCGTTCGGCGCGTTCGTCCGCGTCGAGGAGGGCATCGAGGGCCTGGTGCACATCTCCGAGCTCGCCGACCGGCACGTGGAGATTCCCGAGCAGGTCGTCCAGGTGGGCGACGAGATCTTCGTCAAGATCATCGACATCGACCTGGACCGGCGCCGGATCAGCCTGTCGCTCAAGCAGGCCAATGAGGGCACCATCGGCGAGGCGGTCGGCGACGACTTCGACCCGACGCTGTACGGCATGCCGGCCTCCTACGACGAGCAGGGCAACTACGAGTACCCCGAAGGCTTCGACCCGGAGACCGGCGAATGGCTGCCCGGCTACGAGAAGCAGCGTGAGGAGTGGGAGCACCAGTACGCCGAGGCCCGGGCCCGGTTCGAGGCGCACCGGCGGCAGGTCGAGGAGTCCCGCAAGGCCGACGAGGAGGAGGCAGCCGCGGTCGCGGTCACGGCTGACGAATCCGACGAGGAGGGCGGCTCCGGTGCCCAGCGCGGAAGCCGGGGCGGCCGCTCCGGCGGTGCACGGCAGGGCCCGGGCGGGGGCGCGGTCACATCCAGCTCGTCCCCGGGCGCCGCGGCGACCGGCACCCTGGCCTCCGACGAGGCCCTGGCCGCCCTCCGCGAGCGGCTTTCCGGCCAGTCCTGACCAGCTACCCGACAAGCGGCACCCACGGCAACGTGGGTGCCGCTTTTGCGTTCCCGTCGTAACCCAAGCGAGATCCGGGCCGAACAACCTTCGGGTCCCGTGGAACGCCTCAGAGCCGGAATCGTTCTCACGCCGCGCACCGGGGGCGGGCTGTCGATGATGATCGAGTCGCCCGACCAGCAGGACCTTGATGACTTCACGGCCCTGTACGTCGGGCACTACGAGCAGTTGCTCCGGCTGGCCGTCCTGCTGGTCGGCGACATGGCCGCCGCCGAGGACGTCGTCCAGGAAGCGTTCATCCGGGTCCACCGCACGCTGGGATCACGCTCGCTGCACAATCCGCTGGCCTACCTCCGTCAGGCGGCGGTCAACCTGGCCCGGTCCGAGCTGCGCCGGCGGCTGGTCCGGCTGCGCCACGCGCCGCGGCCGATGCCGGATGCCGCCAGCGCCGAGGAAGGGGCTTGCGCGGCCATTTCCCGGCAGGAGGTCATCGTCGCGCTGCGCCGGATCCCGGCCCGCCAGCGGAAGGCCGTGGTGCTGCGCTACTGGGCCGACCTGCCCGAGGCCGAGATCGCCGCGCTGATCGGGGTCAGCGTCGGCGCGATCAAGGGCTACATCTCACGCGGCCTGAGCCGGCTCGGCCCGCTCCTGGACGGGGTGCCGTGACTTCGCCGCCGCAGCGTCCGCCGCTGGGTCCGCCGCCGGGTCCCGAGCGCCTCGCCGAGCTGCTCGAGGACGCCGTCCGGTCCGTCACCGGGCCGGCCGACGCGCTTGACCGCATCCGCTCCGGCATACGCCGCCGTCGGCGGGTACACCGGGCCGGCGCGGTCCTGCTCGCCGTAGCCATGGTGGCGGGCGGCGGGACCACGGCCCTGGCGCTGGCTTCCGGCCACGGCCCGTCCGGGTTGGCCTCGGCGGCGACCGCCCCGGGCCAGGTGCGATCCACGGCCAGCGTGACGCCCGCCGCCACGATCGTGCCGGTGGGCAACGCCAGGACGACCTCCAGCTTCCTGCTCGTGGTCCGCCTGACCCAGCTCGGCACCCAGACCGTCCCGTTCGCCGCGACGTCCGTGGCCGGCATGCCCCCGCACGGGCCGGTAATCGTCGGCGCCGCCGACGCGGCCCACGACGGTCACGCCCAGCTGTTCGTCCAGGTCGACGCGGGCTGCTGCACCGAGTTCTGGACGATCTTCCGGCTGGTCGACGGCCGCGTCAGGCAGATGACCATGTCCGGCCAGCCGGTCCGGCTGGCGGTCGGCGGCAGCGTCATGAACCACGGCGGCTTCAGCTGCGCCGGACCCGACCTGGCGGTCTACGCCTACCGGCCGGGAACCACGGCTGGCACGTTCCTCGCGACCCGGGACACCTACCGCCGGGCCGGTGCCACGCTGGTGTTCCTGTCCCAGCACCGCACGACGATCCAGGGTCCCCCGGCCGACCCGGCGCTGGCCAGGTACAGCGGCGTGTCGTGCGGCAACCTGCCCAGTACGTGTCCGCCCGTTAGCCGTTCCCCTACGCTGGTGCCCGTGACGGGACAGCGGCACCGGGTGTTGCGGGCTGGGCTGACCGGCGGTATCGGATCCGGCAAGAGCGAGGTATCCAAACGGCTGGCCGCGCACGGGGCCGTGATCATCGACGCGGACGTCGCCGCCCGGGCCGTGGTCGCTCCCGGCACCCCCGGGCTGGCGCGCGTGGCCGAGGCCTTCGGCGCCGGCGTGCTCAGCCCCGATGGCGCCCTGGACCGGGAGCGCCTCGGCGCGATCGTGTTCGGTGATCCCGCCTCCCGTACCACGCTGAACGCCATCGTTCATCCTCTGGTCGGAGAGTGGATGCGCGCCGCCGAGCAGGCCGCCGTGGACGCGTCCCGCGGCGACGTGATCATCGTGCACGATGTGCCCCTGCTGGCCGAGAACCGGCGGATCGGCGACTTCGCCCTGGTCATCGTGGTGGACGTCCCGCCCGCACTCCAGCTCGAGCGGCTGGTCAGCCAGCGCGGCATGACCGCCGATCAGGCCCGGGCCCGGATGGCGGCGCAGGCCAGCCGCGAGCAGCGCCTGGCCGTGGCTGACCTGGTGATCGACAACTCGGGCTCGCTGGCCGACCTGGACCGTCGTGTCGCCGAGCTCTGGGCCGATCTCACCCGCCGGGTCGCCGCCCGCTAGCTGGCTACGACGACCCGTTCGATCCGGACCTGGCCAAAGGCTGCCGCTCCACCACGCTGAACCGCTGCCTTCGGCCCGCGAAACGTGGTGAAACCCGGCTTTCACCACGTTAGACGGCCCAACGGGGCCGCCCGCCAGCGCTCAGGGACGGGGCTTGTGGCACACATGCCCCGATAGACGGGGGCGGTGGCACACATGCCCCAACTGGTGCCCGCCTGCGTTCGGGGCTTGTGGCACACATGCCCCGATAGACGGGGGTTGTGGGCCACGTGCCCCAAAAGGTGGGTTCGCCTGCGCTGGCGGGCCGCCAGAGCGGGACACGAATGATGCTGCACCTGCTCATCGCGGCCTGGGGCCGCAAACCTCCTGCCTGAATCCGTCCCGCCCGCCCCGGACCGGCGGACCGGCGGACCGGCGGACCGTTCCGGACCGGCCCGGAATGTCAGACCCCCCGCCTAGAGTTGTGTTCTTGGAGGTGGGTTGTGCGTCCGGTTACCGATTTGAAGCGCAGGGTCGCGCCGTTCCAGGTCGTGACCGACATGGTTCCGGCAGGCGACCAGCCGCAGGCGATCGCCGAGATCTCCCAGCGCATCCGGGCGGGCGACAGGGACACCGTGCTGCTCGGCGCGACCGGGACCGGCAAGACCGCCACCGTGGCCTGGATCGCGGAGCAGCTGCAGCGGCCGGTGCTGGTCATGCTGCCGAACAAGACGCTGGCCGCCCAGTTCGCCAACGAGCTGCGGGAGATGCTGCCCAACAACGCGATCGAGTACTTCGTCTCCTACTACGACTACTACCAGCCCGAAGCGTACGTCCCGCAGACCGACACCTACATCGAGAAGGACTCCTCGATCAACTCCGAGGTGGAACGGCTCAGGCACTCCGCGACCAACTCCCTGCTGACCCGGCGCGACACCGTCGTCGTCTCCTCGGTCTCGTGCATCTACGGCCTCGGCACGCCGCAGGAGTACGTGGACCGGATGCTCACGGTCAAGCTCGGCGACACCATCGACCGGGACATGCTGCTGCGCAAGCTGGTCGGCATGCACTACGCGCGGAACGATCTGGCGTTCACCCGCGGCACGTTCCGGGTGCGCGGCGACACCATCGAGGTCATCCCGATGTACGAGGAGCTCGCCGTCCGGATCGAGATGTTCGGCGACGAGATCGAGCGGCTGATGACGCTGCACCCGTTGACCGGCGAGGTGATCAGCGAGGACACCGAGCTCTACATCTTCCCGGCCTCGCACTACGTGGCCGGCCCGGAGCGCATGGAGCGCGCCATCAACGGCATCGAGGCCGAGCTGGCGGAGCGGCTCGCCGAGCTCGAGCGGCAGGGCAAGCTGCTCGAGGCCCAGCGGCTGCGCATGCGGACCACCTACGACATCGAGATGATGCGCCAGGTCGGCAGCTGCTCGGGCATCGAGAACTACTCACGGCACATCGACGGCCGCGAGGCAGGCAGCCCGCCGAACACCCTGCTCGACTATTTCCCCGAGGACTTCCTCCTGGTCGTCGACGAGTCGCACGTCACCGTCCCGCAGATCGGCGCCATGTACGAGGGCGACGTGTCCCGCAAGCGGGTCTTGGTCGAGCATGGCTTCCGGCTGCCCAGCGCGATCGACAACCGGCCGCTGACCTGGGATGAGTTCCTCGACCGGATCGGGCAGACCATCTACCTGTCGGCCACGCCCGGGCCGTACGAGCTGCAGCGCGTCGGCGGCGACGTGGTCGAGCAGGTGATCCGGCCGACCGGCCTGGTCGACCCCGAGGTGGTCATCAAGCCGACCAAGGGCCAGATCGACGACCTGCTGCACGAGATCAGGCAGCGGGCCGAGCGGGACGAGCGGGTGCTGGTCACCACGCTCACCAAGCGGATGGCCGAGGACCTGACCGACTACCTGCTCGAGAACGGGGTCCGGGCCAGGTACCTGCACAGCGAGGTCGACACCCTGCGCCGGGTCGAGCTGCTCCGCGAGCTGCGGGTGGGCGAGTACGACGTGCTGGTCGGCATCAACCTGCTCCGCGAGGGCCTGGACCTGCCCGAGGTGTCGCTGGTCGCCATCCTGGATGCGGACAAGGAGGGATTCCTCCGCTCCGGTACAAGCTTGATCCAGACCATCGGCCGGGCTGCCCGGAACGTCTCCGGCCAGGTGCACATGTACGCCGACACCGTGACCCCGTCCATGCAGCGCGCCATCGACGAGACCAACCGCCGGCGCGACAAGCAGAAGGAATACAACCAGGCGCACGGCATCGACCCTCAGCCGCTGCGCAAGCGCATCGCGGACATCCTGGATCAGATCGTCCGCGAGGACGCCGACACTGAGCAGCTGATCGGCGGTGGCGGCCGGCAGCAGTCCCGCGGCAAGGCGCCGGTACCGGGCCTGTCCAGCCGGGCCCGTGCCGCGATCCATGCCGCCGGGTCCGCCGAGGCCGGTGCCCCTACCACTGCCGCCCGCAGCGAGCTGGTCGGGCTGATCACCGAGCTCACCGAGCAGATGCACGCGGCCGCCGCCGAGCTGCAGTTCGAGGTGGCCGCCCGCCTCCGCGACGAAATCCGCGACCTCAAGCACGAGCTGCGCGGCATGCACGCCGCCGGCGTCTAACCGCGAGATGCCGGGGCAAATACCCGTTGCCGTCAGGCCCAAAACCGCGGCGAGTCACTGATCACGTCTCAACGTTGATCGTTCACTCCCGCGCCGACCTGCACCAATCCCGGCCGCGCACCGGCCGGATTCATGATCGCGAAGACTTTAGTACAGGGAGTAGCAAACTCTTCGCGATCATCGGAATGCCGATTCGGATAGTTGCACAATAACCTCTTTAATCGTTATTTATACCGGGGGTATAGTGCGTGCGACGCTGAGGCACGGGGACAAGACACGGGGACGGCGCGACGCGCGAGAGGCGAGGACGTATGCCCTGGGTAATCCGGGACGTAGTCAATGACATCAACAAGGCCGTGGCCCGGCGCTGGCAGGGTCTTGACCCGCTGCTACCCGAGCCCAGCGACCTGTCCGAAGGCTGCATGGCGCCGTTGCTGGCCCTGGGCGACAACGGCCGTCCGGCCGGGTTGGGCGTGTGCCGCCATCAGTCCGTGTCGGCCGATACGCTGGCCCAGACCTGGGGCACCGCGACCAAGTTCGTGCTGAGCGTGCGGCTGCGCGGGCCGGACGTCCAGGCGGCGGTCGACAGCCTGCTGACCCAGTGGCGCGATCACCTGGACAAGCAACCAGATGCCAAAGACGACGACACGTCGGCCATCGTCAACTGGCCGGCCCGCGACATCACCGGGGTGCTGGCCCTGCTCCGGCACGGGCTGCAGCCCATGACCGTGATCGCGGTGCGCCCCGCCAGGCGGCCGACCGCAAGCCCGGCAAGCCCCGCAAGCCCGGCAAGCCCCGCAAGCCCGGCAAGCCCGGCAAGCCCGGCAAGCCCCGCAAGCCCGGCAGCCGGCACAGGCAACACAAGCAAAAAGAGCCGCGCGAGCAAGCAACCTGGCCTGGTCATCCGCCCGGCCGGACCCGCCGACCTCGACCGCGTGGCCGAACTCGAGATGGGCGTGGTCCGCTACGACGCGAACTTCGGCGGGTCGATCCCGCGCCCGGCCACCGAGGCGCTGGTCCGGGCCGAGACCCAGGCGGCCCTGGCCAAACGGCCCGGCTGGACCTGGCTGGCCGAGCAGGGCGGGCAGCCCGTCGCGTTGACCGTCGTCGAGCCGCCGACCGCCGCGACCTGGGTCGCGAGCATGACCCGGCCCGGCGCCACGGCGTACCTGCAGACCATGTACGTGCGCCCCGGCGACCGAAGCACCGGGGTCGGCGCGGCCCTGGTCCGGCACGTGCACTCCGAACTCGACGCCCGCGGGATCAACCTGACGCTGCTGCACTACTCGCAGGTGAACCCGCTGTCGGCGCCGTTCTGGCACCGGATGGGCTACCGGCCCCTGTGGTCTACCTGGGAGGCCCGCCCGGCCATCACCCTGCGCTGACACACTGACACGCTGACACGCTGACACGTCGGCACGCCGACTCGAAAACCTCAATATCAACAGACATCCCACTAATCGGCAGCAGCGGAGGGCAAGCGCGACGGCCCGCCAGGAACCGGGCATGATAGAGCATGGGCCCACCGGAATGCTGAGCACCACCTGACTGTTGCCTCAGAAGAGCGTCCCGGCGGGTGTTACGGGTGGCTCGCCGCGGGAACGCGGTTGAGCGGGTACGGCACGAAGCGGCCGACTAGCGAGATGCCGGGGGAGGTGCGGAGTGCTAGTCAGCATGATCGCGGCGATCGTCGCGGCGTTGTTTTACGGCGTTGCCTCGGTGATGCAGGCTATTGCCGTCCGCGCCGCCAGCCACCGGGCACCCGATGCCGCGTCCGGGGGCGTCGATCCCGGTCTGGTGGTGCGGATGCTCCACCAGTGGCGGTTCGTGGCCAGCGTATGCCTGGACGCACTCGGCTTCCTGGCCCAGCTCATCGCCCTGCAGCGGCTGCCGCTGTTCGTGGTCCAGGCCTTCGTGGCGTCCAACCTCGCGGTGACGGCGGTCGTCGCATCCTGGCTGATCGGCGTGAAGCTGTCCTGGCGCGAGTGGGCGGCGGTCATCGGCGTGGTGGCCGGCGTGGGCCTGCTCGGCTCCACGGCCGGCGCCGAGGGCGCCGCGCAGGTGGGCGCGGTGTTCAAGCTCGCCCTGATCGTGGCGGTGGCGGGCCTGGCCGTGGTGGGCCTGGCCGCGGCCAAGCTCAACGAGCCGTTCCGCACCACCGCACTCGGCATCACGGCCGGCTTCGGCTTCGGGGTGCTCAGCATCGCCGCCCGCGTGCTGGACGGTTTCGCCCCGCTCCAGCTCGCCCGTGACCCGGCCGCCTACGCGATCGCCGCGGCCGGCATCATCTCGTTCATGTTCTACGCCACCGCCCTGGAAGGCGGCAGCGTGACGGTCGCCACGGCCGCCGTAGTGCTGGCCGAGACCATCCCGCCCGCCATCATCGGCGTCATCTTCCTGGGTGACCAGACCCGGCCCGGGCTGGCCGGCGTCGCCTGGGCCGGGTTCTTCATCGCCGTCGCTTCGGCCGTCATGCTGGCCCGATTCGGTGAGGCCCACCACACGGAAGATGTCGCGATGGCCGACGCGGTGGCACATCGGCAAGCAAATGCCGGGCCTGCCGCCGCTGAACTGTTATTCTGGTGGCCCGTGGACCTGCAGCTTTTCATTGACGTACCGGAAACCACGGGAGTCTCATAGTGGCCGCATCATCACTTCATCCACGGCCGGTTCAAACCAGACATCTCTTTGTCACCGGGGGAGTCGCCTCCAGCCTCGGCAAGGGACTGACCGCGTCCAGCCTGGGCCGCCTGCTCAAGCTCAGAGGCCTGCGGGTCACCATGCAGAAGCTCGACCCCTACCTGAACGTCGACCCGGGCACCATGAACCCCTTCCAGCACGGCGAGGTGTTCGTGACCGACGACGGGACCGAGACGGACCTGGATGTCGGCCACTACGAGCGGTTCCTGGACACGAACCTCAAAGGCGAGGCGAACGTCACGACGGGCCAGATCTACTCCACGGTGATCGCCAACGAGCGGCGCGGCGCGTACCTGGGCGACACCGTGCAGGTCATCCCGCATATCACCAACGAGATCAAGTCACGCATCCTGCAGATGGGCGGGGACGACGTCGACGTGGTGATCACCGAGGTCGGCGGGACCGTGGGTGACATCGAGTCGCAGCCGTTCCTGGAGGCCATCCGCCAGATCAGGCACGAGATCGGCCGGGACCGCTGCTTCTTCCTGCACGTCAGCCTGCTGCCCTACATCGGCCCGTCGGGCGAGCTGAAGACCAAGCCCACCCAGCACAGCGTGGCGGCCCTGCGCAGCATCGGCATCCAGCCCGACGCGATCGTGGCCCGCTCCGACCGCCCGATCAGCGCCGGCCTGAAGCGGAAGATCAGCCTGATGTGCGACGTGGACGAGGAAGCGGTGGTCTCCGCCCCCGACGCGCCGTCCATCTACGACATCCCGAAGGTGCTGCACGCCGAGGGGCTGGACGCCTACGTGGTGCGCAGGCTCGGCCTGCCGTTCCGGGACGTGGACTGGAGCGAGTGGGACGACCTGCTGCGCCGGGTGCACCGGCCCGCCCACAGCATCACCATCGCGCTGGTCGGCAAGTACGTCGACCTGCCCGATGCGTACCTGTCCCCGGCCGAGGCGCTCAAGGCGGGCGGGTTCGCCAACGACGCCCAGGTGAACATCCGCTGGGTGATCAGCGACGCCTGCGAGGACCCAGAAGGCGCCGCCGCCGAACTCGACGGGGTCGACGGGGTGCTGATCCCGGGCGGGTTCGGCGTGCGCGGCATCGAGGGCAAGATCGGCGCGATCCGGTACGCGCGCGAGCACGGCATCCCGATCCTGGGCCTGTGCCTGGGCCTGCAGTGCATGGTCATCGAGGTGGCCCGTGACCTGGCCGGGCTGACCGACGCGGACAGCGCCGAGTTCAACCCGGACACGCCGTACCCGGTGATCGCCACCATGGCGGACCAGGAAGACGTGGTGGCGGGGGAGCGGGACATGGGCGGCACCATGCGCCTGGGCCTGTACCCGGCCGTCCTGAAGCCCGGCACGCGGGTCGAGGAGCTGTACGGCAGCAGCCTGGTCGAGGAACGGCACCGGCACCGGTACGAGGTCAACAACGCCTACCGCGAACCGCTCGAGCAGGCCGGGCTGGTCTTCTCCGGGCTCTCGCCGGACGGGCACCTGGTGGAATTCGCCGAGCTGCCCAGCCACCCGTTCTTCGTGGGCACTCAGGCGCATCCGGAATTCCTGTCCCGCCCGACCCGGCCGCACCCGCTGTTCGACGGCCTGATCGCCGCCGCGCTGGCCCGCTCCAAGGCCCTCAGCACCCTGGCCGGCGCCCGCGCCGCGGCCACGGCGTGAACATCAAGGACCAGCCCGAGCACTGGCCCGTAGTCTCCTCGGCGGAGCTGCATGCCCGGCTGGTCACCGTACGGACCGACAAGGTCCGCACCCCTGATAATCATTTGGCCGAACGGGACGTGGTGCTTCATCCCGGCGCCGTGGCCGTGCTCGCCCTGGACGACGCGGACCGGATCTTGATGATCAGGCAGTACCGCCATCCGGTCGGGCGCCTGCTGTGGGAGGTCCCGGCGGGCCTGCGTGACGTCGCCGGCGAGGACCCGTGGCTTACCGCCCAGCGCGAGCTGGTGGAGGAGGCCGGCTACCGGGCCAGGGACTGGCGGGTCCTGGCCGATTACTACTCCTCGCCCGGCTACAGCACCGAACGCCTGCGCGTCTTCCTGGCCCGCGGCCTGGAACCCGTCCCCGCGGCCGAACGCCATTTCGTCCCCCACGACGAGGAAGCCCACCTGCTGCTCGGGTGGCTCGCGCTGGACGAGGCGGTGCGCAAGGTCTTTGCCGGGGAACTGCACAACGGGCCCGCCGCCCTGGCGATCATGGCGGGGTATGCTGCCAGGTCAGAGGGGTATGACCACCTTCGCCCGGCTGATGCCCCGGAAGAGCAATGACGCTCCCCTGTCTGGAGGACCACCATGAAGGTCGGAATCCCCAAGGAAATCAAGAACCACGAGTACCGCGTCGCGATCACGCCCGCCGGCGTGCACGAACTGGCCCGTGGCGACCATCAGGTGGTCATCCAGGCGGGAGCGGGTGACGGTTCCTCGATTCCCGACGAAGACTTCGTCGCGGCCGGCGCCAAGATCTTGCCCACCGCGGACGACGTGTGGGCCGAGGGTGACCTGATCCTCAAGGTCAAGGAGCCGATCGAGGAGGAGTACCACCGGATGCGCTCCGGCCAGGTGCTGTTCACCTACCTGCACCTGGCCGCGTCGGCGGCCTGCACCGACGCGCTGCTCGGTGCCAGCGTCACCTCGATCGCCTACGAGACCGTCCAGCTGCCCGACGGGTCGCTGCCGCTGCTCGCCCCGATGTCCGAGGTCGCTGGCCGGATGGCCCCCCAGGTGGGGGCGCACCACCTGCAGCGTGACGGCGGCGGCCGCGGGGTGCTGATGGGCGGGGTTTCCGGCGTGTACGCGGCCAAGGTGGTCGTACTGGGCGCGGGCGTGTCCGGCATGAACGCCGCCGCGATCGCGCTGGGCATGCAGGCCGAGGTGCTGCTGGTGGACAAGAACGTCGCCCGGCTCCGCCAGGCGGACGCCATCTACCAGGGGCACTGCCAGACCGTCGCGTCCAACGCGTACGAGATCGAGCGGGCGTGCCTCGACGCCGACCTGGTGATCGGGGCCGTCCTGGTGCCGGGCGCCAAGGCTCCCAAGCTGGTCAGCAACGATCTCGTGTCCCGGATGAAGCCCGGCGCGGTCCTGGTCGACATATCGATCGACCAGGGCGGCTGCTTCGAGGATTCCCGGCCCACCACGCACGCCAGCCCGACCTACAAGGTGCACGAGACGCTGTTCTACTGCGTGGCCAACATGCCGGGCGCCGTCCCGCACACGTCCACCTACGCGCTGACCAACGTCACCCTGCCCTACACGGTCGAGATCGCGAACCGGGGCTGGCGGGACGCCCTCCGGGCCGACCCGGCCCTGGCCCTGGGCCTGAACACCCACGACGGCAAGGTGACCTGCGAGCCCGTCGCGGAGGCTCACGGCCTGGCCTACACCCCGATCGCCGAGGTCCTCAACTAGCCTGTGGCGACCGCGGAGGAGGCCATCCGGGGATACCTGCAGCACCTGGTGGTCGAGCGCGGCCTGGCCGCCAACACGGTGGAGGCCTACCGGCGTGACCTGCGGCGGTACTCCTCCGTGCTGGCCGGGCAGGGCAAGGCCCGGCTCGGCGACATCACGCCGTCCGACGTGGCCGAGTTCCTGGCCTCGCTGCGGGAAGGAGACGCCGAGCACGAGGCGCTCGCGGTCAGTTCGGCGGCCCGGGCGGTGATCGCGGTCCGCGGGCTGCACGCGTTCGCGGCCGCGCAGGGCCTGGCCGAGACGGACCCGGCGCGTGACGTGCCGCCTCCGACCCCGCCCCGGCGCCTGCCCAAGGCGATCACCGTGGCCGAGGTGGAACGCCTGCTGGATGCGGCCGGGCCCGGCCCGGACGACCTGTCCGCTGACCCGCGGCTGCTGCGGGACCGGGCCCTGCTGGAGTTCCTGTACGGGACCGGGGCGAGGATCTCAGAAGCGACCGGGCTCGACGTGGACGACCTGCACCTGGACCGTGACCCGGTGGTGCGGCTGGCCGGCAAGGGCGGCAAGCACCGGGTGGTCCCGGTCGGCAGCTACGCGGTGCGGTCCTTGCGGGCCTACCTGGTCCGGGCCAGGCCCGCCCTGGCCGCCGGGTCCCGCCGGGCCTCGGTGGGCCCGGCGGTGTTCCTGAACGCGCGAGGCGGGCGGCTGACCCGGCAGGGCGCGTGGGGCGTGCTGCACGCCGCCGCCGAGCGGGCTCGGCTGCCTGACGTGTCCCCCCACACGCTGCGCCACTCCTTCGCCACCCACATGCTGGACGGCGGCGCCGACATCCGCGTGGTCCAGGAGCTGCTGGGCCACGCGTCGGTCGCGACCACCCAGGTCTACACCCTGATCACCGTGGACCGCCTCCGCGAGGTCTACGCCTCCTCCCACCCCCGCGCCCTCGCCTGAGCAAGGCCCCCCGCCCACAGCCCCCCACACCGTGCGCGGCCAAAAGCGCCCTTTACCGTCACCGGAAGTGGCGGGTTAGCTCGTTGGCATAGGTGCGGCCCAGGGTGCCCTTGTGGTCGGTGATCCACCGGGTCAGGGAGATCTCGCCGGTCGCCGGGCCGTCGGTGTCGGCCAGGCCGCCGGCCATGGCCTGGAATTCCTCGGCGGTGAGCAGCGTGTCGCGCAGGGCCAGGCCGAGCAGCTGGGCGGCCGGCGGGATGAGCGATCCGGGCACCCGGACGACTTGGCTGCGGCTGCCCACGGCGTCCTTGATGAAGCGGACCAGGTCGAGGAAAGCGGGCCGTTCGGGCCCGACGGCATCGATGACCTCCGTGCCGGTGGCATCGGCGGCCCGCACGCACAGCCGGGCCAGGTCATCGACGTGGATCGGGCGGATGCGGTATTCGCCGGTCCCGCCGACGGCGAAGACCGGCAGGTGGCGCAGCAGCCACGCGATGTTGTTGATCAGCACCCCGTTGCCGCCGAACAGGATCGCCGGCCGCAGCACGGTGTGGGGCAGCCCGAGATCGGCCAGGGCCTGCTCGACCGCCGCCTTGCCGCGGAAATACGGGTAGGGCGAGTCGGCGTCGGGGTGCGTGATCGACACGTGCACCACCCGGCCCACCCCCGCCTCGGCGGCAGCCCGGAACAGCACACGTGACTGGGCCACCGCCGTCTCGTGACTGACCGGCCCGTGCGCGAAGCGTACCCAGTACGTGTTGACCAGAGTCCGGGCGCCGCGCAGCGATTCGGCCAGCCCACCGGGATCGGCGAAGTCCAGCGGCCTGACCTCGATGGCGGTACCCGCGGGCGCGCGGCCGGGATGGCCGGTAAGCGTCCGCACGCGGTGGCCCGCCGCCTGCAGTTCGCGGGCGATGACGGCACCGGAGTAGCTGAACGCCCCGGTCACCACGTCGAAATCGGTCACACCGTCTCCAGGGCCGCCACGAGCGCGGTGAGTGCCTGGCCCAGCGGGGCGTCCAGGGTCGCGGCCGCGTACGCGTCGCCCCGGGTGGGCCCCTGGTTGACGATCACGACTGGTACCTGCCGGTTGGCCGCATGCCGCACGTAACGGAAGCCCGACATCACGGTCAGCGAGGAGCCCAGCACGACCAGCGAGCTGGCCCGTTCGACCATCGCGTAGCAGGCTTCGACTCGCGGCCGGGGCACGTTCTCGCCGAAGAACACCACATCCGGCTTGAGCACTCCGTGACAGGAAGCGCAGCCGGCGACCTGGAAGGATTCGACCGTGTCGTCGGCCAGTACGGCGTCCCCGTCCGGGTTGATCGAGGCCGCCGAGCCGGCCGACCAGCAGGGATTGGCGGCCGCGAGCCGGCGGTCCAGGTCGGTGCGCGCCGTCCGCTGCCCGCACGACAGGCACAGGACCCGGTGCAGGCTCCCGTGCAGTTCGGTCACCTCGGACGCGCCGGCCGCCTGATGCAGGCCGTCGACGTTCTGGGTGATGATCCCGGCCAGCAGCCCGCGGCGGCCGAGCTCGGCCACGGCGTGGTGGCCGCGGTTCGGGACCGCCGCCGCGATGTGCCGCCAGCCCAGGTGGCTGCGCGCCCAGTACCTGCGCCGGGCGGCGGCACTCCCGGTGAAGGTCTGGTAGGTCATCGGAGTCGCCCGCCGGGCCAGGCCGGTCGGCCCGCGGTAATCGGGGATGCCGGACTCCGTGGACAGCCCGGCACCGCTCAGGACCAGCACGTTCCCGGCCGCCACGACGTCGAGGAGCATCCCGGACGTCGTCTCGGCCAGCTGGGTCACGATTCCATGGTGCCTCATCCGGCAAGGCACCCGGACCGCGGCGAGCGCTAGACCGCGACGGTGGTGATCGCCCGGGCCACCGCGGCGGCGGCCTGCGGGTCGAACAGAATGGTGTAGTGGTTCACGTCGGGAACCCGTTGCGGCCGGAGGCACGGGACACGTTCCGCCCATTTCTCGACCAGTTCGGACGGCAGCAGGCCCGGTGGCTCGCCGAGGAACCCGGCCGGCGCGGTCAGCAGCGGCGTCGGCTGGGTCAGCCGGCCGAGCGCGTCCGCGAACGGCTTGTCCGCCAGCACGTCGCGGCTGTCGGGGCTGACCGCGGCCTCGGCCACCCGCGACCGCATGCTTCCCGCCACGCCGGTCAGGTCGTAGCGGGCGTACGCCTCGACGTCGGCGGTCCAGTGGCCGGCCAGCGCCGGGTGCGCCCGCCAGAAGTCCAGGTACGCCTCCGTGCTGGGGAACGTCTGCCGCAGCCGGGCGATCGCCGGGCCGATAGCGGCCTCGAGCGCCACTTCCGGATCGACGCCGTCCGGCACCGGGAGCGGCAGGCCGCCGTCCACCAGGACCAGGCGCCGCGACAGGCTCGGATGCGCGTCGCGCACGAGCAGCGCGACGTAGGCGCCCATCGAATGCCCAGCCAGGACGGGCCGGCCGCCGAAGTGCCGCATTACCGCGGTCACATCGGCGACATGCCGTTCCAGGCCGTAAGGGCCGGGCAGCCGAGCGCTGTGCCCGCGCCCGCGAAGATCAGGCGCGGCGAGCGTCCAGCCCGCCGGCATCTTCCGTGCCACCGCTTGCCACGACATGGCCGAGGCCGTGATCCCGTGCACGGCGACCGCCACCCGCCTGCCGGTACCCCACTGGAGCACCCGCAGTTCCCCCCCGTCCACAGGGACGTCAAGCACCCGGAGTTGCATATTTTTACCCTCCCCGATCCCGGCGGTTATGGCCGGGACCGCCCATATCCATCATCCATTATCCGCCGGAAAGATGACGACGGTATGTCAACTCGACCACAAAGCTGACCGGAAAACCATGCCATGCTGGACTGTGAGTGGAATGCCAGGTAAAACCGGGCTGGAGGTAAGCGGGCCATGTCTGCAGCACTGAGTTACTCATCGGGAGAATCCGCAACGCCGCTGCTAGGCGACACGATCGGAGGAAACTTCGACGCCGCGGTCCGGGCGTTCGGTGGCCGCGAGGCGCTCGTGGACCGGCCAGCGGGGCGGCGGTGGACCTATACCGAACTAGCCGCCGACGTCGATGCCCTGGCCCTCGGGCTGCTGGAAATGGGCATAGCGAAGGGCGACCGGGTCGGTATCTGGGCGCCGAACTGCGCGGAATGGACCCTCACTCAGTACGCGACGGCCAAGATCGGCGCGATCCTGGTCAACATCAACCCGGCCTACCGGACCCGTGAGCTCGAGTTCGTGCTCAATCAGTCCGGCGCCACGTTGCTCGTCTCAGCCGAACGCCTGAAGACCTCCGACTACGCGGGCATGATCGCCGAGGTCAGGCCACGCTGTCCGGGCCTGGCCCACGTGGTGGTGATCGGCCACCCGGAGTGGCAGTCGCTGCTGGAGACCGGGCGGCGGCTGGACCACGCGGCCCTCGGCGACATTCAGCTCGACACCGATGACCCCATCAACATCCAGTACACCTCAGGTACCACTGGCTTCCCGAAAGGCGCGACGCTTTCGCACCACAACATTCTCAACAACGGCTTCTTCGTCGGTGAGCTGTGCAACTACACCGAGGCGGACCGGATCTGCATTCCGGTGCCCTTCTACCATTGCTTCGGCATGGTCATGGGCAATCTCGCGGCCACCAGTCACGGCGCGTGCATGGTCATCCCCGCGCTCAGCTTCGATCCGGTCGCGACCCTGGAAGCGGTGCAGGCCGAACGCTGCACCTCGCTGTACGGGGTGCCCACCATGTTCATCGCCGAGTTGTCCGTGCCCTCCTTCGCCGACTACGACCTGTCCAGCCTGCGCACCGGCATCATGGCCGGCTCGCCCTGCCCGGTGGAGGTGATGAAGCAGGTCATGTCGCAGATGTCGATGCGCGAGGTGTCCATCTGCTACGGCATGACCGAGACCTCGCCGGTGTCCACGCAGACCCGGGCCGACGACTCGCTCGACCGCCGCGTGTCGACGGTGGGCCGGGTCGGTCCGCACCTGGAGGTGAAGGTCATCGACCCGGCCACCGGCGTGACGGTGCCGCGGGGCGCGCCGGGTGAGCTGTGCACCCGGGGTTATTCGGTGATGCTCGGCTACTGGGAGCAGCCGGACAAGACCGCCGAGGCGGTGGACGCCGCGCACTGGATGCACACTGGCGACCTGGCCGTCATGGACGAAGACGGGTACCTGGCCATCACCGGGCGGATCAAGGACATGGTGATCCGCGGCGGCGAGAACGTGTACCCGCGGGAGATAGAGGAATTTCTCTATACCCATCCCGACATCCTGGACGCTCAGGTGATCGGGGTCCCGGATGCCGCCTACGGCGAGGAACTCATGGCCTGGGTCCGCCTGCGGCCCGGTGCTCCCGCATTGACGGCGGGGGATCTGCGGTCGTTCTGTTCCGGGCAGCTTGCGCACTACAAGATCCCCCGGTACGTGCATGTCGTCGACGAATTCCCGATGACGGTGACCGGCAAGGTCCGGAAGGTTGAGATGCGGGAGCGGGCGGTGGACATCCTCGGGCTGGATCCCGGCCGGCCGCCTTCAGCGTAAGAGCCGGATGACGGTCGCGGCGTTGGTAGGCTCCCTCCGTCGCCATCTTGATCGGAGGGAACAGGGACGGTGAAAGTCCTGATCGCGGGGGGCGCCGGCTACGTCGGCAGCACGATCGCCTCGGCCTGCCTGGACGGGGGGATTGACGTGGTGATCGTGGACAGCCTGGTGACCGGCCGACGCGAGTACGTGACGGGCCGCGAGTTCTACGAGGGCGATATCGCGGACGGCCCGCTGGTCGACCGCATCTTCACCGAACACCCCGATATCTACGCGGTGATCCACTGTGCCGCCTTGATCGTGGTCTCCGACTCAGTGGCCGATCCGGTGGGGTATTACCGGGCGAACGTCCTCAAGAGCCTCGACTTCGCCGCGCACCTGCTGCGCAACCGGTGCGGGCGGCTGATGTTCAGCTCCACGGCCGCCATCTACGGCGCCGGCCAGGACCTGATCGTCGATGAAGACTCGCCCATCGAGCCGCGCAGCCCGTACGGGCGCGGCAAGGCCATGTGCGAGGCGATCTTCGCCGACATCGCGGCGGCGCAGCCCCTGCACGTCCTGTCGCTGCGGTACTTCAACCCCATCGGCGCGGACCCCAAGCTGCGAACGGGCCTGCAGCTGCGGCGGCCGACCCATGCCCTCGGCGCGATGATCCACGCCCAGGAACGAGGCGTCCCGTTCCTGATGACCGGTACGGACTATCCGACCCGTGACGGGACGGGCATCAGGGACTACATCCATATCTGGGACCTGGCCGCGGCCCACCTGGCCGCCCTCGGCCGCTTCGATGAACTGCCCGGGCCGTCGATCGCGATCAACCTGGGCACTGGCCAGGGCACCACGGTGCGGGAGCTCCTCACCGCCTTCAACCACGCCGTCGACCGACCGGTCGAGGCTGGTGACGGTGAACGCCGGCCCGGTGACATCGCCGGCGCCTACACCCGCATCGACCGCGCGAAGAACCTGCTCGGCTGGGTGCCGCAGTACGACATCCACGAGGGCATCCGTGACTCGCTGCGCTGGGCCGCGATCCGCGACGACATCCTGTACGGAGATGCCGCCGGCTAGCCCTTGCGCAACGCGGCGAGCTGGTAGACCGGGTCCGGCCGGGCCCGGTCCTGGTCGGGCAGCCGGGCCAGTTCCGCGCACAGCGCGTCCACCTGCTCCCGGCCCGCCGCCCCCACCCACTCGACGCTGTTCCCCGCCAGCCGCTTGCGCCAGCGACGGGGACTGACACCCTGGCCCATCCCGGCGAACGTGGTCCGCGCCGCCAGCGTCAGCCCGTGCCCCTCGCCGACCGCACGCACGCGGTCCAGCCGGTCCGTCTGGCCGGGACCGAACCTGGCCCGGACCGGCGCTACGATCGCCGCCGCGTCGTCGGCCCCGCCGAAGGCGGCGTCGCTGAAGGCGGCGTCGTTCTTGCCGACGGTCGTGATCAGCAGGCCGCCCGGAACCAGCACCCGGCCGGCCTCGGCCACCGCCGCCGCGACATCTGTGCCGCGCAGCAGGTGCAGCAGCCAGATCATGGTCACCGCGTCGACCGATCCGCCCGCCAGCGGGAGACGGGTGACGTTCCCGACCGCGATCCGGCCCGGCAGCCGGCCCTCTGCCACGGCCGCCATTCCCGCCGACTGGTCGATGCCGGCTACCGAGCGACCCGGGCGGAGCAGCCGGACGGTGACAATTCCGGTTCCGCACCCGATATCGGCGAGCGCCGCGATGTCCCCGGACGCGAGCGACAGCAGCGTTTCGATCGCGGCGGCCGCCGCGTCAGCCCGCGCGTCCCCGCCCCTGGTGGCGTCGTACTGCGCCGCCTCGCGGTCATAGTCAAGCACGCTCGCACCCTATGCGCGGATCATTATCGGGCGGAAAAGCGCTCCGTGGCCAAGCATGTTCATGATCGCGAACTTCGCGACGTAGTGATCAATAAATGATTGTATTGGACGAAATCTCCAGGCCGCGTATGATCGAACAGCTTTGGTAGCCAACCCCGCGGGCCGACGGGGTTGTGGGGGTGCGGAGATGGGCGAGCAGCAGCATAGCGTCACGCCGGGGACGCGCGGCGATCCGTCCTGGGCGACCGTCGCCATGACCACATGGCGCCTGTGGCGGCAGCGGCACACCCACCGCGGCGAGCGGCGCCAGCGCGGGGTCCTGGTGCTGAGCGCGGTCGCGGCCATGGCGCTGGGGGCACTGGTCACGCTGGCCTTCACCCACCAGGGCGAGCAGGCCCAGAAGACCTCCTCGGCGCAGCCGACCGTGTCGTCCCCGGCCACGGCCAACGCGCTGCAGGTGGCCACGGCCAACCGCAGCCAGGCGGCGGCCTGGATCGCGCAGCAGATCCTCCCCAGCGTCCTGATCGGCTGCGATCCGCTGATGTGCCAGGCGCTGGAGGCGGCCAACGTCTCCGCGAGCAGGCTGTCCGTCGTGCAGCCGTCGGCCTCGGACCCGCTGGGCGTCGAGGTGATCGTCGCGACGCCGGCGCTGCGGGGCCAGTTCGGCCCGCGGCTGGCCACGGTTTACGCGCCGCTGGTCCTGGCCAGCTTCGGTTCCGGCGCCCAGCGGATCGACATCCGCTATCTCGCCCCGGGCGGGACCGCTGCCTTTCAGGCCTCGCTCGCCTCGGCCCGCAAATCACGCGTCGAGGCGGGCCAGCAACTGCTGAGCAACAAGAATGTCCAGGCCTCCGCGCAGGCCCGCCAGGCCCTCGTGACCGGCAACGTCGACCCCCGCCTGCTCATAACGCTTGGGCTACTTGCCCACGAAATGCCTGTACGCCTGGTACTTTTTGATGACCCGTCGCCAGGTGCAAGTTCGGAGGTCCCACTCCGCGGCGCTGAGATCGGTGCCGCGGCCTCTGCTGGCCTGTCGGCGATGCTCGCGTTCCTGGCCCAGCAAACCACTTACCATCCCTCGCAGTACCACGAAGCCCGGATCGCTGGCGATCAGGTGGTCACCGTGCAGTACGACGCCCCGGGTCCGATGGGGCTGAACGGCCCCTAGCATTTAGCATTTCACCGGCTGGGGCACAGGGAGGGGTAAGTAAAAGGTGAATTTTCCGCGCATATCTAGGCGATTGCTCATGCTGCTGGCCGCCTCGGCCCTACTGCTGGGCATTCCCGCCGCCGCGACCGCGTACGCGTCCTCGGCGACCACGGGCACGGGCTGGATCAGACTGGCCCACCTGTCCCCGAACACGCCCGCGGTCGACGTGTACCTGTACTCGTTCGACAACTCCACCGCGATGATCGTGCTCCACCACGTCGCGTACGGAACGGTCTCCCCGTACGAGTCCGTCCCCGCGGGGGACTACAGCGTGGCCATGCGCGCCGCGGGCGCGTCCGCCGCCAGCCAGCCTGTCCTGTCCACCAGCGTGACGATCGCCGCCGGTCACGCCTATACGGTGGCGGGGATGGGACCCGAGTCGGGCCTGCGGCTCCAGGTCCTCGATGATCAGCTGACCACGCCGTCGGGACAGGCCCTGGTGCGCGTGATCCAGGCTTCGCTGAAACAGCAAGTGGTCAACGTGAGCCTCGGCTCCACCACGCTCGCGAGCGGCCTGAAGTTCGCGACCGTCAGTTCGTACCAGGCCGTCTCCCCGGGCACCAAGACCGTGACCGTGAGCGCGAGCGGCACGACCGCGACCTCCAGCGTCACGCTGGCCGCCGGCACCGTCCACACCCTGGTTGTGCTCGACGGCGCCTCCGGCCTGGAGGTCATCAGCCTGGAGGACGCGTCGGGCAGCGGCCAGCCGCCGCTGGGCGGCGTCTCGACGGGCTTCGGCGGCACCGCGGCGCACGGGCCGGGCTCGCCGGTGCCGTGGCTGGTGGCCATCGGAGCCGGCGGCCTGCTCGCCCTGACCGGCGGGCTGAGGCTGCGCCGTGGCCGTCAGCTGAGCGCCGGGATCTGAGAAATGCCGACCCGTAGGCCGGCCGCGGCGTTCACGCTCGCGGCCGGCCTCGTCGTGATCGCCGGCGCGACCGCCGGCCTGCTGCTGACGCGGCATCCGACCCCGGCCATGCGCCCGGTAGCGGCCGGAGTGGCGGCCCTGCCCGCGCCGACCGGCCCGATCGTGGCGCCGCCGCAGTCGTCGGCGCCGAAGCCGGCCGCCGCCCCGGTCTTGCTGACCATCCCGCTGATCGGCCTGCGGACCAGCCTGATCACCCTGGGCCTGACCTCCTCGGGCGCGTTGCAGGTGCCGTCCTCGACCGCGGTCGCGGGCTGGTACACCGGCAGCCCCCGGCCGGGAGCCATCGGCTCGTCCATTATCGTCGGGCACATCGACTCGATCAGCGGGCCCGGGGTGTTCTTCCGGCTCGACGAGCTGACCCGCGGGGACAAGATCTACGTGAAGCGGGCGGACGGGACCCTGGTCGAGTTCCGCGTGACGTCGGTCCAGAGCTACCTCAAGGATGACTTCCCGACCGAGGACGTCTACGGCCCGGTTCCCGACGCCGAGCTGCGCCTGATCACCTGCGGCGGAGCCTTTGACGCCGCCACCGGCCACTATCTGAGCAACATCGTGGTCTACGCCACCGAGACGAGCTGACCGGTCATCCTTTGCCGCCACCGGGCGGCAGCGGATTCGGCCCCGGCGCGCGCCACCGCCGGTTACTATCCTGGACGCATGGAGCTGCAGGTCGCCGACAACCCGGAGCAGGAGCAGTACGAGATCCGGGCGGACGGCGAGCTCGCCGGGTTCATCCAGTACCACCTTCGTGACGGTGTCATCGCGTTCCTGCACACCGAGACCGACCCGGGGTTCCGCGGCCATGGCGTCGCTGCGCGCCTCGTCCGGTCCAGCCTGGAGGCGGCCCGGGAACGCCACCTGGCCGTCCTGCCCTACTGCCCGTTCGTGCAGCGCTGGATGACCGAACATCCCGAGTACGCCGACCTGGTCCCGGAAGACCGACGGCCGGGCTTTGGCCTGTGAGTTTTCATCGCCAGACCGATGAGTTTCGCCGCCCGGCGCCGTTTGATGGGTGAGCATCGGCAACCAGCCGGTGCCTGACCAGGGAGACTGACATGGACTACAAGCTGGAACTGGTGCTCATCCCGGTCTCGGATGTGGACCGGGCCAAGAAGTTCTACCTGGAGCAGGCAGGCTTCGTCCTGATCGTCGATACCCCGATCGGGCCGGACCAGCGGGTGGTCCAGGTCGTGCCGCCCGGCTCGGGGTGCGCGATCGGGTTCGGCACCGGGCTCACCTCGGCCGCACCGGGCGCCGCACAGGGCCTGCACCTGGTGGTGCGGGACATCCTGGCCGCCCGGGCCGAACTGACCGGGCGCGGGGTGGCGGTCAGCGAAGTACGCCATCTCGAAGCCGGGACGTGGGTCGACGGCCCGCACCCGGGACGGGAGAACTACCAGTCGTTCGCCGACTTCACCGACCCGGACGGCAACATCTGGATCCTGCAGGAAGTCGACCGGAGCGGTGTCGACCAGAGCGGTGTCGACCAGAGCGGTGTTCACCAGAGCTGGGCCGAGCATGGATCGGACTGACCAGACGGCCACCGCCGACGACATCGTGAGCGCGGCGATCGCGGGTGATGAGCCCGCGTTCGCCGCCCTCACCGAACGCCACCGGCGCGAGCTGCACGTGCACTGCTACCGGATGCTCGCCTCGTTCGACGAGGCCGAGGACGCCGTGCAGGAGACGTTCCTGAACGCCTGGCGCGGCCGGTCGGGGTTCGAGGGCGGCTCGCAGTTCCGCGCCTGGCTGTACCGCATCGCCACGAACGTCTGCCTGGACATGCTGCGCCGCAACTCGCGGCGGGCCACCGGGATGCGCTCGCTCGCCGAGGTGCCGTGGATCCAGCCCTACCCTGACCTGCTGCTCGACCAGGCCGCGCCAGCCGACGAGCAGCCCGAGGCGGTTGCCATCCAGCGCGAGACGATCTCGCTGGCCTTTCTGGCCGCTCTGCAGGTCCTGCCGCCCCGGCAGCGGGCCGCGCTGATCGCCCGCGATGTGCTGGGCTGGCCGGCCAGCGAGACCGCATCGGCACTGGGCACCAGCGTGGCCGCGGCCAACAGCGCCCTGCAGCGCGCCCGGGCGACCATGCAGTCGCACCTGCCGCCGCGGCGTGCGGAGTGGTCGGCCCGCGAGCCGAGTGCCCAGGAGCGTGCCCTGCTCGACCAGTTCATCGACGCGCACGAACGGCTCGACGCCGAGACGGCCATCGCGCTCGCCGCCCGGGACCTCCGGATTACCATGCCGCCCCAGCCGTACTCCTTCGACGGTCGGGACACGATCAGATCGCTCATGGCACAGGCCGTCGCGATGGGCGACTGGCGGGTGCTGCCGACGGCGGCCAACCGCATGCCGGCCGCTGCGGGCTACCTGCGCAGGCCGGGCGACGCCAAGTTCCGCGCGTTCAAGCTGGACGTCATGCGCATGGAGGAAGGCGTGATCGCCGAGGTCACAGTGTTCAACGCGGACCTGTTCCCGGCCTTGGGCCTGCCGCCCGCGCTGTGACCGGCCGGCTAACCCGCCTCTTCGGCGCCCGGTGAGGCCCGGAGCATGGCCGCCACCTCCGGCAGCGACCGGACCACCACGGTGCCCTCCGCTGGCACCTTCCCGTCCATCTCGCCCCGCACGATCTGCACCGCGCTGATGCCCAGGGCGGTCGCTCCCGCGCAGTACGACGGCTGATCGTCGACGAACACCGCCCGCCCGGCGGGCACGCCGAGCCGGTCCAGCGCGTAGGTGAAGATCTCCGCGGCCGGTTTCTCGGCGCCGACCTCGCACGACAGGACGAGCGTGTCGGCCAGCGCCGCCACGCCGTTGCTTTCCAGCAGGTCGCGCGTGTGCTCGGAGCAGTTGCTCACGATCGCGACCTTGACGCCGCGAGACCTGAGCTCCCGCAGGAACGGCAGGGCGTCGTCGTACAGCCGCGCGGAGCGCAGCAGCAGCTCGCGGTCCAGGTCCACGATGGCCCGCACCAGGTCCGGCCGCGGCCCGGCGCCGCTCGCCCGCAGGATCCGCTCGAATCCCTCGGCCTTCGTCATCTGGCCGGTCCCAAGCGCCGTCCTGAACCGGCTGTATTCCGCCACCCAGGCCTCCGGCGGAAGACCGGCCAGCGACGGCAGCTCGGTCCTGTGCGCGATGAAGTCGCAGCTCAGAAGGGTGTCGTAGACATCGACGAGGCATGCTTCCCGCTCGGCCACACCTTCAGCGTAGTCGGACGGCCCCGAACACTCAC
>Ga0335074_10001197_pt1 | contig 35439 bp, 37 predicted proteins | sample Lox_Sample_23_FD_206715 | JGI IMG/M metagenome (GOLD analysis project Ga0335074, IMG submission 206715) | Soil microbial communities from Loxahatchee National Wildlife Refuge, Florida, United States - Lox_Sample_2.3 | ecosystem: Environmental > Terrestrial > Soil > Wetlands | place: USA... | reverse complement strand
CTCACCAAGAGTGCGGATGGAAGGGTGACGACAGCTTAAGCTCGACTGGCGGTGGTGAAAACAGATCGGCAAAGGGGAATGTAATGTTTTCCTTTGCCCGGACAGCCCTGCTACGGCCGGCTGCGGCGGCCGTCAAGGCTCAAGATGAACTCGCTTGCGCTCGGCCTTGACGGCCGCCTCGCCAGCCCAGAATCGCCCAATATCCGGGCAAAGGAAAACATCAGATATGAACTTAGCCACCCACAATAACTGTTGACATCGACCGGCCTTCTCATGGAAGACCAACGCACTTTTCGAGAATCGATGGGTTCGAAACGTGATTTGGCGAGCATGCGCTCGTCGAGAATGCAGCGCGTGTTTGGCTCCGGCTCAATCGTGCCTCGTCGAGGGACGCGCGGGCGTCGTGCGCTGGCACGACACGCAATACCACGCATTTGCGCGGTGACCCCGGAATTTGGCCGATCGCAATTCGACGATCTCCAGCGCAGGCTCGATGGCAAGGGTGATCTCGCGTGCCGAGCAACGCGGCGGACCGATTTCGCGAGGCGGACCTTAGCTCATTCGCACTGGGGTTAGTTGAATCGCACCCATATTTCCGCAGTCACTCAGAACATCAGATTTGGCTTGCCGAGCGCATTGTCAATAATGCGCTTATTGAAAGATTCTGGCACGGACGGTAAGCGGCACATGACATTCGGGACCCGCATCAATGGACTCGGGTTGCGATCAAAGACAGCAAACAACAGATTTCCCTTTTGTCTCATCTAATGGCCTCTCTTGGTCCCCTTTTCGATAGCAGTTTTCGCATCAGTTGGCGCTTCCACAAAGGAGCAAGCCGAACATTAAGAAACAAACTCTGAATTCCTTACGGTTCAATTGCTTTGGTTTCTCGTTGAAATGTCCGTCATTCTCGCGGTGCAGCTGTTCCGTCCGACCACTTGGATACCGAAATATCGACCTCCGTAATGGGTTGCGGAGAGTACTGATGTACATCCACCGGAGAATCAGAGGCCGGTGCAATGGGCTCCAGAACGTCTCTATCGGGTGAAGGGGCCGTGGCCGAATCTCTGCAAAAGCCGTTTGGCGGAATTCGCGGGGGAATTGGATCCTGAGCACGTAGGTTCGATGTCCGCAACCGATCTGCCAACGGCTTCGTTGACGGGGGTTGCAACAAAGGCGTGGACCTGGCCCTTGTCCGGCCCGCTGCGTACGAATCCCATGCCTCCGATTTCTCCGCGGTCGTTGATCTTGGCAGCGAAGGTCGCGCATATGTTGGAACTGTCAGGAAACAGCGCGTTGAGGTTGGTCATCGCGCCATCCTGCCAGATGAAGGCATGGGCCCAGTTGAAGGTGGGGTCCCAGCTGCCTCCCACAACCTGGCCCCTGTTGTTGTTGCCGAAGGCTATGTTCCCAATATCTCCCGGCAGGAGGTCCTTGAAGACTGCTATGAGTGTGCCGTTCTGCCATACCGCGCCGAGTTGGGTACTGCCATCAGCACTGCCGACTTGTCCAACAATCTGCCCCAGGTCGTTGATGCCCCAGGCCGTGCCCCCATGTTCCTGATCAGGAAGCTGGGTGGCAGTGTCGTCTTCCCACGATATCGCGTGAAGCGCTCCGCTGCAGTTTCCCGAGAAGCCAACCGCCTGGCCATGGTCGTTGATCCAAAATGCGAGCCCGTCAGGATCGCCATCCACCGTAGGAAGAGCATGGGGCTTGCCGTGTTCCCACAACACGGGCAGTTCGATCCGATTATTCGTGGTGCCAGACTGGCATGAGGGGTCCACCTCGCCGTTTTCCGCCATTCCCACGATTTGTCCATAGTTGTTGATCCCGCTCGCCTGCCCGTTGTTTCCGCCGAGCGTCGGGAGAGCGATGATGTGAGAGAATTGCCAAACAAACGGGAGACACGTACGGTGGGTGCCGAATCTGCAAACGTCTTCGCCGTTCGGGTCCGGGACAGCGGTTTCTGAATAACCGACGACCTGCCCGAGGTCGTTGATCTGGCCCCAGTTCATCCAGCTGTTCGCTCCCCCCAGCGTGCCGACGTCGACTTTGAATCCGTTGAAGTCAACCACATCGCGTCCGATGAGAGGGTACGCGGGCAAGTAGTCAGACTGACCCGGTGCAAAGCTCCCATCCATGATATAAGTCCAGCCTTGATCGTTGATGGCCATGACCATCGAAAAAGTGTGATTCGGCTCAGTGCCCAAATCGACAACCTTGTAGCTCTTTTGAGCAAATGCATTGCCGCAACAACCCAGGACAAGCGTCGTGGCGCACGGTATCCAGATATTCCGCAACTGCCTAAGCATGTTCATATTCCTCTTTGCCTCCAGTGAAGTTTTGATTCCGAGGTTCCGAGCTGCCCACGAGGCGCAACCCATTGGTCTGCCTTTTTTTGGCTACCTGAGACGGTGGCGGCCTCATTCCATGCCGCTATCGGATTCTGTTCAGCAGGTTCCAGAGAGCATTCCTTTTGCACGGACCTGAATCAACTTGCCTTCCACGCCCGCGCGCAGGAAGGAGCCCGTGGGGCTGGCCTTTCGCCGCGTCACGATGACTGGAATAAAATCCTTGGGCCATATTCAGGTCCTCCTGAATTGCTCAGTGGTGGTATATCACAACTGCTTGTTTGCTGCAACTGCTTGTGTGGAAGTCGTAGAATAGATGCAGGCGTGTCCAATCGAACCCGGGGGAAGTGTGCGCACGAATCACAGATCTGAATGCGTCATCAACCAAACGGTGGAACTGCTTGGCGATCAATGGACTTTGCTCGTCATCCGCGACATCGTTTTCGTGGATCGGAGGCATTTCCGCGAACTCCTCACCCAATCGATGGAAGGCATCGCATCGAATATCCTCGCCGACAGGCTCCGCAGGCTTGTCGAGCAAGGGATCATTACCAGATCCGCTGACCCGACCCATAAACAGAAAGCGATTTACAGCCTGACGGAGAAAGGCATTGCCCTGGTTCCGCTTCTGTTGGAAATGGCTGCATGGGGACACGAGTATTTGCCCGCCTCCACGTTGCACGGTCGGGCTCGCGCCCTGGAAGGAGGTGGGCCTGCACTGCAGGCAGAATTTATGGATGAACTTCGGAAAACACACCTTCCGGCATCAGGGGCGGAAACAAAAACTCGGCGCCCGAAGAGATCTGCGAGTATTTCTGCAAGGCGGAATTAGCTTCAGGCGACCGACCAGTGCGCCCCATCAAAGTAGCATTCGATGATGCCGATCTTTTTCCCACACGAAAATGAATGACTTCCACACGCGCAATGAAATTTCTCCGGTGGTTCGACGACTGGTTGCGCGCTACAGTGGCGAGGAGTTTCTCGTGGTCCTTCCGGCTACCGACGAGGGGGCTATCGGGATTGCTGAGCGTATGCGTCAGGTGATCGCGGAAGCCGACGGGACGCATCGGCACAAGAATTGCTAACGGGTTCCGGCCACTTGCGGCGCCCGCGGCTCGTGTAGCCTTTGGATTGCCGAGTTGCTTTGCAAGCTGCCCCTAGGTCCGGGTCTCCCCAAACGGGATACCGAGGAGCGCTTCCCACACCTGCTTCTGGAACTGCGTACCCCTCATATCGAGAGCTACACTGAATACATCTCTCTTGCCTGCAAAGTACTCTCCCAGCTCTATCTCGGTGCGAACCAGGATGGGATGATCGGGACGCTCGACGACATCGCAGAGACGAACCCGTCGCGGATTATCACTTTCCCACAGGATTGCTACCAGCCCCTGATCGCGAGCGACGAGTTTAAGTCTTCCGATCGGTGAAGCTGCGAACTTGTACACCAGATCCATGTGCTTTTCCTATCCATAGCAGTTATGCTCAGAACACAGTCAGGATGTACGATCAGAGCCTCGATCAAAACAGATCGATAGGCTTGTGCATCTGCTGCTCTGAGTCGTCGAATTTCGAACCTGCCCGTCGAAGTATTCATGTCTCCCTCTCACTGGATTTCAGGTATGCAGAGCTGTAGATGTGCTGTGACCGGCAAGGGACCGACAGAAAGGGGCCTTTCCCGCCACCCGCGCTCCCGTGCGACGAGTCACCGCAACTTCCCCGGGAAACGAGCATCTACAAGCTACGAAGCGTCACGGCAGGCGGCGTCGCGTGCTTCTCTCGCTTGCCCTGGTCACTGGCAAAGCTTTAAGGGCACTTTTCCCTCGATGAGTATTTCGTGGAGGCTGTTAGGGGGGTAGTGAGGATAAGATGCGCGAGTTCGGAAGACGGATCTTCGCCCCTGATCAGGCCGCGTTACAAAAAGCGAAACGAAGCCTGCTTCGCGCCGCGATGCGCGCGGACGAGCCACGCGATATCGCCTTTCGCCGGATCATTCTCTCGATTCCACCCGGTAAGGTGAGCACGTACGGCCGGGTGGCTGCCGCAGCCGGTTATCCGCGATTCCATCGCGCCGTTGCCAGACTGCTGAGAACGGACCCACCAGATCAGCTGCCGTGGCACCGGGTACTCGGGGCTGGCGGTGAGATCAAGCTTCGAGGAGCAGCCGCGGTGGAGCAGCGAGCGCGGCTCAAACTGGAGGGAGTTCGCTTCAAAGGAAAACGGGTGGATATGGAAAGCTTCGAGCACGCGCTCAAGGCTTGGGAGATTCATTAGCATTTTCCAGTCGGCAGCATTGAACGGTCGGCTCGCCCCTCCGGCACGACGGCTCCTGCGGCCTCCGATCAGTTCACAAAATCCACTCCCAACAGACTCCCCACAGGGTGTCCATGGGGTACTTTTCGTACTTCCGGCTGATCTGCGCTTCCGCATGCCTGCTCCCGCCCATATCCTTCCCCTCCGCTTCCGGAAATCCTAATCAGTTCTGTGCGAATCCAGGGGTGCAGGTCAGAGCAAATTTACAATCTGCTCAGGCTGGTACTTCTTCCTTCGTCTTATATGCTCTCCTTGTCCGGTTTTCTCAACTCTACCGGCGCAATCCAAGCCGGACAATCGAGCTTTTCGGTCGGAGGACTCGCGATTACCACTCAGAGCGCCAACTATGGAGACCAACCCTGAGCGCACACACTTAGTCCTGTCCGTCCCATGTTTTGGCTGAGAGTGCCATCCTGAGTTGCTCGTTCTTATGAAGTAGCTCACAGATCAGCATTTCCAGATTTCGGAGCCTGCCTTGCCACTCGGCTTCGAATGCGACCGTTGTGTTATCACACTTGTCGTCCAATGAGTCAGTTCGAGACATATCTCGTTCTTGCGGGAGAGGACCGGCCGGTTTGAACAATTCTCCGCGCAATGAATTAGTCATAGAAGGTCTCCGCTAGCATGAATATCGTCAACTGTTGCGACTTAGACCAATATGCTCATCGAGGAATGGTGTGAACGAGCCCATGTATGAGATCGGATTATCGCGCATTAATCTCTGTTTCCCTTCTTTCGCTCTCATTTCCTCATAGAGGATTAGTCTCACCACTAAAGGTTGCTTCTGAATCGGCGAAATAAGCGAACTTTCCAACGATTACGACGCGAATGAAGGTGTACTGCAGGACCAGGCTACGACTATGACGAGCTTCAACTTCATCGTAGAAGCCTGAAATGGACTACGGCCAGTCTCCGCACAGTGAGATGGCTTCAATTGCTGTTGGTGAGTTCTCTCAGCATGGATCGGTTGTCCAGCATGGTGGAAGTAAGTATCGCTGTGCGCACGGTGCATGCAATCTCGCTGGATAGGCTCTGCAAAGATTCACTGCTGAATCGCCCCGACCAGAGAATCATTCCTTGCATCGTTGTCAGTTGGATCTGCATAACGGCCGCCCCCGGCGATTGATGCAAGTGGCCGTGGAGTGCAAACTGGACACCGGACCTATTCCAGGAACAGAGTTGGTCCTCAGGATTCGTCCAACCGCCGATAGAGCTCCGAAACACTCTGACGTTCGGGACCGTCGTGAGCTCGTGAATCAGTTCTTCTTCGAGATTGCAAGCGAGGTTGTGAATGGTCGACTCTTTGAGTTTCGCGCTAAAGGGAATCACGGCTATCGAAAGAGTTTTATCACGAAAGGGCAACATCAATGGACCGGCAGCTTCAAGCTTGCCTTCAAATCGAGACGAATAGCGCATCTCGATTACTGGCACATAGCTGCCGGTTTGTAAAGCAATCCTTATCCGATGCTGTTCCGGGAAGCTGGAGTAATACTCCTTCAGCTTTGCTCGGAGGCGTCGTGCTTCGGTCCGAACAATTGTGTCCACTGTGGGATCGTAAGTTGTCGGCCTCTTATAGACCTCTGTTCCCACTGTGTACTCTTTGAAGCAATGGGCTTTCCCTTCGAGGAGGTAATCAACAGCCGTGGATAAAAAGCACGATAACCGTATCGACTTGATGAAGAATCGGCTTCTGAGAATTCTATCGAGTTCCTCTCGTACCTCATCGTGCGTCCACGTCTTCGGCAAAGCAGTGGGCATCTGCCCTTGGTTTTGAGCTTCCGGTATCTGGAGTGTGATGGTCATCGTTAGACTCCTACGAAGCGTAGTTGGACTACTCCCTTGGCCAGCCTTTTGTGGTACAACTGGCTATGTTGAGATCTTCTAACGAAGCGTCCTCCCACTCAACGCCTATTCAGGGATAAATCTTTTCACCCATTTGGGCGAGAACTGAGAACACGAAGGCATGGAGCCAAAAACTGGGATTCGAAAAATCCGCGTTCTCGTAGTCGACGATCATCCGATGGTAAGAGACGGCGTACTTGCCTCAGTGAAGAGTCAACAGGACATGGAGATCGTCGGCGAAGCAACATGTGGCCAGGAAGCCTTGTCACTCTTCCCTCAAGCTCGGCCCGACATCACTTTGATGGACCTTCGTCTCCCGGATATACCAGGGAACGAAGTCATCACGACAATCAGATCGACGTTTCCGAATGCCCGCATCATTGTCCTGACGACGTATCAGGGCGACGTGCAGGCGGTCAGAGCTTTCAAAGCTGGGGCGATGGCCTATTTGCTCAAAAGCTCTCTGAGAAAAGACTTGTTGAACACGATACGGGCTGTGTACGCAGGAAAAAAGGTGATTCCCCCGGATATAGCCGCTGCTATGGCATCGCATGTGGTTGATGACAACCTTTCAGCGCGAGAACTACAGATTCTCAGGCATGTTGCGGACGGCCTGTCAAATAAGGTCATTGCCGATCGTCTCTCGATCAGTCCTGACACAGTAAAGTCTCACCTTGCTAGTGCGATGGCTAAACTCAATGCGAATGACCGGACTCACGCAGTGACCATTGCCGTAAAGAGAGGCTATTTCGACCTGGACGCGTGAGGATGTGAAGTCGAACGCAACGAGAGGCGGCAAAGATCGCCGCCTCTTCTGGCCAGAATCAATCGAGCTTCCCAGCGGAGGGAGCAAGTGCCCAATCGAGTGCTAAGTCCGCAACTTCTTCCCAACCGGCCTCTCCGCAAGTATCAGTTGATTCCACAACGCGCCTTGATTACGCACGCGTGCTATGTCTTGGTTCGGCAGCATAGTTGGGAAGCGCTTCCCCCCTAGGAAAGCGTCCCTATCACATTACTCAGAAGCAGGTTATCCAACAATGGGCGCTTCGAAGTGAACAGCCGATCAATTTCGGGCTGTCGGTTTGCAGTCGCGATCTCGCTGCGGTCACTGACCTCGATCACGTCAACTAATCCGCGAATGTACTTTGCCTTCATGATGTCGCTTCCCCTTACCTAAAAGCGATAGTCGAATGCGATTGCCAGCGCGTTGTTCACCTTGAGACCAATACCTGGATAAACGGTGGAAGCGACATGGCCGGTGCCTATGTCAATGGCCCACTTCTGATTCGGATAATCAGACACCCGGACGGCATAGATTTCGGTCGTCGGTAGATTCGCATACGCGACATATTTCAGGTGATGCGGTTCCTGATCGATCTCTACGGTTGGTGCGATCAGGACATGCTTAATGGGAATCGGTATTGCAAGAGCCCCGAAGGCGCGCGCCTGCCAATTTGTCGCATTTCCGCCATAACCGTACACTTCTGCGTTTGTGCCTCTGACACCACCACTAAGAAGGATCGGGACTTTCTTCTCGATGACAACCAGCTTCGTCGCTACACCGTAGATATCGCCATTCGTTGCATTCGTCTGTGCGGAGGCCTGGCTCACGTATGGGTCGTTTGTTCGGAGCGCGCCGCCGATTGCGACTGCAGGAATCCACGTTTGCCGATGAAGGTTCTCGGGAATGACTTTTGCTTTGATGTTGAAGATATTCATCCCGGCATCATTGAAAAGCGGGCTGAAGGTTGGATCGCCGCCGTCCGTGTGATTGTCGCGTGTATACCCAAATTCCAGCCAGTCACCAAAACCCTCTTCCACCGAGACATTGAAGTAGTCGCCTGCTACGGGCCCTGCTGTTACAGCGTGATAGGCGAGGGTAGGCCTGTTGAACTTGCCGGGCGATGATGGCACCACATTCGCCCAGGGCTGGAAGAAGACGCCGGATGAGCCGTCCATGGTCAGGGCCTGCGCAACTGCCTTCAACGGTGCGCCTGCTAACGCCGTGCTGAGAGTCACGGCGAAGATTGCTCGACTGAATATCTTCACGTAACGGTTCATATAGTTCTCCCTTCGCGCTGCCTCGTAATCAATCGAAACAGTGGTGTCGGCTGGTTGGGAGTGAGCGGTGAGTGAGCACACCGTAATGGAGCAACGCCGATTCGCGTGCCGAATAACGCAAGAGTCAAGGAGCGGCCTCCACCCGTTGTTGGCGATCGAGAGGTCTAGGCCAGTTCTTTCAGGAGAACTCCGCGCCGAGGAACGGCGCGGTGCATAGAGATACCGACGACTATTTGCTGGATGAGGGAATGAGAGGCTTTAGCTCCCGCTCGATCGGAATAGCGATGACCGTCGGTCCCTCCGCTGCAAGGGATTCCTGGAAAGCATGTTGAATCTCTTCCCTGGTATCAGCCCTTATTGCGTGGCATCCATATCCTTTCGCCAGGGAAACAATGTCCAGGAAGGGCAGATCGAGAGACGGCACGTTGGGAGTCTTCTCAAGCACGGCAAACTCCTTGAGAATTGCGTATTCGCCGTTGCATGGGACGATGTAGACCATCTTCAGCTTGTGTTGAGCGGCAGCGGCGAGGCTTTGCACCGAATACTGCAACGAGCCATCGCCAATCACAACGATTACCGGGCGATTGGTGCCGAGCTTCTTCTGCGCTAATGCCACACCGACAGATGAGGGCGCGTTATGTCCGAGTCCGCCGCTGGCATAGGTGAAGTAAGAAGCCTCTTCGATCGAGGGCCACCAATGCAGGAAGTCGTTATAGTTCGAAGGGGACTCCTGGACGACGATTGCTTTCTCGGGCCGGACCTCGCTGAGAGCTGCGTAAGCCTCAATTGCAGTGAGCGGAGAATTTGGCGTCGCAGGTAGGTCCTTTGGAACGTGCCGAGGCACGGGAGCGTTGCGGTCACTGACGCTCAGCAAGGGAAGCAAGGCATCGAGAGCAAGCTTCACATCAGAAAGCAAACTGTCTCCAATGAGCGCGCTGCCAGCATCCGTAGGATCTACCGTGATCTGCAAAAGGCTGGCTCCATTCGGAACGACAGGGCCCGGCACATACGGGTAATAGCGGAAGACCGGCGCTCCCACAACGATGATGAGATCGTGCCCCTCCAGGCGAGAACTCAGAGGACCGATTGCGGCTGGCAGTTCTCCCTGAAAGAGTGGGTGGTTCTCAGGGAAGCAGGCGCGTTCGGCTGCGGGAGCCCTATACACCGGCACGCGGAGCTTTTCCGCGACGCTAACACCCACGCTCCAGGCGCCGGCTTTCTCAACTTCCGCGCCGTACACAAGAACGGGACTCTTCGCGCCATTGATTTTTTCAGCGAATTCTTTCAGGCGTTCGGGATCGGGGCCAATCCGATCACTGATCGTCCGTACGTCTGCAGGTCCAAGAGCGCTCCTGTCCCAGTCATCGAGGGGGATAGAAATATAGACAGGACCAGCAGGAGGCTGAAGTGCAAGCGCATATGCGCGCATGATGGCGCGAGGCACATCCTCCGCTCGCTTTGGCTCGTACGCCCACTTGACGTAGGGCCGCGGCAGCATGGTCTCATCACGATTCGTGAGAAGCGGATCACAGATGATCATCTCCCTGGTCTGCTGTCCAGCCGTGATGATAAGCGGCGTCTTGTTCTGAAAGGCGGTCATGATGTTGCCCATACCGTTGCCTGTACCTGCCGAAGTGTGCAGGTTGACCAGAGCGGGCTTTCCCGTTGCCTGAGCAAATCCATCGGCCATTGCTACTGCGGATGCCTCTTGCAGGCCGAGAATGTATTCAAAATCCGAAGGGAAATTTTTCAGGAATGGTTGTTCTGTAGAACCAGGATTGCCGAAGACCGTCGTCAGTCCCAACGCCCTCAACAGATCGTAGGTCGCGGCCCAAACTGTTTGCTTTTCGTTTGTCGCCATAATGTTTCCTCTTCTGAAGCTTCCGTGAGATTGTCTGCGGGTTTGCCGCAAGGACCATGAGCTCCAAAGTCATGAAACAAGGAAAAGCAGACCAATTGCAGTGATCCGGCGGTTAGCTCACGGTGGGCGCGAGGGCATGTACTAGAAGAGAACGTGTAGCGGGAAGGAATGGGGCGTCAGTAATTCGAGATCGCCTGGCCGCTGCAAACCAGAGCGACGGAATGTTAATTGCAGCTTTAATGCTGGCGCGTACACACCGTGAGGTGACCCCTCGTCACTGCACATCTTCTTTGCGATTCGTTGTGATTGAGGTGCGTCTCCCTCAACGAATGGCGCGCGTTAGTAGAAGCGCACGATTGCTGATCATACGGAAAGGATTTCTCATGCTCATACTCTTTCGCACAGCCTCGTCAAACGGAAGACGTCTCGCGCCTTCTCGGATCGCCAGCATACTCACCCTCTGGGTGGGAGTAACGATCCATGCAGTCGCTCAATCGCCTGCGCCGGCAACCGCACCTGTCGGAACTGCCGGTATACGCTCTTCGGTTGCAAGCGAGCAGTCAGTTGACGCTGCAGCCAAGGACGCTGCACAGAATCCGGTAGCTGCCGCGATTAGCGTTCCATTTCAAAACAACACGTATTACGGCGCCGGTCCATACCGCCGCGCCGAGAATGAGCTTCTGGTCGAACCCGTGCTGCCCTTCACAATTTCTTCGAACTGGATAATGATCACGAGAACGATCATCCCGGTAGAGGTCATGCCCCGCCTGTCGCCTACTGAGAGTGTTGACTACGGTCTTGGTAACATACAGCCCCAGATCTATTTCTCACCAGCTCACCCAGGACACTTTATCTGGGGAACCGGCGGTGAAATCTATCTTCCGACTGCGACCGACAAAGAACTCGGAACTAACAAGTGGGGTGGAGGACCGGCAACTGTCGGCCTCTACCATCAAGGTCCTTGGCTTGGCGGTGCTCTGGTTAGCAATGCATTCGCTGGCGTAAATCACACACACGTCAACGAGATGACGCTCAATCCTTTCCTCTTCTATAACATGAAACGCGGCTGGTACTTCTTTTCTTCCCCTATCATCACGTCGGACTGGGCTGCATCGAGAGATCACCGATGGACGGTGCCGGTTGGTGGAGGGGCGGGCCGTGTTTTCAAGCTTGGAAAGCAGCCTCTCAATGCACGTGCCGAATTTCTGAATAATGTGCAGACAACCTCCTATGGGCCGTCTTGGCAGCTCCAGACACAACTTCAGTTTGTCTTCATCCGGCAAAAGAAGTAATGAACTCCACAGAGGGCTCTCACAGGAGGACGAACCATCATGAACGCAATCGTGGGAAGCACTATCGCGGCGTTGGCCGGATCGACTATCGGAGGCCTGATGCCGATTATCAGCAACTTCCTGATCCAACGCGGACTGACAAAACGCGAGATGATCAATCGCGAGTTGGCAGCGCGACAAACTCTCTATTCGGACTTCATCGACTACGCCACCAAACTGTACCTCGTTGCGGCCACCAGGAAGCCTGAAAACATCGATGAACTCGTCGCCTTGTACGCGCTCATTAGCCGTATTCGTCTCGTCGCGTCGGAGAATGTGATCGTGGCGGCCGAGACTTTTGCAGAATCTGTGACAAAAAGATACGGAGAAGCGGCAATATCAATGGAGGAATTCAGGAACGAGACCATAGGGCAACACCTTGATCCTCTCCACGAGTTCAGCGGGCGGTGTCGAGAAGAATTGCGCTCAATTCTGTAGCGCAAACCGTAAAACGTCGATTGGTCGCTGCCGCCGGTGAGCAAATGCGAAAATGAGGGTAGAGCAAAGTCAATATGACGATCCTTCTTTTTCAAGCCCTGGATATTGCTCGTGCGGATGAAGCAGTGGGTGAACCGCCGCGGTTGCCCCTGCACCTCAGCGGAAAAGCGGTGAAACCCTGCTTGCGAAATGTATCAGCAAAGGTCGAAGGGAATGGGAGCAATCACTCGATCGAAGTGCATCCACTTCGATTTCAAAGAGAAGAGATTGGTTTTCAGGTTCCGGTACGCAAAGGTGTGTCGTGGCATCGTCTGATTGTACTGATTGGAGTTCTTTTGCTCTTCAGCGCGCGGACTTTCGCTATCAACCCGAACACGCCAATCCTTCAGTATGCGCACACCGCGTGGCGTGTGCAGGACGGTTTGCTAAGCGGCAGTCCCGTTGCTATTACCCAAACCCGCGACGGCTATTTGTGGATAGGAACGCAGACCGATTTGCTTCGTTTTGATGGAGTCAAGTTCACCGCGTGGCCCATCTCTACAGCGGCCGCGCCGATCAAAGGGCAAATCACTAGCCTGTTTGGGGCATCCGACGGCAGCTTGTGGATTGGAACCCAGGCTGAGCTTGAACACTGGGATGGGAAGACACTTACGCGATTTGAGAACCATTTGGGCTGGATCACTGGAATTGCCGAGAGCAGATCCGGAGAAATCTGGGTAACACGCGTGCGAGTGGCTGACCGCGGCGGCAGCCTCTGTAAGGCCGTGAACGATAAGTTGCAATGCTTCAGAATTGTGGCTGGTGACCCGGACGCTGGAAGTGCCGCGCTCGCGTTCGATCCTTCAGGAACCATCTGGGCCGGTGGAAATAGTCTTATCCGATTTCCATCCGGCAAGGGAGAAAGCTACCCATTGCCGGCTCTCAAAAGGATGAAGGGATTGGCCGGGATTACCAGCGTCAACTTGGACCCACGCGGCGGCTTATGGGTCGGTGCCGCCTATGCAGGACTCGGCCTCGGACTTCAGCACTTTGATAACGGGCGGTTTCACAGCCTCCACCTCGCCGGACTGGATACCAGCACAATCGCGGTGCGAGCCACACTGCTTGATCGCAATGGCTCGCTTTGGGTGGGAACAGCCGGTGACGGCATTTACCGTCTCCGGGGGGACAAAGTCGAGCACTATCGCAGTAGCAACGGCCTGTCCGGTGACGCTGTCAAGGGTTTATTTCAGGACCGGGAAGGAAGTGTCTGGGTCGCAACAAATAACGGGATTGACCGCTTTCATGACTTGAGTGTGCTCACGTACGCAAACGCACAGCATTTGGTGGGCGACTCCGTGGAATCCGTGGTTGCAAACCGCGACGGCAGTATCTGGGCCGGAACGGAATCAGGGGTAAACATCCTGCAAGGGGATAAGACGACCGTCTTAGGAATAAAGTCCGGACTACGTGGTCAGCAAGTCACATCAATGATGCAAGACCGAGCCGGACGGATGTGGGTTGGCATCGACAACGGCCTGTACAGAATCTCAGGGCAACACGTCCAGGCAATCACACGGAAAGATGGGACTCCCGTCGGAATTGTCAGGTGGCTTGCCGAAACGAATGACGGAACAATCTACATATACACCATCATGACGGGCCGGAACATCTACCAAATCGAACCGTCGAGTGTGATTGCGATTCCAACCATCACAGAGCCATCTTTCCCATGGGACATGGCCGTTGGTGCGGATAACGATGTCTGGGTAATCGGCAGAAAAGGCGAGTTCGGGCGGCTCCGTAACGGCCGCTTCGAGAAGGTCGCGAACAAGTACTACGAGATGCCCGAGAACAAGGATGCGGTACATACCGCAGCCGACGCGCTCCTGCGAGGCCCGGACGGCACACTTTACATCTGGGCAGAGGGCGGCCTCATTCTCATTCGCGGCACAGAAAGCAGGTATGTCCCGCGTCTGCAGGAAGGACTTTGTCAGGAGAACGATTCGTGGTTGTTCGACAAGTCAGGAGCATTGTGGGTAGCAAGTTCCTGCGGACTTACCCGTTTCGAGCCGGACGAAGTGCGGCAATGGTGGACATCGCAAGCAGCTACAAAACAGCCCCGGCTTGTTCTTGGTGTAACAGATGGCTTTGGCAATGGCAGAGTGCCCTTTCGCCCCAGAATGTCACTGGCTCCAGATGGGAAGTTATGGATCGCAAGTCCATCAGGCCTTTTATCCTTGGACCCTGCCAATCTCGCCCTGAACGATAAGAAACCGCCTGTATATATCGAATCGGTAATCGCGAATCATCGGCGTATGGATGTAAGCAATGGGATGGAACTCCCCATTCACACTCGCGATTTAGAACTCGATTACACGGCTCTGAGTTTTGTGACTCCTTCGAAGGTTAGCTTTCGTTACAAGCTCGAGGGCAAGGACAACGACTGGCAGAATGCTGGTTCGCGCCGCGAGGCTTTCTACACCGATCTGCCTCCCGGCCATTATACCTTCCGCGTGATCGCTTGCAATAACAGCGGACTTTGGAACGATCAGGGTGCGCTGCTGAATTTCAGCGTGCTACCTGCCTGGTATCAGACTCTATGGTTTAAGGCAATTAGCGCCGCCTCGGCGATTTTCTTTCTGTGGGTTTTTGTGATCCTCCGCCTGCGTAACATAGAGAGAAGGATAGGTCTCCGCTTTGAAGCACAGATGTCCGAACGCATGCGTATTGCACGGGATTTGCACGATACGCTTCTGCAGTCATTGCAGGGACTGATTCTGAGCTTCTCCAGCTTCTCTGCTCAAGTCAGCGCGCCTCCTAACATACTTCGGGAGATGGAAGGCGCTTTAGATAAGGCAGAGGACTTGTTGGTTTCCGGCAGGGAACGAATACGCGACCTTCGCTCTAGCGGTGCCGCTTCCAGGGATTTGGTTGACGAAATTCGCGCTATGATCGACCGCCTTACTGGCGGAGGGGCAAATATCCAACTGCGAGTCGACGGCCATAATTTGCCCATCAAGCCGTTAGTACAGGACGAGGTGCTATGGATCTTGAGGGAGGCCTTGACTAACGCTTGTCAACATTCCAAAGGCACGGGAATTTGGGTCAATGTTTTGAAAACACGCAATAGTCTCCAGTGTTCCGTCCAGGATGATGGCCGGGGGATGGATCAACATGCATTCTCTGCGCATGAGAGAGGACACTTCGGGCTTGTGGGTATGCGTGAGCGCTCCGAGCGCGTTGGTGGCCGTCTCAATGTACGCGGTGATCCGGGAAAAGGCACGCTCTTAGTTCTGGCTATTCCGGCGAGAATCGCCTACGAAATCGGCGACAGTCGGTTCCGGCGATTTATTTCTGGACGGGCTTGAGTCTGGTAAGGCTAATCTGGTTTGGACCACCTTGTTCCGAAAAGATTGTACGCGCCACTGCCATTGACGCATCACATATCGACTTAAGCTATCATCGTGCTCACGCTCAAACCGAGCTGACTAATGCGCTCATTGACGGCTCGTTGGAGATGCGGGCACTGAACCCCGTTTCTTGGTGTCTATCCTGCACTTGTCACTGAAGTGTGGGTGGGCGGGTGGGTTTGTTGCCCCGTATTAGCCCGAGCGTCAATCGACCGCGGCCCGAAGGAACTTTCGTCCAGGTGCACCAACGAATGTCGCTCGTGATATCGCTGTGTCAGCCTCTGCTCGACATATATCGTAGACATCTATATATAGTTGTCTTAGCATGAAAACGCCTGATTTGCTGCAAGGCTCTCTTATCGGCGCCGCGATCGGCGGAGCGTCAGGCCTGGCTTCGGCACGCTACGTGCGGACGCTGCTTTACGGAGTGAACGCCAACGATCCGGCGGCATTCTTCCTGCCTGTGCTGGTCTTGCTTGCCGCGGCTTTGCTATCAGCGCTCCCGGCAGTGCTACGGGCAGCGCACATCGATCCAGCGATCATGCTTCGGGCTGAATAAACTGCGATGGAAAAGGGGACGTCGTTCGAGATTGTTCGTCATTATCGGATCAACCCGGCGGGTGGCCCACCCTGACCTTCCCAATCCGCGTTTGTCACGAACGGCGGTCCTCGTCCTGGCTCTGGCAGGGCTGGAGACTACGTACTCGATCCTGGCCCCGCGTCAAGAGGAGCGATGGGTGCCGCGAAGTCGGCTTGTGTCCAGCGATTCGGGCATCCTGGGCCTCGATTGTCGCCTCCAGCCCAACTCGCTCATCGAGCAGGAGGTCAGCTTCAGAAACGGGTCAGTTTACGGCTTGGCGATGATACGCAAACCGAGAGACGACCAGGGACGATCGCTGGCGACAAGGGCGTTTTCCGGGAGTGATCGGCGAATTGCGCCTAACCAATGCTGGATGAGTGGTTTGGACTGTCGCCAGTTTGATGGACGCCGTGTTTTGGCTGGCTAATGACGCGCCAACACATTTCTAGAATCCCTCTTATCGACACGAATGCATTGACTCCCGGCGAGGGAAACGGCCCATTCCACTTGACATTCTAGTAAAGATGCGGGAGCATTGATGGCGACGGTTCACTTGAACGTCTAGTAAAGCTGGATTTGGCGAAGAGCGGGAATCGTAATGGCAGGACGGGAGAAGGCGGTGAAGGTGGGCGGCGAGGGAGTGCAGCTGCTGCAGGGGACGCTGGACATGATCGTGCTGCGGACGCTGGAGGCGATGGGGCCGCTGCATGCTTACCAGATTGCGACGCGGCTGGAGCAGATATCAGACAAGCTGCTGAACCTCAACCAGGGAACGCTCTATCCCGCGCTGGTGCGCCTCGAGCAGTATGGCTGGATCCGGGGCGAGTGGGGACGGACCGAGAACAACCGCGAAGCCAAGTTCTATGCCATTACCAGGGCGGGCGTAAAGGCGCTTGCTGAAGAGGCGGCCAGGTGGCGGCAGATGATGGGTCTGGTGGAACGGCTACTCAACGAGGAGTTCCAGGCATGAGGAGCATACGGCGGACGATGCGGCGGGTGCAGGCCATGTTCAGCGCCGAGCGTGCCGACGCGGAGATGGATCGCGAGTTAGCCGCGCATTTGCTCCTCCTTGAAGACGAGATGATGCGCAAAGGCGCAGCGCCAGACGAGGCACGGCGCCTGGCGCGGATCAAGCTGGGCGGAGTGGAGCAGGTGCGGACCATGCATCGCGAGGAAAGGGGCATTCCCCTGGTGGAATCGCTGGCAGCGGATGCACGTTTTGGATGGCGTCAACTTATGAAGCACAAGGTGACGACCGCGGCGGCGGTTCTGTCGCTGGGGCTGGCGATGGGGAGCTGTGTGGCTGCGTTCCGGTTGGTGGATGCGCTGTTCCTGCGGCCCTTGCCAATTGCCAATGCTGACCGCCTCTATGTGCTCTCGCGCCAGGTCATCGATCCCAGGGGAGCGCCGCACAGCTCCGACCTCTGGGCGTATCCGGACTTCGTTCGCATGCGGAACGCTGCCGGGAATGATGCGGAGCTGATCGCCGCGTCCTACACCGATCGCTACGACCTGACTTATGAGACGGACGAGCAGATGGAGAAGGCATATGTGCAGTACGTCTCCGGCTGGATGTTCTCAAGCTTTGGCCTGAGGCCCTCTCTCGGAAGGTTGCTGACGCAGGAGGACGATCGCACGCCCGGAGCACATCCCTACGCGGTGATCTCCTATGACTACTGGAGCCGCCGGTTCGGACGCGATCCAAAGGTGATTGGTCGGACCTTCCATCTTGGTGAGCAGGTCTTTGAGGTCGTGGGGGTAGGGCCAAAGGGGTTCACCGGCATCGAGCCAGGCACCGCAACCGAGATCTTCTTGCCGACCATGATGCACCGCTGGGTCACTCGCGACGACGCATCGTGGCATCGAACCCTCGCACTTGTCAGGCCCGGGTCCGCAATGGAACCGCTGCGGGCAAAGCTGGATGCCGTGAGCCGTGGGTTCGAGACAGAACGGTCAAAGACCTGGACAGGAATGCCGCCGCAGCAGATCGCCATGATTCTGGCTGCAAAGGTGCTGATGGATCCCGCAAGAGCAGGCGTTTCCACCTTGCAGGACGACTACCGCCATGCCATGGCATGGCTGGGCGTGCTCGTATTGCTGGTGTTACTGATCGCCTGCAGCAACGTCGCAAACCTGATGACAGCGCTTTCAGTGTCGCGCATGAGAGAGATGGCTCTTCGGGTCTCGATTGGAGCGGGACGGCTCCGGCTTATGCAGATGGTCATGGTTGAGAGCGCCCTGATGGGACTAATGGCAGCTGGACTCGGAACTGTATTTTCATGGTGGGCTGCACCGATGGTCGTTCGCCTGATCAGCACCGCAAGCAATCCTGTGCGACTGGCTTTCATCACCGACGCGCGCGTATGGATGATGGGACTTCTGCTGACCCTGACGATCATCGTCTTGTTCGGTCTGGCGCCCGCCCTGCGCGCCTCGGCCCTGCAGCCTTCCATGGCGCTGAGGAGCGGCGCGCAGCCGCAGGGCACGCGTCGCTCCATGTATGCCCTGGTGTCCGCGCAAACCGCGTTTTGTTTCCTTGTGCTGTTTCTTGCCGGATTGTTTGCCGTCACATTTCATCGGCTCTCGAGCCAGCCGCTGGGCTTCGAACCGAAAGGTTTGCTTCTGCTTGAGACCGACTCCCCACATGGACAAACACCCGAGGCATGGGCGCAGCTCGGAGAGCAGTTGCGCGCAATGCCCGGTGTGACCGATGTAGCCGAATCAGGGTGGCCCTTGTTGTCCACTGGAGCCTGGAACGGCTCCATCTCCGTCAATGGCGGGCCGCCGAGCATGACCCTTGGTTACTTCCTGACCGTGTCACCGGGATGGATCGGCACGATGAAGATGCATCTGCTGGAGGGCAGAGCACTCGCGGCGACAGACACATTTCCCGGAGAGGCGGTCGTGAACGAGAGATTTGTGAAGGATTTCTTTCCGGGACAGAATCCCTTGGGGAAGACGTTTGAGAAAACCGGCGACGGTAGGCAAAAGTGCCGGGTGGTGGGTGTGGTGGCGGATACTCCGTACCGGTACCTCAGAGATGAGACACTGCCAGCTGCCTTTGTGCCGTTTCGCCAAGTGGATGACAAAGGCATCGTCCAGAGGGAGTGGGGGGGAACCTTCGTAGTCAGAACCACTGTACCCGATCCCATGGCTTTGGCGCAGGAATTGCGGCGCAAGGTAGCTTCCGCCGCAGCAGGATTCCGCGTGAGCAATGTTGAGACGCAGCAGGAACTGATCGATAACCAGACCGTACGCGAGCGGCTGCTGGCGATGTTGGGAGCGTTCTTCGCGGGTGTCGCGCTCTTGCTGGCGGCAGTGGGCCTGTACGGGGTGCTGCATTACTCAGTGATGCAGCGAGAAAGGGAGATCGGCGTGCGGATTGCTCTGGGCGCGACTGCGGGACATATTGCGCAAATTGTGAGCGTCCGCGCGTTTGCAACGGTGCTCGTTGGCGCGGCAGTCGGGTTGACGCTCGGCCTTGCGTCGGAGCGGTTTGTTGCCTCGCTGCTCTATGGGATAAAAGGCACGGAGGTGTCGATGGTGACATTGCCTGGGGTGGTATTGCTGCTGACTGTTGCTCTCGCAGCAGCTCCGGCGGTGCTGAGGGCAATTCGGATCGATCCGGCGACAATGCTTCGAAGTGAGTAGTAAACGCACCAAACGCTCGATGAATCGCAACCCACTCATCGAGGCCGATTGCTCCCGAAATGTCGGCTCGTGTTGAGCGTGAGCCTGCCGATCTGACAGCAAAGGGCTGCCGGTGGCCAGGCCTGGTAGGGCTCTCGGACAACTGACTATGCCAGGACTTCGAGTAGAAATTTGCCGACCAGCTGCAAAGCTTCGGTGGAAGCATCGAGGCGCCCGATACCGCCTAAGAACCCGTGAACCATCCCTTCCCAGACATCGAGACGAGCATCAACGCCGGAGGAGACTGCACGTTCGACCAGACGTACCGAATCGTCCAGCAGCACTTCGTCGTTGCCCACGTGCACACGGAGCGGCGCAAGTCCTTTCAGGTCAGCTTGCAAGGGCGACGCGAGTGGATCGGCCGGATCATGTCCGGCCAGGTAGGATTCAACAAGAGTTCTCACCTGCGCCTCCGTGAAATAAGGATCAGATGAGGCGCGGCTCGACCAACTGGAACCGCTCAGCGTGAGATCGGTTACGGGTGATAGGGCAACTCCTCCAACGAGCGCCTCTCGATCGGCGGTACTCGCGGACGCAACATGCACGAGCAAACCGATCGCGAGATTGCCGCCCGCGGAGTCACCCGTCACGGCAATTTCCGTGAATCCACGCTCTCGCAGCCCAGCAAAGGTGGCTTTCACATCTTCGACGGCAGCAGGAAACGGATGTTCCGGGGCAAGCCGGTATTCGGGAAGGAAGACCGAAACGCCCGTGGTCGATGCGAGGTGCCCCGCCAGATGACGATACGATCTCGCAGAACCCCAGTTGAACCACCCCCCGTGTAGGTGCAGGATTGCGCGCCCAGGTTGAGCAGGCTCCGGCCTGCACCACCACCCTGCAACACCGCCAACGTCGTCAGCTTCATAGTCGATGTCATTCGGCGCGGATACCTGCTCCATGATGGCGTCGAACGGCCCGCGGGCCTCGATGCCTTGCAGTTTGCCCTTATTCGGTTCGACGATAGCGCGCATGGCGGACATGGCTTGCTGGTCTGCAGGCGTGATTGGGTGAAATGCGAGCCACGATGGCGTGTCTGCGGTGATTGGTGAGCTTTGCATCGAATCTTCCTCCTGGGTCTCTCAGCTCCGAGTTACATGAACTAGACGTTCAATAAATGCCAGAGGATGCATTAACTTGACAATCAGTTCAGGTAATCTGATCCATGTGACGAGGAAAGCCGACACGACGCCACCGGGAAGGCCGCGCGGCAACGCTGCGGTTTCCCATGCAGCCATTATGGATGCGGTGTACCAGTTGCTCGAGGCGACCCCCGCTCGGGAAGTGACCATGGATGCCGTGGCCAGGCAGGCTGGCGTCGCAAAGCCGACACTCTACAAGTGGTGGCCTTCCAAGTCGGCTCTCATCGTTGCCGCGTTTCACGAACGCTTCAGCAACACTGTCAACTTCCCGGAAAGCATCTCGGCAGAGGAGGCTCTGAAACAGAGAATGCGACGACTCATCCAGCAGTGCAACGGCCTCTTCGGCAAGGTTGTGGCAGATCTCATCGCAGAGGGGCAATCCGATCCAGCGATCCTGAACGACTTCTTCAACCGCCACGTCCGGATCAGGAGAGAGTCAACGAATGCCGACATTCAGAGGGGTATCGCATCGGGCGAATTCCGAGCTGATACTGATTCTGAGCTGCTGATGGACATGATCTTTTCGCCGGTTTACTTACGACTCTTACTCCGCCAAACCCAGCTGACGGAGAAGTACGGCTTGCAAGTGCTCGAGCAGGCTATGCTGACCGTCCGAAATTCGAAGCTGCCGAAGAGAGGACAAGCTGGCGCGTCCTCTTCTCGGTCAAAGGCTGTGGTGGCTCAGTAGCCCAGGTGCGCTACCGCCATTTGCGCTGTTCGCCTGAGTTCCGCCTTGCTTGCCCCGTTCGCTGCCTGGATCGACAGGCCGGCTAAGAGCATCGAGAAGTAGCGCGTAAAATCCTCGAGGTTCTTGTCCTTTGGGAACTCACCGGCCTTCTGGGCCTCTGGAAAGCGTCTGCGAACAGCAGCCTCGTTTTCAACCCGAACGGCTGTCATCAAATCCCTTGCTGGAACTGACGCCGCGCCGCATCCTGTGGCAGCCGCTACGGCTCGATTGCGGACCTGCCGATCAGGCCGCTGATTGCGCTTGAGGTGAATCCTCTCTTGCAACTCATTCACTCTTTGCGAAAACCAGGGCTCTGCCCTGACCCCGTTCTTCGGATCCACGTTTGCGGTATTCACCAGGGCTGGCCCCGACAACTCGCTTGAACGTCTTACTGAACGCGGCGTCGGACTCGTAACCCACCGAACGGGCAACGTCTATGAGCTTCTTGTCACGCTCCTCAAGTAACTCGATCGCCTTCTGCATCCGCCACTCGGTGACGTACTCCAGCGGTGTTTGTCCAAGGAGTTCTTTAAAGCGGGCTGCGAATGCGGAGCGAGACATGGTCGCCGTGTCAGCCAGGGATTCGACCGTCCAGGGTGTACTGACACTGTCGTGAACTGCACTTAGGGCAGCGCCTACTTGAGGATCGAAGATTGCACGAAGCCATCCCTTATTGCGCCATTCCATTTCCGACGCAATATGCGCCCTGAGTGCCTGAATGAAGAGAACCTCGGCCAGCCGCGTCGTCACGACTTCCGACCCCGGCGCCTGTTCCGCCATTTCTGATGCCAGTGCCTGCATCGTGTTGTGAAGAGCAAGGGTGTGGGGCTGATCGGCCCTGATCAGAATGAAGCTCGGCAATAGCTGGGTGATCGGCTTCAGACTGGCGCGATCGAAACTCAGGGACCCGCAGACGACGGTCGTTGGCGCGCCGCCACCTCCGTAGTGAGCGACATTGCCGCTGGCTTTAGCGGCGATTTCGCGAAACGTTGACCTTGGACGTGTTCGGGGGCTGTCGCGCATGACGATCGAAGTGTCGCGGGCCAGCAGGAAGCAGTCGCCACCGGTGAGGGGAATCGGATCCGGAGTGCCTTCGACACTGAGCCAGCAATTACCTCGCGAAAGCATCGCAAAGTGCGCCAAATCTGTGGGTGACGCCGGTGTGACTTTTTCTTCGCTCTTCTTCCCCCCGATCAAGCCCCACGGGGCTGTGGCTTCGAGCCTGTGCTGACCGAAAGCGGTGACGTGCATCGTTCTGAAGATGTCGGTTATTGGGTCCAATGTAGCCTCCAAAATTGGACGAATAGACAAAACATTTGGATGCGCAAGCAGTTCTCGTCCACCGCCAAACAAATCTACTCTCCTGTACGGAATGCTACACAAATTTCGAGGGGAGCAGTTATGGGAAAGCTTGAAGGGAAAGTTGCAGTCATCACCGGTGGATCGAGCGGCTTGGCGCTGGAGACCGCAAAGCGCTTCGTTGAGGAGGGCGCTTATGTTTTCATCACGGGCCGAAGGCAGGAGGCGCTCAATGAGGCCGTTAGACTGATTGGTCGCAACGTAACCGGAGTGCGTGGCGACGCCGCCAATCTCGACGACCTTGACCGTCTGTTCGACACGGTCAAGCGGAAAAAAGGCAAGATCGATGTCCTCTTCGCGAGTGCCGGTAAGGGCGAGCCCGCCGTGCTAGGCCAGATTACAGAGCAACATTTCGACAAAGAATTCGGCCTGATCGTGCGAGGGACGCTGTTTACAGCCCAAAAGGCGTTGCCGCTAATCAACGACGGCGGATCGATCATCATGACCGGGTCGGTTGCCTCGTTGAAAGGCTTCCCTGGTTTCGGCGTGTATGCGGCGAGTAAGGCGGCCTTGCGCTCCTTCGCACGCACGTGGCTCAACGAGCTGAAGGGCAGGAACATCAGGGTGAATGTGCTGAGCCCGGGGCAGGTCGATACACCAGACTCCCAGCGGCTCGACGAGCAGACGAGGCAGATGTTCGAATCCCTGATCCCGCGCGGAAAGATGGGTCGTCCTGAGGAAATCGCGGCGGCCGCGCTCTTCCTCGCTTCCGACGAAGCAAGCTACGTGAACGGGGTGGACTTCGCTGTCGACGGTGGCTTCTCAGCCATCTGAATCTGGGATCTCGATGTTCACCTGTCGATGCCCAGGTGTCTGAGGGCCACCGCGGCGGTATTGGCCAGGTGTCAGGTCCGAGGACCAGGCAGCGCGCTCTGCCGCCTTTCTGGACACCAGCTGAGAACACACAGCCGCTTAGCGGAAGAACTGGCAAGGGAGCGGGCTGCGGCTTAGGCCGCAACCCACTTGGTAAATTGACAAGCTTCACGGTAACGAAAACCGGGCCCGGTCCGCGAGCTCGCAATCCTCTTAATCCGGCCGATGGAGTCTTATGAATCACCCACTACTGTTCACCCCCATACAAGTCGGTAACCTGGAATTAGCCAACCGCATTGTGATCGCCCCAATGGCGCAGTACTCGGCTGAAGCCGGGCGAATGAACGATTGGCACCTGATGCACCTCGGCCAACTGGCAAATTCGGGTGCAGCGGCGTTAACGATCGAGGGGGCGGCGGTCAGCCCCGAAGGGCGCACCACCTATGCTGACGTCGGGCTCTATTCGGATGATTCCGAGTCCTCCATGGCTCGGGTGCTGCAAAGCGTTCGCCGGTGGTCGGACATCCCCATCGGGATCCAGATCAACCATGCCGGCCGAAAAGGATCTCGTCAAAAATTATGGGATGGCGGTGCACAGATGCCGTCCGGCCAGCCGAATGGTTGGAAGACTTATGCCCCGTCACCGATCGCTTTTACCGCTGCGGATACACCCCCCGTCGCCTTAGACCGCGATGATTTGGCCGCAGTTCGCAATGCCTTCGCAGACGCTGCACGGCGTGCCTCCCGGCTCGGGCTCGATTTCATTCAGATACTTGGCGGGCATGGCTATCTGGTCCATCAGTTTCTCTCACCTCTGTCGAACCGCAGGGATGACGAGTACGGCGGGTCACTGGAAAACCGAATGCGCTTTCCGCTCGAGATTTTCGAAACCGTGCGAGACGCCTTTGCGCATGATCGCCCCGTCTCGGTGCGGGTATCCGCGACAGACTGGGTGGAAGGGGGTTGGTCCGTTGAGGAGACGGTTGCTTTTGTCAAAGCCCTTGAGGTCAGAGGCTGCGCCGCGATCAATGTTTCAAGCGGCGGTTTGATTCCATCAGCGCAGATTCCGGTCGGACCCGGGTATCAGCTTTCCCTGGCGCGGGCTGTCAAGCAGGCGACTACGCTGCCCGTTGTTGCCGTCGGTCTAATCACCGAATTCGAGCAAGCCGAGTCGATCCTCAGATCGGGAGATGCCGATCTTATCGCTCTCGCTCGGGCCATGCTCTACGACCCTCGCTGGCCCTGGCACGCTGCCGCTCACTTTGGAGCCCAAATCAAGGCGCCAAAACAGTATCTTCGCTCCCAACCCAGTAGCTTGCGGAATTTGTTCCTTTGAACAAGCCCACTCACCCGCAGGACGTGCACAGTGGAGAAATCCGATACCGACATCTCTTGAAGATCAGTGCTTCGTACAGCAAAGAGCAACAGTGTTCCATCGAATCAACGATGCCGACAAGCCGTGATGGCTGGCTTGTGTGCCATCGTCAGGGCCAACGAAGGACAGTCGCGGGGAACTGCAGCCCGCACGCCCTTCCACGCATTTATTAAGCAGCATAGGGTCCAATGCGGCCTCCACAATTGGACGAGTAGACAAAAGATTAGGACTCCCGAGCAGTTCTCGTTTGTCACCCAGGAAATCTACTCTTCTGTACGAACTGCTACGGGTACAGAAGGAGCAGTTATGGGAAAGCTGGAAGGGAAGGTTGCAGTCATCACCGGTGGATCGAGCGGCATGGCGCTTGCGAGTTCGAAGCTCTTCGTGGAAGAGGGTGCTTACGTTTTCATCACGGGGCGAAAGCAAGAGCAGATCGACGAGGCCGTCAAAGTGATCGGCCGGAACGTGACCGGCGTGCGCGGAGATGCGGCCAATCTCGAAGACCTCAACCGCCTGTTCGATACAGTCAAGCGGGAAAAGGGCAAGATCGACATCCTGTTCGCGAGTGCCGGTATAGGCGAACCCGTTCCCCTGGGGCAGATCACCGAGGAGCACTTCGATAAGACCTTCGACCTGAACGTGCGCGGCACACTCTTCACGGTGCAGAAAGCGTTGCCGCTGTTCAACGATGGTGGATCGATCTTCATGACCGGGTCGAATGCTGCCGCGAAAGGCTTTCCGGGTTTCGGCGTGTATGCGGCGAGCAAGTTAGCACTGCGCTCCTTCGCACGCACGTGGCTCAACGAACTGAAGGACAGGCGCAAGCAACTCACTACGAGCAGTTCACGGATTGTGCCACAGCCCGGAGTCAGACGTCTTCGCCCCGGAAACCCGAACTTCTTATCACCATAGATTGGAGAAGTAGTATGAGTTACGCGATTGTGGGATTCGGCAAGATAGGTCAGGCTCTTGCCCGCGCCTTCGCCCGTAAGAACATCAATGTGACCGTCGCGAGCCGCCGCCGGCCTGAGGAGTTGGAACCGCAGGCTCAGGCGATTGGACCTACCGTCATCGCCAGGTCGCTGCGAGATGCGCTCGAGGCCGACACAATCATCTTGGCAGTCCTGTTCGAGCAACATCGCGAAGTTGCGAAAGCGCTGCCGAGTTGGGAGGGGAAGACAGTCATAGACGCGATGAACGCGTTAGTTCCATCCAAGGATCTGGATGGTCTGCTGTCCTCCGCCTTCGTCGCGAAGTCGTTCACCGGCGCCAAGCTCGTGAAAGGCTTCAATCACCTGCCTGCGGCCAACCTGGCTGCCGATCCAATCGTCCGGGGGAGCCATCGAGTGGTCTTTCTCTCGAGCGACGACGAGGACGCGATCGCTCCTGTGGCGGATTTGGCCAAACAACTGGGGTTCGCACCCGTCAAGCTGGGGAGGCTGAACGAAGGTGGCGCTCTGGTGCACGCACGCGACGGCATTTGGGGGCCACTGATCTTCCAGGATCTGTTCAAAGAGAAGCAGTAATCGATCTGTGACTGTGTGATCTGGCACGAGAAGCGCCGTTCCGAAAATGTTCGATTCGATCGGATACGCGCTGATGTTAAGGAAAAGGAGATTTCGATGTGCACACAACAGAATGTCGAAATCGTGAAGAGTTTTCTTGCGGCACTGGGCCGCCGCGATCGGCAAGGTTTGATGGCGTTGTCTGCCGAAGATATTGAATGGATCATTCCGGGGGAGGACTGGCCACTGGCCGGCACGCACCGCGGGCTCGCGGGCTTGGGCAATCTACTTCAAAGAGCCAACGAAACAGTGGAAACTTCTTACCCGGAACCCCCGGAGTTCATAGCCCAGGGAAACCGGGTTCTGATCATAGGCTTCGCCACCGGAAGGATCAAAGCCACGAATAGGACGTTTGAGGACCATTGGGTCTTCGCCATTACCGTTCGAAATGGAAAAGTGACGAAGATCCGCGAATATGTCGATACGCAAGCACTGGCGCGGGCCTCCGAGATGGTCCCAGGCATCAGGCCCTCACGCACTTCATCTCTTTCGAATTGAGGACAAGTCATGCTGAAGTTGAACAAACTCGCAGTCTTTGCAGTTGCTCTTTTGCCCATAGCGCTCCCGGCCCAAACGCCGACGCTGCCGGCAGCTCAGACCCAGACCGCCAGCGATCACCGTGCGGACAAGACTGCGATAGAGCAGGTTATGAAGCAGTATCATGCCGCGATCCTCGCTCATGATGGGAACGCGCTCGCTGGCCTGTTCCTGCCCGAGGCCAACCTCTGGCTGAACGTCCTGACAGACTCCGCGTACGCTCGGGTGCAGGCAAATTCGCCAGGCGCCCGGAAAGTTCGCGTGAGTAACTATAAGGATTTCGCAAAGCTGGTCTCCACGACACCTAAAAGCTTCGACCCGGAACACAGCAACGTCGCGATTCACACCGATGGTACGATCGCGGCCGTATATTTCGATTTTGTTTTCAACGTCGGCGGCAAGGCCAACAACCGCGGTAGTGAGTCCTGGCAGCTGGTCAAAACCACCGATGGCTGGCGCATTGCGTCCATCGTCTACTCGTCAGAGCCGCCTGTGCAGCAATAGCTGGAGCGAACGCACGAGACGTTTCTCGGAAAAGCGGGCGATAGCATCAACTGACAAAATCCAAAACTGAAGGTGTTGCGTGAGAAAGAAAGTACCTGCATTGCTGCTTTTCGCGGCGTTGGCGATTAGCTCAGCCAACGCGCTCACGCCTGCGCCGCGGCAACAAACGTCGTCTATTGTGCCTGGCGCCAGGACAGGCCACAACAGGGCGCTCGCCCATGAGATCACCCAACTCTTCAACGAGGACCAGGGAATGATCAGCGACCTCGAAAACGCCAGGAAGGACCCTGCGTTCGAACAGACCTACCAGTCGTACGCTCATCGTGTGGAAGTTGAGCTTAATGACCCAAATTTCTTTTTCCCGGCACTTTTTGAGCTTTGGGCTCAAGAGCCCGGCGCACCCGACGTTGTTCGCCGCTACGTGAAGTTTCACAGGTCCACGGATACACGCATCGAGTCCATCGTCACACAATACGGCTGGCCGCAGAGAGCCTCCGTGGGGGACGAAGCCGCGGCGCAATTCTTCTTCCTCTTCGGACACGCTGATGACCAAAACCCATGGAGGGTCACGCAGCAGGCGACCCTTGACAAAGTGTTTCGGGAGGATCATGTTACGCCACGAATGTATGCTCACCTCTGCGATCGTCTCGCGAATGTTGCAGGCAAGCCGCAGATCTACGGCACCATTATGGGTCCGGACCCGGACACTCCGGCCGCCGCAAAGTTGTACTGGCCGCTGATCGACAACATCGCCGCTGCGGACCAACGGCGGGCCCAAATCGGGCTGCCGTCCATCGAAGATGATCTGGAGAAATTTCGCCAAGGCGCCACGATTGGCCCGTACATGACACCTTTGACGAAGGGAATGCAGTGGACGATTGCAGACGTCTACACCTCTTCTTCATAGCCGCCTGAATCCTCAAAGGGAGAAATGGAATGAGCAGCAAAGTGTGGTTTATCACCGGCGCTTCTCGCGGTTTCGGCCGCATCTGGGCCGAGGCCGCGCTCAAGCGCGGAGATAAAGTCACTGCCACCGCACGCAAGCTGGAAGACATCGCAGATCTTAAGAATCGCTTCGGTGAGGCGGTTCTGCCATTGGCCCTCGACGTGACCGATTCGGAGCAGGTACCCCAAGTCGTTCAGCAGGCGTACAAGCATTTCGACAGGCTGGATGTTCTGGTGAACAATGCCGGCACGAGCCTCTTCGCGGCTACAGAGGAGGCGACCGATGAACAGATCCGCAACTTGTTCGACGCGAACTACATCGGCATGGTACGAGTCTTGCGGGCGGCCCTGCCTCTGCTGCGGAAACAAGGAAGCGGGCACATTCTCGGAGTTTCGAGCGGTCTTGGAATTACGGCGCTGCCCCTCATCGGCTTCTACTGTGCCACGAAATGGGCAGTGGAAGCTCTGCACGAATCCCTGGCGCAGGAGGTGACACCCTTCGGGATTAAAGTGACCGTGGTTGAGCCTGGCGCGTACGCAACCGAATTCGGCAAATCGGCGCAGATCGCAGATGCTCTGGAACCATACGCCGAGTTCCGGAAGCAGTTTCTGACCCGCCTTGCCAATCTGGAGCGGGGCGACCCGGAGGCGACTGCAGAGGCCGTCCTGAAGCTTGTCGACACGAACGATCCACCGCTGCGGCTCGGATTGGGCAGCTCGATTCTACCCAGGGCACGGGAAGCCTATGCGGCGCGTCTGGCGACATGGGAAGCGTGGGAAGACGTGTCAAATGCCGCGATGGGCGAGCCAAAGAAAATTGTTGTGCCGTGGATCGAGCAGCTGATTCACGCGATGCCGGACCAGACGTAATATCGCGGATGAACGTCTTTCGTGGCAGGCGAGATGCAACATCACAGCTCGTCAGCAATGATGGGCAGCGACGGGATAAACGAAAACCGAGTGTAGAGCAATCGAGTAGGAGGTTGTATGGCAAACAAGAAGACCGTTATTGAACGTGCCTATTCCGCATTTAACCGCCGAGATATCGACGGTGCATTAGTGCTGATGACGGAAGACGTAAGCTGGCCCAAGGCTTCAGAGGGCGGCAAGGTCGTCGGAAAAGAAGAGATCCGCGCCTATTGGACCCGTCAATGGGGCGAGTTCGATCCCCATGTCGAACCGGTGAAAATCATCGAGAGCGGTAACGGAAAAGTCCGCGTCAGGGTGCACCAACTCGTCAAAAGCCTTGAAGGGGACGTCCTATCGGATGGCGAAGTTGTTCACGTATTCACTGTGCACTCAGGTCTTATCGCAGCAATGGACCTTGGGGATGAGGACGATGCCGCTACCGGGCCCACTGCTGCATTCGCCCATCGCTCCTGACGGACAACCCACCTTGAGCCTGCAGTGCGGATAGCTGCAAGGCCCCTTTGCCTACTCCCGGGAGCGCGTGATTCCATCCCTCAACGACAGGAGGGCATCACCTTAACATCAAAATGGAGGCCGCAATGCTGGGGATCCTGGCGCTAAGATCGGCTGCTGTCTCGGCCCCCGAACAATCATGGACTTCGGCTCTTGAGAATGGCTTCAAGTGGGTTTTCCTTGATTTCCTGGGGGCCCTGGGAGAGGAGATCTACGGACGTGCTGTCATTCTCATCGTGGTGGAACGATTCCTTGGTCCGCGAGGCGCGATGCTCATCTCAGGCGTCATGTTTTCTGGTCTCCACCTCTCCAACCCAGGAGCGTCCTGGATATGGCGGCTTCGCTTGTCTTGCCAAGGCATGCTTCTTGCGTATGCCGTATTCCGGACCGACTCGCTCGGGTGGTCTGTCGGTTACCACACCGGGTGGAACTGGGTCAGTGCACCCTTGCTTGGAGCGGTGGGCAGCGTATACATGGACGAAGGACATATCTTCGAATTTCACCCGCATGGATCAATCTGGATCACAGGCGGCTCAGTTGGGCCCGAAGGAAGCATCCTGGCGTTCCTTGCGGTCTTCACGGCCCTTGGGATCTTTTTGCTCACGACTACCAAGCGACATGTTGCTTAACAGAGGATGCCAATGCCTTCCATGCGCCCCGAGTCGCCAGTCGATTCACCAAACTCAATCAATACTGCGCCGGCAATTGAGATTCGTTCGCTCGCACCCGGCGATGACGCGACTGCGTTTCGGACACTGAATGAAGAGTGGATCACGCGGTATTTCACTCTTGAAGCCAAGGACCGCGAGACCCTCAACGACCCCTTAAACTCGATTCTCCTGAAAGGCGGTCACATCTTCATGGCATACGCCGGAGCCGAAGCTGTCGGATGCGTCGCGCTGATCCCCATGCGGGATGGAATTTACGAGCTTTCCAAGATGGCAGTTTCTCCGCATCTGCGCGGCAGAGGCCTCGGACGCCGGTTGCTTCAGCATGCCATTGCGCAGGCCAAATGCCTCGGCGCCAGGTCCCTGTTCCTTGGCAGCAATACACGCCTCAAGGATGCTGTTCACTTATACAAGTCGGTCGGGTTTCGTCACGTAAATCCTGAATCCCTTCCGCCAATGCCTTATAGTCGCGCCGATGTCTTCATGGAAATGTCGCTGGAGTGAGGACCGCAAAGATGGCCCTGGCTCGCCCCGATGGAACGATTTCGGACGTTCACATCGGAAGTCCCGCACAAACTGCAGGGTTCGCTCCCGGGATGAAGCTCCTGACGATCAACCAATATCCCTTCTCCATCGATCGATTGCAACAGGCCATTCGCGCTGCTAAGGGTGTGACCGCACCAATCGAGTGCACCGTCGACAATGCCGGCGTTATTAGTACTCTCGCTCTCTCTTACCATGGCGGCGAACAGTATCCGGTCTTGGAGCGAATTCCGGGAACAAACGACCGCCTCCGTGAAATTGCCGCGCCTGGATAGTGGGACGGCCGTGTCTCGTCAGCATTCGGCAGCTCGCGGGCTGGTCGAGCCACTACATTGTCGGGCGAGGCCAACGGGCGCTATGTGACTGATCATGGACGCCTGCTCAGCCCAAATGACCATTGGTACATCCATCTTCTAAAGGGAAAAATGCCGCAATCTCAGAGCAAGTTTGTTGGAATTATATCGGTGCTGCTTCTATCGCTTCCCGTTGGCGCCAGCATGTCCGGCCCAGCAGCGAGCCAGAACATCTCGATGACGTCTGCGCATTGGCATTCGGTAGGCAATAAGACAGACGTGCAATACGAAGAGCAAGAGGGGTTTCCGGATGGACTCATTCGTCTGACATCCGGGGATATCGCTCTCAATGGCCTATCGTTCCGCGATGGCACGATCGAATTTGATATGAAGCCTCTGGCGGAGGACATACCGGGAATACGGTTCCGGGTGCGCGATCACCAGAACGCCGAGGAATTTTACATCCGGAGTCTTCCTGACTGCAGGGCCGAGAACGATTGCATTCAGTACAGCCCTGTGATCCACGGCTTTATGCTCTGGAACGTTTATCCGGAGTACCAGGCAAAGGCCCCTGTTTTTCCCGATGGTTGGAATCATGTGAAGCTGGTCGTGTCGGGAAGGCGCATGAACGTCTTTATCAACGACGCCGCGCAACCCACGCTTAAGGTTGGCGAACTCCTGGCTGATACCGCTGAAGGAGGCATCGAATTGCATGGTCCTGCGGTATTTGCAAATCTCACAGTGACTCCAGGGAAAACGGATGGCTTATCCCCAACCCCTTCCGTTGACGAGATCGGCAGCGCGGCTGGCATTGTTCACGCATGGGAATTGGGTCCTCTTACCGACTTGCACTACGGATCTGCCCCTACCTATGCTGAGAGACCCCAGGATCACGCGAAATGGACACAGATACAGTCAGAGAGGTTCGGGATAGTGAATCTCAACCGACAATTCCACGCCTCTCAGGAGCCATCGTCGTTGACCTGGCTTAGAACTTTCGTCGACTCTGACCGAGAACAGTCAAAGCAGGTATCACTGGGATGGATTGGGCAGATCTGGATATTCGTGAATGGGAGCCTGATTACATCAGACAGAAATTTCTATTACCCGGATTCCGAACGGAAGCGCCCGGATGGCCGACTCTCGCTCGAAAATGGAACCTATACAATACCGCTGCGACGCGGGCGAAATGACATCACCATTGCGTTGTACAGTTCCATCCATGACGACGCACGTTCAAGGACACTTTACGGCTGGGGCCTGGCGATGCGTTACAACGATCTGAGCGGGCTCACGCTTCAAAGTAGCGGGAAGTGATTGCCCAGTGTTTACAGGGAAGGGGCCTTACAGGTTCTGTGTGCAGCAAGAGTGCCTTGTGTTCGTCAAAGGCTGCTGAGCCCTGGAACGAATTCCGGGTACAAAGGATAGTCTCCTTGAAATCGCTGCGCCTGAATAGTACCCGGCGCAAGAACCTGTACGGGTGGCCCGCCTTTCCGCGGGTCTGCATACACTTGAACAATTGCCCGCTGGCGAGGCCCTGCCCATGAGACTGACGTCCAAACTTGTTGTCGCTCCGATACTCTGTTGCGCGATTCCCTCCACCCTCGCCAGGGCATCCGTGGCCAGCCCAAAGGGCCCGATCCAACTTCAGGTAGACGCAACTGACACAGTACACAAGGTATTCTCTGTCACCGAGGTGATTCCTCTTCATGGCGAGGATTCGATCACGTTGTTATATCCCAGGTGGGAAATTGGAAGTCACGCGCCAACCATTTCTGTCGCCGATCTTGCCGGCCTCGAGTTACAGGTGAATGGACAGCCTGTGGAGTGGCGCCGCGATCCGCTGGATGTCAATGCTTTCCACGTATCTCTCCCGCGCAATGCAACTACGCTCGAAGCCCATTTTCAATATCTATCTCCCGTCAGTGGGGGAGTCATGTCCCGCAATATCGTGCAGGTTCAATGGGAACACATGCTGCTCTACCCGCAGGGCATGAAAGTGAAGGACATTTCCGTGGCTGCGCAGTTGCGTCTGCCCGCGGGTTTTCAGGCAGCCTCCAGCCTTCGTGTGCTGAAGGCAGCGGACAATACCATCGACTACCAGCTATGCCCGCTCTCGGAATTGGCGGATGCGCCCGTGGTCGCTGGACGATTTATGAGCAGCTGGCTGCTGTGAGGGGACGGTGCGTATCCTGTGCGGCTGGACGTGGTGGCCGACGAAGCGAAGGATCTGACTGTTTCTCCTGGGCAGCTGGAAGCCTTGCGTAAAACGGTTATGCTGACGAATGAAATGTTCGGATTCGTGCCCTTCCGGCACTACGATTTCCTGGTCTCTGCCACGGATCGGTTGCCGAACGATGGTGGCAACGAGCATCGGGAGTCGAGTGAGATATCTCTGCCCGCCGACTACTTTCTGAGCCCAGAGAAATACACCTCGATGGCGGCCTCGCTCTTTCCCCACGAATATATCCACGCGTGGAACGGTATCTCGCATCGCCCCGCCGGCATGGTGACTCCAGACTTCAACACGCCGATGCAGGACACCATGCTATGGGTATACGAAGGATTGACGGAGCTATTGGGCTTACAAATAGCACGCGAGAGCGGGTTGATCTCCGATCGGGACTACCGCGGCCTCCTCGCAATCGATGCTGCGGAACAGTCTTTCAGGCCGGGACGGCGGTGGAAGTCCCTGGCCGACAGTGACAACGACCCCATTTACCTGGCCGGTCGTCATACCACGTGGCGGGATTGGGAACGGCGGGAGGACTACTACACGGAGGGACCTCTTCTCTGGCTCGGCGTTAACGCGCAGATTCGCAGACTGACGGATGGCAATAAGACACTGAAAGACTTTGCGCGCGCCTTCTTTGCTGCCGGTCCTGAGCCTCTCGCTGTAGAGCCTTACACATTTTCCAATCTGACCGCTACGTTGAACACCGTCGCGCCCTTCTCGTGGCGAAGCTACCTTCTTGCGCGCCTGAACGCCCACGACGGAGCCTATCTTCAAGATGACGTGAAAAACGCGGGCTATTCGCTGATTTTCGATGCAACAGAGACCAACGTGCTCGCCCAGGAGGAACAGGCGGATGGAGTGATCGACCTGTCGTACTCGATCGGTGCGCGGGTTTATCAGAACGGCGTGCTTCAAAGTGTTTCCTGGGATGGCCCGGCTTTTAATGCGGGCATGGTCCCGGGAATGAAGATCAGTGCAGTCGACGGCAAGGCATTCAGTTTGGACACCCTTCGCCAGCGCATACAAGCTGCATTACCCTCGCACATTCGGCTGACCGTATTAAACGAAGCAGGAGAGGTCGAGGAACTCGACATTGACTACAGCGCTGGGCTCCGTTTCCCCGATCTGAGCAGTCTCAATTGACGACTAATCGCCAACCCACCCAGCGAACCCGTAAAGCGACGGGGGGCGCTGGCGGAGGGGTTGAAAATTGAGATCGGAGTTTTTCCAATGTTTTTGAATGTTCAAGGCTGCCGTATTTAGCCATCAGCGCCGCTCCGTCCGCAGCGCCCAACAGAAAAGCGTGCCGGCGGTGCAGGCACGCTTCTTTGTCCCGGCTGCGAAAAACCGGGGGTCAATGCGGTTTGCGATATTCGATCTCGTCGCCGCGCAGATAATACTCCGCCGAGCAGGCGTCACCCCCGCAAATCATGGATTCGAATCCGATGAACTGCGCG
>Ga0335074_10001196_pt1 | contig 35453 bp, 31 predicted proteins | sample Lox_Sample_23_FD_206715 | JGI IMG/M metagenome (GOLD analysis project Ga0335074, IMG submission 206715) | Soil microbial communities from Loxahatchee National Wildlife Refuge, Florida, United States - Lox_Sample_2.3 | ecosystem: Environmental > Terrestrial > Soil > Wetlands | place: USA... | reverse complement strand
CGGCGCGGTAGCTGCGCCCGGCGGACTGCGGGCTTCTGCTTTTTCCGGACTCCTTCCCCAAGGCGAGCTTGGGTCCCCTTCCCGAAAATGCAGCCCTTGCCTTGGGAGCAGCGCGCCTCGCGCCCTCCGGGATGTGTGCCCCGAGAGACATCGGGAGCAGAAAAAGGAGACCAGAAAAATGTACGCAAATCGAGTTTCACTCACCGGATTCCTTGGCAAAGACGCCGAGGTCAAAACCACCCGCAACAACGCTTCCTTCGCCGTGCTGTCGCTCGCGACCAAACGGAGTTGGAAGGATCGCGCAACCGGCGAACGCCAGTCGGAAACGACCTGGCATCGAATCATCGCGTGGGGCCGGCTCGGCGAGTACGCCGCCAACCTGACCAAGGGCATGCACCTCCAGATCGAGGGCGAGATTCGCACTCGCGAATACGTCCACAAAGCCGCCGGCAAGAACTCGGCCGAAGTGAAGAAGTCCATCACCGAGATCCGCGCCACCGGGATCGCGAAGCTCGATCGCTCGAAGGTCGGGACGGTCGTCGAAGGAGCCGCTGCCTGAGGGCGGCTCTTCACAGGAGGTGACGACATGAACACCGAACAAGCCAAACAGCTCAGCGAATCCGCTCTCGATCGTTTGATGACGGCTCTTGAACAGGGCCAGAGCGCAATGCTCAAGCAGTACCTCGCCGTGATGTCGCGATTCCGGCGCTATTCGTGGGGCAACGTTCTCCTGATCTACAGCCAGCGTCCCGAGGCAACTCACGTTGGCGGCTATCACTTCTGGCTTACGCTCGGGCGGCACGTCCGCAAGGGCGAAAAAGGGATCGTGATCCTGGCTCCGATGGTCGGGCGCAAACGCGATGCCGACGACGAGCAAATGGAGGAGAACGAAAAGACTCGCGTCTTCGGTTTCAAAGCCTGCCACGTCTGGGATGTGACGCAGACGGACGGCGCCGATCTGCCGGAGTTCGCAACGGTGACCGGTGATCCGCGGGATTACCTGAACCGGTTGGTCGAATTCGTCGGCGGGCAGAAAATCGCACTCGAATACGATGCAGGCATCGCACCGGCGAAGGGGATGTCCTCTGGCGGCAAAATCACATTGCTGCCCGATCTTCCTCCTGCCGAACACCTCGCCGTCCTGGCGCACGAAGTCGCGCACGAAATGCTCCATCGAGGCGAGCGTCGCACGCAAACGACGCACACGGTTCGTGAAACCGAGGCCGAAGCAGTCGCATTCGTGGTCGCGTCCGCCATCGGGCTTGACGTGAACACCGCGTCTTCCGATTACGTGCAACTTCACGGCGGCGACAAAGCCACTCTGGCCGAATCGCTGGCCGTAATTCAGCAAACCGCTGCCGCGATCCTCCAGGCGATCGAGCCTGTGGAGACTGCGACGGCCAAACCTCAACTCAACTAACCAACAAGGAGAATCCAAAATGCAAACCGTACAGAATACGTCTATCCAATCGCCGGAGTATCGGGATCTGCCAATTTCGCAGCTTGTCGAATCGCCGACGAATCCACGCAAACGCTTTGACGAGACCAGCTTGAAAGAGCTGGCCGACAGCATCCGCTCGCAGGGCGTACTCGCGCCCCTACTGGTGCGCCAAGTCGCTGACGAGCACTTTGAAATCGTCGCGGGATCACGGCGGTTTCGAGCGGCGAAGCTCGCCGGATCGAATGCCGTTCCGGTTCGAGTGGTTCAAATGAGCGATTCCGACGCTTTGGTTGCACAAGTGATCGAGAACCTGCAACGGGAAAACGTTCATCCGCTCGAAGAAGCGCAGGGCTTCCGCGCGCTGCTGGATTTGCCGGACCACCAATACAGCGTCGCGCGAATCGCGGAACGCGCCGGGAAAACGCCCGCGTATGTTGCCGGCCGATTGAAGCTCACCGAACTCATCCCCGAGGTCGCGGACGCGTTTCTCTCGGAACGACTCGGGATCGGGCATGCGTTGTTGATCGCGAAGCTTCCGGCGCCGCAACAGCAGGAAGCGTTCAAGGCGGCCTTCAAATCCACTTGGATGGCCGGCGGCCAAACCGAAGTGCTGATCCCGGTCAAAGAACTTGCGGCATGGATCGAGACGAACCTCCTGCTGGCCCTGAAAGCAGCTCCGTTCGATCGAGCAGATGCCTCCCTTGTCCCCGAGGCAGGCACTTGCCACGATTGCACAAAACGGACCGGTGCAAACAGCCTGCTCTTTCCCGAAAGCAGCCACGATGCATGCCTGGACGGCTCGTGCTATCGGAACAAAGTCTCCGCGCACGTGACTGCGTCAATCCAGCGAAATCCTGGACTTGTTCAGATTTCGTCAGCGTGGGGCACTCAGTCGAATGGAGTGCTCGGCCGCGGTCAGTACGTCGAAATCACGAATAAGGCGTCCCGAAACGGTCATGGAAAAATCCCGCCGGAGCGAAAAAAGTGCGGCTACACGACCAAGGCGATCGTGGTCGAAGGCGGCGACTGCGGCCGCGTCGTCGAAGTTTGCGCCGACCCGGCGTGCGACACGCATCACGGTGACGCTCGCAAATCCCGCGAGGCCCAGGAGCGTATCCGTACGCAGAATCGGAAGCAGGAGGAACAACGGAAACAGGAAATGGCGACTCGCGCGCGGGTGCTCGCCGCGATTCTCGAAAAAGTGACGGCTCCGTTGTCGAAGGCCGATCTCGAACTGGTTGCCCGCGATTTCATCAACCGGCTCCCGCAGGAATACAGAGCGATTCTTAGCCAGCGGCACTCGCCGATTCCGATCAATGCCAAAGAACGCAAAGGCGAAACCGAAATCGGGAATACGCTCAAGAATCTCGATGAGGCGGGATACAGCCGTCTTTTGGTCGAACTTTCGCTGCTCGATGCCGTCCACAACGCCTACGCGCGCGATGCGGCGGAGCGTCTTGAAGCTGTCGCCAAACGGTACCGCGTGAACCTGCAAAAGATTGCTGACTCCGTTGCCGCGGATTTCGCGGCGCGGCGCAAGAAGCGTGATGAACGGAAAAACCGGGTCACGCGCACTCCAAAGACCGGCAGTCGCAAAGTCGCTGCACCACGGTGACCAGAAGGCCCGCCGTGAAGCTCCACGGCGGGCCTTTCCCTTCAGGAGTTGGCAAACTCCAGCTTGGATCTGCAGCGGGTTCTCGCAGTTGGGAGGCGGGCCCCGTTCGAATGTCCGCCCTGATCCGAGAGCCTTTCCGCAAGCGGTTGCGGGAAGACGACTGACGACTTCGGAATACGTCCTGTGAATCCGGTTCCTCGAAAAGCTATTCAGTAGCGCCAGGATCAAATGGCCCCAAGATCCTGGCTCCGGCGGAATGACTGGCAAAACCAATCTGATGCCGTCGACTGTCTGTCAACAAACCGGTTGCATGACAGAATAGGTCCGCGTTAGTTCCTCTTTGGCCGTAGCTCCACAGCTCTAAGTTCAAGCGTCGGCGACAACAGACATGAAAAATCGAAGGCAGGGAGGTCTGGCCCAGGTCCTTTCAATACGACATCCCCCTTCACTTCCACATCCCAAGCCGCCGTCAGCATTCCAGCGATACTACGCCCTTCAGCGACCTCTTGCACGGAGGAATAATGGGACGCCTCAATTCCAGCGTCGCCGACTTTGCGCTCGGCGGCCCCGCGGCAACGATCAGCCGCGATTGACATCCACCCAGGGCCGTAGCGCCCGGAGTCACTTGGGCCTCTATCCACTGGAGGCAGTCATATCGCCACGCTTTCACCGCATTGTTGATTTCATCGTCGACATTCTTGATGTTGCTTACCTCCAGTGTTACTTCTGAGGTTCCATATGGGGGGCTACCGAGTCGGTCTTGACCTTGGCCGATAAGCTTTCCAGTCACTTCTAAGAACACGTCAGTTGGAATCGGCTCCGGCCGTTTCCAGTCGATATTCCCGTTGGCGTCCTTCTGTTTTGGCGAGACGAGCCAAATATGTGCGATCTGTCCTACAACTCGATCAACTCGACCGACGCCAGCTCCGATGTACGGCTTGACCATTATGCAAATCGGCTGAAAGCGATTCGGGAAGGTCTTCGGGTGAAGATCCGGCAACTTCAGGCCGTTCACTTCCAGAATGGACAGCTGCCCAGTGACCGTAATTGTGTCGCCCACGACAGGGCAGCGATTTTGTGCAATCAGCCCAATGGGCCAGACCATCGATAGAAACAGTGCCGTCGCTTTTTGATTCGGCATATGATCTTTATCACGTTATACCGCAAACGTGCTGCCGTTACGTGCGGAGCCGCAATAAGGAACAACGTAGATCATTGCATCACCGGTTTGCAACAACGGGAACTGCGGAAGGGCGGAACCCTTCCATCGTGCAGCGATCTTCAGGGAACGCTCCGTCCGCCCCCGAGTAGGTGGTGAGGTAAATGTCTTACCACCCCTGAGTCCTCCTATCCCGAAAAATCAGTAAGACTTAAGAATCTCGCAAACTGTCGCGGCAGTTCGCGTGATGCTCTTGCAGCAAAATCCGCGGCAGCTTGAGGATCGCTATTCATCGCTCCGGAATTCTTCAGCCCGTCGCAAAACATGATGCCTGCGACGACATCGTCCGTGACCTCTCTGCAAATTTGGTCTAAGTAGGCTCGGATCTCGGAGTCATCGCCGAGCACAAATGGAGCTTCGAGACGAGCGATGCTTGCCCTTCGGAGTGCTAATTTAATCTCGTCATCACCCTTTTCGGGAAGAGCCAGCAGAAGGTCCCGAAAAGCAACATAAATGGCAAACCTGCGATCGTACAGGTCGTGACGGAGCTTCTGCCTCGCCAGACGGACTTGCCACCAGTAAAAGACGCACGTTGCTACGAACACAGCTAGAGCGACAAGGGGCGAACCCAAAGCCTCAAGCCATTTGAGGATATGCGCGGTGTTCAAGCCTCTAACATTTTAGCGCGCCGGGTCGAACTGGAGCGCTCTAGCCTAGAAAGCCATCATTGTCGGTCCACTTAGCCGCAAAACGTCGTTGCTGTCGTGTGAGCCGGTCCGACACCGTCGCCGTATCTGGCTCTCGAATTCCGACCCGAATGAGACACACGAGCGAGGTAGCGGAAGAGCTGGGCGACGCGCACCGGACCAAGTCGCCAACTCGGGGCACTGCGGTAATCGAGAGGCCCGCTGCCACATGATGATGCGAGACTTTTTTTGTCGATTCCAAAATCACATCATTACCCGCAAAACAAACATTGGACGAAAAACGATTTCACCGCTACTCTCGTTTTCAGAGTTGATTCGCATCGCGGAAAACAGCTCAACTTCGCAAGCGAATTCGAAGCACAAAAGGAGAAACCGCACGATGAGATATGCCCTTGGTGCGTCCATACATTCACGCACTGATTTGTTTTGGAAAAAATTCACGAACGGCCGCCTGCGCGCGCGGTTGATTCAGGCATTTGCCGCGTTGGCCGCCCTGCTGGCGACAGCCCCTCTTCGCGCGCAGACGGACCCCTGGGACCAGGCCGTACAGGTTTTGCAAACGGCATTCACCGGGTCGATCGCCAAGGGGTTGAGCCTCGTTGCCATCGTCGTCGGCGGCCTCATGTTTGCATTCGGCGAGGGGCACTCGAAAAAGGCGCTCGCCGGCATTATCTTCGGCGTCGGGATGGCGATCGGTGCGGTCAATTTCATGGCGTGGCTGTTTCCGTAGAGCACGCCACTTCGAGGAAAGGAGGAACAGAAAATGCCGAACGAACCACGATTTCACACGGTCTACAAGTCGATCAACAAGCCTCTCACGATCTGGGGAGTGGAGCGCCGGCTGTTCTTTCTGGCCCTCATTATGGGCGGCGCAACGTTCAACCTGTTTGGAAGCGTCCTCAGCGGACTGGTCATGTTCGCCGCCCTCTTTTTGCTTGCGCGGTGGGCCACCGCGACCGACCCGCAAATCCTGCGAATTCTCCTCAACTCCTCCCGATTCAAGGCCCGCTATGACAGCGGGAAGCGCGACCAGGCCGGCATTCGCATCTCACGGAGGCAGGCATGATCCGGGTGGGCCAGATCGTAAAGGAATTCGTTGAGGCCGGCGCGACCAGCTCGCTGATCGGGTTGTACGGATTTGTTGACGAGCGCACGTTTCTTACCAAGAGCGGCGATCTTGGCATGGTTTTCCGAGTGCCCGGCGTCGATGCGGAATGCCTCGATCATGCCGAACGCGATCACGTCGCTAGACGGTTCGAGGGCGCGGTGCGCGCTCTGGACGAACGGTTCCGAATTTATCAGTATGTGCTGAAGCGCGATAACGCCTCGATACCGTACCAGCATTATGACAATCCGGTGGTGGAGCAGGCCATCGCCAATCGCATTGCGTTTCTCGGCGGCAAGAGCGACGAACTGTACACGCTCGATATTTTCTTCGTGTTGATGTACGAGGGCTGGCGGCGAGTTGGAAGCGTCGAGACCAAATTCCGCGACATCTTGAGCCGACCGCAATCCGCTATTCTAGAACTGCTTTCGGCCCGGAAGTCGCTAGTGATTCTCGAGGAGGATCTGCGCCGAGCGATCGAGCTCCTGGGCAACAAGGCTGAAAGCTTCGTCGTTCAGTTGCGGGACGCGATCGGGATTGAACTGCTGGACAAACGTGCCGCATTCCAGTTTTTTCGGCGATTACTGAATTTCGCGCCACCCAAGCTGTTTGCCACGCTCAAGCACGACGAGCATCTGGATTATTTCACGTGCGACTCGGCGCTCGAATGCTATCGCGATCATCTGCGGGTCGATGATTATTTCGTTCAGGTGCTGACTCTGAAAGAACCGCCAGCGCAGACTTTCGCCGACGTTCTGAAAGCGCTCCCGCAGGTCCCCTGCAATTTCGTGATTGCGAACGAGTGGTCCCGCGAGGCGAACCTGTCGGCCCGGAGGGAAGTTAACTCCAAGCGCCGCCACTTCCACAACTCCAAGGCGTCTCTTACGAACTACATCGGCGACCAGCCGCTCAATCCGCAGGAAATGCTGATCGACGACGGCGCCGCCGGGCTTGTGGCGGATCTCGGCGGTTGCCTCCGGGAAATGGAAGTTACCGGGAACTATTTCGGCAAATTCTCGCTGACCATTGTTCTCTATGATCGCGACCGCGCGAAGCTTCGCCGGGCAGTCGCAGAGTGCTTCAAAATCTTCAGCACACACGATGCCGTGTTGTTGGAAGAGGGGTTCAATCTTCTGAATTCGTTCCTTTCGACTGTGCCTGGCAACCGCGCCTTCAATCTTCGGCGGCTTTGGCTGCTGAACACAAACTATGCCGACTTGTCCTTCCTGTTCGCGCTCCACACGGGCGAACCGCACAATGCGCACCTCGACCAGGAGTACCTGGCCGTGCTGGAAACGAACTCGTCGACGCCCTACTTCCTGAACCTCCACTATCAGGACATCGCGCACACGATCATTCTCGGCGCGACCGGATCGGGCAAGAGCTTTTTCCTGAATTTTCTGCTTACGAATCTCCAGAAGTACCGGCCCCTGACCTATATTTTCGATCTCGGCGGATCGTACGAATCGCTCACGACGCTGTTTGAGGGCAGTTATCTCCGGGTTGGAATCGAGGCGCGATCGTTCACGATCAATCCTTTCCGGCTGCCGCACACGAAAGAGAATCTTCACTTTCTGTTCTCTTTCGTCAAGGTGCTGATCGAATCCGGCGGCTACACGCTTACCAGCAAAGATGAGCGCGACCTGTACGAGCAAATCGGGAATTTGTACGAGGTCGATCCGGACCAGCGTCGCCTCTTCACACTGGCGAACATCCTGAACCGGAACCTGTCCGACCATCTACGGAAGTGGGTAGAAGGCGGCCAGTATGGCGCTCTGTTCGACAACCTGGAAGATAACCTGACGTTCGCGTCGTTCCAGGCGTTCGATTTCGCGGGTCTGGACAAATATCCGCAGGTGCTCGAACCGCTGCTCTTCTACATCCTCCACCGCGCGAACGCCTCGATTTACGATCCTGCGATCGATACCCGATTCAAAGTGTTCGTCATGGATGAGGCATGGCGGTTCCTAAAAAACAACACCATCCGACAGTACATAACCGAGGCGGTGAAAACCTGGCGCAAGCGGAACGCCGCCATGATCCTCGCAACCCAGTCGAGCGATGATCTCGAACGTTCGGAGATGCTGAGCGTGATTGTCGAGAGTTGCGCAACGAAAATGTTCCTCGCGAACCCCGGCATGGACCGCGAGGCCTACCGCGAAATCTTTCATTTGAACGAAACCGAGGCGGCGCTGATCGCCGCACTCGTGCCCAAGCAGCAGATTCTGATCAAGCGGCCGGACCTCAGCAAGGTGGTCAACCTTAACGTGGACCCGGTCGGGTATTGGCTGTACACCTCGAATCCGTATCACAACCAGCGCCGGCGCGAAGCCTTCGAAAAACACGGCTTCGCTCGCGGCCTGGAACTTCTCGCAAGGAGCTCTTCATGAATCGATTGACTCTCGTTTTGATTTCGACCGTGGCGTGGTCCGCTTCGGCCGCGACGCCGCCGATACCTTCACAGCCGGTCGCGAAAGTGGTCTCGTACAACGATCGCGATATTGTGCCGGTGAAGGCGAAGATCCGATTCACCACGCTGATCGTCTTGCCAAAACAGGAACAGATCCTCGACTTCACGTGCGGCGATAAGGAATTCTGGATCGTCAACGGGAACCAGAATTTCGCATACGTGAAGCCCGCCAAAGCCGGGTCGCAGACGAATCTGAATCTGATCACGGGCAGCGGAAACGTTTACTCCTTTGTTCTGACCGAGGTTTCCGATGCCCCGGATTCCGAGCCTGACTTGAAGATCTTCATCGAACTGAAGGATGAGGCGATGTTGTCGGCAGCGAAGGGCCAGCCGCGGTTTGTAACCGCGCAACAGCTCGACGATTACCGCCAACAGGTAGACATCGCTAAAGCCGAGGCACGAGCCGCGAAACAGCAGGCGCAGGCGGCGATCGATCACGATACCGGCCAATTCCGCTCGGAATATCCGACGACCTTGAAATTTCCGTACCGGTTCGACGGATCGAAGCGGCCATTCAACGTGACGGCCATGTACACGGATGGCAAGTTCACCTACATTCAGGCGCATCCAGATGAACCGCCCGCCCTGTACGAGCTGAAGGATGGCAAGCCGGATCTGATCCAGTCCGAGTATCGCAACGGCACATACGTCGCCGCGAAAGTACTCGACAGCGGTTATCTGGCCATCGGCAAACAGAAGCTGTCGTTCGTCCGCGTGGAGTTCGCAACCAACTGAGAGGATACGATGCCCGATCCCATTCGAGATTCAGAGAACACGCCTCAGCCCGAACGCTCGCTTCGCAGCCAGCAGGATAAGCCGACCGGCATCTTGCCGAAAAACGCGCAGACTTGGGTGATCGCCGGGCTCGCAACGGTAATGGTAGCGGTGATCGCTCTCTCCGGAAACAGTCCGAAAACCAAACCCACTGAGCCGGCAGTCCGCCCAGCCGGTGTGATCGATCCCAACGCGGCGCGGATTGCAGATTATCGCAATCGCTTGGATGAGGAGACTCGCAAACTCGCGGCAGAACAGGCGACCTTGAACCAGGCGAAGCAAGCCGCGGCAGCATCCGACGCGCGTGTGGCTGCCGCGATCCAACCGGCGACGGCTCCCGCCGCCTTGCCAGTTCAGCAGCCGGCTACTCGCGTCGACGAACGCGAGTCGCTGAAAAAACAGCTTCAGCTGGAACAGGAAAGAAGAGAATACAACTCGCTGTTCGCGTCGAATGTCGCGCTGACGTTCCGGAAACAACCCGACGACGGCAACGCGCCGCCGACTTCCGCGGCCGCCGCGCCCTCAACGCTTTATCAAGTTCCGCCAACCGCCCTCATGCCGACCGGCAGGGCAGCCCCGGGAGGAGCGCACGGAGCCGATCAGGCTCCTGCGCACACTCCCCCGGCGGAAACAGCGCACACGGAACTTGATCCCGCGCTGCAACGAGCGGACGGTCCGAAGTATCGCCTCTTTGAAGGCACGATTCTCGAAACCGTCCTGACGAACCGCCTGACTGGCTCGCTGGCAGGCCCGGTGAACACGATGCTCACGACCGACGTTTACTCGCACGACCGGCAGCACCTGCTGATCCCGCAAGGCAGCCGGATTCTCGGTGAAGTGAAGCCTATCGCCAACTTGGCGCAGCAACGGCTCGCCGTCGTTTTCCATCGGATCATCATGCCCGACGGCTACTCCGTTTCGCTCGATCAATTTCAGGGTTTGAATCAGATCGGCGAGACCGGTCTTCGCGATCAGGTCAATCATCATTACCTCGAAATCTTCGGCGTTTCGATCGCGATCGGCGCGATTGCCGGACTCTCGCAGGCGAACACCGTCTACGGGATCACCGAATCCGCGACCGATGAATACCGCCAGGGATTCGCTACGAGCCTCTCCCAAAGTTCGCTGCGAATCCTCGACCGATTTCTAAACATCCTGCCCACTTTCACGATCCGCGAGGGGCATCGAATCAAGATTTATCTTGCGGGCGATTTGCAGCTTCCGGCGTACGACCGGCACAAGATTTCGAACGACTTTTAGAGGGAGAATATTGAAATGAAGTTCCTGAAGTTCATGTTTACTGCGCGAATGAGCTTCATCCTGTTCGCGTTCCTGGCATTCGCATTCACCATGCTGTACCTGACCTGGAATAACCGGCACGCCGCGCCCATCTCGACACAGCAGCCGCGCGCCGCCCAAGTCCGTTAAGTAGCCCGAAACCAACAAATCTGAAAGGAAAAGAGGAATGAAAAAACGACTCGCTATAGGTGTGTCTTGTGGTTGCCTGCTGTTCGGGGCTTGCGTCGCTAAGGCCCAATTCTTCGGCGGAATTACCGTGTTCGATCCGTCGGTTTACGCCGAAGCGATCACGGAAGTGAGCAAGCTCGTCGCGCAATATAACGAGCTCGTCCAGACGTATCAGATGATCACGAGCCAGTACAACCAGATGCTATGGATGGCGAAACAACTCCCGGGCGATCTGGCGCGTTTCCGCGCGATTCCAACACCGTGGTTCCTGTCCTCCGCGACCAACACTTACGGCACCACCGCAGGATGGATCTCGGCGATAAACACCGGGGCAAACGTCCTCGGCGGCTATCAGAGCGCCACCGATCCGCTGCCGCAGTACGGCGGGGCTCTATCGAACGTGCCCGCCGATCAATTGCCGCCGCTCCAGCGGCATTACGCGACAATCGAACTCGCCGACGGCGCCAATGAGGATGGCATCGAGACCGTCGGCACACTGCGAAGCAACGCGCCGCAGGTCGAGGCGGCGATCCAGAATCTCGAGGATGCCTCGCTTGACGACGATCCGGACTACAACACGGAAATTGCGGTCCTGAACAAGATCAATGCCGCGTCCGTGGTTGCGCTGCGCAACGGCCAGGATACGAACAAACTGCTCACCGCGGTTGCCGAGCAGCAGTTCGTTGAATCGAAACGCCAGCGGGATTCCGAGGCGCAGGCGGTAAGCAATCACGTCGCGTTCATGACGAACGAACAGAGCTATCTGTCCAGCCAAAAGGCCGGCGCCAGTGATGCCATGCTCGCATTCCAGATGCCGTAATTGTCGGAGATCGCGCCTGAAAGGTGACCTATGCTCCCCAGTTCCATGAACGACCTGTTTCAGTTCCTGAGCGACCTGCTGACCACGCACGCAGGCACTTTTCAGGCGCTCGGGTCCAATCTATTCCGCGGATTTGCCCTGATCCTGATCGTTTGGTTCGGGGCAAAGTCCGCACTGTCTTCAGCCAGCGGCGGCGCCGGATTCCGGTTCGATCATTTCGCCCAGTTGCTGCTGACGATCGCCTTCGGCTTCGCAATGATCACATATTACGCCCAGCCGATTCCCGGATTCGGCGTGAGCTTCCATGGGCTGATCACGAACGAAGGGTTGTCGCTCGCCAACCAACTGAACAACGGGATGGTCTCTGACATCTTCTCGCGCCTGGACAACATTTATTTCTCGCTAGAGGTGCCCGTCATCGCATTCGACATTGTCGCCGTGCTGCATTTCATCCTGATCGTCGCGATGATCATCATTCTTGAAGCGGCCGTATTTTTCGTGATCGCTTTCGGCTACATTGCCGCCGCCATCGCGATCCTCCTCGGTCCGGTTTTCATTCCGTTTTTCATCGTGCCAAAGATGGAATGGCTGTTCTGGGGATGGCTCAAAGCCTTCCTCCAGTATTCGTTTTATCCCGTCGTGGCGAACGCCTATCTTTACGTGTTCGGCAGCATGCTGGTGCACCTGGTGGATTCCCATCCGCCGCCGTACGATGGAGCGGCCATCGCCCTCCTTTTCGTGCCCCTGCTCTTTCTGCTCGTTTCGTTCACCTACGGCGTCGTCAAGATCCCGTCGCTGGTCAGTTCGCTGTTCAGCGGGGCCTCTGGTGAGTCGGTGATCCCGAACATTCTCTAGGAGATTTCATGTCAGAAATCACGAATCTAATGCCGCCTCCCGACGCAGAACTCGCCTCGGCTCGCCGCCAGTTCGTCGAGCTCTATGGAACTCCGCTCATTGCCGCGAATTATCTCCGGATCGCCCTCGCGTGCATATCTTTGGTCTGTGTCGGTCTGCTCATCTTGAACATAAGAACGTTCCAGGCGTTCCACAATTTCAAGCCGCTCGTGATCCGAATCAACGATGTAGGCCGCGCCGAAGCGGTCAGCTACGATTCCCTTACGTACCAGCCGCATGACGCCGAGGTTCGGTACTTCCTGATCCAGTTCGTCACGAACCACTACAGCCGGATGCGGGCCACCGTCCGTGAGAACTTTGCCCGGTCGCTCTACTTCCTCGATGGCCGCCTCGCCGACGCAACAATCGAGGCCAACAAAAAGAGCCGCGCGATCGAAACCTTCCTTGCCGGCGAGGGCCCTCAGATCGATGTTGTCGTTGACAATGTCTCGATTGAGGACATGCGGAACCCGCCGTACAAAGCAACCGTCGACTTCGAACGCGTCTATTCCAACTACGGTGACAGCACGGAATTGAAGCGCGAAAAGTACACCGCGCATTTCGTTTTTGTCGTCAAAGATCGGGTTCCGAACTCAATGATTCCCGTTAATCCGCTCGGTCTCACGATCACCTATTTCCGTGAGGACCAGGCGTTCCAGTAGGAGCAACTATGGTTACCAACGTCTTCTTCGCCACGACAATTCTTTTCATGGCGGCAGGGTTCTTCCTGCTCGATCAGTGCCAGTTTCTAATCCCCTACAGGTCCCTACTATTGCAGCGCTATGCGACTCCGATCCTCGTTTTCGCGGCCGTTCTCTTCGTGAACATTTACGCTGCGCTCTACTTCGCCGTACGCAAGCTGCTTCTGAAGGAGACCGGTCGGAAGCTGGCGCACGTCGAAAAGCAGCTTCGTACCGGACAGAGCATTTCCGAAGAGCTCACCGATCGCTTGAAGGAGCACTCTTTATGAGCCGCGGATACGACGTAGACGAGCGCGATGACTCTCCGCAGTCACCCGCCATCCCAGAAGAAACCAGAGAAAGAGATGCTGGAAATCGGCCTGTGGATCGCTCTGCAGCGCAGCTGCCCGCATCGGGCAGACCCCGCCACACGGACATTCGCGCGATGGAGAGGTGGTATGCGCTCGGAACGCGAGAGCGCGAAACGTTGAAAGAAGTTGGGCGGTTTCGCACGATAGCCGCGGATGACCTGTTAAAACACCAATACCAGGGCAAGACCGAAGCGTTTCGCCGGGAGATCTTTGATCTGCAGAAGCAGGGTCTGCTTCGCCGGTGTTCAATTTCCGTCGGCAAGAATCGCGACACGCTTGTTATCGTCTCGCTGACCAAAAAGGGAGCGCACCTGGTTCGGCAAGACCAAAAACTTCCGGAAAAGCAGGCCATTTATGCCGGTTTCGTGAAACCGGCTGAGGTTCCTCACGACGCCGCCATCTATCAGATGTACCAGGCCGAAGCCGCGGAGATTGCCTCGAAAGGTGGAAAGATCCGCCGTGTGGTTCTCGATTACGAATTCAAGAGGGAGGTCTACTCCAGGCTCGCGCGGGAACGCGACGACGGCGCGGTCGATTACGCTCGCCGTCAGAAAGAAGTTGCCGAAGAGCATGGGCTCCCTGTAGTAGACGGCAAGATCGCGCTCCCCGACCTCCGGATCGAATACGAAACGCCCGAAGGCGACCTAAGCCGCGTCGATCTGGAGCTCGCCACGGAGCATTACCACCGAGGACATATGAGCGCGAAGGCCCGCGCCGGCTTCAAAATGTACGGTTTCGTTTCAACCTCCCGCGGGCGCCGCGCTCAGTGGGAGGGACGCGAATTGAGCGCTACAGTCCTCTCGCTTTGATCGATTTGGGAGATCCATGATGTCTATCGAAGCTCAGATTCAGACAATCCAAGCAACTGGATATACCCGCTCCGAAGCGCAGTTCCTTCGGGTGGTAGCGCTCCACGGCGGTTACTTTGTGCGTCGCCAATTTCTTTGCGCCGCGAACTGTCCCAGGGGAAAACGCGCTCAGGAGTTCATCGAGGAGCTGATCGCCCATGGACATGCGTCACGTGAAGCGTACAGGGAAGATCGGCACATTTTTCAACTGCGATCCAAGGTGATTTATGAGGCCGTTGGCGAAGAAAATTCCCGGAACCGGCGCGAACATCAGCCCGCGACCATACGGCTCCGCCTGATGGGACTGGATTTCGTCCTTGAGCACCCGGAACATGAATTCCTGGCGACGCAAAATGAGAAACTCGCATATTTCTTCGAGGAACGGCACGTCGATCCCCGCTCATTTCCGGCGCGAATGTTCCGGACCAGCGACGTCCTGAACACCCGTTATTTCCCGGAGGGATTTCCTCAGTTTTTCCCTGAACGGAATCGGCAACTCCCTTCTTTCGTCTACGTCGATGACCATCAGCTTACACTCGACGCCTTCCGTTCGTATCTCCAGAACTACAGCTCGCTCTTTCAATCGCTCGGGATCGTGGGTCTGGTGTTCGCGACAACATCGCCCGATCGTTTCACCATCGCCCAGAAGACGCTCGACCGGTTCTGTTCCCGCCTTCGGGAACGCGGCGAAATGGGCGTCGATTTGGAGCGTCTGCTCGTGCATTTTCCACACCGACTCTTGTACGAGAAACGAGCGACCCAGGGCCTCGGTACTGCCGAAATTACAGCGCTTCAGCGCGATCTTCACGACCTCGCCGGTCCACATATCGATCGGCTTTACGAGACCTGGAAGTACGCCGGAGCCGATGGTCTCCGGACCGACTTTGCTACGAGAGCGGACCTCGGAAAGGTTCCGCACATCGATTTCAAGTCGTCCATTTTGAAGTATGACTACGACCTGTTTGGAACTCTTGATGCGGCATCTTAAGACGTTCACCGCGTCCGGATCGCCCAATCTCGCGGTGACCCCGGTGACCATGCACCCCATACCGCGTGGTCACCATCGCGGTCGGCTCACCCGGTCACCTCGACTGTTCTACAAGCTGCAGCCGCGTCAACGACTTTCAACGGCGGCTCCGGCCCGAACGGCGGGCCGTCGCGTCGGGGCAGGTGCGGGAGCGACCCCGAAAACCGTGGCTGCCATCCGCCACGGTTTCCTCCCTCGTTCGCAGGGGCTCTCTCATGGGTCGCTCCCGCACCTGCCCCTCCATTTGCGTCGCAAAAACCGAATGCAACTCAGGATCGAATTCCCTCATTTATAGGAGCAGTTCACGATGTCAATAGTCATCCCAAAGCAGCCGAAAAAGGAGCGTGATCAGATCACGATCCGTCTGGATCGAGAGGTACTCCAAACATTGGAGCAATATTGCAGGTATCTGGAGTCCAGTCGCGACTACGTGATCAACCAGTGCCTCACCTTCATCTTTAGAAAAGATCGGCCCTTCAGCGACTGGCTGGCCGCCCATGGCATTTCGGGATCGGCGGTGATGAACGGCAGCGTCACCGAGCAGCCACCGCCTAAAGCGTCGAATCACAAACCCAAACCCACCTCTGCTCAAACAAAGCTCGCGATTCCCGAGTGAAGGTTTCTATGATTCGCCACATCGTCGCTAGCCGACCATATCTCAGCCTGATCCTGACAGTCGGAACCGGCGCCGTCCTCATGCGACGCTGTCCCTTTCCAGAAGGCAACGCACTGTTGCAACTCGTGGCGGCCGAGAAACCGATGGTCTTCGACGCTCTGAAGTACCTGTATGAAACCATGCTTTTTTCGACTCCGTTTCTCCTGTGCTCAATGCTGTTTTCTATCCTTTATATATTCTTCGTTCGACCACAAGAGCTTGCTGCGCTCACGCCCCTACCGACGTATCCCGAACTCCAGGGCCGGGAGCGGCTGTTTCTGGTGATTGGGGAAATTCACAACCCTAAGCGTCCCGATCCAGCAGAAGAACCGAAATGGCTAACGATTCCCGACCGCGGCCTGTACACCGGAATCGCGATCTTCGGCGCAATCGGTTCCGGCAAGACCACGTGCTGTATGTATCCTTTTGCCGAGCAGATCCTCGCGTATCGTGCGAGCGATCCGGACCGGCGTGCCGCAGGACTTGTTCTCGAAGTCAAGGGAGATTTTTGCCACAAAGTTCGGAAGCTTCTTAAAAAGTATGGCCGCGCCGAGGACTACTTCGAGATCAGCCTCGACTGTCCGTACCGCTACAATCCCTTGCACAACGACCTCGAAGCGTACGCGCTGGCCTATGGCATCGCGAGCATGATGAACAACCTTTTCGGTCGAGGCAAGGAGCCATTCTGGCAACAGGCCTACACGAACCTGGTGAAGTTCATCATCCTGCTGCACAAAGTCAACTACGATTACGTGACGCTTTTCGACGTTTACGAATGTGCAATCAATCCGGACAAGCTTGAATTAAAGATTAAGGAGGGCGAGCGTCTATTTCAGACAGCAGAATACGCGTTGGTTCCAGTGGCGGAATTCCTGCCGCGGGTTGACCTCGCAAAATTTCCCTTCGCGAAGGACCTTGAGACAGGCGAAATGAAATCAGCCGTATCGGTTGAACTCCTGCGCTGTCTCGATCAAAATCACATCTCCTACTCGCTGGTAACGGAAACAGGCGGAAATGGCTCGCCCGTGACGCCGGAGATCGAGCGGAAGCGGGAGCAGTTGGAAGCTGTGAAGCGGTGGTTCTATCACGACTGGCGCCGCATCGAGCCGAAGCTGCGCACTTCGATCGTGGAGGGCATCTCCGTGTTCCTGTCGCTGTTCGACGACAATCCATCGGTCAAAGCGACGTTCTGCCCTCCGAAAGAGTGCTACGACCCGGAACTGAATGCAGATGGGCGTTACGGGCTTCCCATGCCACCCTTTTCTCAGTTGCTGGAACAGGGGAAAGTATGCGCCTTGAATTTCCCGGTCGCGATGAACCCCGGACTCGCACGAGCCATCGGAACCTTAATGAAGCAGGACTTCCAGCGAGCCGTGCTCAATCGAATCCCTTTGATGGAGCTCGAACCAGCTCATCGCTGGCGCGAGATCCTCTTCCTTTGCGACGAGTATCAAAGCTTCGCCACAGTGGGCGAGAGTGATCCGACGGGCGATGAGAAGTTTTTCGCGCTCTCGCGGCAGGCCAAGTGCATTCCGATTGTTGCCACCCAGTCGATCAGCTCCCTGCGTTCAACGCTGCCGGGGGAATCCTGGCGAACGTTATTGCAGACGTTCCGAACGAAAATCTTCCTTGCACTGAGCGATGACTTCAGCGCCAAGACTGCATCCGAATTGTGCGGCAAAGAAGAACAGCTGAAGCTCAGCTACAGCCTGTCGGAAAACGACCAGGATGCGCGAGTAAGCGTGCTCACAGGCAGAGCGACGGCCCACAAGGCAACCATCAGCACGTCTAAATCCTACAACCTGCAACGTGATTGGATCTTCGAACCCAAGGTCTTTTCGGAGTTGAAGAACGCGCAGTCGATTGTACTGGCTTACGATGGCGTGAACCCGCTGCCGGCATCGTATTGTTACCTGAAGCCGTACTACCTCGATCCGAACAAATCCTATTTCATGCAGCTTGCGGATGGAGAGATATGAGCTTCGACGTGATTCTGCCGTTTCTCCGGCCTATCGAGAACCTCATTAAGGATGCCTCGATTTCCGAAATTATGGTGAACGGCCCCGCGTGCGTTTTTATTGAACGGAACGGACGGATCGAGCCGGTTCCGGGCGTCACGATCGCCGAGAAGTCCTTGCAAGTCGCCGTCCGGAACATAGCGCGAGCGCTGGGCGATGAGATCAGCGAGGAAAAGCCGCTGCTCGATTCCCGGCTTCCCGACGGCTCGCGAGTCGCGGCTGTCATCCCGCCTTGTTCTGTGAACGGGACGACCCTGACCATCCGCAAGTTCCACTCGCATTTGTTCACCGCGGAGGAATTGGTTCGCGCTGGCAGCGTGTCGGGTGAACTTCTCCAGCATCTTCGCGACGCGGTTGAGCATCGGTGCAACATTCTGATCAGCGGCGGAACGAGCAGCGGGAAAACGACGCTATTGACGGCACTCGCCGCATTCATTTCCGACGCGGACCGTGTCATCTTGATCGAGGATACGTCCGAAATCCAGATGCACAAGCCCAACCTGGTCCGGTTTGAGGCGCGCCGCGAGCAGCCCGAACTGCCGGCCGTCACGATCCGCGACCTGTTGCGCGCGACACTACGGCATCGCCCGGACCGGATCATTTTAGGCGAAGTTCGCGGCGGCGAAGCGTTCGACTTGTTGCAGGCGCTCAACACTGGCCATTCCGGGACTCTTTCGACGATACACGCCAATTCCGCGGCGCAAGCGCTGTCGCGACTCACCAGTTGCGTTTTGCAGTCGGGAGTCGAACTGCCGTACCAGGCGATTCGGGCCAATATCGGCGATGCGGTTCATCTGCTGGTTCATATTGAAAGGCGCAACGGACGCCGCGTCGTGGCCGAGGCGCTGGAGCTCGAGCGCTTCGATGCGCAAATGGATCGCTTCATCACCCACACCTTGACGGCGGAAAACGAGGTCAGGCCATGAAAAAGGACGCTGGTTCCAAATTCATCGACGACAATTTCGAGCCCGATGACCGCTTGGCCGTTGTCCTGATCGACCGCCGGTCCGGCGCCGTCACCCAACGCATCGCGCCGGCAAAGCAGATCGCGTCGCCCGAGTTCCAGGTCTGGCTTCGCGATCGGAATCGGATGGGCGCCGACGTTTTTGTATCGATGAACGCCCTTGCCGCCGATGCGCGCGGGCGCACAAAGGCGGATGTCGCGGAGATCCGGCATCTGTACCTCGACTTTGATGAAAACGGGACTGAAGCCGTCAAACGCCTTCAGGCTCGCGAGGACATGCCGCAGCCGAACTATCTGGTGAACACGTCGCCGGATCACTGGCAGGTTTCCTGGAAAGTCCAAGGCTTCGTAAAGGAGCAGGCGGAAACAGTGATGCGCGAGCTGGTCCACGAGTTCGGAGCCGATCCGGCGGCGACCGATTCCTCCCGTGTAATGCGGATTCCCGGATTCGTCAATCATAAACGCCATCCGGCACATCGGGTGCGGGGAGACCAACTCTCGACGGCGATTTACAATGCGGAGCACTTTCCACGTTTCGCTCAGGAAGACCGTCGAACCTCATCGCCAGCCGCACGGGAGCCAAGCGGCTCGCCGGAAGTCCGGCAGGGTCGCCTTTCCCAATCGGAACTCGATTGGGCGTATGCTAAGCGTGCCCTCGCGCGTGGCGAATCGCCTGAGGCTGTGATGACCGCGATCGCGAACTTCCGCGCGGGCGAGAAATCGGACGCCGGCTATTACGCGCGAATTACAGTTGAAAAGGCCGCAAGAGCGCTCGGGCAATCTTCACAACCAGTTGAAACTCATGAACCCAATCGTTAGTCCACCGCGTACTACAGGGTCGTGTTCATCAGGCTCCGACCTTTGTCCGAGAGGTGCCCGTAACCGGCTTGGAACCCAGAAGAATTTGTGGCTAACGCAGACTGCCGATAAAGTGTGGCGACTATCTTTGGTTTCTCCGATGCCTTGAAGTAAGCTGGTGGGGAATCCCATGAGTACACGAGCACCGCAATTCCGGCGCGTCATCTTTCTTCACGGAACCTTTGGAGCATGTTTAGCGGACGGGGCGCCGACGCCGCTCCGTCACAAAATTCAATCGGGCTACGTCCGGCGGGACCTCGTTCTAACCGTCTCGCGTGCCGTTCGGCAGCGAGTTCCATGACCATATTAAACTGGGTGTTGTCGCCGAATCGATGCCCACGATAACCGAGCTCGCGAAGCTTTTCAAGGCGCTGGCCCACAAGGACTTAGGGACAGCTGAGGAGATTGCCGGGCGCATAGCATGCGACGAAGAAAAGAAGGGGCATCGAACCGCGGCTCAAATTCTGAAAGGCTCTCTTGTTGCCAACGGCACCAAGCCAGTCATCGAAGACAGGACCGCGTTGGGCAACCCGTTGCCGGCGCTACTACTAAATGCGTTGTCCACGCGAACATCGAGCGTGACGTTTGACGGAGTCCAGCTGCGCAAACCAGCCCGTGACCGGCTTCAAGAGATTGTAAAGGAATTTGCGCACCAAAACCAGCTACGGTCCCTCGGAATTCACAGGCGAAGCAAGATCATCCTCCATGGGCCGCCGGGTTGCGGTAAGAGCCTCACGGCGCAGGCCCTGGCGAACGAACTCAAGTTGCCGCTTTTCGTCGTCCGCTTCGACTCTATAATAGGCGCATATCTCGGACAGACGGCAACTCACTTGAGGCAACTCTTCCAGTTCGCCGAAACCAATGAATGCGTGCTGCTATTTGACGAAATCGATGCGCTGGGAAAACGTCGAGGCAGCCCAACCGACGTCGGTGAGCTGGATCGGATCGTTATCGCACTGATGCAGGAACTCGAATTATCCGAGCTGCGAGGCTTCGTCATCGCCACCTCAAACATTCCTCACAGCCTCGATCCGGCTCTTTGGAGGCGATTTGATCTCGCGCTACATTTTCCAGCGCCGAACAAGAAGGAAATCCTCCGCTTTGGCCGCCGTAAAGCGCAGTCTCTTCATCTTCCTCTTTCCAGGACAATTCTCCACTATCTCTCCATTTTGAAGAACTACGCCGACGTTGAAAAGTTCATCGAGGATGAAGCCAGGCGGATGGCTCTTCTGAATTTATAGGCTCGAAAATGCCGCCGCCGCACAGGGTCTCGCCGAAAACGTTTTATCTGAATGAGCAACATGAGCTCTCGCGGGGAGAAGCCTCTGGAGGCGGGCGCATTCCCGAATTCGTCGGAATCGACTGGGCAGCGAAGGGCCGCTCGCTTTTCGAATCCCTCGGAACAGTGAGGTCTCAGATATCAGCTTCAAGAGATCCCCTACGTGCGCAGCATTACTTCGTGTTGGCGACGCCGGTTCAGGAAATTCAGAAACGCTCGAAAGATCAAAAGAAAGCACCCGATGGGATCGTTTCCCAAAAGGTCCGTTTTGACGAAGAAGACTCCCGTGTTTTTCGGCGGCTGGGTCTCGACCTTGTAGATGTCACACCCGGAGGTGACGCGATTGTCCACATGCGTCCAGATCGTCTGGAACAGCTCGCTTCAACAGCCGAGGAATTGGACAGAATCGGCGCACGGGAGAAAACTCGCTGGGCCAGCATCGACGGGTTCGGCCTAATCCCGCCAGACCTTCGTCTTGACGAGGGTTGGGTGGACTCCCTTCGCCCCAGGCATTCCACGGATGCTGTAGTGGAATTTCAGCCACTGCTGGCCCGTTCGGAGGTGGAGTTGCTCCTCCAGACAATTACCGGTCTGCTGAGAAATGATCGACAGGAGGCCCTCACTGGCCTCGGGACCGATTACTCCGGGCGGCACTGGGTCAGAGGAAGAATTACCCCAGAGAGCCTTAAAGCAATCGCGCGAATGTTTTATTCGGTTCAAACGCTTCATTCGCCGCTACTCTCAAGGGCCGCCATGGCTACGCGTTCGCCACGCCCCGCCACCACAGCACCGTCTCTTCGTGGCCCCCTCCGCCCCGCCGACATTTCAACGCTCCCGACTGTCGCCGTTCTCGACACAGGTGTGCCCGCCAATCACTCCATTCTTGCGACCTACCGTAGAGGGGCATTCATCTCCCCGGATTCGTACGGATCTCCAATTGGGGACCACGGATCATTCGTGGCGTCCAGAGTTGTCTTTGAAGACCCCGACTTTGGCAACGATCCGCCTGTAGCTCCGGCAGGAACGTGCCGGTACTACGATGTTCTGGTCGCGGTCGACTATCAAGACATAGACAACAAAGGCATTTCTCGCGCGGTGGAGGCAGTTGTTGGCACCGCACCAGATGTGAGGGTTTTCAACTTCAGTTTTGACACCGCTCCAGTCGAGCAACTCGATCCGATTAAGCAGCATGAGAATCTGCTGCTCGTTCAGGACCTCGACAACCTGATCTTCCAGTACGATCTGGTGGTCATCATTTCTGCGGGAAATTCACCGCCCGGCGTCCAACCGTTAACACCCTACCCAATGAATTATGACGACCCACAGTGGCAGCTTGGAGCGTGGGCCCGGAGCTTCAACTCACTGACGTGTGGTTCGTTTGTAAATCGGTTGACTCCGGGCGCGCTCGTGACAACCCGCGGCTGGCCCAGCCCGTTTTGTCGAGTGGGGCCAGGACTGTGTGACTCCCCGAAGCCCGACTTCTCCGCTCCCGGGGGTAATTCAACCCCGACGATGGCGAACTCTCCCGGGCTCGGAGTGTGGGGCCTAACTAGCGCGGCGATGTGGGAGGATCGCGCTGGCACCTCGTTTGCGGCACCCGTTTTGGCTCGCGAGGTTGCGTTTGCAATGCACTCGCTCCAACGAGTCTGCCAGCCGGGGGCGCGTCCCTATGGGGTTACTGCTAAGGCGTTTCTCGCTCTAACCGCGACCCCCGCCAATGTTTCCGGCGCTGCAGCAGAATTGGCTAAGCGATCGCTCGGTAGAGGAGTTGCCGATCATAGGCGATTGGAACAGCCGGTTCCTGAGTCGGCGGTAATGTTGTGGCAGGGTATTTTGGAAGGACCCGGCGACATCGCTCGAATAAGGCTTCCGATTCCACGGGCTTGGTACGACGTTGCGGCGAGCCCAACCCTGCGTATAATTGTTTGCTGGGACCCGCCAGTGAACGCGGCGGTTCGTGGTCTCTGGGCCACGAGAAAGGTGACCGCGCACATAAAGGTAAACCCGGAAGAGCCGTCACTACACGGTACACGCGGAGGCTACGGCACCTATCCAATGATCGACAGAAAGTACGACTTACGCAAGTTGCCAAGGGGCGTTGCAGTCGAAGGTGACATCTGGCTAATCGAGCTGAGTTATGACCAAATTGCGGACTATCACTCTGCGCTCACGTTTAATCCACAGCAACGTGTTGCGTTCGCCGCCGAGCTCTATGACGACAGCGACGCGCCGGAGAGCCCCCAGAGTGCAGTGCAGGAACTTCCAACTGCACTGACGATGACGCGCCTGAGCGTGCAGGCTCGACCGGTAGCGTCCCCCGTGGTCGTGCGGCCGATTACGTAAACCGCGCGGGTTCCGCAGCCCTTTACACGTTGAAAATCACCGGCGGACTGCCAGGCAATACGATTAAGTAGGTCACCGAGAGCAAGAGGGGCCCTGGGCAACAGGTTCGGCGCCATACCAGGGGTCATTGGAGGCGTGAGTGTTCGACACACTTCGCACGCTGTCGTGTCGGATTAGGAACGATAAACGCGCTTCTGGCCGGCAACAGTCATCCCCAGGACGGATCGTCGGCGACTCGGAGAATGGCAGGCAACCGGGCCGCCTGAGAGCTTTCATCGTTTCCGTTCGTCGATTTGCGGAAAAGAGGCTGCCTGCCCGCCGTACCTAGTGGTCAGCCGCGCAGCTTCGAACGAACCTCTTCGGCGCTGACAACTCGGCCGTTTGGCTTCCGTGCAAGTTCGCGTTGCTGCGACAGCCGTGTCGGGCGAGGAACGCTAAAAGCGTCTGCTACGACAGACAAGAAGCGCTCAACCGTGGGCGACTTCTGATCGCCCACGCATACAAGGCCGGTCTCCAACTGAAGCATCGGGTCGGCGATTTGGCAGAATCGAACGTCCTTCGGGCGCAAGTGCAGGTCTGAGGCCTTGATAAACGTAATTCCCAGCCCCTCGCGTACAAAGCCCACGGCTTCCGAAGCGGAGTGGGCCTCCGCGTAGATTCGAGGCGCGTACTGTCCTTCTCGAAAGAGATTCATAACATTCTTCGAAACCGCTGATTCCAGCGATCCGAATGGCCAGATCACGCGGAAATCCGCAAGTTGCGGCAGACGAATACTGCGGCGGTTAGTTGCGACATCTGCCGAAGGAAGTGCGACATATAGGTCTTCGCGAAACAGCGGTTGCGCCGTGAGATCCGAACCTGTCGGCAGGAGTGCGAGTCCTGCGTGGGCTGTGCCTTCCCACAGGCGCTCGACGATTTCATCGGCCCTCACACTCTGAAATCGAGTGGTGATGCCGGAAATCGATTTTTCCACGACGCGCCGCACGACCGCGAGCGCGTGGATATCGACCTGACTGGAATACGCGATTTCGAGCTGCTGCGGTTCTCCGTTCCCGATCGCTTTGGCGACGGTCGCCGCTTCGCGCGCACTTCGGAGCGCTTTTCGAGCTCTTGCCGCGAAGGCTGATCCGGCCTCGGTCAACTCGACTCCGCGGCTGCCTCGCGTAAAGAGCTTGACACCCAGGTTGGCCTCGAGTTTTTGGATGTGCCGCGAGACCGCGGATTGATCCATGTTGAGCCGTTGCGCGGCCCGGGTGAAGTGCAGTTCGTCCGTGACGGCGATCACGCAGCAATATTGGATCAGTTCGCCGAATGGCCAGCCGCCGACCGCCACTTCTTCTGACGATATCGGATGCTGCGAAAGACGCTCCGTCCCGGTAAGCGCCAAGGTTTTGGGTGGCATTCTGATTTCTCTTCCTTCGATGTTGCGGAGGCACCTGGCAACTCGCCTGCTCCGAAGCCAGGCTGTTCCCAGCGCCCCTGTTTAAGAAAGGTTTGCCGAAGGAGAAAAGATCGAAACGTTTCCGTCCTGGCCGGGCGGTAAACGTTACAGATCCGTGCGAAATGTGTTTTTCTGGCTTTTCGTGACTTCCAATCGTTCTTTGAATAAGGGGAAGAACTCGTTCGCATCTACTCTGCGAAGGGAGTTGTCGCGGTAACGGCCAAAGTGATGCGGGAAACGCAGGACGAGAAAACGACCGGCTTTGGCACGGTACCGCCCTTCTGGCTTCGCGCGACAGACGAAAGCGGCGCACCCATCGACCCGCGGGTTCGTGAAGCTGCTCAGGCGCTTTGGCCGTGGGCCTACCGGCAGGTCGAGGCGTTGCTGCATGATGCTCCTTGCGCGGCGGAATTGCTCGAAGAAGTCGCGATCGACGTCTCGATCCGGCTGCAGGCGTCGCCCGAAGTCGGCGCCAACCTCAAGGGTTACTTACGAACTTCATTCCATCATCGGGTCAGGTCGCAGCTTCTCCGAATCAATCGCCTCGTGCACCAAGGGCTGGTCCGCGAATTGGAGAGCGCGCATCAAATGCAGGCACCGGACTGGATCAGAGCGATCGAAGCGGACTTGTCGGTTCAATTTCTGGTGGCCTATCTGCCTCACCCAGTTCGCCACATGCTCAATCGTCGGTTGCTGGGATTTTCTTGGCGGGAGATCGGCGGCTCCATCGGTACGTCTGCAAAGAATGCAAGAGCCCGGTTTTACTACGGTGTGCAAAGCGCGTACGAGGCGCTTCTTCGGGATGTGGAGGAGCGGCGGCGTGAAGAGGAGTCAAAGAAATGAAGGGGCAAAAGGGGCCGAACCTTGGCCGTCGCGAGGAAGAACGGCTGCTGGACCTTGCACGCCGAACGGTTGGGTCCGAATTCCCGAATCCGGAGCGGGCAGAGTGTCCGGGCACGCAGGCGTTGAAAGCTCTCGCACGCCGGCGGCTGTCGAAGCTCAAGACTGATGAGATCATCGATCACATTGCGAGCTGCGCGCCGTGTTTCGTCGAATACAACCGATATCGTCGCGAACATTGGCAGCGAACCATTGTCGGTTTGATTTCAGGCTGCGCAGTTCTCGCGATTGCCATCGGACTGCTTTTGCACTTTTCGGGGGTGCGGTTTCCCCGCCAGCCTGCCACCCAAACGGCTCAAGCCCGGGCGCGAGCAGTGATCCTCGATCTTCGGGATTCTTCCGTCGAGCGGTCCGGTGACGCGCGGAATGTTGCGCCGCCAAAAACGCTGACAAGAGAGGATCTCGACTTAACGATCGAGCTTCCGATCGGCACGGAGGATGGCGAATATCTGCTGGAACTGCGTCCCTCCGGGGACGGAGCGGCGACCAGAGCAACCGGAGCGGCCACCTGGAATGGGACCGCGGAGGTCCTCCGGACACACCTGGATCTGCGTGGCGTAGCCGCCGGCGGGTACTCGCTGATCATTCAAAAGCAGGGAGACACGTCAGGTCGAACATATCGAGTAATTGTTGAGTAAAATCATGAAACTGAAACACCTTGCACTCGCAACGAGTTGCGTCTTCTTTGGATTCCCTGGATCGGTACCACTTTCCGCTCAGGCATCGCACTCAGCATCGGACCTTCTGGCTCACGCAGTCTACCTCGCGGATCTCTACAATTGGGCCGATGCCGAGGCGGACTTTTCCAGTGCGGAGCAGATGTTCCGAAAAGCCGGAGACGAGCGCAATGCCCTGTACGCGCATTTCGGCATAATCCGGGCGCATATCGAGCGAGATCAGAGAACGTTGCTTCAGAATTCGGACGAGCTTGCAGCTCAATTGGAAAACAATCCGCTGCTGAAAAGCGATAAGAACCTGCGGATGTTCTGTCTCATCGTGAAAGGCGATCTCGATACCGAAACGGATCCCAGGGCGATGCGCGAGGATTGGGAACAGGTTGAGGCGCTCGCGCGCGAACTTGGCGATGCGAGGTGGCAGTACCGCGCCCTCGGTGAGTTGGGAATGGCCGCTTTTTATAATGGAGACATCGCGACAGCTCGAAAGGATATTGCCGGTGCGCTGATCGCGGCGACGAAGGCCGGCGACAAGGGCGCTCAAATCAGGTTCCTGAGCGTTGCCGGCATCGGCCTGACGAGTGTGGGCATGTACGACCAGGCCCTTCCATATTTCGAAAACGCGCTTCGAGTCGCCGCGACGGTTCCTAACGCCGGCTATCCGTTCGTGACGCAGACCGGCCGTTTGAACACGTTGATCGGGCTCAAGCGGTTTAATGCAGCCCGGGATCTCGCGAATGATGTGCTCGCGCATGGGCGCGAAACGAAACGGATGTCCCAAGAGGCGATCGCACTCGGTCTGCTCGGGGAAATCGACCGTCTGCAGAACAAGGATACTGATGCGGTAGCAACGCTTGGCGAATCCGCGTCCATCGCCGCTTCGATGGGTTTAGTCCGCCAACTCGCTGAAGATCAAAACGCGATTGCCGAGGTCTACATCCATGATGGTAATCTGCCGAAGGCTGAGAAGTACGCCGAACTCGCCGCCAAGTCCACGCAGACCAGCGGCGATCTTTGGGCCGTTCCACAGCGACTTGAAACTCTCGCGAAAATCGAGGTTGATCGAGGTGAATACAAACAGGCGGACGAAACCTTTGATCGCGCGAATGCCTTTGTTGACTCTATGATCGGCAACGTGTCCGCCGTCTTGGACAAAACAGCCCTCATTACCGCTTCGAGTGCAATTTACCAGCAACACTTCGCGTTAGCCGCAGATCAGCTTCACAATCCGCGCAAGGCTTACGACATCATCGAACAGGTCCGCGGTCGTGTCGCTACCGACTTGCTGCTTGCTGGATCGGTCGCCCCGGCCGGCGCTCGTAAAGACGAGCAGGCGTTATCCCGATTGCGCCTAAAGTTGATAGCGGCTCGTTCGACGGCCGACGTGGCGCGCATCCGCGACGAGGTATTCATGCTCGAGCAGGAACGTTGGATCACTCCTGATGTGAACATCCTCAAAACACGGGTCCAGAAGACGATCGGCGTCGAACAGGTCCAACAGCTCCTTCCAGAGTCCGCGGCCATGCTGGAGTACGTCGTCGCCGATCCGCGTTCTTATTGCCTCGTGATCACTCGCGACAGCGTCCGCGTCGTTCCCCTCGAAAGCGCGCAAAAGCTACGGTCGGGAGTTAGCACATATCTGACTGCGATCAGGCAGAAAAAGAGTGCGGAGACCCAGGCGCGGCATCTTTATGAATCTATTCTTCAGCCCGTGGGTGAGGCGCTAGCCAAGAAAACACTCGTGGTTGTACCCGATGGCCCACTTCACCTCGTTCCATTCGATTCGCTTATGGACCGGGCAGGTCATTTCCTCGTCGAAACCCACACTGTCGTGTACTCGCCCTCGGCGACCAGCTATTTCCTACTCGCCGTGGATCAATCGCGGCGGCCACGTCCCGCCAGAGATCTCCTTGGCGTCGGTGGGATTCCGTACAATCCGACCGAGATGACAGAAGCAACAGCCACGCGCGGCTATGACGTTCACGCCCTCACAAACCTGCCCGGCTCGAGGGATGAAGTTCTCGCGGCGGACGCAGCTTTTCATGATACCGGCAACACCCTTCTGCTGGGGGCGAACGCTACCGAATCCGCGTTCAAGCGAGCGGACCTCTCTCAGTACAAGCTCATCCATCTCGCTGTCCACGGTTTGGCCAACACGACGGATGCGGATCGCTCCGCGTTGGTGCTGCTAAGCGATCCCGCAGCAGGCGAAGACGGGTATCTTCAGGCGTCCGAAATCGTTCAGTTGAAGCTCAACGCAGACCTGGTTGTGCTCTCAGCCTGCGACACCGATATTGGTCCGATCCAGGGCGAGGAGGGCATCGCGACCCTGGCGCGATCCTTCCTCCTTGCGGGGGCAAAGGCCGTCGTATCGACTCTTTGGTCCGTTGATGATACTTTTTCGCTTTTCTTGATGAAGCAATTCTACAAGCATATTGCCGAACGCGAATCACCCTGGTCCGCTCTTGCAGATGCGAAGAGAGACGTTTTGCGCCGCTTCGGCCAACAAGCCGCGCCTTACTATTGGGCCGCGTTTACATTCGAAGGTGCCGTAGACCGACCTGCCGCCGCGAGGGCGACCAAATGACTCCTAATGCGCTGAACAAAGCCGACCGGTTAAAGGTCTTGGCGTCGATCAAGAAGCTGGTTCCTAAACACCACATCAACGTTTCCGGGATCGATTATGACGCTTGGAAGGCATCCGTCGACAAAAGAACGCCGGAACTCCTGGCTGGCGATGTACAAGAATTCGAAAGCGGCGTGCTGTTACTTCTGAAGGACCTCAAAACCAGCCATGTCGCCTTTTATCGCGAACGCCCAGACCGGCTGCCCCCACAGCATTCAATCGGCGCCACCCTTCGAAAGCTGACCGATTTGCAACCCGCGAAATGGATGTTCCTCGACGTTTTCGAAGGCGGCCCGGCTCACGTGGCCGGAATCCTGCCTGGAGAGTTGCTGTTGGCGAGCCAGGGCACGGACTGCGACGATTCGTTGCCTGAATTTGCCGTCGGCCAAAACTACCGGCTTTCAATCTCCGACTTTGATTCGAAAAACTCGCGGGAAGTCGCCGTCGACGTTCCGTTCAAAAAGGGGACCCAGGATCGGCCACCGATAGTGGAACCGAAAAGCCCGATTCACAGAATGATCGCTACGGGGCTTGGACTGCTGAAAGTGCCGTATTTTCCTGGGGCCATGGGCTTGGCGTTCAGCAAGGAAATCGACGCGGCAATCTCTGAGCTCAAAACCCAGGGGTGTGCCCGTCTCATCGTGGATCTCCGCGGAAATATCGGCGGTGGGCTCGGACTCGCAAGGCTTGCGAGCTACATGTGCCCTGGACAACTGCCCATCGGTCAGAGTCTGACTCCGCGGCGCCTGAGAACCGGTTACGAACCGAGCGCTCTCCCCCGCGTTCCGATGCCGCATGGTCGCGCGGCGCTTGTGATGACTTTCGGACGGTTCGCGTTCAAGGACAAATCGATCGTTCTCCTGACCCAAGCACTTGGGCCTCAGCCGTTCCATGGATCGATCGTCGTTCTCATAAACGAGTGGACGAACAGCGGCGGCGAGATGGTAGCCAGTTTTGCGTCCCAGCACCGGCTCGCAACTCTGGTCGGCGTCAAAACAGCCGGCAACGTGTTGGGCGGGACGAATTTCAAACTGCGCGGCGGTTATCGTCTGCGGCTCCCTGTCTTCGGCTGGTACACGTCAACGGGCGAGGCACTTGAGGGCGTCGGAGTATCGCCGGATGTAAATGTCGGCCTTGACCCGGAATCGCTGAGCAAACAAATCGATCATCAAATGATCGAAGCAATAAAGCTCTTGGAGCCGTCGCGGGTTCCACAACGTTGAAAGAAAATCCATTTCTTCTGCGCCTTCTCCGCCACGTCAAAAAGGAAATCTGCACGGGCGCTTCCGTAATTCGATTTTCAATCCGAGCTGCCTCTGAAGCCGTAAAAATAAGTTGGTATCGCCGACGGACGGCCGATCAGGCGATAGCATTCGGATCACCTCGCTGAAACCGGGGGACGTCGGTTCGGGCGCGGTCAGAATTTTCTAGAATGGAGGTGGAACTTCATTTGGTGGTGGGGCTCTACCATTAACCGTCTCGGGCTACTTCCGGGAACGATGGCTCCTACAGGTAGACGCCCATGCTCTCAACTACGACAGCCGGGAAATCAGAGACGGAAGGGGACGCAAGCCTGTCTTCAGGTCGAGCCGGCAACTTTGAGCCCGCGATCGAGTTCGCATCGGAGCTTGCTGAGCGGTACGAGCTCGCGGCGCTCGCGCCATTGCTCGCTTCATGTCGTACCGCGGTCTCGCGAGATGAAGTCAGCGTCGCGGTCGTCGGACGGTTCAAGGCCGGCAAGAGCAGTTTCCTGAACCATTTCACGAACCGTTCGATTTTGCCCGTCGGCGTGGTGCCCGTGACGGCGGTCGTCACCGAGATCGGGTTCGGAGCCTCCGAGAAGGCCGTAGTTCATTTTCTGGACGGTCGCGTACAGGAACTCAACGTCGACTCCATTGCTTCCTATGTTTCCGAACGCGAGAACCCGCAGAATGCAAAAGGAGTCAAGCTCATCAGCGTGGAACTGCCCGTCCTTGAGCGATTCCGCGGCCTCAAATTTGTAGACACGCCCGGACTTGAAAGCGCGTTGCTTCACAATACGGAAGAATCGCTGAAGTGGCTGCCGAATGTGGGGCTGGCGCTGGTCGCGGTGAGCGTTGACCCGCCGCTCTCACAGCAGGATATCGAACTGCTGAAGCGCCTCTATCGCTTCACGCCGAACGTGACCGTTCTGCTTACCAAGGTCGATTTGATCGCCCCCATCGAGCGTAGCGAGGTGATCGCGTTCATCGACGAACAGCTTCGAAAGGCGTTCGATCCCGCGCCGGCGGTAGTGCAATACTCGGTGCGGCAAGGGTATGAAGATTTGAGAGCTTCTCTTGAAACCGGCGTGCTCCAGCCGGTTTTGCGGCGATTCGGTCACCAGCGAGCAGCGATCGTCCGAAGAAAGATCGAGACACTCCTGGAAGAATGCTCCGATTACGTCACCGTTAGACTGAAGGCCGCCGAGTCGGCCGAGACCGATCGAAACGGGCTGAAGGCGCAGGTGATCGGCCAACAGCAGGTGATCGATGATGTCAAATCTCAAATTCAGTTGATCGTTCGGCACGCGGCCGGTGGCACGCGCGCATTCCTGGAAGAGCTTTTCAGCAAGTACGAAAAACCCATCGACGCGCGACTGCTGGACGGTGTTGAGCGCGAATTCCCCGCGTGGGCGCGAAGCCTCGGCGCCATGATGAACGGATTCGACGAATGGCTCGGATCGTCATTGACCGAAAATCTCGCGAACGCCTCGGAAGCTGAGCGAAACCGGCTTTCGGAGCCCTTGCAACGGACATCGAAGCAGGTTTTTCGAATTCTTCAGGACTTCCGCGATCGCCTGTCGGCCGGAACTTTGCGGGTTTTCGGCGTGCCCCTGCGGACAACCGAAGTCGAAATCGAGGTTCGGCAGCCGGAAACCCCCGATGTGCGCGTGGGCCGGATTTTCGATCGCAGTTGGGAACTGCTCTCGCCTGTAGTCCCGGTGTTTTTAATTCGAGGGCTTGTCCGGCGGCACTTCGAACGCCAGGTGTCGTACCGCGTCTTTACGAACATCTCGCGTCTGGTTTCGCAATGGGAAGAGCGAATCAACGCGGCATTGTTTGAACTGGAGCATGAAGCCGAGCGCCGGCTGGACGAAGTGGTGAATACGGTCGCGAAGTTAATCGAGACGAGCGGCGGCGCCCGGCTCCCGGAAATCCGTCGCGATCTCGAGCAAATCGAATCGTTCAAAAAAGCAATCGGTGAGGACCGAACATCGTTATGAGACAGATCACAAAAATCACTGCCAGAGAAATTCTGGATTCTCGCGGCAATCCGACGATCGAGGCCGACGTTTGGCTCGACGATGGAAGCATGGGGCGCGCTGCCGTCCCCTCAGGAGCCTCGACCGGCGAGTTGGAGGCGATTGAACTCCGGGACGGGGACAAGTCGCGCTATCTCGGCAAAGGAACCCTGAAAGCCGTCGAAAATGTGAATGGCGAAATTGCAGCGAAGTTGCAGGGAATTGACGCGTCGGACCAGACGGCGATCGATCGCTTGATGATCGAGCTCGATGGCTCGCCGAACAAGGGGCGGCTCGGAGCAAACGCGATTCTTTCGGTGTCGATGGCCAGCGCTCGCGCCGCGGCTGCATCGTACGGCCTTCCGCTTTATCGATACCTGGGTGGCTTGACCGCGTCTCTTCTGCCGGTTCCGTTCATGAACATTCTGAACGGCGGCGTTCATGCGGACAACTCGGTGGACGTGCAGGAATTCCTGATCGTGCCGTTCGGGGCGAGCCGCTTCAGTGAGGCGCTGCGAATGGGTGTCGAGGTTTTTCACGCGTTGAAGGCCACTTTGAAGACCCGCGGCTACTCGACGGCGGTCGGGGATGAGGGCGGATTTGCTCCGAACCTGAAGTCGAACGAAGAAGCACTTGAACTGATTCTCGAAGCGATCGGCAAAGCCGGGTACAAGCCTGGTACCGATATCGGCCTGGCGCTCGATCCTGCCGCGAGCGAATTCTACGACTCGCAACATAAAAAGTACGTCTTCCGAAAATCCAATAAGAGTGAACGAGCGCCGGAACAGATGGCGGAATATTGGGCCAAGTGGATCGACCGGTATCCGATTATTTCGCTCGAAGACGGAATGGCGGAGAACGATTGGGATGGCTGGCGCATCCTGACGAAAATGCTGCGCGATAAAGTTCAACTGATCGGCGATGACAATTTCGTCACGAACACCTCGCTGCTCGCGCGCGGCATTCGCGAAGGTGTCGCGAATTCGATTTTGATCAAGCTGAACCAGATCGGGACGATCACGGAGACGATGGAAGCGGTGCGGATGGCGTTCGACGCCGGCTACACTGCGGTGGTGTCGCATCGCTCCGGAGAAACCGAAGATCCGTTTATCGCGGATTTCGTTGTCGGCATGGGGATCGGCCAGATCAAGACCGGATCCGCCAGCCGCACGGATCGGATCGCGAAGTACAATCAACTGCTGCGGATCGAGGAAGAACTGGGTGCCGCGGCGAGATTCACGGGGAGGCAACCGTTCCTGCGGTTCACGTCGTCTGCTGTGAACGTCACGCACCCTTAAGAACGTGTTGTCTTTATTACCGGCTGGCTGTATTCTATTGTCTTGAAGAGCGGTGGAGTCCGCTTAATGTCGCGACAGCGACCGATGACTCCTACAGTGGAATCGCTGTAGGAGCCGCCTATACGCTCCCGGCGATTCCCTCCGAACGACGGTAAAGGAGGAGAATGCAAACCGCACCCAATTGGAGCGCTGCCTTTCCCCCTTTCCTGAACCATCGTTCCGAGCTGCCTGGTCAAATGCACGCGATATTGCGGCAGGCAGGTCCACGAACTTCCGCTTGGCTACTACGTGAACAATGGGGGCGCGGTTTTGGATCGGTACATTATGGTGATGCTCGGAGGAGCATCGGGAGCTCTGGTTCGTTACGTTTTGGGTACGGCGATTATGGCTCGCCTTGGAACACGTTTTCCCATTGGAACGTTGGTGATCAACGTGTCCGGATCTTTTCTGATCGGCGCCCTGATGACGCTACTGACCGAGCGGCTGCAGCCACATCCCAACTGGCGCCTTCTCCTGGTGGTCGGATTTCTGGGTGGCTATACCACTTTCTCCAGCTTCGAATGGGAATCGCTGACGCTGGTCAGGGACGGCGGGCGATGGCTTGGGTTGCTGAATATCGTCGGAAGTGTGGTGTTCGGATATATTGCGGTCTGGCTCGGTGCGATCATGATGCAGAAGCGGCAATAAGGATGAAACGAAAGGACGTCACGAATGCTTCCTAAGGGTTCGGCGAAAAAGGTGACGATCTATCTGAATGAGGACACGCAGCATCACCTGAGTCCGCTTTACGAATCGATCCTCTCTTTCCTGATGCACAAAGGCGTCGCGGGCGCTACCGCCACGCGCGCTCTCGCGGGCTTTGGCGGTCATCGGGTGATGCACACGCCGAAGATCGAACTGCTGTCGGAACACTTGCCCATCCGGATTGAATTCGTCGAGACCGCGGAAAAGGTGGAAGAGCTTCTTCCGACCTTATACGACATGGTGAGCGATGGCATGATCGACGTGCAGGACACCACCGTGGTCAAGGTTGCGATGAAAGACAAGCGAAAACCTGAACCTCGCCAACACCACGCGCGAACAACGGGAACGGCCAGGCTGATGCGAATCTTTATCGGCGAAGCGGATCGCTGGCACGAGGAGCCGCTGTACGACGCCATCGTGAAACAGCTCAGGATGATGGACATCGCCGGTGCGACCGTCTATCGAGGCATTCTCGGATACGGCGTGAAAGGGCACACGCATAAGCAAAGCTTTTTCCACGTCGCGCGCGATCTGCCCATCATCATCTCGGTGGTCGAATCGGACGCGAAGCTACGGCAGGCGGCAGAAACGATCGAGGGGATGATCGAGGACGGCCTGATCGTCTTCTCGGACGTCGATATCATTCGACTGGTCCATTCGAATCCGGAGGAGGCTGCCGATGCAACCGTATCAACCCGCTAAGCTCCTGCGGCTGCTGATTACCGAGCGGGACAAATATCAGGGAAAGCCGCTCTACGAAGCCGTGGTCGAGAAATGCCGGGAAATGAAGATCGCCGGTGCGACCGTTTTCCGCGGACTCGAAGGCTACGGCGATACCGCCGAGATTCATCGATCGCACGTGCTCCGGCACGATCTGCCGATTATCGTGCAGATCGTCGATAGCGAGGAGAACATTCAGGGGCTCGTGCCGGTGCTTGAAGACATGATGGACAAGGGCCTGATCGCGATTTCCGATGTCAACGTGATCAGAATCCATAAAACAGCGGGCGTCC
>Ga0335074_10001195_pt1 | contig 35455 bp, 36 predicted proteins | sample Lox_Sample_23_FD_206715 | JGI IMG/M metagenome (GOLD analysis project Ga0335074, IMG submission 206715) | Soil microbial communities from Loxahatchee National Wildlife Refuge, Florida, United States - Lox_Sample_2.3 | ecosystem: Environmental > Terrestrial > Soil > Wetlands | place: USA... | reverse complement strand
AGCCTTCCAGGATGCGGCACGAACAACTGGCTGAACAGGTCGCCCGGCTCGAACATATTCACCACCTTCCGCGCCAGCGGCCGGGCGCCTCCCCTGCGGAACTGCGTCCAGTCGCCGGATCGACGCGGGCCAGCTTCCCTATGCCTGAGGTCGAACGGCACTCTCCGCAATGCAGGTCGGGCTTGTTTGTGAAGGAGAAGTTTTGGCAATACCTAAAGGCCTCTTCTCCCGGTGTCCACAGTTTCGACCAGCCCGGGATCGATCCGGACGAGGCCGAAACCTGCCTGTGCGGCTGCTCGATCCGACCGCCCAGGTTCCCCGAATACAGCCCCGGTAAGCAGGCCATGGCGAGCTTCCATCAGTCGATCGCCGCCGCCCTCGGGTATCAGCCCGGAACCATTCTGGAGAAGCTGCTTCCGCAGTACTTTGCCACCCGGGCGCAACATGCCAGCCTGGTCGCCCGTGTGGAAGAGCTGGAAAGAATTCTCGGGATCGGTGTGGGAGATCAATGGAACGGAAAACCGGGTTAAGAGACTAATGATCTTCACCACCAAGTACCGAGCCCAGGGCACCCAATAGCCACGAATTTCATGTGGTCTTCAGATCTCTCGAGTGACTCCGACTCCATAGCTTACAAACGTGTCTGGCTGATGCTGTTCAACTGTTCAACCGGGAAGAGCAGGCCGCCGCCGAGGACATCCAACACACCACCCCGGCCACTGCGCGCTTGCGCTTCCGGTTCTGGCCGCCAAAATCGTGCGACCGCAACAGCGCGGCTCGCCAAGGCCCAGTTGCATGAACTGCCACGAAACCATACCGGTTTACCTGCCCTTTTTGTGTTCCGCAGAGTGAGTCTCGCAACCCGTCGGAGAGGGGAACCGTGCCGAGAATTAGTCGGGTCCAGTCTTGCTTGCAGCCGTTCCGCGTGACGGCGCCGCCGATCCGTGGTAAAAGGCTTTACCATGAAAGCGACAATGGAGAACCGGCCATGCAATTGAACCTTCCGCCCGATCTTGAGACGCTGATCCAGAAGCGCCTTTCGAGTGGCGCTTATACCAACGCCGAGGACGTACTGCGCCGCGCCCTGGAAGCGCAGGACGCCGAAGAAAGCTGGACCGACGCGGAGCGCCGTGCCCTATCCGCCCACATCGAGGAAGGCTACCAGCAAGCCGAACGCGGCGAACTGATCGACGCCGGCCAAGCCCGTCGCGAAATTGACGCCATGAAGCAGAAATGGCGTGACGGGCGTTCGCCCCGTCAATGAGCGCCTATGTTCTGACGCCTCTTGCCAAGGCCGATATTTTCGACATCTGGGCTTACATTGCCGAGAACAGCGAAACCGCCGCCGACCGCGTGGAACAGGCGATCTACGAGGCTTGCGCATTATTGGCCGAGGGGCCCCAGCGCGGCCATACCCGGCCAGACCTTACGCCACACTCGCTGCGTTTCTGGACGCTGACCCGCTATCCCAACTACACCGTGGTTTACCGGCCCGCGACGGCGCCCGTCCAGATCGTTGCCGTCCTTCACGGAAAACGGAACATTCGGCGTGTTCTCCAACAGCGCCCGTGATTTCTTCAACCCGTGGAAGCGATGATTTCAGGCCAACCGGGCAACTGCCGGACGGCAGTACATAGTCCGGCGTTATGTCAACTCGGGCGCGCCGCGAACGTCCAGTGTGTACTCTTCGGGGATTTTGGTGCGCCACCGCAAGAAATCGATGAGTGCGCTGCTGCAGAAGGCTGGAGTATAATTCAATCCCAGATATGGAGCGTACATAAACCTCTATATCCCGCTAGAGAGGTCAAGCTGAAATAACTTGCACAGAGGGTAAATCTATGAATTGCACTAAGAACCTTGAAGAAGCCAAGAAAAAATTGGCGGAGTCTCTGACCAAGCTCCCGAAGTCCGAATGTGATTTGACGTTGCGTGGATTTATTAACGAGCCGAGGCTTGTGAATCTGGCTAAGGCCCTAGACGCTACCGCTGGCCGATCGCCCGAGGAGTGGACGCGGGCTGCGAAAGCACTCCGGGAGTACTGGGCGGAACACCAGAAGAAAATCTTGCAGGTGGTTGAAAAGGATCCCGCCCGCAAACAGGCGTTTCTTCGATTCTGGGCGATGATCGAACCCAAGATGTAGCATTCTGACTAAAGCCCGGCGGATTGCCGCCGTAATCCCAGCGGGCGATTTTTCCAAACCAGTCGCGGGCAATCACGGAGTCCGCAATGTGCGGAGAGAAAAAACTGCTCGGAGCAGGTAATGCTCCCATCCGGTCGATTCGTCACTCGGAGGACCGCTCGTCCTCTGCCCCCTCCGTGTTCCGTAAATGGTCCTTTGCGCCACGTTGCACAAAGGTTAAGTTTTGAGAATGTGCCGAGAGCCGCGCTGCTGTGCTAAAACTTCCATCCGGTTTAAAATAGCGGACAGGTGAACAATGAACTTGACCAAGCTCCAAGAGATCGAACGCGCCATTGATGCGCTACCGGCGAAGGAGCTGGCGGAGTTGTACGCATGGCTCGACCGCCACCGTCCTCAGAATGCGGCGCAGGCGGGTGCAACGGTTTTTGAACAGGGTCTTGGCCTATTCGGCAGCCCGGATGATGCGGCTCTGATCGATGAAGTTGTCCATATCGCCTATGAAGAAAGACGCCGCCCATCCCGTCCCCTGCCCGCACTCTAGCGGATGTGGATGTCAAAAGCTCTCCTCGATACCGATATCCTTTCCGAATACCTGAAAGGGCATGACCGGATCGTTACCCGCCATGCCGCCGACTACGCGCGGCAGCACGGCGTATTCACTTTTACCAGCGTTACAGTGCATGAAATCGCCTATGGCCTGGAACTTAAAGGTGCGGAGGCTCAGCTAAAGAAAGCCTTGCTCTGGTTGAACCAGAACGAGCAGATAACGCCGACCGCCGCCGACTACCTCCAAGCCGCTATCATCAAGGCCACGGCCCGCAAGCAAGGCTCGACGGTCGAACTCGCCGATTGTTTGATTGCCGCCGCCGCCGTCCGGCTTGGGTTGCCTTTAGTGACCGGCAACACCGAAGATTTTCAGGCGATCCAGAGAACCGGCGTCAGCCTCCGCATCGAGAACTGGCGCACCCCCTAATTTCCGGGGCCACCCGCACGACCGACCGGCAGTGCATAGTCCGGCGTTATGTCAACTTCTAGACCGCCCCGTTCTTCCAGTTCAGTTTGGAAATGGGAGCGGAGCCGAAGATGCCGTTCGACATGCCGCTTACGGCGCATAGCGCCTTTCTGCTACAGATGCCAAGCTCCACAATGAAAACGCAGGTCCACTGTCCACTCTTCGTGGCCACGCCGCTTAAGCAGCACCATTTCGTCTCCACGTTGCCCGTGCAAAAGTTGGGCTGGCAGTCGGTCGGCGCACGCGGGGGCGGTCGACCATAGAGATGTAAATGCAACTCGTTCGTCGCGAAGGGCGAGGCTGAGGCCGAGCTGCATTTTATTGGCCGCTGCGTGCGGCGGCTTTCACCGCGGCGATCAGTTCCCGATCAAGGCAATCCTTCGCGATGCACCCCCAGGCGCCTGCCCACATCGCCTCATCTACCGAGATATCCAACCGGCGCAGATACAGTCCGATGATACGCGCTTCCGGGTCAACCTGGCGAATCTGCCGGATGGCCCGAATTCCTTCGCCGCCGAGGAGATCGAGATCCATTAGCGTGACGTCTGGTTTCTCCACAGCGAACAGGTGCAGCGCTTCCTCGGCGGCGCCAGCCTCCCCAGCCAATCGCAGCCCGGGATCGCCCCGAATCAGTAGCGATAGACCGTCCAACATCAAGGGGTTCCGTTCGACGATCAGCACTCGGATCAAAGCAGAGCACATCTCGATCAGATCTTCGCAGGAAGTTCGCAGGCAAGGAAATACCACGGAACAGGTACGGCTATACTCCTGATTTCGGCAATATCCGCAGCTTCCACCGCGGTTATAGTCTTAAATGGTGCCTCAGATGGTGAGGGCTGTCGGGCTATTCATTTTGCTCAGCGGTTTCCAACTCCGCGCCCTGGACCGCGAAAAATCGGTCGGCCAGTTGATTCACACCTCCTGGACCGCCGCCCAGGGAGCGCCGGACGATATCCATGCCATCGCGCAAACCAGCGACGGCTTTCTTTGGCTCGCAGGCAGCTCCGGGCTGTTTCGCTTCGATGGGGTGCGATTCGAGCCGTTCCGGCCGGCAAACGGTGACGATTTTGCTCTGAAGCGCATACCCGAGTTGGTCGCGACTACCGACGGCAGTCTGTGGATCCGCGCGCAATCAGGAAGCGTCGGGCGGCTCCTCAGTGGCCGGCTGACATGGTTCTCGGACCGCGACGGACTGGCGCCCACCCTTGGGTTGACGGCTTGTAACGATGGCAGTCCGATCGCGGCCACCGCCAGGGGTTTGGTCCGTTTTACCGGGCAGGCCTGGCGGGACTTCGGTAAGCCATGGGATTACTCGAATCAGCCGGTACAGCAGGTCTACTGCGATCACGAGGGCGCCCTCTGGGCGAGGTTGGAGAGAGGTCCACTGCTCGTTCTGCCCCGGGGGTCAGATCGATTTATCGAAACCGGCGAGAACACCCGAGAGCTTCTGGGCTTTGCGGAGGCAGTAGATGGCACAATGTGGGCCGCCGAACAGAACCACTACGCCCATACCATTCGGAGGATAGGCGATCGGTCTCCTGAGACCGAAGTGGGGGTCGGCCCCAGTGCGGTTCTGTGTGATCGTGACGGAGCACTGTGGATCGGCAGTTCGGGTGACGGCCTGCGGCGTGTAACCCACCCGGAACGTATCAAGGGCCGGCGGATCGCAAGGTTCGGGCCGGAAGCTGAAGCGTATACGCAGAAGGAGGGGCTCTCCGCAAACTACACCTGGTGTCTGTTCGAAGATCGCGACGGTAACATCTGGGTTGGAACAGTGAATGGAATGGATCGCTTTCGAGACGCGATCTTCACACAGGTCCCCATTCCCAATCCGGACGCGCGCCGGGGAATCAGCGCGATCAGCGACGGAAGCCTCGTGATGTACGCGACGACGCCGATCGGCGTCTTGCGGATCAATGCCGATGGGACGCAGGGTTATCTACCGACGACCGAGTTCTTCTCCTTGTGCGAAGACGAAGAGGGATCGCTGTATGGGGTGAACCCAACCGTGAGCAGCGTCCTCTGGTGGCGCGGTGGGCGATTTGCCGGGATCGCATTTCCTCGCGGCCCGGTCCTCGATCAGATCCGTGCGATCGCCTGCCGCCGCCCCGATACCCTCTGGTTATTCGATACGGAAAAAGGATTCTTTCGTTTCACCGACGATGCGCGTGGGATGACGAAAATTGCCGATCCATTCAGGCCGCCATACGGCCAGGGCTACCTGTATCTCGATAGGACCGGCAGGGTCTGGTTAGGGGAATATGGTCACATTCTCCTCTACGATCACGGCAAGTCTACCCAGTTCACGCCGCGCGACGGAATTCCGTCGGGGCCGATCTTTACCATTTATGAAGATCGGTTGGGTGCCATCTGGGTGGGAGGTGACGGTGGTTTGAGCAAGTTTGAGAACGGCCGATTCTGTGCACTCAACCTGGCGAACCGATTTCCGGCGCAATCGTTTGTGGGAATGGTGGAAGACGGCCAGGGCAACTTTTGGCTCGCGACCGATATCGGGGTGCTACGGATTTCCATGCTCGAACTGGACCGCGCCATGGCCGATGCAGCCTACCGCGCATCTTACGAGACTTACGACGTGTTGGACGGTTTGCCCGGAAAGCCGCGAAACAACTTCCCCATGCCGGTGGCGGCCCGGACATTGAACGGCAGGATCTGGTTCGCGGCCACCAATGGGATCGCTTTCGTCGATCCGGCACGAATACCGAAAAATCGCCTGGCGCCGCGGGTATCTATTGATTCGGTAAAATTAGATGGCAAAACGGTCGAACCGGTGGTGGGCATGGCATTCCCGCATACCATGCAAGAACTCGAGATCTCCTACACGGCGCCCAGCTTGTCGGTCCCCGAGCGCTTGCGGTTTCGCTATCGGCTGGACGCCGGGGCGGAATGGTACGAAGCCGACAACAGGCGCGAGGCCTACTTTAATCACCTCAAACCCGGGCGCTACCGGTTCCGCGTCCAGGCAAGCGACAACGGCGGCGCTTGGAGCGCCACCTCGGCGCAATGGGAATTCCGCATTTTGCCAGCTCTTTACCAGACAGTCTGGTTCGAACTATTATCCGTAACGGTGGGTGGATCCCTGGTCTGGCTTCTTTACCGTTTTCGTTTGGGCCAGATCACCACGCGAGTGAAACTCCGTTACGAAGGAAGGCTGGCGGAGCGCACACGCATTTCGCGCGAATTACACGATACCCTACTACAAAATCTGGCCGGCGTATCCCTGCAACTGGATGGAATCGCCAAACAAGCCGCCAACGCGCCGGAGAGGACAATCCCGCTGATCACGCATGTCCGCGAACAGGTGGATTACTGCTTTCAGGAGGCCAGCGGAAAAGTTTGGGGCTTGCGTTCGTCCGCTCTTGAAGGCCAGGCCTTAGCTGACGCGCTCGGCGACTTGATGGAACGCTCGGAAGCGGCTGCGGGCGCGCCGTGCCAGTTCGTTACGCGCGGACAGGCCCGTGTGTTCCCGCCGGATGTCGAGGAGGAATTGTTCTTTATCGCGCAGGAAGCCGTTGGCAATGCGATCCGGCACGCCGAGCCGAAGCACATCCAGGTTCTCCTGGTCTATGAGAGACGACGGCTGACACTCGCGATATCGGACGATGGCAAAGGCTTCGATTTAGGAAAAGGGTCGCGGAAATCCGGCCATTGGGGATTAAAGACCATGCAGGAGCGGACGGCCCAGATTCGCGGCAAATGGAAAATCGCTACATCGGCGGGGCGGGGCACGCTCATCGAGGTCACCGTACCGCTGCGTTTCTGGAAACAGGAGAAGCACCATGAACATCGCACCGATTCGAATTCTGGCGGTTGACGATCATCCCATGATTCTGGCCGGCTTGCAGGCTACTCTCAACCTCGAACCCGATTTCACTGTCGTCGCATCGGCGAACGACGGCTCCGAAGCTGTCGCTCTGTACCGCTTGCATCAACCGGACGTGACCCTCATGGACCTGAGAATGCCGAAAATGAGTGGCGTGGAAGCGATTCGGGCGATCCGCGGCGAGTTTCCGGCCGCGAGGATTATCGTGCTGTCCACCTACAAAGGCGACGAAGATATTCATCGGGCGATGTCAGCCGGCGCCGCGACATATCTATTGAAAAATATGCTGGCGGCCAAGGTCACCGAGGTGATTCGCAATGTCGTCGCCGGTGGACGGCCCGTGATGGACGAAGTGGCGCAGCAACTCACGGGGCGGATGTTCCGGCCCGTCCTCACCAATCGCGAACTCGAAGTGATGCACCTGGTGGTACGCGGCATGCGGAATAAAGAAATTGCGGCCGAACTCAACATCAGCGAAGAGACGGCTCAGGCCCATGTGAAGAAGATCCTCGCCAAGCTGTCCGTTCAGGATCGAACGGAGGCGGTGGCTGTGGCGATCCGGCGCGGAATGGTTCATATCGACTGACAGCGTCCGCGTACTCCCGGCTTCAGGCATGATCGGGCTGCTCGATTCGGGGACTTGAGAATTACCTGAGTTCGGGATCGCGCGGCCCACCGGATCGGCCGTACACTGTCCATACGTAAGCGCCAAACGGCAATCGATCCGGCACGGACTTCGCCGGCGCCTCTGCCGACGGTGGCTTTTGGAGGGCATCGTGCGGAATGGCAACGAGTGCGAATTCATTGGCCAGTGCGCCGCTTTTCGAGAGGTTCTCGAACAGGTGGATCTGGTAGCTCAAACGGATTGCGCTGTGCTGATTCAGGGCGAAACCGGCACAGGGAAGGAAATGATCGCGCGGGCGATTCACAGCCGCAGTACGCGCTCCCAATGGCCGTTCGTCAAGCTGAACTGCGCCGCGATTCCCGAAGGCCTGTTGGAGAGCGAGTTGTTCGGCCATGAGCGGGGCGCGTTTACGGGGGCGCTCGCGCGGCGGTCCGGCCGTTTCCAACTTGCCCACCGCGGAACGCTCTTTCTGGATGAGGTCGGCGATTTGCCCCTGGCTCTTCAACCTAAGCTTCTGCGCGCGCTTCAGGAAGGCGAATTCGAAAAACTGGGAAGCTCGGAAACCATTCGCGTAGATGTTCGCATCTTGACGGCGACCAACCAGAACCTCAAGCGAATGGTCTCCGAAAGGACATTTCGGGCAGACCTCTACTACCGTCTGCACGTTTTTCCAATCACCCTGCCGCCTTTGCGGGAAAGAGTCGAGGACATCCCGCTGATGGTGTCGCAGTTTGTTCGTGAAGCCGCGGCGCGGGCAAACCGAACGATCGCCCTTATTCCCGACTCGGTGATGGACGCGCTTTGCTCCTACGATTGGCCCGGCAATATTCGCGAACTTCAGAATTTCGTGGAACGGGCCGTCATCCTGAGCGAAGGCCCATTTCTCCGCGCGCCGCTCGCGGAACTGCGGCGCGCGCTGCCAGGATCTTCTCCCCCCGAAGGGTCCAGCCTTGAGGCAGTACTGCGGGCACACATCATCCGGACGCTGCGGGCAACGAACTGGGTGGTTGGCGGGACTGCGGGCGCGGCGGCCAAACTCGGGCTGCCCAGAACGACCTTGCTCGCACGCATGCAACGTTTGGGAATTTCACGTTCCACCGATTGCACTGCTGGTAGCCAGGTGGCATCCGAGGCCCGCGATGACTGGTTTCAGGGATCTCGCAATTGCTTGGAGCAGTGGTCAAAAGAGTCCCGAGGTTCGGCATAGGAATCCCGGCTCCATCAAAGTATTCTGAGACCGGAGTCGATTTATGGCGAAGGCGGCAATCGTAACCGGCGGCTCAGGCGGAATCGGACGGGCTATTGCGAAGCGTCTGGCGGCGGACGGATTTCACGTTGTGGTGGGTTATTCGAGTTGTGCTGCCAAAGCATCTGACGTGGTCGCCCAAATCCGATCGCTGGACGGCCAGGCCATGGCAATAAAGTGCGACGTGACGGATTCAGAGGAAGTGCGCCTTTTCTTCGAACAGGCGCGCGCCTTCGGCGAGATTTCAGTGGTGGTGAACAGTGCAGGCATGATGCCCCTGTCGCTACTAGCGGACCTCAATGTAGCAGAGTTCGACCGGGTGATCGCAATCAACCTGCGCGGGACCTTTTTGGTGTTCGCCAATGCCGTGCGGCACGTTGCCGCAGGCGGACGAATCATCGCTCTCTCCAGCAGCGTGCTGGCCAAGTCGTTCCCCGGGTATGGCGCGTACATCGCGTCCAAGGCCGGTGTGGAAGGCTTGACGCGCGTGCTCGCCAACGAACTGCGCGGCCGCGATATCACCGTAAACGCGGTCGCGCCTGGACCTGTCGCCACGCCGCTCTTTTTGAATGGCAAGACCGAGGAACAAATTGCGGAACTCAGCAAGATTCCTCCGCTCGAGCGTTTAGGCGAGCCCGAGGACGTCGCTCGCGTTGTGTCGTTTCTCGCCGGCCCGGAGGGTGGCTGGATTAACGCCCAAGTCTTGCGCGTCAATGGCGGCTTCGCTTAATCAGGTCGAATTGGATCTTCGAGGGAGACATCCATGAAACAAGTCATCGTAATCACCGGCGCTTCCAGCGGATTTGGCGCGCTGACGTCTTACGCGCTGGCGAGACAAGGGCATATCGTCTACGCAACTATGTCCGACATCCGCGGGCATAACGCCGTCCCGGCAGAAGCGGTGCACCAACAGGCAGCCGACACAGGCGTTGACCTGCGTGTGGTCGAACTCGATGTGACGTCGGAACAGTCCGTGAATTCTGCGGTGGGTACAATTCTCGACCGGGAGGGCCAGCTTGACATAGTGGTTCATAACGCCGGGCGCATGGTCTTCGGACCATCGGAAGCCTTCACGCCGGGGCAACTGGCCCACATCTATGACGTGAACTTGCTTGGTACACAGCGTCTCAATCGTGCCGTCTTGCCGCGCATGCGTGAGCGGCGAAGCGGGCTGCTGGTGTGGGTCTCGAGCAGCAGCACCCCCGGAGGCACAGCGCCCTATCTGGGACCGTACTTCGCCGCCAAGGCTGCGATGGACTCTCTGGCTGTGACTTACGCAGGGGATCTCTGCCGGTGGGGCATTGAGACATCCATCATAGTTCCGGGCGCATTTACCTCGGGCACGAATCATTTCGCACACGCCGGACAACCGGCCGACCGGCAGCGCGAGCTGGCCTACGACGAGGGGCCTTACGCGGGGATCAGAGGACAGATTTTAAGGGGCCAGGCGTCGTTGATTCCGCCGGAAGCCGACGTTGCGGAGGTCGCCGACGCCATCGTTCGTATCATCGCGATGCCCCGCGGCAGAAGACCGCTACGCGTTCATGTCGACCCTGCGCAGGATAGAGCCGAGGTTGTAAATGGAGTCGCCGACCGCGTGCGCGCGGAGTTTCTCCGGCGAATTGGATTAAGCGATCTTCTCACCGTAACAATCGGCATCCCAGCCGCAAACTGAGACGAAACGGAGCAGCCATTATATGTCGCAACTGACGCACAAAGTCTCCGGGCTATCGGACGATGAAATCCGATCGATCGAAACTCTATATCGATCGTTTACCGACAAGAATCCGAACCTCATCGACGGCGCACTGAGCGGCGACTGGCAAGATATTCCGCCGGCGCCGGGGCAAGCTCCCGGGCCAGAGGGCTTGAAAGCGCTGATCCCCGGATTCCTGCGAGCCTTTCCGGATCTGGCAATCGTCATCGATGAGATAATTGGCTCCGCCGGCCGCGCCGGCGTGCGCGCGCGAATCACTGGCACGCACGGCGGCGAGATCTTCGGCATCGCCGCGACTGGCAAACCCGTGAACATTGCGCTGCGTGAATTTCACCATCTACAGGATGGACGGATTACGCATACGTGGCATCTCGAAGACTGGTTTGGCATGTTGCGGCAAATTGGCGCCTGGCCGCCGGAGGTTTCCCGATGAAGGCGATTCGCATCCATGAATACGGCGGGATGGAGCGAGTGGTGGTCGATGAGATTCCGACACCCGAAATTGCCGACGATGAGGTACTGATTCGAGTGGCAGCAGCAAGCGTCAATCCTCTCGATCTGAAGCTGATCGGCGGGCTGATTGACGCCTACTTTCCACTCACGATGCCCTACGCAGTGGGGACCGATCTTTCCGGAACCGTCGTGAGAGTTGGCGCCCTCGCGCAGATCTGGAAACCGGGCGATCGTGTGATCGCCCGCCTGGAGCCTGGCCCCGGACTGGGACCGGCCTACAGCCGCGGCGGAGCATTCGCCGAGTTCGCCGCTGTTCCGGCGCGGCACGTTGCGACGGCGCCATCGAGCCAGACACTGGCCGCCACTGCGGGTTTGCCTACAGCGGCGGGCACGGCGTGGCAAGCGCTAATCGAAACTGCCGGTCTCAAAACGGGACAAACCGTACTGGTCCACGGCGGCGCTGGCGGAGTCGGCGGCTTTGCGATTCAAATTGCGAAGCGGGTCGGCGCTACTGTCATTGCCACGGCCTCGGCGAATCATGCGCCGCTTGTGCGGGGACTGGGCGCTGACCGGGTGATCGACTACCGGGACGAGGACTTCTCCGCGAGCCTTCGTGACGCCAGCGTAGTGCTCGATACCGTTGGCGGAGAAACGCAGACACGTTCCTACGCGGTATTGCGGTCGGGAGGTTGGCTGGTTTCCGTCGCAGCGCCACCTGACCAGGAGCGCGCAAAATCTTACGGGGTCACGGCGGTTCGCGTCGGTTATCAGACCGACGGCGCTCGTCTGGGATTGATCTCGGGGGCGTGCGATCGCCTCGGTCTGCGGGTCGTCGTAGATCGCGCCTTTCCGCTGGCGAATTCGCGCGATGCCCTGGCTTACAGCGCCTCCGGCCACGCAAGCGGGAAAATACTACTGGTGGTACGGGACAACCTGGGAGATTAACATGTCAAACGTTCTCATCACGGGCGGCACCAGCGGCATTGGCCGCGGCTTGGCGGAGCGTTACCTGGCGGAGGGAAATGCGGTAATGATCACGGGCCGCGATCCGCAAAGACTGCGCGACACCGCGACCGCTCTACCTGGATTGATGACTAGCGTGTGCGATATCGGCAAGCCCGGAGATCGCGAGAAGCTGGCACGAGACGTGGAAACGTCGATGCCCGAATTACACGTAGCTATCAACAATGCTGGAATTCAGCGGCGTATTTCGCTGGCGGCCGACACCGCGCCGTGGTCCGAACGGCAAGCCGAGATCGACATCCTGCTGTCTGGCCCCATTCACCTGAATTATCTGTTGATCCCCATCATGCTGCGGCACGGGCAGACGGCTCGCATCGTGAATGTGACTTCCGGCGGCGCCATCATCCCTCAGGTATTCGCGCCTGTCTACAGCGCGTGTAAGGCGGCGCTACACAGTTACACGCTCACGCTGCGGCATGCACTTCGGGGGACCGGCGTGAGGGTGGTCGAAGTGATGCCTCCCGCTGTCCAGACAGCTCTGGTGGGCGCGGGACAGGCGCATGGAGCGCCGCTCGGGGAATTCTGCGACACCGTCTATGCGGCGTTAAAGGGCGACGGCGAAACAATCGGCTTCGGACCGACCGAAGCTCCGGAGTTCAAGCGACTGCTGGCGGAGAGCGAAACGCTTTTCCAGTCCCGTCTTACGCGATTCCCGGTAGCGACCTACTCCGAACCAAACAGCCGGTGATTCCACCGGATTGTTCACAAGCCTTCAGTTGCGGGAGTTGATCTTGACTGTCGGCAAACATCAACTAGCGAGACTACCCGCGCAATTCGCGGCGCGGCAATTCATTCAGGAGAACTGAGCATGAGCACCGTTACGACCAAAGATGGCACGCAGATTTACTACAAAGACTGGGGCAGTGGCCCAGTCGTTACCTTTTCGCATGGATGGCCTCTTAGTGCCGATGCTTGGGACGGCCAGATGCACTTCCTCGCGCAGAACGGTTTCCGTGTGGTGGCGCATGACCGGCGCGGCCACGGACGATCCAGCCAGAGCATTTCGGGGAACGATATGAACGGCTACGCGGACGATCTCGCCGCGGTGCTTGATGCGCTCGACCTGAAGGAAGCGACGTTGGTGGGCCATTCCACTGGCGGTGGCGAGGTCGCGTGCTATATCGGCCGACACGGTACGAAGCGCGTGAAGAAGGCCGTTCTAGTGGCGGCTGTCCCGCCCATCATGCTGAAAACGCCAGCCAATCCGGAGGGTTTGCCGATCGAGGTATTCGACAATCTTCGCGCCGGCATCACTCGGGACCGGTCGCAGTTCTACAAGGAGTTGGCGGTGCCGTTCTATGGCGCCAATCGGCCTGGCGCCAAGGTGTCGCAAGGAACCCTCGATCAATTCTGGTTGTGGAGCATGCAGGCTGGGCTCTTAAGCGCCTATGAAAGCATCAAGGCTTTCTCGGAGACCGACTTCAGTGAGGACCTTCGAAAGATGGACGTGCCCACCCTGGTTCTGCACGGCGAAGACGATCAGATCGTCCCCGTGAAGGACTCGGCCAGGAAATCGGCGAAGCTGATCAACGGTGCTAAAGAGGTTTATTACCCTGGAGCGCCTCACGGCCTCACAGCCACGCACCAGGATCAGGTAAACGCTGAACTCCTGGCCTTCTTGCGCGGTTAGTTAGTCTCGACAATCGGAAAAGGGGGCCGGAGCGGGCGACGTCCGGCCTCCCACCGGGTCAGATTTCATGAGCGCTAGTCAGTCTGTCGACGAACGCCGCCTGTTTTCAGCCGGCGATACGTGTGCGCCAGAAACAGGCGTTCCGTGCGCTCGCTTCGACCTTGGCCCACAGTCCAGTCGTATGGTGGTTATATTAGCGAGCGGGCGTATGTGTATGATACAGATCCCGTGTTTGCTGGCATTCGGTGTACACGCAAACGCTACGGCCTTACCCACAACCGACGGATTGCAGCAGCGATGGACTGATTACTCGCCGCGCAGCGCAACCATTCAGTCTACCCGGGTCGCTCGCCACGAGGGGCCCAAGCACGCAAGCAGAGCTACGATCGCGTGTCAGGCCGAGACGGCCATCAACGTCAAGGGGTCGTGTGGCTTGATGCCATAAAGCAGGCTTGCCATCACTTGGCTTAAGACCAGCGCGACGAGAGCTATCCCAACACCGTGGTTTACCGGCCCGCGACGGCGCCCGTCCAGATCGTTGCCGTCCTTCACGGAAAACGGAACATTCGGCGTGTTCTCCAACAGCGCCCGTGATTTCTTCAACCCGTGGGAGCGATGATTTCAGGCCAACCGGGCGACTGCCGGACGGCGGTACATAATCCGGCGTTTATTGCCCCTAACGATTTAGCCCGGGTCGAAAACGCCGGTAAACACTTTGCGACTACTCGTGGTTAACGGGCGTGCGCGAGAGAATCTACAAGTTCAGGTTTCCCGGGCAACTATCCGAAGGAGCTGAATCCGTGAAGGATAACGTTTTTTCCCTCCCCTTGGCCAAGGCTGCGCCTTCAGTCTTCCTGGCATCCTAGTCCCTATTCTGTGTGGTTGCCCGAATTCCTTGCTAACCACCGCGGGGAGTAGAGCGTCTACACGGATGGATGTAGAATATCGACATGCCTAGGAAACAGCCCGTATATCGCAACCGTGTTGAACTGTTGCAAGGAACGCTCGACCTGCTCATCCTGCAGACCCTGCAATGGGGGCCGCGGCATGGCTATGGAATCAGCCAAGCCATCCGCGCCGGCTCCGGCGACGTCTTGCGGGCGGATACCGGGTCGCTCTACCCCGCGCTGCATCGTTTGGAGCGCGCGAAGTGGATCGCCGCGGAATGGAAGCAGTCGGAGAACCAGCAGCGCGTGAAGGTTTACCGGCTCACTGCGGCCGGCAAAAAACAGTTGCTGTCGGAACGCTCGCGCTGGGAGCAAATGGTGAACGCTATCGGAGGAATTCTGCGCCATGAGCCGTCGTGACCGCCGCTTAAAGGAAGAAATCGAGAGCCACTTGCGCATGGCCATCCGCGACCGGATGGAGCGCGGGGAATCCGCCGCTGAAGCCGAGGCGAATGCGCGCCGCGAGTTCGGCAATCAAGTACTCGTGGAAGAGGTCACGCGCCAAATGTGGTCCTGGATCTGGCTGGAACAACTTTGGCGCGATGTCTGCTACGGCCTGCGCGGGATGCGCCGCAATCCGGGATTCACGGCGGTGGCGATCCTCGCTCTGGCGCTTGGCATCGGCGCCAATTCGGCGATCTTCACGGCGGTGAATGCGATTCTGCTGCGCCCGCTGGGCTATCGTGACCCGGAACGCCTCGTGACGATTCTGAACCACGGAACCGGACCGGTTGCGCCGGCGAATTTTGTCGATTGGAAAGCGCAAAGCCGCTCCTTCGATAATATGGGCGCCGCCGAAGCGTGGACGCCCGATCTCACCGGCTCGGATCGTCCGGAGAAGCTTTGGGCGTTGCGCGTGAGCGCCGACATTCTGCCGCTGTTGGGCGTTCCACCGGCGCTAGGACGCTTCTTCACTCCGGGTGAGGATCAACCGGGAAGTCAATTCGAGGTCGTTCTCGGCTACAGCCTGTGGCAACGGCAATTCGGCGGAGACAGTCACGTCCTGGGCCGCCGGATCCAGCTCGACAACCAGACATACACGGTAATTGGAGTGATGCCGCGCGGATTCCGGTTCGCGCCCTTCTGGGCGACGCGCGCCGAATTATGGGCGCCGCTCGCTCTGGGACCGCGCGCATCGCAGCGCGGGAACAGCTTGCGCCTGTTCGCGCGGCTTAGACCTGGCATAACGCTGGAGCAGGCTCGCGCGGAGTTCTCGTCTATCAAGGCGGCTCTGGAACGGCAGTATCCGGGCACAAACCAGGACCAGCGGATCGTTCCCCTGAAGGAAAGGGTGGTAGGGGAAATCCGGCCTGCGCTCCTGACGCTGCTCTGCGCAGTCGGATTTGTGCTGTTGATTGCCTGCGCGAACGTAGCGCATATGCTTTTGGCGCGTTCCGCCACACGCAGTCACGAAGTGGCGGTTCGCGCCGCGCTGGGCGCCGGCCGCGGCCAGCTGCTTCGCCAATTCCTGGCCGAGAGCTTGACGCTGGCCATGCTCGGCGGCGCCGTGGGACTGCTGCTGGCCTACTGGGGCGTGCGCGCGATGGTGCGCTTCGGTCCGCCGGGCATTCCTCGCCTGGAGACGTTGTCGCTCGATTGGCGCGTGGCCGGGTGGACGCTGGCGGTATCGCTCGTGACCGGAATCCTTTTCGGGCTGGCGCCCGCGCTGCGCGCCTCGGGACTGAATTCCGCCGAATCATTGAAGAAGGGCGGCCGGGCAAGCAGCGGGACGGGGCGCCAGCGGGTGCGCGGATTGCTCGTGGTTTCCGAGTTCGCGCTTTCGCTGATGTTGCTCATTGGCGCGGGATTGATGCTGCGAAGTTTCGTGGCGCTCCAAGCCATCGACCCGGGCTTCCGGCCGGACCATCTGCTCACCATGATTCTATCGGTGGGGGGATCGCCAGACGCCGGGCTGGAGCGGGCGCCGGAGTTCTATCAGGGCGCGCTCGCACGAGTGCGCGCCATACCCGGCGTTACTTCCGCCGGCATGACGAATCACCTGCCGATCGCCGGAGATTTCTGGGGCCTGCCGTTCTGGATCGAGGGCCGTCCCTTGCCCCACCCCGGCGAAGCAGCCGACGCAGGTTTTCGGCTGGCACTTCCCGGGTACCTGGAGACGATGCAAATACCCATTGTGCGCGGCCGGAGCATCGATGCCGGGGACACGGCAGACTCACCCGGCGTCGTGGTGATTAACCAATATATGGCGCAAACCTACTGGCCCGGCGGGAACGCCATCGGCAAGCGTCTCACGCTGGACGATCCATCATCGTCCAGGAAGCCCGCGTGGCTCACGGTGGTTGGTATCGCCAAGAATGACGTGCGCGACGATTGGGCCGCGCCTCCGGCAGAGGAAATCTTCCTTCCTTACCTGCAACACACTGACGCGATGGGTCACTACATTACGCTGGTGGTCCGCACGAAAGGAGATCCGGCCTTCCTGGCGCCGGTCATCGAGAGATCCATCTGGCGGATCGACCGCAATGTGACGATATCCGAGGTGCAGACCATGAACTCGGTGATTGAGGGCGCCAATGCCGAGGCTCGCTTCAACATGGCGCTGCTGGCCGTATTTGCGACGGTTGCGACGGTGCTCTCTGCTGTAGGGATTTTCGGCGTGATGAGCTACGCAGCTACGCGGCGGCGCAGGGAGATCGGGATTCGCCTGGCATTGGGCGCACGCCCGACGGAGGTTCTCCAATTGATCACTCGCGAAGGCATGGTTCTGGCGCTCTGCGGTACGGCTGCCGGAATTGCCGGCGCTCTGGCGCTTACGCGGCTGATGGCTAAGCTTCTATATGGGGTGGAGCCCGTCGATCCGCTGACATTTATCGCTGTGCCCCTGCTGCTGACGACCGTTGCGCTTGCTGCCTGTCTGGTCCCGGCGTTCCGCGCCGCACGCACCTCGCCCGTGACGGCGCTACGTCAGGAGTAGGGCAAGCATGCCAGTTTCAATCGCTTACGTGCTTCCGCGAGCTGGTCGAAGGAACGAGCGGCGGCAGCGGAGGAAAGCACGAAGCGCTCCGACGCGGAGGCTCCCAGAGTCTGTGCAGAAAACATCAGTTTTCTGCCCACCTGGCAGGATTCTACTCGCACGGAACGGATTGGGGTTTCGCCGCGAAACTCCACTGCTTGATGCTGTTCTCCGGTCACAAGCCATTTCCTCGCGATTCGCAGGTCCGGCCCGCGATAGACTTGGCTATGGGATTATGTCGGCGCCGCACAAGCCGCTTTCGGCCCTTCTCTCGCAAATCCTGGTCGCCTATAGTGTGGAGCTCGATTGCGAATTCGAGCGCCGCATGCTGCAAACGGAGAGCCGTAGCGCGCGCCTCTCGCTGGTCATTTGGCTTAACGTGCTGCAGTTTTTGGCCGATGGACCAGTTTCGGTTCGAACGCTCGCTGCGCGCGCGCTCACCGCCGAGGCTGGCGCCACAGCCGGGCTTGGTTGCCTCGAACGATGGGGCGTCGTGGCGCTGCAGCCCGGAAAGCGCGCCGGGTTCGGGAGCGGCCGAGGCATCCGCGCCGATTGGCCGGTTCGGCTCACGGCCAGCGGTGAAACTGCCGTCAGAATCTGGCCCGGCCTGATCCCGGAAATCGACGCCCGCTGGTCGAAACGCTTCGGCGACGACGCGACGAGGCTGCGCCGCTCGTTAGAAGCAATCGAGCACCAACTCGACCTCGAATTGCCACAGGGCTTACCCGTTGCGATTCTGAACCTGCCGGAGTTCGGGCCCCGGAAATCGGCTGCGGAAGACGGCCTGCCGCTGCCGGTGCTGCTTTCCCGAGTTCTGCTCGCGTTCGCGCTCGATTTCGAACGTGAGTCGCAAACGCCGATTTCGCTATGCGCAAACGCGATCCGCGTTCTCGGTGACGAGCCGATCCCCGAAACGGAGATTCCCGGCTGTTCGGAAGAGACCGCAGGCATTGGCTGGCAGCACAAGCCGTACATCATCGTTGAAGGAGACCCTGCGCGCGGCCGCGGCAAGTTCGTGCGCTTGTCCGAAGCGGGCATCAAGGCGCAGCAAGAGTATTACAGTCGCACGCGCGATATTGAGGAAAAGTGGAAGAAACGCTTTCGCACCGCAACGAAAGAAATTCGGGAATCGCTGACGGCTCTGCTGAAAAGAGGCGAACTGTCTGACGGCCTGAAACCGCCTTTCGGTACGACCCGCGCCGGTGCCCAGACGCCGGCCCTGGGCCGCGTCGACATTGGACCTGCGGCACGCCAGCGCAAGCGGGATTTGGTAATTCAGACGGAAGCATTCGTGCGCGATCCGGCCGGCGCTCTGCCGCATTATCCGCTCTGGGACATGAACCGTGGTTTCGGTCCGTAGCACGCGTTGCTCTTCTTTGGACAGCCAGCACGAGCACTTCCACACGTAGGTCGCACGGTCTCGGGTGAATTATCGGCCACTCCGGGGCTGCGGAGAAAGACGGCCTTGTCGTCCATTATTGCGGTCGGTGCCGCTATAAATTCTAGTAATGGACGCGAAGCCCACCCTATCATTCCCTTCCCTGTTTTTCACGCATTTCGACCATGAAGGATTTATCATATTGACTTGAGCTGAGCGCGACGTGCTCCCATCTATGGAATCATTGTTCAGCGACGGGCGGCAGTTGCAGTCATGGTGGCGTGGCCGTTCCTGGCACTTTTGGGTAACGGTCTCGTCGCCGTTGCTGTTGATGGGAGGGTGCGGATTGTTTTGGGTGAAGGCCAAGGAGACTGCCTTGCGTGCCGAGCGGGAAGCTGCGGTGTTTCACCAGCGATTCGAAGCTGGGCAATATGCCGCCATCTACGAAGCAGCAGCCCCCGCATTCAGGGCGCGCCTCAGCCAGCCGGATTCCGACAAATTCTTCGGCGCGGTGCACGACAAGATTGGAGCGTGCGAGACGCCAGCCGCGGCACTGACCGCCTTTACCAATGCCAACACTTCCGGTACTACCGTGCGGCTTCGGTATGGGTTGGAGTGCGCGGGCGGGTACTTGGAAGAAACCCTGGTTTTTGTGGAGGCCCGCGATGGCCCGCAGCTGCTTGGTTATAACGCGAGCAGCCCGGCGTTTGTTCTGAAGTAGGTTTGCATTTCCTCTACTCCATCCAAGGTGCGATTACCCGCCGTATTAACGCACGTGTAGCGGTTGCCGACAAAAAACGGGTCTAAACCGGCCAATGTTGTGGACCCGGTCGCGAGACGCCGCGGAAAAGTGTATTCTTTTTTCGTTTGAATTGACTTTGCCGGGAGGGTGAAGGCCCGACCAGCAGATCGAAACGTAGCGGCAACGGTCGCGGCAGGCCTTCACAACCAGCCGTGATTCTTTTTATCGCACTCCCCGCCGCGGAAGACAACTCCGAGCCGGGGTGATTCCGTTGAGTTTGCTCCCGCGACAGTGTCCGGTGTGCCAGGGCGACACGATCATCGGACACGGCCGGCGGCTCCGGCAGTGTCATGATGACCGGCACGCCCTCATCTGGGTTCGACGCGGCATCTGTCCTCCCTGGCGAATCACGTTCACAGTTCTGCCATGCGGGCAGGCGCCATCGGCGCCGTTCAGCGTGCGTTGCCGGCAGCTGGCATGCGAGCGCGTGGCCGCTGGCGAACCGCTGGAGCAATCTGCCCCTCACTGCCACGACCTGCGCCGCTGCCCCGATCCTTCAACACTCCGACGATGGGTCCAGCGCCGCCTGCTTAGCGTCGCCTGCTGGTTGCAAGCGGGCGCCATCGGTGAGTGTTTTTTTCGTTCGCCCACCATCCTTGCCTGGGATCTCGCCGCGCTCTGCCGTATTCTGCCCATCGAGGCAAGTGGTCCATGAATCGCCAGGCCCTCGATGATTTGAAGCGGCAGGTTTCTCTGCTGGAATATTTACAAGCGCACCATTGGCAGCAGCCCCGGCCGATAAGCTCAGGTCGCTTCCTGGGACTATGTCCGCTCCACGCCGACCACCAGCCCAGCCTGCTCGTCGATCCCAACAAGAACCTGTTCTATTGCTACGGCTGCCGTCGCGGCGGTGATATTGTTCGCTTCGTCGAACTCTATCATCAGGTCAAGTTCCCGCAAGCCGTGGCGCTGCTGCAGCAGTGGCGTGGCCTGGCCCCGCTGCTGCCTCAAGCCGTGAGCTTCTATCGCACGCAGTTGCACCGTCACAGCGAAGCGGTTGCCTATCTGTTCGAGCGTGGAGTCCGTTCGCCGGAACTCATCGAAGCCATGCGCATCGGCTACGCCCCCGGCGGCTGTTTGCGCGGTTGGTTGACGCAGTTGGGTTATCCCCTCGCAGTTTTGCGCCAGGCTGGTTTGGTCACCGCTGCCGGCTATGACTCGTTTGTAAATCGTATGGTCTTTCCGCTCGAAGACAATCTTTATGGCCGCAGCCTTTCGGAATCGGCGCCTCCTCACCGGTTCTTGCCTGCATCGAAGGGCGGCCTTTACGGCTGGGCGAAGGTGCAATCCGAGCCCGCAGTAATTTTGGTTGAGGGACTCTTCGATTACGCCGCCCTGTGGGAGGCTGGCTTCCACAATGTCACCTGCTCGCTGGGGACTCATCTCAATGCGCGTCAGATTCGCCAGCTTTGCGATTTCCCACGGACGGTCTATATCGCCTTCGACAGCGACCGCAACAGCAGCGGTCAGCAGGCGGCGCGACACCTCGCCCAAACCCTTCGCCAGCGGGGAGTCACTGTTCGCCTGGTTTCGCTCCCAGAGGACCATGACCCCAACAGCTACCTCACGCAGGGTGGCGATGCCCGCCAGTTTCAAGAACTGCTGGAGAGGGCCACCTCATGACTTTCCGTCTCCTCCACCAACCCAGCGCCAGTGCTGCGCGCAGTCCGTTTCGCATCGTCGAGCAAGCTACTGGCCGCGAGGTCGATTGGGTCAACCGCTATCTCGATATGGAATGCCTCCGGCGCCTAGCCGATCTCACCATTCGCAGTTACGCGCATGTCCTGCTCCATTTCCTTCGCTGGTGGGATAGCGTCCACCATACCGCTGTCATGCCGGATGCGCTTACCGATTCCATCCTGCTCGATTACGTTCGATTCCAGTCCAGCCAGCAACCGCCCTTCTCCGGATCCCTTCAGGCTTCAACTGCCAGTACACTATATGAGTGAGCGTTAAGTTCCTCGATAATGCGAACTGTGTGGTGTATAATATAGTTAATGAGGAGCGAAACCGACTCATTGCCCGCCTCCCGAGCGCGGCTTGCCACCGTTCTCCGTGCCAGCAGAGAAGTGGTATCGGTTGACATTGCGGCACAAACTCTTGGTATTGACCGGCGGCCCGCCGCCAAGCTTCTCTCCCGCTGGAAAGAGCAGGGGTGGCTGCGAAGAATAGGGCACGGTCTCTATGTTCCCGTGCCATTGGATCTGGCCGGCAGCGAACAGGTTATCGCAGATCCCTGGGTGCTTGTCCCGACACTCTTCGGCGAAGGCTACATCGGCGGCTGGACAGCCGCGCACCATTGGGAACTCACCGAACAGCTCTTCAACGAAACGCTGGTCTTTACTACCCGCCGTGTCATCGAGAAGCGCGTAACCGCGCAGGGCGTGGCTTTTCGGCTTCATAGCATAAAACCCAAACGTCTGTTCGGACTTAAAACCCTATGGCGCGGATCTACGAAGGTCTCAATATCGGACCCGGCGCGCACGCTTGTCGACATTATCGCCATGCCAGATATCGGCGGCGGCATCGATCACGTGGCTGACTGCTTGTCTGCATATCTTCATGGCAAGTCCGCCGACCGGGACCTGTTAATCCGCTACGCGGAGCAATTCAACAATGGCGCCATCTTCAAACGCCTTGGCTTTCTGGCTGATACCCGCCTTCGCGACAAAGCTCTCGCGAACGAGTGTCGCTCCCGGCTGACTAGCGGTTATGCCCGGCTTGATCCAGCGCTCTCTTCCAGGAAACTCATCACTGCCTGGCGGCTGTGGGTGCCAGAGCGTTGGAAAGACACTGCAGCATGATAGACCGCCGCGAATTACTCGAAGCCGCATCGTCGTTTTCGCTCTTGCCGAGCGTTGTTGAAAAGGACTATGTCCTCGGCTGGGTGCTTGCCGGCATCAACGCGCGTGAGGAGATCGCGGAAAGCTGGGCCTTCAAGGGCGGCACGTGTCTCAAGAAGTGCTACTTCGAGACCTATCGGTTCTCGGAGGACCTCGACTTCACGCTGCGCGATGAGAGCCATCTTGATGAGGACTTTCTGCAGCCAGTGTTCGAAGAAATCATCGGCTGGATCACGGAACAATCTGGCTTGAACATTGCCGTCGATCAACTCGAGTTCGACATTTACGAAAACCCGCGTGGCCGCATGAACTGCCAGGGCAAGATCGCCTATCGCGGCCCGGTCTCACCGACATCGGGCGGTTGGCCAAAGATCAAGCTTGACCTAACAGCAGACGAGAGACTGGTACTTCCCCCCGTCCGCTGCGAGGTATTTCATCCTTACACTGACCGCCCCGAAGGAGGTATTTGGGCCAATTGTTACGCGTACGAGGAAGCCTTCGGGGAAAAGCTCCGTGCACTCGCCGAACGCACGCGGCCCCGTGATCTTTACGACGTGGTGAACCTGTATCGGCACACGGACAGCCGTCCAACAGCCGCCGTGCTTAGCGATGTACTCCGGCAGAAGTGCGAATACAAGGCAATCCCTGTTCCAACCTTTGATACCCTGCTGCCTCATCGCCAATCCCTTGAGGCGATGTGGTCGGACATGCTGGCACACCAGCTCCCGGTCCTTCCTCCGCTTAACGACTTTTGGGACGCTCTCCCTGAAATCTTCACCTGGATCACCACTGGCGCGGAAATCCCGCAGCGCGCATTTATCCAGCACGGTGCCGGCGAACTTGCGGTCCGGACCCGCGTGCTTCCGATGGGTGTCCCCATCCGCTCCCGCTCTACGCTGGAAATTGTCCGCTTCGCCGCGGCGAACCATTTGTGCGTCGATCTTACCTATGACGGCGGCGTGCGCCGCATCGAGCCCTATTCTCTGCGCCAGACTGCTGAAGGCAATTTTGTGCTGCACGCCATCCGCAGCGATTCAGGCGAACACCGTTCTTATCGCGTTGATCGGATGCAGAGTGCAACCGTCACTTCGCAAGTCTTCACGCCGCGTTACGCTGTCGAATTGACTTCGACCGGACCATTGACCGTTGCGCCGTCCACGGCCATGCCTCGCATTGCAAGCACGCGCCGCCGCGCGCCGCGCGCAAGGCACCAGGGACCGACCTACGTCTACCGGTGCACTGTTTGTCGAAAGACATTTAATAGGCGAACGATGGACGGTTCACTAAATCCACATAAAAACCCTCGGGGCTATCCTTGCCCTGGGCGTGTCGGCGTGTATGTGCGCACAAAATATTAAGACGAGGGGCGACGCATGGACGTAACGCGGCGCCACAAAACGCCGCCGTACTAATTGCACGGCTGGGCGAAATTCCCTCAATTTCAGATTAGGAACGCCGGCGTTTCTGCGGTCCAAAACTGTCGACCACCGCGAAGACCAGTGTGGCAAGAACCAGACCACCGACGGTTGTCGCCAGCTGACGATTCCACCGTTCATCCATGTACACCCAGCGCGTCAGGCTGTCGCAGTCTGTTTGCTTCAAAACGGAGTAGGGGACTTGCTGCTCCACGCAGACCTGCGCCTTTGCCAACACCATCGGAACGAACTCCGCAGGGGGCCTGAAATCCAGACTGGACGTTTCTTCGAACTCGACGGCGTTAACCCACGAATAGGCAGGGAGCCAAACTCCTGGCTGAATCCGAACCACCAGCGCCAACCGCCACGCCGGAACCAACGAAGCCGAAACGTAAACTTTCTGCGTCAGCAAAGGCAAAACTTGTTGTGAATCTCTCAAGAGGGTCAGAGGGGCCAAAGCGCTCGCCCTCCCGCATCTTCCCGGCCAGCGAAGACGGCAGCCTAGTCCTAGCCTCGCCCAAGCCTAGCTTAGCTTAGCTTAGCTTAGCAGTACCTGGTCGTCACCCGTTTGGGGCAGGGATCGCTGGTGCCTAAAGACAAATCGGCAAGATTTCGGGACGATCCCTCTCCAAAGCGGGACTGCGATCAATTCTCCGTCGGCACCTTGTCAGCGTGATCCACTACCGTGATATTGACGGAAATCTTCTTCTTTTCTAACCTCAGTCCAAGCTGTTCCACGAGCACATCGAAAAGAAAATTACTGGGCGCGACGGCCCTCGCCGTGTCGGGTGAATCATGTGACGACACAGTAGGTTCAGGTGCGTATCTGAGGTCAAAATCGAAAACGCCATCGATATGGGTTGTGTCCTCGATCGGACAGCCCAATGCACGTTCCAGATCGCGCACTAGCTCTTGCACCGGGGCATCGTTGCCGGTCATGTGCCCACGTTTCATCGCGCTGGGTCGATGAATAACACCCTGTTCTGGCCGTGCCGGGTGTATTTTTAGGCCCTTCTTATCGACGACCAAACAATATCCTTGCAAGACTTGGACTTCCTGGTGGGTGGTAAGACGGAAGCGTTCAGCTAGGAGCGCCTGGAGCATGGCTCCGATTTCCTGATTGGACACCGGACCAGCTGCCTTGGCCGCAATATCATATCGTCGTGTATTGACCCAACTGGGGCCGCGAAGCTGGTATCCGCGAAGTGAGTATGCCATATCGATGTAGGTGCTCAACGGTTGGCCGCGGAAATTAATGCCGTCTGGCCGGATCTGCGCCGAGAGATTGCCTTCGGGAGGGCTGGGTTTCACCGACGCGACGGCAAACGTCTTCGAAATAGGAATCGCGGCCGCTGTGCGAGGCGCTACACGCAGGTCCTTCTCCGCAATGGTTCGCTCGGCCAGTGGAATTGCCGCCGGAGTTCCACGCATCACCAGGGCCTTGGCACCTGGGAAAGTCAGCAATCTCTGACTGTGAGTAGCGGCCCGGACGGCGCTCGAGAGTTCCTGGAGTGCCTCCGGCGTGTCGGTGTGGGCCAGATAAAAGACTCGGACAACACTGTCTTCGACATCGTCGGTTAACCTATACTCATGAGGAGTGGTCAGGCGGTCGGGACCCGGGTCGTCCATCACATGAAATAGCCACGTGGCCAATTCCATCCGGCCAGGTCTGGATTCCCGCACAACGATCGCATCGGGGGAATGGGATAAGGCTAAGGCGATTGTGTCCCCGGCGCCCCGGATGGCCCGGAGGGTCTCGATAAGCGGAGCAGCGTCAGGTCTGTTCCGCGAATAGAATATCTTTAACGTGGCGTCTCTTCCTCCGCTCGAAGTGGTGGTGACTTGGTCTCCGGGATCGGCCTGGTGGTCTAATCGGATCAAGACCCACTCTGCGACCCGAATGCCCTCGACGGGTCCGCGCATAACTACCGCCCAAGGAACCTCGATGGACACGAGACCCTGGAAGCTTGCGGCGATGCGCACTGCGACCAAGGTTTCCGCCATTGCTTCCGGCTTTTTTGGCCGCAGCGGGTAAAAGACGGACACTTTCTCGTTGGAGTCGGGAATGGTGAACTCGTCGAAGGCACTGCTTTCGGCGGCTGGAACCGGCCTCCGGTCTAACTCCTGAAAAAGCCACTCGCCGAGGGCCAGAGAGGCGGCTGTCCCACGCACCGTCAGGGCCGCGGAGGGCTCATCGACGAATGAGTCTTTGCCCATTATGGAGCGTAGGACACTCGCTACCTGGGTTCGGCCCTTGATCGTCACCACATGCGTGAATTTTAGGAGTCGCTGTTCCGTGCCAGGCTGTCCTGCGGCAACGGTAGCCAAAACAACAAGAGTGGCAAGTCGCATTCGTCTCCAGGCTCCTTTTCACATGGTAGACGACTGAAAGGTTCAAAGCGTATAGTGCAAATCTCGTGCCACGGCCACTTTCTGACCAGAACGGTCGTCGCCCGCGGCAGATTGAACAGCTCCAACGCCTTGTGGAAGCCCGCGGGAAGCTTGTATTTGGGCGGTCGATTCGTCCAGCGCGCGACCCGCATAGGCGATGAGTTGGTCGTGCTGGTTCCGAATCGGAATCACGATGGGCCCGCTCATTCTCAAAGAAAGCCAGGACAGGCTACGGACGTACGGATATGAAGGGGCGATGCTGAATTACCTCAGCCTCTGGATCGACCAACTCCGATGACGGCAACGCCAGCCGTTCCAGAGCCTCGTCGCAATGCTGTTGGACCACCTTCGGCGGCATTCTGAATAAAAACCGGACGAAGGTGCCCTTAGAGTCGTCGAAATCATCAACGACAACATCAAATCGCTGCAACGCCGGGCCGCGGCTATCGCAACCTCCGCTATGTGCGGCTCAAAGGCCCAGAGCATGAGCCGGCACAAGGACCGGATTCGTGGCTTTCAGGAAAGCAGCCCAAAAATGGCCCGTCACTCGAGTTCCCTCGGAGATCCCACAAATCATAACGCCCAAAGCATCCCAGCGTTCACAGTAGTGGTGTAATGTGCTTAGTCGAAACTGTCGTGTTGTGCGCTCTAGCGATCTTCCGGTCAGGCGTACCGGCGGAGATCGTTAAATAACGTCGGTCCAAGCTGTGGCACCTTGGGAAACACGCGAATGTATGCGATCGGGTTGTCAACTTGCCGTATTCTAAAACGGGCGGCTTGAGTTTGCGGAGGCCTATGCGAGCAAAGGAGTTCAGTATGTTTGTCCATGATTATATCAGTGCGAATAGTGGCATTGACGACTGGCGGTTAATTGGCGGGGACGTGTGTTTCAGGTCGAATTCTGGGCGGCGATGACCATGGCCCAGTTTGCGATTCAGCTTGGAATCCTCGGCCCGCCCGTCCGTTGATCTGCGAGTTGTGGATGGAATCGGGCTTGAGGGTGCCTGGGATTTCACGCTGAATTTCAGCCCTCCACAGATGCTTCGAACGTTTCCGCGCCGGGCTGACGCCCAAACGACCGATGCTTCGATCTCGTCGGCCCCGAATGGTACGATTACGATTTTCGAAGCTCTAGCGGGTCGCATGTTTCCGCATGCTCCTAAGTACCCCTATCGGAATCGCACCGAAGCGCTATAATCGGGGCGAAATGTACCGCCGGGCCGCAATGGTTGCGCTTTTCCTGGAGACCCTTCTGCACGCCGACCCTCAGTCGCAACCGCCTGACGCAGCACCTGAGCCTATCGTCCTGAAATCGACCTCCCATGCAGTGCAACTGGACGTCTTTGTCACCGATCCCTCCGGGCGCCCCGTGCATGGCCTTCAGAAAAGCGAATTCGTCGTCACTGATGATGGCCGTCCGCGGGACATCCGGATTTTCCCCGGTGAGATCGATGCGAATCAGGCGGCGTCACCGTCCACGGCGAGGGAGCCCGCCCCTGGCATGTATTCGAATCGCCTGGGCATGCGAGATTCGCGCATCGTCACGGTGATCGTGATCGATGCCGCCCCGAGACCCGAGGGCCTGCAAAAGAATACCGGGCTTCTCGCGTCAACTAGACCGGAATTCTGGTTTAGTACGGTGCGTTGGCAGGCCATCAACGCGATCCATCGTATGACGCCGGGACAGACGATGGCGATCTACGCCGCCTCCCCCGATCTGCGAATCGTGCAGGATTACACTTCGGATCCCGACCGCCTTGAGGCCAGCCTGCAGGCATTTGTACCTCCGCCTCTTCCAAAAGTCCGCGGCAAGAAGCAACCGCAGAAGATCGACGTGCTGGTTCCTCCGATGCTCTCGGCCTTGCGCGGGGCGGCTGCTCGCATGTCTGGAGCTTCGGGCCGGAAGAGCGTTATCTGGGTCTCCCAGGCATATGGTACGGACCTGGACCTATCCTCGCTCGGCGAGGCGACGGACGCCACGATCGATGCCTTCAACAATGCCAGAATCCCTCTGTACGCCGTGGATGCACGCTTCAGCCCAACCTGCGATCCCCCAGACTTCTCGACCGGGATTCCGGGGCCGGGACAAGTCGACCGGGCAGAGGTGGTCACCCTGAGGTGCGCGCAACCGCCGGATGTCAGCGATGAGTGGATGCGATACCTCGCGAACAATACTGGTGGACGGGCATTCAGCGCGGGCGCGGTTTCGGGTGTACGGTGGCAAGAACCGAGTCCTTCGGGAGGCGGCCCAATTCGGGGAGGCTCTTATCGTTTAGAGATGGGGGGGCATGGCCTGATTGACGACGCGCTCCGATTCGCCGTCGACGATTCGCGATATGCCTACGTGATGGGCTTCTACGTTCCAGAGGCGGAGATGGACGGCAAGGTTCACACGCTGAGCGTGACGTTGCCCGGCAAACCCCGGTTGGAACTGCGGTACCGGACCAGATACACGGCGTCTGCCAGCGTGGCCGCTCCGCCTGCCGCACAGGAGCTGGCTGGGACCGATTCTAAGCCGGAACCCGTGAGCGCACTCAACGCCGATAGGGTTGGAATCGATGCCAAGGCCGAGATCGCGGCGAAGAATGAATTGCGGGTTTCCCTGTCGCTCGCGCCCGAGACGGTCACCAAGACAACGGATGGTGTGGTCGTGCTCGACGCGACTTTCACTCAAACGGGCGTTTCAGGGAAGCAATTGGCGAAGTTCCAGGATACGGTGCGGGTGTCAGCGCCGGAAACGCCAACCGAAATGGTTCCATACAGCCGCGCCCTGAAACTGATCAGTGGGGCAATCCTTCTTCATATCAGGATTCGCGATCAAGCAACAAATCGCGTCGGTACGATTGCTATTCCAATCGGAAAGCAGTGATGTGGGACCTGCGGTTTGGATCAGGGATCGCGTAAAGCTACAGCGTCGCCTGGTTGCGATTGCCTCGTTTCAGTTCCCGCTCGTGCACGGCCGCCAGTTGCGGGTTGTATCGCGGCGCCAGCTTGGCGGCCTCGATCAGGATGGTCTGCAAGTGTTGGTTCCGCTGCTTGGAGATCGGCCCGCGTTGCTCCTTACCCCCGAACTGCGTTGCGCGCTGGTCAACTCGCAGTAGCTCATCGCGTCTGCGAATCGAGGGAAACCGGCTCACCTCTCCAATCTCCAAAGCCCAAGTCAGGGCCAGGATCTCGCCCACACTTCGGATGCTCTGCAGTCGTTCCACGCGCTCCCGGAGTCCCTGATCGGCGCGCAATCCCTTCACCAGTCGCTGTTGGATGCTGGTGAAAAACTCCAACTGGCTACGGCTCAGCTTCAGCAGATGGATCACCGAGGCAGGTGTCTGCCGCAGGCTCCCCAGTAGTTCATGGAAGTACGCCTTGCCGTGCAGTCGCTCCTTGTTATAGAGTCCCGGTTTCCATCAACCCCCGAGGCCATCAACAAACCAGCGATACGGTTCTTGATTCGCGTCGCCTGCCGCCCCGAGGCCTGCCGCACCACCCAGATTGCGATAACGCAGGACTCGCCGTAACTCGCGCGTCGTGCTCGGCGCCATGTCGCACTCCGGCAACAGATCACAGCGCAGCAGATCGGCGATCTTGCGGGCGTCCACTTTGTCGTTTTTCTTCTTGGATGCTGCGATCGCTTTAAGCATCGCCGGGTGCGCGACCTTCAACTCCTGTGCCAAAGGCTTCAGGTGATCGTAAACCCATCCCGTAAATAGCGTCGCCTCCATCGCGCCCCACCACGGTCTGCTGCGCCGCTTGGCCCATGCGCTCAAGTCCGTACGCCGCGCGGGGATGGTTCCCTGGTCCAGGATTCGTCCGTCCTGTGCCTTCGCACAGAAACTAATCGTCTTCTTGTGGATGTCGAATCCGATATAGTCAATGGCCCTGACACCTCTATACATTCAACCCATCGCTTTGATTCTAAGCGAGTTACCTACGGAAATTGGGGCGGCAGAGATTGGCCCGTTTTTTTAGTTTTCCTGGGGTTATCGGAAAGAGGAACGCCTGGTCACCGCCCACAACCCGGAGCGCTGTAATCCACCCGCAATCGCATGGGAAAGCCGCGAGGGGCGTGTATACTCAGCCAAGGAGGAAAGAGCGATGCGCGTTGTAGTCTTCGCGTTAGTGCTGCTCTTTTGTGCATACGGAGAGCAAACATCTGGGGCGAAGCTGGAATTCGAAGTGGCGTCGGTCAAGTCGAGCGTCTTTGGGCCTGGAGCTGACGGGCTTTGCCGCGGCGGCCCAGGGACTGGCGATCCAACGCGGTTCACTTGCAAGTACGTGGATTTAAAGAGAATCATTGTGTGGGCGTTCGGCCTTCCGCCTTTTCAGGTCGCGGCGCCCGATTGGACAGACAACCAGCGGCTTGATATTCAAGCCGTCCTACCCTTAGGCGCAACCAAAGAGCAGTTCGAAGCGATGCTGCAAAACCTGCTCATCGATCGGTTCCATCTAGGATTTCATCGCGAGCGGCGGGATGTGACCAGATACGAACTGCTGGTTGCCGAGGGCGGCCCCAAGCTGAAGGAAGCGCAGGCGGGGGACGCGGCACCCCTCCCATCCAAGGCACCGAATCCGGTAAAAAAGATGAGGGACTTTCGGCTCGACAAGGACGGCTACCCGATCCTAACCACGCGGGGATTTTCCAACGTGAACGGCCGGGCGCGCTTCTACGAGCCTCAGGGGCCGATCGAGAGCCTGCTTCCGTTGTTGAACATGATCATGGACGAACCGGTCGTTGATTCGACCGGGCTGAAGGGGAATTACGAGATCGAAATGCATTGGGGGCAGGCTCCACTCTTCGGTCATGTCCGAGCACAGCAGACGCAGGCGAACGGCGGTCTCTCCCCGACCGGAGCTGTAACGGCCCCCGATGTCGGTCCGGGTGGCCCGAGTATTCAGCAGGCCCTGCGCGACCAACTCGGACTGAAGCTGCAAAGAAAGAAGGGGCCGATGGAGACGCTGATAATCGATCGCATCGATAGGGTGCCCACGGAGAATTAAGCGCTCCTCAAGTCGAGTGGTTTGGGAAACACACGCTGCTCTTCCAGGAGCAATGCGGATTTCACCAGCCGGTTGTCGTCCCCAAACGGTCATCGGGCTGCGTTCGGGACCCAGGCAAACCATCCGTACAACGCACACGCAACGACAACCTGTCCGACGAATTAAGAAGACTTCCGGAATCCACGCCGGCAGCGGCTTCAGATACGCCCGCTCGACAGCAAACAGCTCACGCGGCACCGCGCGGATGTGTTTCTTGTAAGTGGAGTTGACCTTATCGCACCACTCCCGCGCCCGCTGATTCAGATCCTCCCAACTGGAGAAAGTGCGCCCGGCCAGAAAGTTGGTCTCTATGAACCAGAACGGCCGCTCTACGCGCGCCGAAAGGTTGGCATTCCCAATCGCGTGCGCCACGAACTGAAAGCCGAAGCGCTCTCCAAAGGCGGCCATCTCCGGCACCGGCACCATGTCGCGTCCGCTGCCGCGCAGCACCACCACGTGCGTGTTATCGATCATGACGCGAGTTGTCGCGCCACCCATGAATCGCAGCGCACTCGGTGAGAAACACCTTGCAGTCGAAACGCCGGAAGTTCGATAACACTGGAAAAACAGCATCCGCGAGTAGCACTGTCGATGCAGCCTGCACCTTGTGTTTCTTGCCGCCCAGTTCGAGTTCGTGGGGAGACGTGTCATGCTGAAGCTCCTCGCCTAATCGTCAGGACTCCATAATGGTAAGGCGGGTGCGACGGGGCGGATTTGCGGCACTTTAATATGACTGTCGCTTCCGATTACGGGAACGTGTGTGATCCTCGGCTTCGAGGAGATGCTCATGTCCATTCAGTCGTCATCTACGGCACCGCGATTGGAAGAATTTTCGGATCAGCTGAAATCCGAGCGGTATGCCGCGCCGATTCAGCGGCGCTACCTGTGGGTTGCTCAGCGGTTTCATGATTACCTTGAGAGAAATGTATCGCCATTGAGGCGGTCGCTCCGGCAGAGTTGGAGGATTTCCTGCGATGGGAGCTTCGAAGTTGGCGCAAGCGGTACGGGCGGGATCCAAGTAATGCTGTCGAATGGCGTCGCCGCCACAAAACGGCCATCAACGGGTTCTTGCGGCTGGTGCACGGACATTGGCCCGTTGTAGCTGCCCCAACAACGGCCACCGAAGCATTCCACCGCGATCTGGTCCAGGGGTATGACGCGTGGATGCAGAACCTGCGTGGGCTGGCATCAGCAACACGGTCGAAACGTACAACACAAGCCCTGGAATTCCTGACCGAACTGGGGCCGCGTGGCGACCAGGTGAGCCTGGCGCAGCTCGGGGTTGGCGATATCGATGCATAGGTGCAAAAACGTGGCAAGGGTCGGCGCCGGCAAACCATCGAGGACTATACAGTGTGCCTCCGAAGCTTCCTCCGATATTTGCATAGCAGCGGAAGAACTGCTCTCAATTTGAGCAACACCGTGCTCGGACCGCGAATCTATGACAATGAGCAGATTCCGACGGCACTTCGTCCCGAGGAGGTTCAGGCCGTCCTGGAAGTGACTCGCCAAGACTGCTCGCCGCTTGGCCGCCGGGATTACGCCTTTTTGATGCTGTTGGCCGCTTACGGCTTGCGCGCTGGCGAAGTTGTCGCCTTGCGTCTGGAGGACATTGACTGGAAAAAAAATCCTTCACGTGCGGCACTCAAAGACGGGGGCGGAATCCGAACTGCCATTGGTTCGTGAAGCCGGTGAAGCGGTGCTGAGCTATCTCGAGCAGGTCGATGCAACCACCAAACCTTCCAAACCGCCGAGGTGGAAGCAGGAGCCGGACCTACTGGCATGGCTCAACTCGCTGTGAGAACCACCTTCTGATAATGGAAAGCCCACGCCGCCCCTGCGCCTACGGAAGACGTGGACACGCGGCTTTCCTTACCATTACGGAGTCCTGACGATTAGCCGAGTAATCGAAAGCTCCCGATTACTCGGCGGGCGCAAAATCATAGCGGCCCGCCGGCGTTGGCGGCGCATATCCGATACCGTGGCGCCGGCAGAACGCCGTCAGTGCCTGATACGACATCTCCGCGCCAGCCGCCACCAGATCCTCATGGACTCGCACGAGATTCCCCTTGCACTTTTCGAGAAGCTCCAGGATCTGTTGCCGGTAGGGTTCGGCCTTCTCGGCCCGATGCAGTGTGGGTAGGGCGGTCGAGTTGGTTCGCAGAACTTTGCGCACTGCCACGCGGGAGATCCCCAGCACCCGCGCTATCTCGCGTTTGCTCACTCCCTGCGAGTTCAGTTCCAGAATCGTGGTGCGTTGTGCTTGGCTCAACATGCGGTTCCTTCTCCGGCAGGATGGTTTGCTCGATGCGGCGGAGCTGGCTTTGAATGTGCTCGATCTGAGCTGCCGTCAGCGGTCGGCTGCCATTCTCCAAGGGTACTTGCAATCTGACTATGGTAATAGTAGACTAGCTGCAATCGTAGTCTATTGGATTATGGGCAGACCAAAACTTACGAAACTGGAACTGCAGGTGCTAGAAGCACTTTGGCAGAAAGGCGCGTGCTCTGTTCGCGAGATTCAGGAGACATTTCCTGAGCCGGGCAGACCGGCTTACACAACGGTGCAAACGGTCGTCTATCGTTTGGAGCGGAAGAACGCGCTCCATTGCGTCAAGCGAATTAGCAACGCCAACATTTTCGACGCCGCGATCTCGCGAAAGGATGCGCAGCGTCGCTTCGTGGACGAGTTGCTGGCGGTATTTGGCGGCCGCGCCAAGCTGTTGATGGCACATCTTGTGGAATCAGGGGAACTCACCCTAGAAGACATAAAGGAAGCTGAGAAAGCTCTCCGGAAGTCTTCTAGAAAGGACAAATCGCAATGACCCATGCGGATCTTTCGCCATTGGCGAACCATCTCTGGCAGTCCACCGTTTTCGCCGGCGCGATGTGGGCGCTGACGCTCCCACTGAGGCAAAACCGCGCGGCGGTGCGGTATTGGCTCTGGCTAGCAGCGTCAGTGAAGTTCTTGATACCGTTTTCGCTGCTGGTGAGCGCCGGCAGTCAACTCGGGCAGCGGGCTGCCGCAGTGAGCGAGCCACCTCGGTGGTTTTTTGTAGCCGAGCAGGTGAGCCAACCTTTCAGCACGTCGGCTGCGGTGCCTCAAGCTACTGCGCCATCGGTGTTGAACCCGGTTCCGGCCGTTCTGTTCGGCATCTGGTTGTGCGGCGTTGCCGTGGGCATTGTCTTCTGGCTCCGTTGTTGGCGCCAGATGCGAACGGCCCGTCGCGCGGCTACACCACTGGCGCTCGGCTTGCCTATTCCGGTGCTGTCCTCATCAACACGCATTGAGCCGGGCGTGTTTGGTATTCGTGAGCCGGTCTTGTTGCTGCCCGAAGGCATCATGGAGCGCCTAACGCCGGCCCAGTTGGCGGCGATTGTCACGCACGAGATTTGTCACGTCCGTCGTCGCGATAACCTGACGGGCGCGATACACATGCTGGCCGAGGTCCTCTTCTGGTTCTACCCACTCGTGTGGTGGATCAGGAGGCGCCTAGTTGAGGAACGGGAACACGCCTGCGATGAGGAAGTATTGCGGTCCGGGAGTGACGCGTCGGTTTATGCAGAAGGGATTCTCAACGTATGCAGGCTCTACTTGGAATCGCCTCTGGTCTTTCTGGCCGGCGTAACCGGTGCCGATTTAAAGAAAAGGATCGCTGAGATTATGAACCCTCGCAACATCCGAAATCTGAGCAATGGGCAGAGAATCCTGCTTGCCGCGGCTGCTTACGCAGCAATCGCCGGACCAATCGTGGTCGGCTTTGTGAGAGCGGTTCCTGTCGAAGCTCAGACCGCACCATCACGTCGCCTGGAATTCGAGGTAGCGTCGGTCAAGCGCTGGGTGCCAACTGGAAGGGGCATGAACGTGGGCGTTTCCATTTCCGGCCCTAGCAGTCTGTGGTAATAGTCCGGAAAACATGTGACCTAGCGAATGTTTTGGACGTCTATACGGCATGGCCATGGGAACCCGCAAGAATCGGGAGCGA
>Ga0335074_10001194_pt1 | contig 35456 bp, 31 predicted proteins | sample Lox_Sample_23_FD_206715 | JGI IMG/M metagenome (GOLD analysis project Ga0335074, IMG submission 206715) | Soil microbial communities from Loxahatchee National Wildlife Refuge, Florida, United States - Lox_Sample_2.3 | ecosystem: Environmental > Terrestrial > Soil > Wetlands | place: USA... | reverse complement strand
CTGCGCCCAGCGACGATCAGAGTGCCGCTCGTGCGTGGCCGCAGCGCCCGCACGACGGCGGTCCAGGCGGCATCGAGCTTGGCGGCCGGCTCGGGAGCGCGCTGCCCGCGGACGCGGTACGGCTGCTCGACCCGCGCCACGCGCCAGCCGTCGGCGACCAGCGCATTCGTCACGGCGACCAGGTCAGGAGCCGAAACCCCGCCACCCGCGCCGTGACCGAGAACGGCCAGCCGGCGGCCGGCGCGACCCTTCGGCTCTGACAGGTGTGCGCGCGCCGGCCCGCTCGGTGTGTCGATCTCGCGGATCTCCGGCGCCGGAGCCATCCGAACATGCTGGCAGAGCAGACCCGCGCCGGTGGCCGATGCGAGGATTTGGCGGTGCGATCACCGCGGCAGCCACCGGCCTGGGGAGCCGGGCGCTGAGCCGGCGTCAGGTGGACGACGAGGACCTGCTCGGTCGGCAGGGTCGCGGCTCCCGCCCGCGCAGCCGGCTGCGGCCGCGGCACGACGATGCGGTCAGTGCCCGCGTCGTAAGCGTGGATCGCGGACGTTACGGCGTCCTGCTCGACAGCGACGAGACCCTGGTGGTCGCGATGCGGGCGCGCGAGCTCGGGCGGCGCGCGGTGGTCGTGGGCGATGCGGTCGACATCGTCGGCGACCGATCCGGTGGACCCGATGCCCTGGCCCGGATCGTGCGCATCGCCGAGCGCCGGTCCGTGCTTCGACGCAGCGCGGACGACGCCGACCCGGTTGAGCGGGTGTTGGTCGCGAACGCCGACCAGATGGTGGTCGTGTGCGCCGCCGCCAACCCCGAGCCGCAGCCGCGGCTGGTCGACCGGTGCCTGGTAGCGGCGTACGACGCGGAGATCGATCCGGTGCTCTGCATCACGAAGTCCGACGTCGCTGCGCCGGACGCGCTCGTGGCGACGTACACGCTCGTCGGTGTGCCGATCGTGGTCAGCGGGCGCCCCGGCTTCGCCGCGGCGGTCGAGGAGCTACGCGCCCGGCTGCACGAGCGGGTGACCGTTCTGGTCGGATCGTCGGGCGTCGGCAAGTCGACGCTGGTGAACGCGCTCGTGCCGGACGCGACCCAGCGGATCGGCGAGGTGAGCGAGCGCACCGGAAAGGGCCAGCACACGACGACGGCGGCGGTCGCGTTGCCGTTGCCCGGCGGTGGCTGGGTGATCGACACACCGGGCATCCGCTCGTTCGGGCTTGCGCATGTCAGTCGCGCCCGGCTCGTGTCGTGCTTCCCGGATCTCGTCGGCGGCACCGAGTTCTGCCCGACCGACTGTGACCATCTCGATCCCGAGGTCTGCGAGCTCGATGCCTGGGTAGAGAGCGGGCACGCGGCGCCCGAACGGCTCGACTCGATGCGGCGCCTGCTCGTCACCCGAGACGCGACCTGACGCGAATGCCGGAGCCACCGCTGTGACCCAACTCGAACGCGAGGCGCACGACGCCGCCGCGCCCGAGCCCACGGTCCGGGCACGGTGGTCGCCTTGGCCGGCTCGGGCAGTCCGGCACTGGGCGTTCCTGCTCGTGCTCGCCTTCGGTACGGCGCTACGAGTCCTGGCCTGGGTCGCCTATCAGCCGGCGTTGTTCTACCCGGACTCGGTGAACTACCTCGCGAACACCCATCGGGTTCCGAACGTCGCGTGGCATCCGCCCGGCTATCCGTGGTTCCTCGACGCGGTGCTGATCGACCGGCACCTCGCGGTCGTCACCGCCGTACATCACCTTCTTCTGCTCGGCGACGGAGTCCTGCTCTACCTGCTGCTGCTGCGACTCGGGTGCGGTCGAGTCGTCGCAACCTTGGCCACTGCGCCGATCCTGCTCGACGCCTACCAGGTGCAGATCGAGCAGTACATCCTCTCCGAGGCGCCGTTCGAGACCTTGCTGGTCCTCGCGGTCGTGGCCGCTCTTTGGCCCGGTCGCGAGGCCGGCCGTCGGCCGGCCGGCTTGCTTCGGACCGCTGCGGTGTCGGCGTGTGTCGGGCTGGCCGTTCTCGTCCGGCTGGACGCGATCGCGCTCGTCCTTCCACTCCTCGGTTGGGTGGTGTGGAGCCAGTGGCCGCGCGGCTGGCGGTGGACGATGAGCGCGCTGACGGCGCTGGTCGTCGCGCTGGCGATGCCGGTCGGGGTCGTCATGGGACTGCGCAGCTCGACCGGCGGCGGTGCGTCGATTACAGGCAGCGCTCCGATCTGGCTCTACGCGAGGGTTGCGGGATTCGCCAACTGCACGGTCGACGCGATGCCGCCGAGCCTGTGGCAGATGTGCCCGACCGGGTCACCCGGCTCGCGTCCGGGGCCGGTGTGGTTCCAGGACTCGCCGTCGTCACCGGTCTGGGTCTATCTGCGCGCACACCCGGGTCACACGCGCGACGTCGAGGCCTTCGCCCGCCGGGTGATCCGGCATCAACCACTCGACTACGCCCACGCCGTGGTGACGGACTTCGCGCAACAGTTCCGCCCGACCCGCGCGCAGACGCCGGGCGGCCCCGAGGTGCGCTCGTGGCAGTTCCGGCTGACCCTCGCGCCGGTCGATCCGACCAAGCCGGTTGCCCAGAACGTGGTCGACGCATTCGGCACCGGCAGCGCGCGCATCGACGTCGGCGTGGCCCGATTCCTCCGCGCCTACCAGCGCTTCGGCTACCTGCCGGGACCGGTCAGCGCAGCGCTCCTTGCGCTCAGCGTGATCGCCCTCGTCGTACGACGCCGGCACCCGCTCGCGCCTGCGGTGCTGCTGGTAGCCGGCTTCGCCGTACTGACCGTGCTGACCGCGACCGCCACCGTGCTCTTCTCGTGGCGCTACATGCTGCCGACCCTCGCGCTCTATCCCGTCGCGGGCGCAATGGCCTGGACAATGCTCCGCCGCCCGAACCGTGAACCGTCCGGGGCGCTGGAGCACCCGTAACGGTTCACACAGCCGCAACCGTCAGACGGTGGCGCCTACCGCGATCGTCTCGTCGACCTCGGCGACCCGCGCCGCCAGGTCGGACTTCTCGCGGTCGATCAGCTCGGCCTGGTCCTCGTCGGCCTTCATCAGCTGCTCGAGGTCGACCTTGGACATGTCGAGCACGCCCATCTGCGCGTAGCAGTTCTGCACCTTCTCGCCCCACAGGCCGATGTCCTTGACGCACGGCACGATCCGGCTGAACAGCAGCGACCGGAAGATCTGCTGGAACTCCGAGTGTTCGGAGATCTCGGCGCACTCCTTGACCGGCATGCCGAGCGCTTCGTAGACCTCGATGCCGAGGAAGCGGTTGCGCATGAGCCAGCACCCCTCGACCACGAAGTCCTCGCGCTCGCCGCGTTCCTTGTCGGACAGCTCCTTGTAGGCATCGCGCAGCGCGAGCCGGCCGAAGGCAACGTGGCGGGCCTCGTCCTGCATCACGTAGGCAAGCAGCTGCTTCGCAAGCGGGTTCTCGGCCATGTCGCGAAGTACGCCGAACGCGGCCAGCGCAAGGCCCTCGATCAGAACCTGCATCCCGAGGTAGGCGTAGTCCCACTCCTTCGCCTCGAGCGCGTCCTGCAGCAGCGACGCGAGGTCGGTGTTCATGGGAAAGACGGTGCCGACCTTCTCCTGCAGGAACCGGCTGAACGTCTCGACGTGCCGGGCCTCGTCCATCACCTGGGTGGCGCCGTAGAACTTGGCGTCGTTGTCGGGCACCGTCTCGACGATCCGCGCCGCGGTGATCATCGCGCCCTGCTCACCGTGCAGGAACTGGCTCCACGTCCACGACGCCTGGTGGTGGGTGAAGTTGTCGCGCTCCTTCTGGCTCATCTTGTTCCAGATATCGGTGCCCGCGAAGGGGTTGTACATCTCGGGCAGGCCGACCGGGTTGTTGGGATCGACCTCGATCGACCAGTCGATCCGCTTGGTCGAGTCCCACTGCTTATCCTTGCCTTTCTGGTACAGCGACAGCAGCCGGTCGCGGCCATCGTCGTACTCCCAGCTGAACCTGGCCGAGCCGTGAGCCGGCACGTCCCACGTCGTCGTCACGTCCGTGGGGATCGCGTACTTGTCGCGTGTGCTCATTGGTACGACGCACCCTTCATCAGCAGTCGTTCGACCAGCAGGGACAACCGGGCGGCGATGGCCTCGGCGGAGCCGTCGGGGCCGTCGCTCGGGAGGACGAGGTAGGACACCGTGAGCCGGGCGACCGTCTCGGCGGCGAGCGCGACGTCGGCCGGGTCGATCTCCGGCCACTGGGCGCGCCAGTAGGTCTCGATGTTCTGGCGCGCCGCGGCGATGATCGCGTCGCCGCGGGTGGTGAGGAACGGCAGCAGCTCGCTGGTGTCGTCGGTCAGGACCGCCTTGAGCAGCGGGTTGTCCGACGCCTCGCGGATCGTCCACTCCGTTGCCGCCGCGACCGCGTCTCCGGGCCGAGTCGGGTTCACGTCCTCGAGGAAGCGGTTGGTGCCATCGATGAAACGTTGCGCCTCGCGCATCGCCAATGCCTGGGCGAGCGCATCCTTCGAGCCGAACTCGTTGTAGAGCGTCTGCCGCGAGACGCCGGCAGCGGCAGCGACGTCCACCATCCGCGCGGTCTGCCAGCCACCAGCGACCACGACGTCGTACGCCGCGTCGAGCAGCGCGTCCCTCGTACTCCGGCTGTCGGAGCCGCGGATCTCGGCCATTGCGGCGATTCTTTACACGAAGGGTGCCCGTGTCAACCACCGATAGGGTGACGCGGTGACCGACTGGGCCGGGGACCTCGAGTTCGCGCACGCCCTGGCCGACGCCGCCGACGTCCTCTCGATGGCGCGCTTCCACTCCGACGACCTCGTCGTGGAGAGCAAGCCCGACCTCACCCCGGTGACCGATGCCGACCGCGCGGTGGAACGCGAGCTGCGCGAGCAACTCGAGCGCGAACGGCCGGGAGATGCCGTGCTCGGCGAGGAGTACGGCGACACCGGGGACGGCTCGCGGCGTTGGGTTCTCGACCCGATCGACGGGACCAAGAACTACGTCCGCGGCGTGCCCGTCTGGTCGACGTTGATCGCGTTGCAGCAGGACGAGCGAACGGTCGTCGGCGTGGTGTCGGCACCAGCGCTCGGCCGGCGCTGGTGGGCCGCCGAAGGTGCTGGCGCCTGGACCGGTAGCTCGGTCCGCGACGCGCGCGCCTGCCACGTGTCGAAGGTCAGCGCGCTCTCCGACGCCTACCTCGCCTACAGCTCGCTGTTCGGCTGGGAACGGCGGGACCGGCTGCCGCAGTTCATCGACCTGTTGCGCACGGTCTGGCGGACCCGTGGTTTCGGCGACTTCTGGCAGCACATGATGGTGGCCGAGGGTGTCGTGGACGTCTCGTGCGAGCCCGAGGTCTACCTCTGGGACCTCGCTCCGCTGCAGATCGTGGTGAGCGAGGCCGGCGGGCGGTTCAGCGATTTGTCAGGTGTCGACCGCACCGACGGCGGCAGCGTGGTGTGCAGCAACGGGTTGCTGCACGACGCCGTGCTGGAGGCCATCGGAACGACGTCGGGACCGGCCGCCTAGCCACGCATCGATTCGCGGAGCAAGCGCGAGCGCGGCCGCGTCGAAGAAGCCGTAGCCGCCCGCAGCACCCGACGGCGGGTTGCCCATCGGGATCCAGTGCAGGATCGGGTCGCGCACCTGCCAGGTCCAGATTCCGAGATGTGTTCCGAGCAGCTCGAGGTAGGTCACGATCACGAACGCGCCGACGAAAACGGTCGGCTGCCGGCCGCGGAGCAGGAAGGCGATCAGGCAGCCGAACCACAACGCGCCGAGGACGTCCTCTCGCCCGGAGACGAACAAGCCCCATGCGGCGTACCCGCCGGACAGGACGATCGTCAGCGGGATGAGCAGCCTGCGGTGCGTTGTCACGAACGATGCGCGACCGATCGACAGCGCAGCTAGGTAGACCAGGCCGTGGCCGGGCGGCACGAACCACGTTGTGCAGCCGGTAGACGTAGACGTGCAGGCCGTAGGAGAACGTGTACTCGATGAGGGTCGCGAACGCGACCACCACACCGACTTGGGCGCGGATCCGCACCGGCTCCCGGGACAAGAGCGCGAGCAAGACGAGCCAGGTCCCGATGCCGAGCAAACGCTGCTGGGCATCCGATGCACCATGACCGCCGAGGCCGTGGTCGAGCAGAAGCACGGCCGTGATCCAGACGAAGACCGCCACGACGTTTCGAGCATTGGGATGGCCGCCGGTACGCCGAACCGCCGGCGTCGTAGCGACCTGTGTCACCCGACCAGTATCAGTCGTGCCAGGCGCGGGTGATGCCGTCCGGGTAGGTCAGCTCACGGATGACCCGTGCCGGATTGCCTCCCACGAGCGTGTCGTCAGGGACGTCGTGGGTGACGACCGCGCCGGCGGCGACGAGCACTCGGGAGCCGATCGTCACACCGGGCAGGATGATCGCGCGCGCCCCGATCCAGGTGCCGTTGCCGATCCGGATCGGCGCCTCGCGCACCGGCCGGCCCTCGACGCCATGACTATCGCTGTCCGTGAGATACGCCTCGTTCGCGATCGCGACGTCGTCGCCGATGGTGATCTCGTGCACGCACGACACGAACACGCCGTTGTTGAGGAACACCCGGTCACCGATCCGCAGCCGGCCCCAGCCGGTGACCAAAGTACGGCGATGCGTGGACCAGATCTTGAAGTGGTCGCCGATGACGAGGTCCGAGGCGTCGACGGTCGGGCGGCCGAGCACGGTCGGCTGCGCACCCACCGACGTGCAGTGCCGCAGGTGCCACTCGGCGGCCGCCCGCTGGCGGCCGTACGCCCAGTAGAAACGCGCCTCGATCGCGCGCCGGCGCGCCTGGGCCCCGAGGTCCCCCACGCGCGGAAACGCTAGCGGGCTGCGTCCACGACTTCGAGCACCGGCTCGGCCTCGGGTTCGGTCATCGGCAGGGCGGCCAACCGAGCTTGTTCGGCGCGGCGCAGCCGGCGGAGCACGAGCCAGCCCATGATGGCCGCGACCCCGCAGGCAAGGGCGCCGAGACCGACGCCCCACCTCGGTCCGACGTACTGGGAAACCGCTCCCGCGACCGGGCCACCGATCGGCGTCGAGCCGAGGAACGCCACCGCCCACAAGGCGATGACGCGACCGCGCATCTGCGGCGCCGCGGTCAGCTGCAGAGTGCTGTTGCCCTTCGACAGGAAGGTGACGCTGGCGGCACCCACGGCCGCGAGCGCAACCAGCTCGATCGCCAGGTTCGGCGCGAGCGCGGCGATCGTCATCACAACCGTGAACACCGCGCACGACCGGGTCAGCGACCGAAGGCCGGTCTTCCCGCGGTTCGCGGCGTACAGACCGCCGATGATCGCGCCCACACCCATCGCCGCGGTCATGAAGCCGTAGGCACGCGACCCGCCGTGGAACGCCCGGGTCGCCATGACCGGCAGCGTGACCTGGAACTCGTACGCGAGGCAGCCGACCACCGCCATCATCAGCAGCGGAACCAGCAGGCTGACCTCACCGCGGACATAACGGAGGCCTTCGCGCAGCTGGCCCGGAGACCTTTCGGCGGGCTTCGTGGGCGTGAGCGTCGCGGTGTTCATCCGGACCAACGACGTGACGACCGCAACGAAGCTGGCGGCGTTGACCAGGAAGCAGACGCCGTAACCGCCCGCCGCGATGATGATGCCGGCCACCGCCGGACCGACCGCGCGCGCGACGTTGACGAGCACCGAGTTGAGAGAGACCGCGTTGCGCAGATGCTTCGAGCCGACCATCTCGAGCACGAAGCTCTGCCGGGCCGGGTTCTCGAACGTGTTGTTGAGGCCGAGGATCACCGCGAGCACACCGATCTGCCACAGCGTGATCACGTGCGTCAGCGTGAGGATCCCGAAGACCAGCGCCTGCACGCCCATCAAGGACTGCAGCACGATCATCAGCCGGCGCTTGTCGACGCGGTCCGCGACCACCCCGCCGTACGGCCCGAGCAGCAGGACCGGCAGCGTCTGCAGCGCGACGACCAGGCCGACGTCGAAGCCGGAATGAGTGATGTGCAGCACCAGGAAGGACTGCGCGATGGTCTGCATCCAGGTGCCGACCAGCGAGATTGCCTGGCCGCCGAAGTAGAGCCGGTAGTTGGGGTTCGCGAGGGACGCGAAGGTTTCGTGGCTCAGCCGCTTGATCCGGGTCACGAGCTCGTTCCGTCTCGGCGGCCGAGCTCGTGGGTCAGCGCCTCCAGCGCCGGCAACGCCGCCTCGACCGCTGCGACATCGGCGGCGTTCAGCCGCTCCAGGCCGTCGAGGAGCACGCGGCCGCGCTCGGCGCGCAGCTTGTCATGGGTACGACGACCGGTCGCGGTGGCTTCCAGCAACCCGGCCCGCCGGTCGTCGGGGTCGGGCCGGCGACGAACCAGGCCGGCTTCGTCCAGCGCTGCCACGATCCGGCTCAGCATGGTGGGGTTCATCCGCTCGATCTCGGCGAGCTCGGACAGCCGCAGCGGGCCGCTGCGGACGATGACGCCAAGCGCCGAGAGCTGCGCCGGGGTCAGGCCCGAGCCGCGGGCCAAGGCGTTGAACCGGCGGCTGAGCTTCCCGACCACCGCGCGCAGCCGGGCCGGGGTCTCGGCATCCACTCGGGTGGAGGTCAGGGCTTCCGGCATGCCTCCATCATAGATAGTTGCCTGCTGGCATGCAAATTATCGGCAGCAACCCTGAAGGCTCGAGCTCGCGCCCCGGGCCGGCCGAGCGATCCCCACCGAATCCTCGCCCGGCGTAAGGTGCTCGCGTGGATCATGCCGAGCGGCTCGCGGCCTATCACGAGCGCGTCGAAGCGCTGCAGGCGGCGCTGGTGAGCCTGCCGACGGATGCGCCGGTCCGGCTTCAGAAGCAACGCAGAACATCGAACCTGTTCCGGCCCCGCGACGGCGCCCACCGCGCGCTGGCAGCCGACGGGTTCAGCGGGGTGCTTCACGTCGACACGGCGAACCACACCGCGGACGTGCTCGCGATGACGACGTACGAGGACCTGGTCGCGGCGACGCTCCCCTACGGACTGATCCCGCTGGTCGTCCCTCAGCTGAAGACGATCACCATCGGTGGCGCCGTGACGGGGCTCGGCATCGAGTCGAGCTCGTTCCGCAACGGGCTGCCGCACGAGTCGGTGCTGGAGATGGACGTCCTCACCGGCGATGGGCGGGTCGTGACGGCCACGCCGGACAACGAGCACCGCGACCTGTTCTACGGCTTCCCGAACTCCTACGGAACCCTCGGCTACGCGCTCCGGCTGACGATCGAGCTGGAACAGGTCACGCCGTACGTCCATCTCCGGCACCTGCGCTTCGACACGGTCGAGGAGTGCGCAGCGACCATTCGGATGGTCTGCAGGGACCGGCAATGGGGCACCGAGGCGGTGGACTTCGTGGATGGCACCTGGTTCTCGCCGACCGAGTGCTACCTCACCCTGGGCTCCTACGCCGGCTCCGCGCCGTACACGTCGAGCTACACCGGCCAGCAGGTCTACTACCGCTCGATCCAGCAGCGCGACGAGGACTGGCTCACCATCCACGACTACTTGTGGCGCTGGGACACCGACTGGTTCTGGTGCTCCCGTGCGTTCGGTGCACAGAACCCGCGCCTGCGCCGGGTCTGGCCGAGCCGGTGGCGGCGATCCGACGTCTACTGGAAGATCATCGCGCTCGAGGACCGCTACCACCTCAAGTCGCGGCTCGACGCCCGCAACGGGAAGCCGGCCGAGGAGCGCGTGATCCAGGACGTCGAGGTGTCGGTCGACCGGCTGGCCGACTTCGTCGACTTCCTCGACGCCCGGACCGGGATCGAGCCGGTGTGGTTCTGCCCGCTGCGCCAGCGCGACCCGGCCGCGCGCTGGGACCTCTACGCGCTCGACCCGTCGACGCTCTACGTGAACGTCGGGTTCTGGTCGACGGCGCCGCTCCCGTCCGGCGAGCAGGACGGCTACCACAACCGGGCGATCGAGCAGAAGGTCGCCGAGCTCGGTGGGCGAAAGTCGTTGTATTCCACCGCTTTCTACCCCGAAGACGAGTTTTGGGCGACGTACGGCGGAGAGACCTACGCGCTGCTGAAAAAGACGTATGACCCCAACCGGCGGTTGCTCGACCTCTACGCGAAGGCGGTCCAACGTCGGTAGCGTGTGGTGTCCGCACGTTCAACCCGGGGAGAGGTCATGGCGCGCAAGCCGATCGCACAGGTCGTCTCGGACGCACTCGGACATCCGGACCTGAGCATCACGGCGTACGACGGGAGCACGGCCGGTCCGTCCGACGCGCCGATCCACACCCGGCTGAACTCCCCGGCAGCGCTGTCCTACCTGATTACCGCGCCTAGCTCGCTCGGCCTCGCGCGAGCCTTCATCAGCGGCGAGATGGAGATCGACGGCGACCTCTACGAGGCGCTCTCGATGCTCTGGAGCGACCGGATCGGGCGGCTGTCGTGGCTCGACCGGCTCGACGTGCTGCGCAACCTCGACCCGCAGGCGATCCGCTGGGTCGAGCCACCGGCCGAGGAGTACGGCGCGCGCCGGCTGCAGTACGGCTTCCGGCACTCCAAGTCCCGCGACGCAGAGGCGATCAGCCACCACTACGACGTCTCGAACACCTTCTACGAGTGGGTGCTCGGCCCGTCGATGACCTACACCTGCGCGTGCTACCCGACCGAGGACGCGACGCTCGAACAAGCGCAGGAGCACAAGTACGACCTGGTCGCGCGCAAGCTCGGTCTTCAGCCGGGCATGCGCCTGCTCGACGTGGGCTGCGGCTGGGGCGGCATGGTGCGGCACGCCGCGAAGCACTACGGCGTCAAGGCGATCGGCGTGACGCTGTCGCGCCAGCAGGCCGAGTGGGGCGAGAAGGCGATCGCGGAGGACGGCCTCGGCGATGTCGCCGAGGTGCGGCACTGCGACTACCGCGACGTCATCGAGAACAACTTCGACGCGGTGTCATCGATCGGGCTGACCGAGCACATCGGGGCGCGCAACCTCGGCTCGTACTTCCGGTTCCTGCGCTCGAAGCTGCGCCCACAGGGCCGGCTGCTCAACCACTGCATCACCCGGCCGACGACGACCGAGCCCGTGCACATCCGCGGCTTCATCGACCGGTACGTCTTCCCGGACGGAGAGCTCGAAGGCGTCGGCCGGATCATCTCGGCGATGCAGGACAACGGACTCGAGGTGCGGCACGAGGAGAACCTGCGCGAGCACTACGCGCGGACCCTGCACGGCTGGTGCGACAACCTGACCGCGAACTGGGACGAGGCCGTGCGAGAGGTCGGACTCGGCCGGGCCAAGGTCTGGGCGCTGTACATGGCCGGGTCGCGCCTCGGCTTCGAGCGGCGCACGATCGAGCTGCATCAGGTGCTCGGCGTACGCGTCGATGACGACGGCGGCTCCGGGATGCCGCTCCGCCCCGACTGGGGCGTATGAGCACAGCCCCGACTGGGGCGTTTAGATCCCGATCCGGTGCTGGGCGTGCAGGTCGCTCGGCCACCAGTTCCAGCGGCCGAGGATCGCGACCGTTGACGGCACGAGCAGCGTGCGCACCAGGAACGTGTCCATCAGGATGCCGATCGACAGGCCCGCACCGAGGTCGGTGAACTGCTGTCCACCGGGAGTCTGGGTGCCGACGACCGCGAACACCGCGAACGTGCCGGCCAGCACCAGCCCGGCGCTGGTGACCGTGGATCCGGTCGCGCCGAGCGCTCGCTGCACCGCCTCGCGCAGTGGCAGGTCGTGCGCCTCCTCGCGGATCCGGGTCATGACCAGGATGTTGTAGTCCTCGCCGAGCGCGAGCAGGAACAGGAACATCAGGAACGGCAGCAGGAAGGTCAGCCCGTCGGTCCCCGCGATCTTCTGGAACACGATGACGCACAAGCCGAGCGCGGCGAGATAGGACAGCGCGACCGAGATGATCAGGTAGAGCGGCGCGACCAGGCTGCGCATCACCAGCGCGAGCAGGAAGCCGATCACGACGATCGCGATCGGGATCACCGTGCGCAGGTCGTGGTCCGACGTCGCCGAGATGTCGTACAACGCCGGCGCCTCGCCGCCGACCGCCGACTGCGAAGCGTGCACCTGGTCCCCGACGCTGGTGACCGCGCGCCGGATCGCGGGGACGGCCCGCAGCGCCTTGGTCGCGGCGGGATCACCCACGGTGAGGCTGGTCAGGTACTGGACCGTCTTACCGTCCGCGCTGACGTAGTTCGACTCGGCCCGATAGATCTGGTACTCCAGCTGGCTCATCGCCAAGCTCGCTGGTTTCAGCGGCGGAAGCTTGCGCGGGTCGCCGTTCGGAACAATGGCGGCGATCTGGCTGTGCAGCCTTTGGTACGCCGAAGCGCCGATCTGCGCACCGTTCGGGTTGGTCGGACCGGTCACCTCGTTGAAGACCGGCGCCGCGGCGAGCAACGACCGTGCTCGGTCGAGCTCCTGCGGGTTGGTCCAGACCGGCTGGTCGAAGCGGAAGATCACGTTCGTCGGGTTCGCCGCCGCCTTCGGGAAGTGAGCCGCGAGAACGTCGTCGCCGGCCCGAGCGTCCGTGCCCTTCGGCGCCGCGACCGTGTTGCCGAAGCCGGCAGGAACATACGCGGTAACCGCGATCGCCAGGCCCCCGAAGGCCACCACGCCGACCACCAGCGTGACGACCGGACGCGCCACGATCCGGCCGGCGACCCGGCCCCACAGCGGGGTACGACGCTCGGTCTCGGGCTTGAGCTTGACCGGCCAGAACACCGCCCGGCCGAACACCGCGAGCATTGCAGGCAGCAGGGTGAGGCCGGCGAGCAACATCAGGAAGATCGCGATCGCGAGCGGCGCGCCCAGGCTCGAGTAGATCCCGAACGTCGCCGCCAGCAGGCTCAGCAACGCGGCGATGACCGTGCCGGCGGAGAAGGTGATCGACTCGCCCACGCGCTCCACCGAACGCACGATCGCCTCTCGTGGCGGGAGTCCGGCTCGGGTCTCCTCGCGTACCCGGAAGATCAGGAACAGCGCATAGTCGGTGCCGGCACCGAGCACGAGGATGATCATCATGATCTGGGACAGCGAGGACACCTGCAGGCCCGCGTGCGTGAGCTCGGCAACGACCCGGCCGGCGAACTCACTGATCAGCAGCGCCGGAAGCAGCGTGATCAGCGGCGCGAGCGGAGATCGGAAGATGATGACCAGCAGGATCAGGATGAACACGACCGACAGCAGCTGCACGCGCGCCGCGGTGTTGCCCGACTTCGCTTCCTGGTCGACCTGGTCCGCAAGCTGTCCGGCCACGTTGGTCTGGACGTCGGGCGGCGCCCGAACACCGTGAATCGCCGTACGCAGGTCGTCGATCAGCGTCTTCGAGGGGCCGTCCTGGCCGAGGTTGATGTTCGACAACGTGAGGATCTGGTTGGCCACCCCGTCGGGCGAGATCCCGAGATCCCGCACCTGAGTGACGTGCGAGACCTTCTTGAGCGCCGCGATGAGCTGCAGGACATACGCGCCGTCCTGTGCAGTCAGCTGGCCCTGCGTGTTCGACACCACGACCGGGACCGGCGTGAGATTTGCGTTCTGCAGCGGCGACGCGAGCCGGCTGGCGACCTCGCTGGGAGAGCTCTTCGGCAAGAAGTCGGAGTTGTTCGCCTTCACCACGCTGTTGAGCGACGGGAAGGCAGCAAACGACCCGAAGATGAGCAGCAGCCAGACGACCAGGACCAGCCAACGGAACCGGACCACGAAGCGACCGAGCGCTGAGTAGGCGGCATGCATGCCGTCGAGAACCTCCGCTTGGGACCTAACGACCGGTGACGAGTGCCAGCACCGGGCAATCATTCTGGCCGGTCGAGGTGAACTGCGGGCAACCGACCCGCGGTCCGGTGGTCACGCTGTGGTAACAGCCGCCGCTTTCTGCAGCCCGAGCGCCTCGATCGAGTGCTCGCGCATCTTGTACTTCTGCACCTTGCCGGTGACGGTCATCGGGAACTCGCTCACGACCATGACGTATCGCGGGATCTTGAAGTGCGCGAGCCTGCCCTTGCAGAACTCGCGAACGTCCGCGTCGGTGAGGCTGGATCCCTCGCGTACGACGATCCACGCACACAGCTCTTCGCCGTACCGTTCGTCCGGAACACCGACCACCTGCACGTCCGCGATCGCCGGATGTGTGTAGAGGAACTCCTCGACCTCGCGCGGGTAGACGTTCTCGCCGCCGCGGATCACCATGTCCTTGATCCGGCCGACGATGTTGAGGTAGCCCTCGTCGTCCATCGTGGCGAGATCGCCGGTGTGCATCCATCGCGCGGCATCGATCACCTCCGCGGTGCGCTCCGGATCGGCCCAGTACCCGAGCATCACCGAGTAGCCCCGAGTGCACAGCTCGCCCGGCTCGCCCCGGTCGACCGTCAGGCCGGTCTCAGGATTGATCACCTTGACCTCGACGAACGGATGGACTCGACCCACCGTCGACACCCGCCGTTCGAGGTCGTCGTCCGCTCGCGTCTGCGTCGAGACCGGCGACGTCTCTGTCATGCCGTAGCAGATCGTCACCTCGTCCATGTGCATCTCGTTGACGACGCGCTTCATCACCTCGACCGGGCAGGGCGATCCCGCCATGATCCCGGTGCGAAGTGAGGTGAGGTCGTAGGTCGCGAAATCGCCGAGCGCAAGCTCGGCGATGAACATCGTCGGTACGCCGTACAGCGACGTGCATCGCTCGTCCTGCACGGCTCGCAGTGTCAGCACTGGATCAAAGCCGGGTGCCGGGATGACGATGCAGGCGCCGTGTGTCGTGACCGCGAGGTTGCCGAGCACCATTCCGAAGCAGTGGTAGAAGGGCACCGGGATGCAGACCCGGTCGGATTCGGTGTAGCGGCAGCCCTCGCCGATGAAGAAGCCGTTGTTGACGATGTTGTGGTGCGAGAGCGTCGCGCCTTTGGGAAAGCCGGTCGTGCCACTCGTGTACTGGATGTTGATCGGATCGTCCGGCGACAGCTCGGCCGACCTGGCCCGCACCGCATCGATGCCGGTGCCAGCAGCGAGACCCTCCCAATCGGGCGAGTCGAGACTGATCACCGTCTCCAGCGCCGGCAGCTCGGCACGGACCTCCTCGACCATGGCGAGGTAGTCCGAGCCCTTGAACTCCTTCGCACAGACGAGCCCGCGGCACCCGGACTGGTTCAACGCGTAGCCGAGCTCGTGGGTCCGGTACGCCGGGTTGATGTTCACGAGGATCACGCCGACCCGCGCGGTCGCGTACTGGGTCAGGACCCACTCGGAGCGGTTCGGCGCCCACATGCCGAGCCGGTCGCCCTTGGCGAGCCCCAGGTCGAGCAGGCCGGCTGCCAGCGCGTCGACCGCGGCGTCGAGCTCGCGATACGTCATGCGCAGGCCGGATGCGCAGTCGACCAGCGCCTCGGCGTCCGGGAACCGGGCCGCCGTCCTGGCCAGGTTGTCGCCGATCGTCTCCCCGATCAGCGGGCGGTCACTCGGCCCAGCGGCGTACGACGGTAGCGCGGTCATGTCCCAGACGATGCCACGCTGCGCCCGGCCGATCCATCCTTCTAGCGAGCCTCGCCGCTGTGCTTCGCGACCCGAAGGCTCGACTCATCGACCGCCTGAAACGCGCTGGCGGGGATGGTCTTGAGCTGCGCGATCATCGTATTCGACCACGCGTTGCTGGCCGCGCCCTGGAAGTACCACGGCGAGCCGTTGTCCGCGAGGATCAGCCCGAAGGTCTTCATCGCACGCAACACGACCTTGGTGTCGTGACTGAAGCCCTTGAGCGAGAAGCTCGCCTTGAGCCGGAACCGCGCACCCATCGGTGGATAGGCGAGGCTCTTCTTGCTCCCCGCCTCGTGCTCGGCCGGCCAGATGAAGTGCTCCGACGTCACCGGCGCGGTGAAGCGGATCGCGTGGTCGACGTAGCCGGCCTTGACCTCGCCGGGCCGCAGCAGGCCGGGCAAGATCGGGAGCCCCGCGGCGTCGGCCGAGGTCAGCCCGTTGGGACCCAGGTCGAGGCCAGGCTTGTAGCGCAGCTTGTTGCTGTCGAGATGCCAAACCGCACCGGAGCCGGCGGTCCAGCCTTTCTTGGTATGGCGGGTCAGCCAGGTCTCGTAGTCGACGCAGGTCGCCTTGTCGACGACGATCGCGTGCCGGTCGCCGCCGGCGTGCTTGCCGCCCTCGATCCGCGTGTCGCTACCGAGCGGGTAGCGCACGTGGTCGCTCTCGGAGGAGTACAGGAACTTCACGTGCACCTTCGGATGGTTCTTTCCGACGACCGTGATCGGAATCCCGTAGGGGACGGGCTGGGCGCCATACGACGGGCCGAAGTCGGGATGCAGCAGGTCGCCCCGGCCGATGTTCTTGACCCACTGCGCGCTGTGCTTGTTCACCGGCAGCTTGTCGATCGGCGTGTTCCAGACGTTGTTCGCCGGGAACACCGTGCACTTCGTGCCGGGCAGATGGCTCTGGTGCGTCGTGGCTGCGGTCGCAGTGGTCCGAGGCACCGAGCCGGCCGCAGGCGCGCCGGTCAGCGCCCCGGCGGCGACGAGGAGGGCCGAAGCGGCGGCTGTGGCGATTCCCATGAAACGCGTCATACCCGGGGTTATCGGCAGATCAAAACCCTCGTTTCACTGCCCGGCCACCACCTGCGTTGGCGCAGCGGCCTCGTCGATCGCGACATCTATGTTCGTCCGCCACAGCAGGACGCCGCCGGCGACGAACAGCACCAGCAGCGACAGGATCGCCTGACGGAACGACCCCGTGGCATTCACCACGATCGTGAACAGCAGCGGCGCCGCCCACGAGGTGCCTTCGTTCGCCACCTCGTAGAGGCCGAAGTAGGTCGCCTCCTGACCGCGCGGCACGAGCTGAGCCCACAGGGAGCGGGCCAGCGCCTGCGAGCCGCCGAGCACGATCCCGATCCCCACGCCGACGACGACCGCCTGCAGCTTCGAGTGCAGCTCGAGGTAGGTGTAGAGGATCAGCAGGCACCAGACCACCAAGCTGGCAAGGATCGACCGGCGGGCGCCGATCCGGGCCGCCACCCGTGCGGCGAGCACCGCGCCACCCATCGCGACGAACTGGATCATGAGGATGAGCGCGAACAGGAAGGTGGCCGCCTTGGACGCGCTGTCACCGAACAGCTCGTGGGTGATAAAGGTCGACGACAGCGCGATCACCGCGGAGATCGCGTCCGAGAAGAGCAGATAGGCGATCAGGTAGCGCAGGGTCTGCGGTCGCTGCCGCAACACCGCGATCGCTTCGCGCAACCGGGGCCGGTTCCCCGGGCGCGAGGCGTCGTCGAACAGCTCGGCCGGTGGCGGCAGCCGCCGCAGCGACCAGAGTCCCCACCCGGCCCACCACAGCCCGGCGGAGACGAAGCAGATCCTGACCGCGGTGGACTTGTCGAGCCCGATCGCGTGGTGGGCGAGCAGCAGCGCGAGGTTGGCCGCCAGCAGCAGGCCGCCGCCGAGGTAGCCGTAGGCGAAGCCACGGCTGGAGATCGCATCCCGCTCGTCCGGTGCGGCCAGGCCGGGTAGCAGGGCGTTGTAGAGCACGTTCGAAGCGCCGTACGCCTGGCTGCCGAGCAGGAGCAGTACGCCGGCCGCGACGTACTCACCCCCCGAGGTGGCCGCGAACGCCACCGCGACGGCCGAGCCGCCGAGGCAGGCCAGCGCGAGCCAGCGCTCGATCGAGCGGCGATGGTCCGCGGCGGAGCCGAGCAACGGCAGCACGAGCAGCTGGACCAGGGCGGCCACCGTGATGACGAACGACGGGTAGGACTCGGTGCGCAGATGCAGCGGGCCGACCGAGAACAGGATCGAGTGTTTCGGGTGGTGCTTGGTCGCGAGCGACAGCAGCCACGGGCCGGCGAGCACGGTGGCAACGGTCGTCTCCCAGCCGTGGTTGGCCCAGGAGTACATCGACCAGCCGGAGACGGCTCGATCGTCGGCCACGACCGAAGGGTTTCATCTGTGCGTTTCGGCGCACAACGGAGCCGATCGGCACCCGGCGCTAGCCGGCGAGCAGCGAGCCGGCGCCCTCGACCCCGCCGTGCAGATCGAGGACGCGCAGCATCTTCCACGTCGTCGCGGTCGCGGCGCTGAGCACCGGACGGCCCAGCTCCGCCTCGACCACCGCGATGCTCGGCAGCGAAGGCATCTGCACGCAGGCCGAGAGGATCACGGCGTCCGCCTGCTCGATGTCGAGTCGCCGGGCCAGCTTCGGCAGCTGGGCTGGCGGCAGCTCGGCGACCTTCAAGTTGTCCTCGACGCCCAGGCTCACGGCGTCGCACACCCGTACGCCGCCGGCCTCGATGCCGGCGACGACCGTGGCGGTCAGGTCGGGGACGTACGGCGCGACGAGCGCGACCGAGCGGGCGCCGAGGGAGCGGATCGCCTCGACCAGTGCACCGGCGCTGGAGAACACCGGCACGTCCCGTCCATTCTCCCGGGCAGCGGCGGCAAGCTCGCCCTCGATCGCTGCATACCCGCGGTCGTCCACCATTGCCGCGACCAGGCACGCGTACGCGATGACATCGCAGTCGGCGTCGGCCAGCGCGGCGGCGGCCGCGGCGCCCTGCGCGTTCATCACCGCCAGCTCGGCGGCCTCCACGCGCTTCATCCGAACCCGCGCGGAGTGGAACGTGAACCGCTCGGGCAGTGCCGCTTCGCGCCGTCGCAACAGCGCCGGGACTTCGGTTTCCATGGTGACGTTGGAGCTCGGCACCACCATCCCGATCCGCAACGCGCGCTCCGGCACTTACACCGGCTCCACGAGCCCGGCGAGATCGGGCTCCTCGAGGTCGTTGAGCGAGGCGAGCGCAGCCTTGATCAGCGGCTCGGCGAGCTCCACCGCCTCCGGCACACGAATTCGGTCCGCCATGTACTGGTGCTTGGCTCGCGCCTGCTCGACGCTGCACTCGCCGTTGATCACCCAGTCCCGCACGATCTCCTGGAGGGTCTCCAGGAACGACAACGAGTCCGCTGCCTGTACGACGTCGGCGCCGTCGAGGCCGCCGAACTCGTGCAGGGTGATCAGCCGGCGCACCTCCCTGCGATCAAGGCGGTCGGACGCCTCACCCTGCTCGTGGATCCACACACCGACGACCTCGGCCGAGCGGCGTCCGTGCGCGTACAGGTAGTCCGGGTCGTCCCAACGACCGTGGGCCTTGTCGATGACCGGGCCGCCCGGAAACATCCGCTCGATGTCGTGCGTGACGGCCGCGAGCCTCATCTCGAGCGACGCCGCAGGGTCGAGCCGCACTGTCCAGTCGCGCGCGCGTTCGAGATGCAGCGCTTGGCTGTACGGCGCGATCCACTCGAGCGCGCGGCGTTCGATCTCGGTCGCGGGCTCGATCCGCGGCGCCTCATCACTGAGTGCGGTCAACTCGCCCTCTCTTCGGTTGTGGTCAAGAACCGCTCGATCTCAGCGGTCGTGTCGTCGAGGTTGTCCCACGGCACCATGTGCCCACACCCGGCCACCGCGTGGTGCGCGGCTCGCGGGTTCGTCTGCTGGAGCGTCATCACGTCCGGCGCCGTGACGACCGGGCTGGCATCGCCGTAGAGCAGCAAGGCCGGCGCCGGCACCTCGGCCCAGATCGGCTCGAAGGCTTCGAGGTGGAACCAGGAGTAGCTCTCCACCACGGCGACCTCGTCACAGGAGCCGATCCACTCCCCGCGCGAGACGAGCTGCTCCTCGGTCCAGGTCGGGTAGTGGTGCCGCGCCTGCTCGACGCCCTTGCCTTCACGACCGTCGTGAATGCCGCCGACGAACACGTCCAGACCGGTCGGGTACGGTCGCCGGCCGGGGCCGGACATCGGTGGGTCGATCGCCACGACGCCGCGGCTGCAGCCGGGGACCCGGGCATACGCAGCCGCGACGACGCGGGCGCCGAGCGAGTGCCCGACGAGCAGTGGCCGGTCGATCTGCGCCGCGGCGATCAGGGCGAGCACGTCATCGGCGTAGTCGCCGGCTCGGTGCGTGCCTGATGGCGTGCGTTCGGACAGACCGCGCCCACGCATGTCCAGGACGTAGACGTCGCCGATCGCGGCGGAGCGGGTCCACCGCTCCGCCGCGAAGGCGAAGGCAGCCGCCGGCGTCGTGATCCCCGGAACCATGACGACCGGCGGCCCGCTGCCGCCGCTCGCATGGCGAGCGGCGTGCAGCTGGTACCCCCCAGACGTGAAGAACATCGACGAGATGGTCACGACGCTGCCGTCGCCTCCAGCTCGACCCCGATCCCGGCCTCCGCGCCGCCCTTCTGGAACAGGGTCAGCACGACGTAGACCAAGCCGCCACCTAGACCGGCCATGAGCCACGACAGATCGACGCCTTTGACCGAGCTCTCGAGCGCTCCGGTGAGCAGCGTCGTGGTCGAGAACAGCAGCCCGAACCCGGCACCGGCCAGCCAGGCGATCGCCGCCGCGGGATTGATCCCGCCCGTGTACCAGTAGCGGCCGCGCGCGCCCGGGATGGCGAACGCGTGCAGGTCGACGGCGTTGTACTTGCCCTTGTTCATCAGGTAGTGGATGCCGACGATGACCATCCACGGCGTCGCACTGACGATCATGATCGTCACGAACGCCTCCAGGTTGGAGATGAAGTTCGTCGCCACCACCAGCAGGTAGGTCAGACCCAGCGCGATCACGCTCAGCACGACGGCGATGTGCCAGCGCTTGAAGCGCAGGAAGAACGGCCAGGAGCTGATGTCCAGCGCCGCGTTGTAGAGCGACATCGCCGCGCTCATGATGTTCGACGCGAGGCCGAGCATGATGAGCATCGGCAGGAGGAACCACGACGGCGCAGCCGACGTGATGCCACCCACGAAGTCGAACGCCTGACCCGGGAACGCGGTCGCGGCGAACGCCGCCGCGATCATCGCAAGCCAGCAACCCATGAAGATGCCGCCGAAGCCATAGGCGCCGACCACCCGCGACGAGGAGTTGGTCGGGATGTAGCGCGCGTAGTCACCGACGAACGGGCCCCACGAGATCGGCAGGGACGCCGCCGTCGTCGTCGCAAGGAACCAGGTCGGCCAGAACGTGCCGAGCAGGTACTCCTTGCTGTCGTTGGGGATCGCGTGGAACTTCCCGGCGAACACCGCGAAGAGCAGGATGCCGACGACGATCGCCAGGACCGTCACCACCCGGTCGCTGCGCTCGAGGGTGCGGTGGCCGAGGATCGCGGCTCCGACGGTCGCGAGGATCACGCCCGCCATCGCGAGGGACAGCGCACCGAGGCCGGTCGGTGTGCCCCACCATCGGTTGAAGGTGTAGATCACGGCCTGCCCGGACGTGTAGACCAGAATCACGAAGAACCCCATCGCGATGAACCACGTGATCCCGGACCCGATCAGCCGACCCCGTACGCCGAACGCCCCGCCGCTCGTCACCTGGGTGTTGGTCCCGGTCTTCGGGCTGGCCGGCGTGACCGCGAGGAACACGAGCGAGCCGATCAGCGAGCCGACCGTGATCGACCAGAACGCAGGCCACCAGCCGAGCCCGAACGCGATCGGCAGGGCGCCGAACAACATGTTTCCGTAGCCGAACTGCGGACCGAAGAACACGGTGAACAGCTCGTACGGCTTCGACTTGCGCTCGACCTCGGGGATCATGTCGATCCCCCGGGTCTCGATCGACCCGAACTGGTCGTTGGCGTGCCCCGCGGCTACGGCAGCGCCGGCCTCGAGATTGGTCATATCCCCTCCAAGCTCCCGAAACTCTGGTGGATCCGATCCTTGGTGCTGACTCCCCCGTCAGCTGCGCGGCCGCATCTCCTCGATGACGATGTCGCCGTTCACGACGACCGGCCGGTCGTCGAGGGACAGCGAGTAGCCGTGCAGCGGGATGTCGACGTGACACGGCGAGGCGTTGGTTCCACCGAGCTCCTGGTTGGGACCGGTGGCGAACAGCACGTTGCCGTAGAAGGAGCGGCCTTCCTGACCGATGCCGCGGGTGTCCATCATCGGCGCCGACCAGCGCGCCTTCTCGTTCAGACCCCAGCCGATGTGGGAGATCGCGAAGCCGTCCGGGTCGTTGAACTGGTCCATGTAGTCGCGGAGCAGCTCGGCGTCGAGCTCGCCGCTGAAGTCGACGATCCGGCCGTGCTCGACCCGCAGGCGGATCGGCGTACGGATGTGCGACTTGAACGGGTAGATGATCGTGCCCGGAGCGAGCACCATCGTGCCGTCGACGCCGTCGTCGTGAGCCCCGGTGAAGATGAAGCCGGACGGCCAGTGGTCCCAGCGGCCGGGCTCGTCGGTGTATCCGTACTCGGTGATCGTCGGGTACTTGCCCAGCCGATAGGTGAGGTCGGTGCCGTTCTCGTGCTGGACCCGAAGGCTCTGCGCCGAGGCGAGCAGGTCACCCGCGAACTCCACCCGCTCGCGCAGCTCGGTGGTGGGCAGCAACCGGGTGAGGACGTCGACCGGTTCGACCGCGAGCAGGATCCGAGTGCCGGAGGCCTGGATCTCGAGCTGCTCCTTGGAGAACAGCATGAAGACCAGGTCGACGACGATCGCCGCCTCCTTCAGCGCCGCCATCGCCGCCGGGTGGTCGGTCAGCGGCGTCTGGCCGACGGACCAGCCGGCGCCGCCGGCCTTGCCGCGATGTGCCGGAACGCGGACGTGGTAGGGCAGCGCGCCCAGCTCCTTGGCCGCCTGCATGAACGCCGCAGCGTGGCCCATCAGCTCATCGGCGGCGTCCGAGCTGAGAATCGCAACCGCCTCGCCCTCGTGCACTCCGCACAGGCGGAGCTCCTCGCGGCAGACGTTCACGAAGTCGTAGTCCATGGTCACTCCTCGTCGAAGGGTGGGTTGGTGGTCGAGTCGCCGAGCGCCGCTTCGAGCCAGGCGAGTGAGGTCAGGAAGGACTCGTCGTCGGCGCGGACTCCGACGGCTTGTACGCCGACCGGAAGGCCATCGGCGCGGCGGTAGTAGGGCAGGTTGGTCGCCGGCGCGCAGAGCAAGGTCCACGGCCGGCACATCACCGGGTCGCCGGTGAACTCGAGCCCGGTCGGTGCCACCCCCAATGCGCTGGGAGCGAGGATCACGTCGAAGTCGGCCTCGAGAGCGGACAGCCGTTCGACGGCAGCCGCAGTCGCGGTGCGGGCGGCATCGTGCTCGTCGGCGGAGCAGGCATCTCCGCGCGCGACGATCTCGCGGGCGCTCGGCGAAATGCGCTCGACGTCGTCGCCGAGCCGGGCGTGCAGGTTGTGGGCCACCTCGACCGCCATGATCGTGGCGTGCACCGCCGGGAGGTCGGCCCACTCGGCCGGCAGGTCGAGCGGCTCGACGTGACAGCCGTGCGCGACCAGCTCCTCGGCGCCCCACTCGATCGCTGCGTCGACCTCCGGCTCGCACTCGCCCCAGGCTTCGGTGTCGAGCACGGCGATCCGCGGTCGGACGCCGTCCGGCCGCAGAACTGCCATCCGCTCGGCCGGTTGCGGGTCACCGCGCACGCCGTAGTAGGTCATCGTCAGGTCCGCGACGTTGCGCGCGAAGATCCCCACCGTGTCGAAGGAGTCGGTCAGCTTCCAGATCCCGGCGGTGGAGACCCAGCCCTTGACCGGCTTGTAGCCGTACACCCCGCAGTACGCCGCCGGCCGGATCACCGAGCCCGCGGTCTGGGTGCCGAACGCGACCGGCACCATGCCGGCCGCGACGGCCGCCGCCGATCCGCTCGACGAACCGCCGGGAGTCCGGGAAGGATCGATCGGATTGCGGGTCCGCGTCGGCGTGAACATCGCGAACTCGGTCGACTCGGTCTTGCCGGCCACGACCGCGCCGGCCCGGCGGCAGGCGGCGACGAGGTCGGAGTCGGCCACGGGTTGGTGGTCGGCAAACAGGGGCGATCCGTAGCCGGTCGGCAGGTCGGCGGTGTCGATCACGTCCTTCACGCCGACGATCAACCCGCGTAGCGGCAGGCTGGGATCGGCGTCCGCTGCCGCGGCCGCCGCTGCGACCAGCTCCGGCTCGACGATCCTGAAAGCGCCGATCTCGGCGTCCAGCCGTTCGATCGTGGCCAGGGCTTCGGCGGCGGCGGCGACGACCGACGTGGTGCCCTGCGCCACCGCGCGCATCTCATCGATGCCCCTCGCGGCGCTCGTCGTCGTACCGGCCGACCGGCTCATCCACCGCTCCCGGTCGCGCGGCCGGACAGCCGGCCGAGAACGACGTCGATCGGGTTCGCGTGGCTGGTGCCGGCCCGGCCCGCGTCGTGGTCGATCGTGATCGGCCGGACCTGGAGCGCGAACAGCTCGTCGGTGCCTGCGGGCTCTCCGGTCGTGCCGATCGCCCACTCGATGTCGAGGCCGCGCCCCAGCGCCGCTTCGAGCTCGGCCGCCATCCGTAGCAGCTCGGCGATCTCCTCGTCGCTGATCGCCCATTGCTGCTGGCGCTCCGGCTCGACCGGATGCACCTGCACGCCGCGGCCGTCGGAGGTGAGCCGATGCTCGACCACCTTGTGGCCGAGCCGGCGGGTCTGCACCTGACGCGTGATCTTGTTGACCTCGAACAGGTCCGGCGTGATCTCGCCGCCGACCACCGCCTCGCCCAGCCCGTGCGCCGCCTCGATCACGACGAGTGACCGGTCGCCGGTGCGCGGGTGCTGGGTGAACATGACGCCGGCCGCGCGGGCGTGCACGAGCTCCTGCACGATGACCGCGACCGAGCCCTCCGGCCCGACCTCGCGGTGCGCGCGGTAGGAGTCGACGTGAGGGTCGCGGGCGGTCATCCAGCACAGCTCGACCTGGTCGATGACCGAGTCGACTCCGCGTGCGCCGAGGTAGGTGCGGAACTGGCCGGCGAAGCTCGCGTCGTGCGCATCTTCGACGGTCGCGCTGGAACGGACCGCAACGGTGAGCAGGTCACTGCGCTGCTCGCAGAGCAGGTCGTAGGCCTGCGCCAGCGCCAGCCGGACGTCGTCGCGCAGCAGGCCCGAGTCCTCGGTCCCGCTCGCTACGTAGTCGGCGTACGCGGCAGCGGTGACGACGAAGGACGCCGGCACCCGTTGCCCGGCCCGCAGCAGCGATCCCAGGCCGACCGCCTTCCCGCCCACGGTCTCGACGTCGTCGGCGGTGCAGGAGGCGGTGACGCGCACGTAGCGGCTCGAGCCGCCGACGTTGCGCTCGTCGCTCATGGTCAGCTCGGTCACCCGGCGCTCTCCGCGGAGTCCGCTGCTCGGGACAGGAACGTCACCACACCGTTGTCGCCGTCGACGCGTAGCCGGTCGCCGGTCTTCACCAGCTGGGTGCCGATGCCCGTGGCGACGACGGCCGGAAGCTCGTACTCGCGGGACACGATCGCGGCGTGCGACATGATGCCGCCACCGTCGGAGACCGCCGCGGCGATTCGCGCGAACACGATCGACCAGCTGGGCGCGGTGAGCGGGCAGACCAGGATCTCGCCGTCCACCAGCTGGTCCAGCTCCTCGACCCGGTGCACGACCCGCGCGGTGCCCTCGACCACGCCGGGTGAGGCGGCGAGGCCGTGGAACTCCTCGGCTGCGCCGGCGCCGTCGGCGGCCAGCCAGCGGTTGATGGTGTCGCTGTTGATGCCGAACAACGTCACCGTGATCGGCTCGGTGACGACCTCGGGTGGCACGCCGAGCGCCGGCGGCGGGCGCCAGGACTCGAGCGCGGCGTAGATCCGCCGGCGGCGCTCGATCTCCCGCCGCCAGGTGTGCTCACCGGACGTGGGCACGCCGATCGACCAGCGCACCTCGGCCTCGTAGAGAACGCTGTACACCTCGTAGCGGTGCAGGAAGTAGATGTCGTCGTCGCGCTCGAGCATCCCTGCGGCGACCAGCACGGCGCCGAGCTCTCGCGCCTTGTTGAAGAAGATCGAGTGGTGCCAGTGCTCGACGTAGAAGTTGTGGTTCTCGACGTAGGGGAAGACCTGGCGCGACAGGCCGAGCAGGGCGTCGAACCCGGCCCGGTGCTCCTCGTCGAGCAGGTCGCGGTAGCCGGACGCGATCCGTTCGCGCTCGGCCTGCAGGTGCTCGAGCGGCCGACTGAGGTCCTCGCCGCGCTCGATCCGCGCGACGTAGTCGCGCATGGCTGCGAACGGCGGGGTCATGTCGTCGATCCACGCGCGGTTCGCGTGGCAGTAGCCGGCTCCGGTCGAGTAGTAGAACCAGGGGTCCTTGATGCTCTCCAGGTCGGCCAGCCACTCCTTGCCCTCCGGGCTGGCTTCCATCGCGCTGACGACGTCATCGGGACTGCCGGGGGACTTGAGAACGTCGCCGACGCCGAGCTCGACCGCGCGGTGGGCGAGCCGGCGCAGCTCGCTGTCCGGGCGGTAAAGGATCACGTCGATCCCGGCCACCATCCGCGCAACCAGGTCGTCGGTGATGGCGGGGAAGTTGGTCTTGCAGAACTCGAGGAAGGTCAGGTAGGCGCCGTAGGCGAGGTTGAGCATCTCGAAGTGGTAGTAGGCCATCTCGTGCATGTTTTCGAGCAGCCGGCTGTAGCCGGCCAGCAGATCGAAGGCGGTCGTGATGCCGCGCGCCGAGGTCACCGTCTCGGTCGGTTCGCGCACCCCGAGCGGTTCGAAGTGCATCGCCTTCAACCGGGCGATGCAGTCGGTCGCCTTGCCGACCCAGTCCTCGTAGATCGTGTCCCAGTTCTCGAAGTAGTGCCGGGCGCGCTCGGCGAAGATCGGCTCGCGCTCGGCGATCTGCGCGGGGTCCTCGATCACGTTCGGGCTCAGGTAGAGGTAGCCGTTGACGATGCGCTGCTCGATGCCAAGTGCGGTCGGGAGGTTCCAGATCCGGGTCGTGTACTGGTTCAGCGAAACCAGCCAGCTCTCCGGCATCATCAGGTCGAACGGGTAGACCGGCTCCGGGTTGTGCATCTGGTCGAAGAACCAGAGCTTGTCCCGGTCGCGCTCGCGAAGGTCGTCGCCGAACAGCAGGTACGACGGGTACATCGACTGCCAACCGTCGGCGCCTTCCGGCGTGGCGATGTCGTACGGATCGGTGAAGCGACCGCCCGACTCAGCCATGCAAGGCCCTCCCGTTCACCCGGATGCAGGAGCGCATCATCGAAGCGGCCCCCTGCGGTTGGAAAGGATTTCGTTCCTGATAGCGGAACATCGTCCCGGATAGCGGAACGGCCTCACACGATCAGCGGAACCCGGTCCCGCTCCACCACACCGACTCCACGCTCATCAGCTGGGCCGCGGCGGCGCGGACCCGGCGGGCGGTCTGGTTCATGTGCTCGCCGGCGATCCGGGCGGCCGGTCCGGCCACGGAAATCGCGGCGCGCGCGATGCCGGTCCGGTCCAGGACCGGTGCGGCAACCGACGCGAGGCCGGGCTCGTCCTCCTCGATCGAGTAGGCGTAGCCGCGGGCGCGGGTCTCGGCGAGACAGCGCAGGAACTGCTCCTTGGTGCGGATGGTTCGCGGCGTACGACGCTCGAACTCGTTGGCGCACGCCGCCTCGGCGACGGTCGGGTTGAACGCCGCCACTGCCTTGCCCGAGCTGGTCAGGTGGATCGGGCGCAACCGGCCCACCCGGGAGGAGAAGCGCAGTCCCTGGTAGCTCTCGAGCCGCTCGACGTAGAACATCTGGTTGCCTTCGGGGACGGCGAGGTGAACGGTCTCGCCGGTCTGGTTGCGCAGGGACTCGAGCAACGGCAGCGCGCGGTCGCGCAGCGGGCTGCGGCTCGCCACGGTCTCCCCCAGCTCGTGCAGGCGGATGCCGAGGCGGTAGGAGCGGGTGTCCGGCACCTGCTGGAGGTAGCCCTTCTGGCACAGCGTGGTCACGAGGCGATGGGCGGTGCTCTTCGAGATCCCGAGCCGGCGACCCAGCTCACTGACCCCGAGCTCCGGCTCGTCGGCCAGGCAGTCGAGCACGTCGAGCGCCGTGGCGACCGACCGCAGACCGCCTGCCGCGGCCTCCGCTGACGTGCTGCTCACGCGACCCGCCCTCCGACCGTTTCGACGCTACTCCGGACGAAGCACCGGCCGAAGCCGAACGCAAGCAAGGCCGCCGGCCCACTGCACGTGCCGGCGCATGGACCGGCCTGCTTCTCCGCGCCGCCCGGCGCGCAGCGCGGCCGCGACTGCTCGGTGCTGGCTCTCCGCGGTGGTCATGTCGTTCGCGGTGTAGGCCATGAACGAGCGATAGGCCTCGGGAATCGCGCAGATCTGACGGATCATCGTGCACAGCCGGTCGCTGCCGGAGGCCTCGGCGATCGCGTAGTGGAACGCCGTGTCGGCGGCGAGCTGCTCGGCCGCAGGCGCCTCGTGCAGTCGGGCGAGCTGGTCACAGCTGCGGTCGAGCTGGTCCAGCGCGTGACCATTCATCCGGGTTGCGGCCAGCGCGGCCGCCTCGGCCTCGAGGACGGCGCGCAGGTGGTAGACCTCGGCGACGTCGGACTCGGAGAGCGCCAGCACGGTGGCGCCACGGTTGCGCTCGAGTGCGACCAGCCCGGTGCCGGCAAGCAGCAGCAACGCCTCCCGGATCGGGGTCCGGCTCACCCGGAAGCGGGACGCGAGCGCCTCCTCACGCAGCCGGGTACCGGGCGGCAGGTGGCCGTCGAGGATCTCCTGGGTGAGGCGGCGGGCCAGCAGCTCCGCCGTGCTCTCGCCTCGGTCGAAGGCGGTCACCGGGTCGATCACGCCGGTCCTCTCCGCGGGACGCGCGTCTTGACTGCACGGCACTTGATTGCATACTTGCATACAATTATGAAGGCCGCACCCTTTGGCTACCACCGCGCGAGATCGGTCTCCGACGCGGTCGACCTGCTGACGGCGTACGACGGAACCGCGCGAGTGCTGGCCGGCGGGCAGAGCCTGGTCCCGATGATGAACATGCGGCTGATCAGGCCGGACGCCGTCGTCGACATCGGAGGCATCACCGAGCTCGGCGTCATCCGCACCGACGGTGACCGAACCGTGGTCGGCGCGACGGTCCGGTACAGCACCCTCGAGCGCTCGCCTGAGGTCGCTGTGCGGCTGCCGCTGGCCGCGACGATGGTGCGGGCGATCGGCGACCGCCACGTTCGCAACCGCGGGACGATCGGCGGCAGCCTCGCGCAGGGCGATCCCACGGGAGAGATGCCGCTGGCCTGCATGACGCTCGGTGCGGTCGTGCGGGTCAGCGGGCCCGACCGCGTCCGTGAGGTTCCGGTCGCCGAGCTCTACGAAGGCTCGTACGCGACCTGCCTCGACCCCTGCGAAGTGCTGACCGAGATCGTGTTCCCGGCAACCCCACAGCACCACGCCTTCGCCGAGATGACCCGGCGACACAACGACTTCGCCGTGATCAGCGTGGCGGCGGTCGCGTCCGGCAACGCCGTGTCCGGCTTCCGCGACGTACGGATCGGGCTCGGCGGCGTCAACGACACCCCGGTGCTGGCCACCGAGGCGAGCACCGGACTGGCCGGCACGGCGATGAGCGATGCCGAGATCGCGGACGCCGCCCACGCGGCGCTCGCCGCGGTCGACCCGCCTACGGACATCCGGGCCAGCGCCGAATATCGCCGCCATCTGGTTCCGATCTACGTGCGCCGGGTGCTCGAGCAGCTGCGTGCCGCGTCCGCCGCCTCGCCCCAAGGAGACCCGTCGTGAGACTGCATGAGGAGTTCCGGATCGGCGAGCCGGTCGATGACGTCTGGCGCTTCTTCGAGCAACCGGAGCGGGTCGCCGAGTGCATGCCCGGCGTCGAGGAGGTCCGGGTGATCGACGCGGACAACGTCGACGTCCGCGCCACCCAGGCGATCGGCCCGATGTCCGCAACCTTCGAGGCGTCGGTCGAGGTGCTCGAACGCGTGGCGGGCGAGCTGATCCGCTTCCAGGCCACCGGCAAGTCGGTGCGGGGAGCCGCGGGCCACATCCGCAGCACCAACGAGGTCCGGCTCTCCGGCGTGGACGGCGGTACGTCGGTCACGATCGACGGTGACGTCGTCCTGGCCGGTGCGCTCGGCAGTGTCGGGCAGAAGATCGTGGCGAAGCAGGCCGGCAAGGTCACCGCTCAGTTCGCCGAGAACCTCCAGTCGGCGCTTCGCGGAGAGCCGCTGCCGGCGGCGAAGCCGAGGCCGGTCCGCGGTCCGTCCGAGGTGAGGCGCGTTGCGCCCGGCGACGCCGGCGCCCCCATCGACTACTGGAGCCGGATCGCCGCGGTCATGAGCACGATCGCCGCCGTACTGTCGTTCATCGCGATGATGCGCACCCGGCGGCGGGCGTCGTGACGGCCTCGGCGCACGTTCCGCTCGGCACCGAATCCGCCGGGGTAGGCGAACCGAACATCGTCGTGACCGTCGTCGTGAACGGGACGCGGGTCACGGAGACGATTCCGACCCGGCTCAGCGTCACCGACTTCCTTCGCCACCGGCTCGGTCTCACCGGCACGCACGTCGGTTGCGAGCAGGGCGTCTGCGGTATGTGCACGGTCGTTCTCGACGGCGAGGCGGTGAAGTCCTGCCTGATGTACGCCGCACAGCTCGACGGGCACGAGGTAGAGACGGTCGAGTCGCTTGGTGACGGCGATGCGCTGTCCCCGCTGCAACAGGCGTTCAAGTCGGAGCACGGCCTGCAGTGCGGCTTCTGCACGCCGGCGTTCCTGATGACCGCGACGGCGCTCGCGCGCGGCGGCGAGCCGTTGACGCGCGAGGAGATTCGCGAGGAGCTCGCCGGCGTACTGTGCCGGTGCACCGGTTACGAGTTCATCGTCAACGCGGTCGAGCGACACCTCGGTGCCCGGCCGGGTGCAGCGGATGACTGATCTCGACGAGCGGGCGGTCACTCGACCCGCGATGCGGATCATCGGCACCGACGTGCCGCGCAAGGAGGACGACCGCCTGCTGCGCGGGGCCGGCCAGTTCGTCGACGACGTCAACCGGGCGCACGTGGTCGAGATGGCGGTGGGTCGCTGCCCTTACCCGCATGCTCGGATCCGCAGCATCGACGTGCAGGCCGCCCGTGAGCTGGACGGCGTCTACGACATCCTCACCGGTGCCGACATCGCCGAACGCAGCGAACCGATCGGCATCCTGCGTCCCGTGCCCGGAGCGCCGGTGATCACCCACTACGCGCTGGCCCAGGACACCGCGACCTACGAGGGTCAGCCGGTGGTGAGCGTTGCGGCCCGGACCCGCCACATCGCCGAGGACGCGGTCGAGCTGATCGCGATCGACTACGAGCCGCTCCCGCACATCTCGGACGTGGACGCCGCGCTCGCTCCGGGCGCGACCGTCATCCAGCCGGACGCCCTCGAGGACAACCTGCTGGTCTGCAACCCGCAGGGACGGGGTGACGTCGAGGCCCGGTTGGCGGAAGCCGACGTGGTGGTCGAGGGTCGCTTCGTGGTCAACCGCGTGACCGGGCTGCCGATGGAGACCCGCGGCGTGCTCGCCGAGTGGCAGCCGGGTGCCCGGATGCTGACCGCGCGAGTGTCGACGCAGTCGCCGCAGCTGGTTCGCAAGCAGCTCGCCGAGTGCCTCCGGCTGGACGAGGGACACGTTCGCGTCGTCGCATCCGACGTGGGTGGCGGCTTCGGGCTGAAGCTCGGCGCCTACCCCGAGGACGTCCTCGCCGGCCTGCATGCGATGACGCTGCGCCGGCCGGTGAAGTACGTCGAGGACCGGCTCGAGCACTTCCGCGCAACGACGCACGCGCGCGAGTCCGTGCACGTCTACCGCATCGGCGCGCGCGCGGACGGGCGAATCGTCGGGATGACGGACGCCTACGTCAACGATCTCGGCGGGCTCAACTCGCCGTTCGGGTCCTCGCAGCTGTCGACGGTGGTCTTCAACGGCCCGTACAAGGTCGAGGACGGCTTCGTCGAACGCCGGATCGCGGTCACGAACAAGACGCCGATCGGCGCCTACCGGGGGTACGGCCAGCCCGAGGTCAACTTCGCCTACGAACGGCTGATGGACACCCTCGCCCGCCGCCTCGACCTGGACCCGGTCGAGCTGCGCGCGATGAACATGGTCCAGCCCGAGGACTTCCCATGGGTCAACCCGGTCGGCGCGATCTACGACAGCGGCGACTACGAGGCCTGCCTGCGCATGGCGGCCGACGCCGTCGACTACCAAGCGCGGCGCGCAGCTGGGCGCGGCCCGGCGCCCGACGGCCGTTACCGCGGCGTGGGGTTCTCGTCGTACGTCGAGCGAACCGGCTACGCCAGCTCGAAGTTCCTTGCCGCCCGGGGGTCGCTGTTCGGCGCCCACGAGTCGGTCACGATCCGGGCGAACCGTTCGGGCGGGATCGACCTCTACTCCGGCGTCTCGAGCATCGGCCAGGGCAGCGAGACGGTCTTCGCGCAGATGTTGAGCGAGGTCGTCGGTATCTCCTACGACGCGATCACGCTTCACCACGGCGATACCGGCAACTCGCCGCTCAACACCGGCGCGTTCGCCTCCCGCACGGTGATCGCCGCGGCAGGCGCGCTGCTCGAGGCAGGCGACCGGTTCCTCGCCAAGACGCTGCGGATCGCGGCCCGGAAGCTCGAGGTCGATCCCGCTCAGCTCGAGCTGGTCGGCACCGTGGTGCGGATGCGCGCGGACCATGGCGTGTCGGTGTCTCTCGCCGAGGTCTTCACCGGCGCGATCCTCGGCCAGGGCATGCCGGACGGCGAGAGCCCCGGTCTCGACGAGACAGCGTATTTCGAGCCTCCGGAGGCGGCGTACTCGTTCGGGACAGCGGCGGCGACGGTGAGCGTCGACGCCGAGACAGGTGAGTTCACGATCGAGAAGCTCGTGATGGTCCACGACTGCGGCACTCCCCTGAACCCGAAGCTGGTCGAAGGCCAGGTCAGGGGCGGTCTGACCCAGGGTCTCGGCCAGGCGCTCGGCGAGGAGCTGCGCTACGACCCGGAGAGCGGGCAGCTGGTCAACGGAACGATGCTCGACTACTTCGTCCCGACCGCGGCGGACCTGCCGCCGATCGAGCTCGGGCACACCGAGGTCGCGTCACCGGTAACGACCTTCGGTGTCCGCGGCGCCGGCGAGGTCGGCTGCATCCCCGTCGCGGCCGCGGTGGCGAACGCCATCTGCGACGCACTCGCTGAGTTCGGCGTCGAGCTCGACCGCCTGCCGATCACACCCGAGCTCGTGTGGCGCGCGCTGGAAGCCGGCCGCGCCGGCTGAGGCACCGGCGCAGACCTCGGGCTCAGTCGCGGACAACCAGTAGGTCGGCCGGCGTCCGGTCGAAGATCTCGCGCGCCATCGGCAGGAACCGGTCGAGGGACTCGGTCGGGTACGCCGGGTCGAACGACATCTGGTCCCACCGCTGGCAGAACCGAACGCAGGACTTGAAGTACGGATGGTCGCGGTACCCGTCGCGGATCGTGCGGTCCTTACCGATGTGGTGGAAGTAGTAATAGCCCTGGAAGATGTCGTGATGTTTCACGACCCACCAGTTCTCCGCACCGACAAACGGCCGCAGCACCGACGCGGCGAGCTCGGCGTGGTTCTCGGGCGCAAGGTTGTCGCCGATGTCGTGCAACAACGCGCAGACGACCGTCTCCGTGTCCGCTCCGTCGTTGAGCGCACGGGTCGCGGTCTGCAGGGAGTGCGTGTAGCGGTCGACTGCGGCGGCGCCGGGATCCTCATCCTTCAGCAGCTCGAGCTGACCGAGCACGAAGTCCAACGTCGGCACCGAGGGCCCGTCCATCCGGGCGCAGTCCTCCGCGGTCATCCGATCCATCCGCGTGTACGTCATGCTCACAACCTCGCGTACGAAGTTCGCCGCCCGGCTAGCTGCGGTCCTTGCGCCAGAGCGAGCGGGCGGGGATCTTGTCGATGTCGACCCGATCGACATAGCGCTGCGCGATCGCGGTGACCTCTTCGAGCAGGCCCTCTTCGAGGGTGATCGGTGAGAGGCCGAGCTCGATCAGCTGGCCGTTCTCGACCATCAGGTCGTTCTCCTCGGCCTCGTTGCGCGGGTTCTTCACGTAGTCGATCTCGACGTCGGTGAGTCGCGACACGAGTTTCGCGAGGTCGATCAGCCGGTGTGTCTCGGTCATCTGGTTGAGCACCCGCACCCGCTGGCCGGACTGCGGCGGGTTCTCCAGCGCGAGCTGGATGCAGCGCACGGTGTCCTGGATGTGAATGAACGCGCGGGTCTGGCCACCGGTGCCGTGCACGGTCAGGGGGTAGCCGATCGCCGACTGCATGAGGAACCGGTTGAGCACGGTGCCGTAGTCGCCGTCGTAGTCGAACCGGTTGATCAGCCGCTCGTCGCGGCCGGTCTCGGCGGTCTGCGTGCCCCACACGATGCCCTGGTGAAGATCGGTGACCCGCAGGCCGTCGTTCTTGTTGTAGTACGCGAACAGCAGCTGGTCCTGGGTCTTCGTCATGTGGTAGATCGACCCGGGGTTCGGCGGGTAGAGGATCTCCGACGACACGGTCTCGCCGTTGCCGACCGGGATCTCGACCTGCAGGTAACCCTCGGGGATCTTGACCCCGGCCGTGCCGTAGCCGTAGACGCCCATCGTTCCGAGATGTACGACGTGGATGTCGAGCTCGGCCTCGACGATCGCCGCGAGCAGGTTGTTGGTCGCGTTGAGGTTGTTGCTCACCGTGTAGCGCTTGTGCCACGACGACTTCATCGAGTACGGCGCCGCCCGCTGCTCGGCGAAGTGCACGACCGCGTCGGGCTGCCATTCCTGCAGCAGGGTGAGCAGCCGGTGGTAGTGCACCGCCACGTCGAAGCGCTCGAAGCCGATCTCCTTGCCGGAGACCTCCTTCCACGCCTTCAGCCGGATGCCCATCGGGGTGATCGGCGTCAGGGACGACGCTTCGAGCTCGATGTCGGCCTGCCGGCGCGCGAAGTTGTCGACGATGCGCACCTCGTGGCCCTGCTCGGACAGGTGCAACGAGGTGGGCCAACCGCAGAAGCCGTCGCCACCGAGAATCAGGACCTTCACCGAACCACCCTTTCCACGTCCGCCGGCTGCGCCGACGCGCGCCTCGAGCCTAGCGACACGACCGCGAGCACGGTGAGCTCGGCGAGAACGGTCACGAGCCGCGACGCGATCGCCGCCGCCTGCAGCTGCGAGTGCGGATACAGATCGTGCAATAGCCAGATATAGACGACTTCGCGTACGCCGACTCCACCGGGCGCGAAGACGACGACCAGGCCGACCGCCCACGCGACGCACGCCGCGCCCGCGACGTACAACGGGTAGGTCGGCTCCCGGATCCCCGACACCGCAACTTGAGTGAGAATCCCGGCGACGCCGTAGGCGACGTACCCGAAGGAGTACGTCCCGGTGGCGCGCAACACGCCCGAGTGCGTGACCCGGCTGCGCCGCTCCAGCCAGCGCCCGCAAAGGATCGGCAGCGGGAGGACGAGCGCGAGCGGCAGCCAGACCGGGTTGTGTACGGTCGCCCACAGCGCACCGATCCCGATCGCCGCCGCCAGCACGATCACGTTCTCCGCGGCTACCGCTGCTGCCTTGTCCCGAACCCGACCGCGCACCGTGGTGGCGCGAGTCAGTGGCGCCCAGATCCCGCCCGGCAGGTAGCGCGTCACCTGCGTCTTGCACCACTGCTCGAACGGCCGGCGAT
>Ga0335074_10001193_pt1 | contig 35485 bp, 37 predicted proteins | sample Lox_Sample_23_FD_206715 | JGI IMG/M metagenome (GOLD analysis project Ga0335074, IMG submission 206715) | Soil microbial communities from Loxahatchee National Wildlife Refuge, Florida, United States - Lox_Sample_2.3 | ecosystem: Environmental > Terrestrial > Soil > Wetlands | place: USA... | reverse complement strand
CCCAGAGGAAGTGGCACCACAGGCCGCGGTTCTCGCGGGTGACGACGAGGGGGCCCAAGGGCGAGGCGATAGTAACCGAAGGGTGGTCTGCGCTCCGCTGCCAGAAAGGGACCGTCGCGCCCGTGAAGCCAAGGAGCGGGGAACGTTCGGGATGGAGCAGCGGCCGGATCAGGCGGATAGCCTTGCGCCCGCGCAGCCGGTCGACTAGCGCGGGTTGGCCCGAGACAACCACTGCTTCTGGCTCGGCCGGGTCGGGCACGACTTCGGCGTCACCTCCAATGGTCACCTTCACCACGTCGTAGGGGCGCAGCCGGCTGTCAACTTCTTGCTGAGACCAGGCGCGCACGAGGGCTCCCGACGCGAGGTCAATGCCCGCGCAGTGACACTGGCCGGTGGAGACGACCATCAATTCCAGGGTCGTGCCCGGGGCGTCTAGCAGCCGTGGCAAAGCCCGCTCCGGCGCTCGCAGGCCTGTAAGAGTAAGCACCAGCAACAATGTTGTCGCATGGCGCAAGGAGATAGGTGGACCCTTACGGGTGCCGGGACCGCGAAGGGGGTGTTACTAGCTCTCAAAGTTGCCTCGCCGGCCAAGGGCCCCCGCCAAGGCTTCTCGGCCGGCGGTGGGCAAATTGCAAGAAAAACCCTCGCAAACAAAGGACAAGCCGGCGTTGGCGGGGCCCCCTCTGCCCTCCCAGAGCGGCGAGGGATATGGTTCCCCCCAAGCGAGGACCGTGTCAGGCAAGTAGCGCTCCCAAACGGGCTCGACGTCGGCTGGCTCAATGGAGGCCACGACCACTTCTCTTCTTGGGTGGCTGAGGTAATCGGCTACGAGGGCCATCGCGGGGAAGGTCGAGGGTGCTCGGGCCAAGGCCGGCGCAAACACCCGCACCACCGCGCGGGCACGATCGAGGAACCTTGTGGCACCCGTGAGCTCACCGAGGCGAGCCAATGCGCCTGCAGCGACAGCGTTCGCGGATGGGACCGCCCCGTCATAGACGTCCTTCATGCGGGCAATGAGAACTTCCCCGTCGTTGCCATAAGTGAAGAACGCGCCCTCCTCGGGGCTCCAAAACAGATCTACCAAGGCATCGGCCGCCTCGATCGCGGCTTCTACCCACCGTCGCGCCCCCGTCGCCTCGGCGAGCCTCGTAAACGCCTCCACGAGCCAGGCGTAATCCCCCGAGAACGCGAGGTGTCTTTGGCCGGTGCCTCCCGGCAGGCCGCCAAGGGGCCCCGCTGCACGAGGGTTCCAAGACCGGAGCCATCGCCCGTCTCCCCGCCGTAGTTGCGCGATCAGTACGGCAGCCGTCGTCGCGGCGGCGTCCACCCATCGAGGGCGGTCGAATGCTCGTCCCGCGAGGGCGAGAGCCGAAATGGCCATCGCGTTCCACTCGGTCAAGACTTTGGAGTCGAGGCCAGGGCGGGGCCGCAGGGAGCGCCGCTCCAGCAGGAGCCGGCGGCCATCTTCGACCGGCGGTGGCCGTTCAAGGGCTCCGAGCCTCGGGCGCCAGAGAATGTTCTTTCCTTCCCAGTTGCCCACGTCGGTGGCGCCGTACCAGTCGGCGACCTCGCTCCCTGCGACAGACTCGAGCTCCGCACGAGACCAGGTGTAAAAGCGCCCCTCTTCGCCCTCGCTGTCAGCGTCTTCCGCCGACGCCCACGCCCCCTCGGGCAACCTCATCGGCGGGGCGAGCAGGTAACCCGCCGTTTCTTCCACCACCTGGCGGTAGCGCCGCTCACCCGTCAGCTGCCAAGCATGCGTGTACACCCGAATGAGGAGCGCGTTGTCGTTGAGCATCTTCTCGAAGTGGGGGACGAGCCAGAAACGGTCCGTGCTGTAGCGCGCAAATCCGCCTCCGAGGTGGTCGTAGATCCCGCCCGAGCTCATGGCGTCGAGGGCCTTGCGAAAGGCGCAGAGCGCCCCTTCGTCCCCCGAGCGCCACCAGTGGCGGGCGAGAGCCTCGAGAGCGCATGGCTGGGGGAACTTGGGTGCGCCCGCAAAGCCTCCCCACTCGGGGTCTTGCCGGGAGAGGAGGCTGTCCGCCGCTGGCCCGAGCAAGTCGGGGGCCGGCTCAACCGGAGCCTCCGCCAGGGCAAGAGCGCCCATTGCGGAAGAGCCTAACGATGCGCCAGCGCGCACAGCTGCGGACAACCGGTCTGCGTCTTGTTCCAAGCTTTCCCGCCTGCTGTCCCATAGGTCGCAAACCTGGGCAAGGAGCCTCAAGAAATTCACCTTTGGCAAGTACGTGCCGGCCCAGAACGGCCGCCCGTCAGGGGTGGCGAGCACTGTCATCGGCCAACCGCCGGCGCCGCTTAGCAGTTGGACCGCCTCCATGTAGACCGCGTCCACGTCCGGGCGCTCCTCTCGGTCGACTTTCACAGAGACGAAGTGATCATTGAGGACCTTGGCCACCGCTTCGTCTTCGAAGGTCTCGTGCGCCATGACGTGGCACCAGTGGCAGGCCGCATAGCCGATCGAGATGAGCACCGGGAAGTCGCGCCGGCGCGCCTCAGCGAAGGCGCCTTCGCTCCAAGCCCACCAGTCGACGGGGTTGAAGGCGTGCTGTCGGAGGTACGGGCTCGCTTCAGCTGCCAACCGGTTCGGTTGCGGCACCGGGCCAATGTAGCCAGGGCAGGGGCTAAGTGCCCTTTCTGGTCGGCTCACGGGGCAAGTCGCTCCTCAAGTACCCTAAGGTTCGAGTGTGATGGGGCTGGACGAGAGCGAGGTCTTGGTGGGCAGGACTGCCCACGTCACCGTGGCCATCCCAGGTGGCGACAAGGCGGGGGAGGTGGTCCTCCGAGTCCGCGGCGGCTCGGAGGCCTTCATAGCCTTCGCTGACCAGCACGTCGATGCAGGCGCCCAGGTCGTCGTGGTCGACGACCGAGGGGCTCGCATGGTCGTCGTCACCCAGATATGACTAGCCCGCGGCCGCGTCCTGAACGGCTCCCTAAGAGAAAGGCAGCGTAATGCTCGGGTGGTACGTCCCCTCGCCAAACGAGGCAATGTTGATATCAGGCTCCAAAAATAAAGGCGACTCGGCTTTCCGGATAGTCGTAGGGCACGGCGCGTTCGCCCTGCCCATCAGGAACAAGATTTACTTCCTCACTTTGGCCATGCAAGAAGCCGAAGTCGGCGAGCCTTGCGTGACTCAACAAGGCATCACTTTGCAGGTAAAAGCGGTCATCGCGTTCAAGGTCGGCGACGACGCCGAGTCCATCGCAAATGCCGGCCGCCGGTTCCTCGACGACCAACGTTCGATGCCCGAGCTCGTCGGCCGCATATTCGCGGGCCACCTCCGCTCAATAGTGGGCTCAATGACAGTTGAGGACATAATTCGCGAGCGCCAAAAGCTCGCGTCGGAAGTGCTCGACGCTTCGAAGCCTGAAATGGCCAAGCTCGGCCTCGTTGTCGACTCTTTCCAGATCGAGTCGATCGACGACGGCCAGGCAGGCTACATACGCGCGATGTCGCAACCTCACATCGCTGCCGTCAACCAATTGGCTCAGATCGCTCAGGCTCAGGCCGACCAAGCCGCGTCCAAGGTCCGCCAGGAATCGGAGCGCAACCAGGCCGAGTACCAGCAAGAAACCTCGGTCGCCAAAGCCCAGTACCAAGCCCAAATAGACCAGGCGCAGCAAACCGCGTCCCAAGCCGGCCCCCTTGCCCAAGCTAAAGCTCAACAAGACGTCCTCGCCGAGCAGGCCAAGGTCGCCCAAGCGCAAGCCGAACTGCGCCGCCAGCAGCTCGTCGCCGAGGTGGTCCGCCCGGCCGAGGCCGAGGCCGAAAAGGTCCTCACCCTCGCCAAGGCGCAAGCGGACGCGACCAAGCTGCAAGCCGAGGCGACCGCCACTTCAAACGGCGTAGTCCTGGAGAGGATGCTCGTAGAGAGGATGCCGGACATACTTTCGGCAGCAGCGAGCGAGCTGCGCCAGGCCAACGTGACGATCCTGAACGGCGCAGAGGGCCTCGGCGAGCTGGTGGCGGGCCTCGCCGCGCAGGCGACGTCCATCCTCGACATGGTGCGGCGCGGCACAAATGGTGCCGGGCTCCTGCCTATGGGCGTCGGCGCCACCCCCGGGCCTCTCGCTCAGCCGGCGCCGCTTACGGCTCCTTCCCAGCCCTCCCCGCCTGCACCGCCGGCACCCCCCACGGGCGGGCCGGCCTCACGCCGCTCCTGAGCGCAGCAAGAGCCGGCGACGGAGCTCGTCGCGGCGAAGCTTGCCGAGCGGGGTCTTGGGGAGGTCACTAAAAAAGAGCAGCTCCCTGGGAGCGGCAAAGGGCGCGAGGTGGTCTTTCACCAGCGCGCGGAGCTCGGGCAGCGACGGGGGATGGTGCTCGTCGAGGGGCACAACGCATGCCACGAGCCGCTCTCCCCATTCCGGGTCCGGACAGCTGGAGACGGCTACCTCGGCAACGCCCGGGTGCTCTGCTAGCACGCGCTCGACGGCGAGAGGCCATACGTTTTCCCCCCCCGTCACGACCATGTCGCTAAGGCGCCCTTCCACTCGGAGCCGACCTTGCTCGTCCAGGTACCCGCGGTCGCCGGTCGGCAACCAGCCCTCGCCGTCGAAGGGGACAGTGTCGTCGCGGTAGGCCCGCAAGAGCATCGGCCCCCGCAAACGGATCTCGCCGGAACGATCGATCGCCACTTCGACGCCCGCTAGGGGCACCCCGTCGTAAACGACCCCACTGCCAGTCTCGGTCATGCCGTAGGTCGTTACGACGTTGGGCGGCAAATCAGGCGGCGGTGCGGAGCCGCCGAGGAGGACCTTGTAGAAATCTGCCGCCCCCACACGGGAAAGCGCGGTCGGTACCAAGGAGACAAGCGTGCCCGGCCCTGCTGCACCAATGACCCTGGCCGGGTCGAAACCCTCATGCACATCCAGGGGCGTACCGGTGAGAAGGGCTCGGGAGACCACCGAGAAGCCACCGATGTGGCTGAGGGGGAGGCAGGCGACCCAGCGGTGCCGGCGCGGGTCGGCGCCGAGGCGCTCGGAGGTTGCGCGAGCTGAAGCCGCCACGGCCTCGTGCGTAAGGACGGCTCCCTTGGGCTCCCCGGTGCTCCCGCCCGTTGCCATGACTACTGCGTCGCCGTCTTGGACCGGGCGTCCGGCTGAGTGTGTGAAAGTCCCGGTTGGCGTCACTGTGCGAGACGGCGCGAGGGCTTCCAGCAGGCGCTCGCGGGCGGCCGGAGCGAGGCGGCGGTCGATGGGGGCGACTGCGTTGCCGGCGCTCCAGGTCTCCAGGACCGCTCTCACGAAGGCCGCGCCGCCCGGTAGGTCGAGGGCCACCAGTTCAGCCATGGGCGCCAGTTTGCCGCTTGCGGGGCGGGAGAGGCGCTGCGGTCGCTAGGGCCACCGCAGCGGCTTGTCAACTGGCCCTGTGGGCAAAGCACGGTAGCGTCTGCCCGTGATGGTCGCGCCGGGCACCGCCAAGCACCCGTGGTTGCTGGGCGCCCGCCCGCGCACCTTGCCCGCCTCCGTGGTGCCCGTTCTCGTTGGCACCGGAGCGGCGGGGGCTTATGGAGAGGCCGTTTGGTGGCGAGCCGTTCTTGCTGGGGTTGTCGCCGTCGCCATGCAGGTGGGTGTGAACTACGCCAACGACTACAGCGACGGCGTTCGGGGAAGCGACCGCGTCCGGGTGGGCCCGGTCCGCCTGGTCGCCTCGGGCCTGGCCAGCCCGTCCGCGGTGAGGCGGGCCGCTCTTGCTGCCTTCGCGGTGGCGGGGTCAGCCGGGCTCGCTCTCGCGGCCGTCGCTGGGTGGTGGCTCATCGCCCTGGGGTTTGCTTGCGTTGTTGCAGCATGGGCCTACACCGGTGGCCCAAAGCCTTACGGGTACGTGGGCTTGGGGGAGGTGTCCGTTTTCATTTTCTTCGGCCTCGTGGCCACCACGGGGACGGCGTACGTGCAAACGGGGCGCCTCACGGTCCTGGAAGTGCTCGCGGCGCTCCCAGTGGGCCTCCTCGCTGTGGGCTTGCTCGTAGTCAACAACCTCCGGGACATCCCGGGCGACACCGCGGCGGGGAAGCGGACGCTGGCAGTGCGCATAGGGCCCCGCGCGACCCGAGCGCTCTACCTGGCGTGCATCACGGGCGCGATCGTTTTGGTACTGCCAATCGCAATCGTACGGCCCTGGGCTCTCATCGCCCTCGCCGCTGTCGCAGCCGCCCTCCGCCCGGCCCGTGCCGTCCTCGGCGGTGCCAGTGGGAAGGACCTCATCCCCGTACTGGGTGCGACTGGCCAACTGCAGCTTGTTCTCGGGGCCCTGGTGGCGGCTGGGCTTGCGTTATGAGGTAAGCCGGGCGCGGGGTGCCGGTGCTGAGTGGCCCTGGCTAGCCGGGAGCACGCTTCAGGCGCTGCGGGCGCCGGCAGAACTCCCCAATGAGGCCGCCGACTTCCTCCGGCTTTTCGAGGTGGCAAGCGTGCCCGGCGCCCTCTACCAGGTAGAGCTCGGCGCTCTGCCCGATCCCAGCCACCAAGCGCCTTGCGATCGCGCTGTACCTCTCGTCGAGCGCCCCAGCTATCACGAGCGTCGGGAGGCTGCGCCCGCCAAGCTCGTGCAAACGTGGCCAAAGAGTTCCCTGAGCCCCCGCCCCGGCCTTGCGAAGGCTCGATGCCAGCCCGGCGGCGGTGTTCTGACGGCGGTCCTGGAGGTCTGAGCGCTTTGGCTCGAGCGTGGCAAAGAGGGGCTGGCTCAGCCAGTCGGTGAGGAAATGGTCGACGCCCTCCCGCTCGATCGCCTCGGCGCGCTCATTGTCTGCCCGTCGGCGGGCCTCGCGCTCTTGTGGGTCGTCGATACCGGCGGTGCCGCTGATCAGTACCAGGCGCTCGACTTGACGAGGGAAGGCAAGGGCGACGTGGAGAGCCGTTCGCCCACCCATCGAGTACCCGGCCCAACTGGCGGCACCGTCGCAGCGGTCCTGCACCAGCTGAGAGAGCATTCGCGCGGTCTCCCAGAGGTCGGCTTCAACCGTTGCCGAGCCCCCGTGGCCGGGCGCGTCGGGCACGAGAATGCCTACACCTGGGGCCGCGTGCTCGATCGCACCGAGCAATGGGGACCAAGAGCTGTTGGTCTGGGTGAACCCATGCAGCAGGACCAGTGGCACCGTGCCCGCTTGCCCGCACTCGCCGATCAGCCGGCTCCAAAGTTCCATAGTCTGCCTGGCTGTAGTCTTCTCGCCCTGATGACCAGTTCCCCGCTCGACAACGATACCCAGGCTGCGTTTGCCGCGGTGCTGGTGGACGAATGGGCACGGGCGGGGGTAACCGATGCGGTGGTAGCACCTGGTTCGCGCTCGACGCCGATGCTGGTCGCCCTCGCCGAAAGAGCGGAGGAAGGGGCGCTGCGGTTGCATGTGGTGCTCGACGAGCGTTCGGCCGGTTTTATCGCCCTCGGCCTGGGCCGGGCTGCGGGGCGACCTGCGGTCGTGCTCACGACGAGCGGGACAGCCGCTGTTGAGTTACACCCTGCCGTCGTCGAGGCCGACCAAAGCGGTACGCCGCTGCTCGTGGTGACGGCGGACCGCCCGCCCGAACTTCACGGTTGTGGTGCGCCCCAGACCGTGCCGCAGACCGGCATATTTGGCTCGGCAACTCGATGGGAGGCCTCGCCGGGAGTAGCGGAGATGGCGGCTTCGGGTTCCTGGCGGTCCCTCGCCTCACGCGCGTTTGCCGAGGCCCTTGGTGGCGCCCGTGGCCCAGGCCCTGTCCACCTAAACCTCGCCTTCAGGGAACCCCTGGTCGGCCCCGCCGGGGCGGGCGCCGCGTTCGCCGGGCGTCCTGGGGGCTCACCTTGGCATTCCGTGGCCCCGCCAGGTCCACAGCCGGCCTCAGAAGAGGTCGTCGCTATGTTGGCCAGAGCTGGCACCCACGCCTTGGTGATCGCCGGCCCGGGGACCGACGCTCCTTCCGAGGTCTTCGAGCTTTCGCAAGCAGCGGGTTGGCCGGTCCTGGCAGATCCGCTGAGCGGGTGCCGATGGCCGGGCGCCATCGCCTCCGCTGACGCTCTCCTCCGGGTGCCGTCGGTGCGCGCCTGGGAGCCCGCAATGGTCTTGCGCCTCGGCGCTCCATGGCTCTCGCGGGTCGTCAACGGGTGGCTCGCCGAGCTCCCCTGCCCGCAGGTGCTCGTCGACCGTTGGGGCTCCTGGGCAGCTCCGGACCGCCGGCCGGAGCTGATCGTCCCGGCGAGCCCGGGGACAGTTTGCAGGCAGGTGGCCGCCGCCGTACGGGGCCCCAGCGACCGGGGTTGGGCCGAGCAGTGGGCGTTCGCCGAGCGCCTCGCTCAAGAGGCGATCGGCCAAGTCCTCGGCCAAGTGGCCACGGTCAGCGAGCCGGCGCTCGCGAGGGAGCTGGTTGCCTGGTTGCCAGAGGGGTCGGTTCTCATGGTGTCGGCGTCGATGCCGGTGAGGGACCTCGAGTGGTGGTCTAAACCCCGCAAAGGCGTTCGCTTTTTGGCTAACCGAGGCGCCAATGGCATTGACGGGGTGCTTTCGACCGCAATTGGTGTCGCCCTGGGTAACGATATGCCCACTTGGGACGGGCCAGCTCACCGGGCGAGCTCGGGGGCGCGGGCCGTAGCCCTTGTGGGCGACCTGGCGTTCATTTACGACTCGGGTTCTTTGGCCTTTGCGAGCCGGCTGGGGGCCCGCCTGGACGTGGTGGTGGTCGACAACAACGGGGGAGGGATTTTTAACTTCCTGCCCCAGGCTCATGCTCAGCCAGCGGAAAGGTTCGAACGGCTCTGGGGCACTCCCCACGGGCTTGACCTTTGCGAAGTCGCCGAAAGCTTCGGGGCCTCCTCGCAACGCGTGCACGATGTCCGGGGGCTCCTCGAGGCGCTGAGCATCCCGACGCCCGGTGGTGTGAGGGTGATCGTCGTGCCAGTCGAGCGCGGAGGGAACGTGGCTGTCCACAAGCAACTTCACGAAGCAGTCGTGGCCGCTGTCGGCTCGGTCGCGCCCGGCCCCCTTACCCCGCCGCTTGCGTGAAGGGCTAGGGGCGCACCATGGCAGCGAGGAGCGCTTGCAACTTGAGCTGGGTTTCGCCGAGCTCGGCGTCGGGGTCTGACCCAGGCACGATCCCGTTGCCCGCGTAGAGGGCAGCGGTAGCGCCCCGGATCGTTGCGCTCCGGAGGCCGAGCGCCCAGTCGCCGTTGCCATGGCGGTCAACCCAGCCCACCGGCCCTGCGTACCGGCCGCGGTCGAAGCCTTCGTAGGAGCGCTGCCAGTCAAGGGCCGCCTCGGTCGGGTGACCGCCAACCGCAGGGGTCGGGTGGAGCAGGGCTGCGAGCTGGAGGGCGCTTGGCAGGCCGTCTCCGCCAACCGCGCTACCAGGTCCCTGCCCAACGCTTTGAGGGCGAAGTTGCCCGCTTATGTGCGTCGCGAGATGCGAGACGTTCCGCAATGCAAGCACCGACGGCTCGGCGGGCACGTCGAGCTTGCGGCACAGCGGGGCAAGCTCCGCAGCGATGGCGTCAACGACGAGGCCGTGCTCTCGGCGGTCCTTCGCTGAGGCCATCAGGCCTGCCAAAAGAGCCTTGTCGGTGGCGTCGTCCCCGCTGCGAGCGACGGTCCCCGCTAACGGGGTGCTGACGACTTCATCCCCCAACTTGCGCAGAAGAGTTTCGGGGCTCGCGCCGAGGAAGCCTTCGACGTGGAAGATCGTGCACGAGGGGTAGAGGTAGGACAGGCGAGCGAGCACTTCAGCCACGACGAACGGGCGGTTCGCGCTGATGTCGACCTTTCGGGCGACGACCACCTTGTCGAGCCCACCGCGCTCCATGTCCCTGACAGCTCGTTTGACCAAACGCTTCCACTCTCCGTGGGGCATGCTCGCTAGTAGCTCGAACCGGTCGGGTAGCTCGCCTACGTCCGCGCCGTTGGCAAGATCGCGGACTTCGGCCTCGATGGCCCTGCCGGCTTGGTCGCCGGGCATTGTTGATGAAGCGTCGAAGAGCCTGGTTGCCCAGATCGAGGCGTTGTCGGATGCCAGGAGCAGGCTCGGGATGCTCAGGTGGCCAGGCCGACCGGGGTCGTAGGGTAGCGCGCCCATCGCCACCGGCCCCGTTGCCGGCGCAGGGTCGTCTCCGACCTGCAGCGATTGGAGCACGTTGGCGACGAAAGTGGCATTGCTCGAGGCGGTCCAGCCGGCGCCGTCCGCACTGTCGTCGGGCCCGGCATCGCCGCCAAGGGGGATCCTGAGTGCCTCGCCGACCCCGAGGAGAGCCAGGTCGGTGGTCTTCCAGAGCCAGCGATCGGGTGCCCCCCCGGCACGGACCAGGTCGGGCAGCGCCTCGGCGGGTAGGCGGGTTGTGAAGCTTCGTAGCTGGGCGGCGCGCCTGAGCGTCGTCGTCTTTTCGGCAGCCTTGTGGGAGGTACCGGAGGTGAGGGTCATACGGGTGCCATCATCGTGCGCGACCTCCAGCCGGGCAGCCAGTGGAGCGGGTGGCGGTGAAGAGCCGGCAGACACCGCCGCTCAGCGGCTCGTGCTCGGCTGCGAGGAAACCTGCCATTTCCAGTTGACCTGCGAGGACGTGGGGAGGAGGGAGGTAGGCGAGGCTCCGAGGGAGGTAGCGGTAAGCAGCGCCGTCAGAAAGCGTCTTGCCGAGGAAAGTCACGCCGTAACGTGACCAAACGCGGTGGCCGGCTCGCAACAGCGGGTTATCGGGTTCGCTCAGGTCCAGGAGCGAGACGCGCCCGCCTGGTTTTATGACGCGGGCGAGCTCGCTGAAGAGCGCCCCCAGGTCGACGACGTTGCGAAGGGCAAAGCCGCTCACTGCTCCGTCAAATGAGCTCGAGCGGAGCGGGCTCGCCAGGGCGTCCGCGAGGAGGAGCGGTGCGCCCGTGCGGGCCTTAGCGAGCATCCCCGGAGATAGGTCCGCTCCCACAACTCGCTGCCCGCGGCGGGACAGTTCCCTGCACAGGTCGCCCGTGCCGCAAGCGACGTCGAGCACCAGCGAACCTTTTGGGAGAGCGAGGGCTTCCACGCACCTGCGGCGCCAGCCCTTGTCCATCCCAAAAGTCATGACGGTGTTGAGAGCCTCGTAGCGGGGGGCGATGGAGTCGAACATCTGGCGCACGAGACGGGCTTTTTGCTCCCCCGTGGGTAGTTCGGGAACAGGCTGACGGTCGGGCCCGTTGGCAGTGGCAAGGCGCTCTGCGAACGGGCCGGCAGCCATTCGGGGCAGGTTAGGGCACCCTGGGCGCTACGAGCCAAGCTGCGGCTTGCTCTGCTAACAGGTATTATACTGAGAGCATATAAAACTACATCATATCTGCAGGGTCTGCAAAGGGGCTCGCGTCGCAGCGGACGGGACGTCGGGGCGGTCGTGGGCGAGGGCGGCGGTAGCATGGCCCGCTAATGTTCGAGACGCTGTCGGACCGCTTCGAGGGAATTTTCACCCGCCTCCGCGGCCGTGGCCGGCTCGGGCCAGAAGATGTCGACGAGGCTCTCCGGGAGATCCGCACAGCGCTGCTGCAAGCAGACGTCAACCTCCTCGTCGTGCGGGACGTCGTTTCCCGGCTGCGAGCAGAGCTGGTCGGGGCGGACCTCGCCCGCAGCCTCACCCCGGGCCAGCAGGTAGTCAAAGCCGTCCATAGTGAGCTCGTACGCGTCCTTGGCGGCAGCGCGCTCAAGATCACGTACGCTTCCCGGCCCCCGACGGTCGTCCTCCTCGCGGGCCTGCAGGGCGCAGGGAAGACGACAGAGGCCGCCAAGCTGGCAAAGTGGTTCAAACAGCAGGGCCGTAACCCGCTCCTCGTGGGGGCTGACCTTCAGCGCCCTGCAGCTGTCGAGCAACTGCGAGTGCTCGGGTCCCAAGTCAGCGTCCCGGTCTTTTCCGAGCCCTCAGACCCCGTGACGGTCGCAAAAAAGGGCCTCGCGGAGGCTGTCCGGGTCGGGCGCGACGTGCTCATAGTGGACACCGCCGGGCGCCTCCACATCGACGCCGAGATGATGGACCAAGTACGCCAGATCGCCGAGGCGGTCCAACCGCATTACACCTTCCTCGTCATCGACGCCATGACAGGCCAGGACGCGGTCACCACAGCCGAAGCTTTCCACAAGGCTCTCGAGCTCGACGCCGTCATCCTCACCAAGGTCGACGGCGACGCCCGCGGTGGCGCTGCCCTGTCGGTGAAGGAAGTCGTCGGGCGCCCGATCGCGTTCGCCTCGACTGGTGAGAAGATCGAGGATTTCGAGGTGTTCCACCCCGACCGGATGGCGGGGCGCATCCTCGGTATGGGCGACGTCCTGTCCCTGATCGACCGGGCGGAGCAGGCGATCCAGCGCGAGGACGCCGAAAAAGCAGTCGAGAAGCTGGCGGCAGGCCGCTTCGGTCTCGACGATTTCCTCGACCAGCTGCAGTCCGTCAAGAAAATGGGCCCTCTTTCGGGGCTCATCGGGATGCTCCCCATGGTCCCGAAGGAAGTTCGCGATGCCCAGATCGACGATTCGATGCTGAAGCCGGTCGAAGCGATCATCCACTCGATGACCCAGGCAGAGCGAGCCGACCCCTCCATCATCAACGGGAGCCGGCGGTCCCGGATCGCCGCGGGCTCCGGCACGACCGTGCAGGACGTGAACGACCTCCTGGACCGGTTCAAGCAAGTCCAGGCCTACATGCGCCAGGTCCCTGCTCTGGCAGCCATGTCACGCCGAGCAAATGCGAAAAAGGCAGCATCCAAGCGCAAAAAGCGCCGGTGAGCTCCCAAGGCCAAGCGGCGCCGCCACCATCGCTCCACAGGCTCCTTGCGCCGGCGGGGCGGCAGGGCCGCTAACCTAGAGTCGCTTAGGTCCTAGGTAGCCGGCACTTAGGCACTTCTTGCAGCGCAGACAAGGGGTACAACGAGAACATGGCAGTGAAGCTACGCCTGATGAGGATGGGCAAAACCAAACAGCCGACCTATCGCCTGGTCGCAGCGGACAGCCGCTCGCCCCGGGATGGCCGGTTCATCGAGGTCATAGGCAGTTATGCCCCGCGCCAAGCGGAGAACAAGGTCGTGCTGCGGGCCGATCGCGTCGAGCGCTGGCTGAAAGAAGGTGCTCAGCCCACTGACCGCGTGAAGCGGATCCTCGTGCAGCAAGGCCTTGTGACAGCGCCCGCTCCCGCGCCAGAGCCTGCGGGGGCCCGCGCCGGCAAGGCTGGTGCCGCGGGTAAAGCCAAGTGAGCGACCCTTACAACCGGGTACCTGGCGGTACGGCTCGTGCGGTGCTCGAGTACCTCGCTCGCCAGATCGTCGATGAGCCAGAAGCCGTCGGGGTTGTGACCAGCGGGGGGGACGGCCAAGCGGTTCGGCTCCGGCTCGAGGTAGCCCCTGACGACGTTGGGCGAGTCATCGGCCGGCGCGGCCGCACCGCGCAAGCGATCAGAGCGGTGACCAGGGCCGCCGCAGCCCGTGACGGCGAGGAAGTCTTCGTCGACATCGCCGACTGAAGGGCCCCGGCCCCTTCAACGGCAAAGCGGCCTGCCGGGCGGGACGGGGCCGCTTATCAGGGCATCAGGCGGAGGCATGCTCCTCGAGGTCGGTTATGTCGGGCGTCCCCACGGCCTTCGGGGTGAAGTCGTCGTCCGGCTCGTCAGCAACGTCGAGGACCGGCTGGCACCTGGTGCCACCCTGCACGCCCGGGACGGGACGCTCGTCGTCGAGACGGCGCGCCCTCTGGCGTCGGGGCGTGGTGCTCAGTTGAGCCAGTGGGTAGTGCGTTTCGCCGGCATCTCCTCGCGCGAGGGAGCCGAACCGCTCACGGGTGCTTCCTTGTTGGCAGAACCTAAGGCGGGCGGGGAGGCGCTCTGGGTGCACGAGATCATCGGTTCGGAAGTCGTCGGGGTAGACGGGCAGCGCCACGGCTTGGTCCTCTCGGTCGAGGCCAACCCGGCCAGCGACCTCCTTGTCCTCGGCTCTGGCGCCCTCGTACCCCTCCGCTTCGTGGTCGCCTCGGAGCCCGGGCGCTTGACGGTCGACGTTCCAGCAGGGCTGTTCGAGCTGTAGAGGAGCACGGGTGCGCGTAGGGATCTTCACCATCTTCCCGGACATGGTGGCTGCGTGGTGCTCTGCGAGCCTGCTTGGCAAGGCATGGCGGGCCGGCGCGCTGGACATCGTGGTGCACGACCTGCGCGCCGGAGCCAAAGGCCCGCACCGCAGCGTTGACGACAGCCCTTTTGGCGGGGGAGCGGGGATGGTGCTCTCGCCTGAACCTGTTTTCGCCGCCGTCGAAACGGCGACGCCCCCCCGGCCGCTGTTCCTCCTTGGCCCGGGCGGGCGCCATTTCGACCAGTCGATGGCGCGCGAGCTGTCTGAGCGGCCAGGGTTTTCGCTGCTCTGTGGCCGTTACGAGGGTGTTGACCAAAGGGTCGCCGATCATCTGGTCGAGGGGGAGATCTCGATCGGGGATTATGTCCTGGCGGGCGGCGAGGCTGCTGCAGTCGTCGTCCTCGAGGCTGTTGGCCGCCTCGTCCCCGGCGTCATGGGCAACCTCTCGTCACAGGAAGAAGAGAGCTTCTCAGACGGGCTCCTCGAGTACCCCCACTACACGCGCCCGTCCGACTTCCGGGGCTGGCAGGTCCCCGAGGTGCTCCTTTCGGGCCATCACGAGCGCGTCGCCCGGTGGAGAAGAGCCGCAGCGATCGCTCGCACCATGGAGCGCCGGCCAGACTTGATCGCCGCGCGGGGTGGGGTTTCCAACGAGGAGCGGACATTGCTCGCGGAGTTCGGTTTTGACCGGCAGGTTTGAGGCTTCGTTGGCCCCGCCCGCTCCGGGCCCGGTATCCTCGTTCGGCTATGGGCCCCACCGACCTGATCGACAGAGAGAGCTTGAGAGACGACGTCCCGGACTTCTCGCCTGGTGACACAGTCCGGGTGCACGTGAGGGTGGTTGAGGGCAACAGGGAGCGGGTGCAGGCATTTCAAGGCGCGGTGATCGCCCGCAAGGGCTCGGGTGTACGTGAGACGTTCACGGTGCGCAAGGTGAGCTCCGGAGTCGGTGTTGAGCGCACGTGGCCGGTCCACTCCCCGTCGATCGCGAGAGTCGAAGTGGTGACCCAAGGAGACGTGAGGCGGGCCAAGCTGTACTACCTGCGGGAACGGGTGGGCAAGGCCGCCAAGATCAGGGAGAAGCGCCAGCCCTCAGCCCCCTTGGCAAAGTGATCTAACGCTGCTCAGGCCTCTTGTTTGGGCCGTACGAAAACGGCGCCGCTTAGGTGCTTGTACGAAAAGCACCCCTCGAGGGCATGCTCCTCTCGCAACCCGGGGAAGCCGTACGATGCTTTGGTAGGGAAAAGCACAGGGAGGAGTGCCGATGAGCGCTGAAGACCTCGAGCGTTACGAAACCGAGATCGAACTGGCACTTTTTCAGGAGTACCGTGCTGTCCTGCCGATGTTCCGTTACGTGGTGGAGACAGAACGCCGCTTCTACCTTGCTAACGACGTCCAGATGGAGGCGCGCTCGGACGGGCCTCGCACTTACTTCGAGGTGAAGCTCTCCGATGCCTGGGTCTGGGACATGTACCGCCCCGCTCGCTTCGTCTCCAATGTCAGGGTCGTCACCTTCAAGGACGTAAACGTCGAGGAGCTGCCCGAAAAGGAGCTGTAGCACGTCCCGGACGGCACTAGTCCCGCCAACCGGGCCCCGGATAGCGGTCGGTGGCCAATGAGATCCTGGCAACCATGGCGACATATGAGCGGGTGCATGACAGGTCAGCGGCGGCGTCTCGGCGCGCCTTGGGGGACGCCGGCGAGAGCCTGGCAGCTGTCTGGTACCAGGGTCATGGTTACGAGGTAGTTGCTCGCAATTGGGCCTGCCGTTCGGGCGAGGTCGACCTGGTCCTTCGGGACGGCCGCTTGACGGTTTTCTGCGAAGTCAAGTCCCGCTCCTCGCTCAGGTTCGGCAGCCCCGGAGAAGCCGTAGGACCTCTCAAACAGTTGCGGCTCAGGCGGCTGGCAGCTTTGTGGTTCGCGTCCTGCTCGTCCCGAGGAGAGGACCGGCACCTGCCTGGTGGCGGGCCGGTCCGCTTCGACGTTGCGTGCGTGCTCGGCGACCAAGTCGAGGTGCTCGAAGGCGCTTTCTGAGCTACCTCAGTGCCCGGGGCGCCTTCTGTCTCGCATTGACCAGCAAGGGGCGTGCCAATGGCGGCGCAGGTCGGGGGACCCGGGTGGGACCACGACGACGTGCTGCGTGCCGATTGGGATTTCTTGCTGGCACCCCGGGCAGCTGTAGACCTTGGTGGCCCGCGCCGCGCTTACCCGCCGCACCTCTACTACTGAGCCGTCGCTGCTCGCCCCCTGGTCGAGCTGCACGAAGTCCTCGAGCCCGGCGAGGCGCCGGTTGGCAGGAAGGGCGGCCGAACGGCTCATGTCGCGCCGCTTGGTTGCTCTTCCCATGCTCTAACCGTACCGTTCTGGCAGCTATCGGCTCGGCGAAGGTGGCTGCGCCCCCGCCGTAACGGTCAGAGCCCCCTGTTATCTTTTCTTCGGGCTCGTGGCCGGCTGTGGCCTCCTATAGGCGCTGTCTCTCCCAAAAAGGGGACCACATGTTGGCAACTGTCGCGTCCGCCACCCTCGTTGGAGTTGAAGGCCAAGCGGTATCTGTGGAAGTCCATGTAGCGAACGGGCTCCCAGGGCTCCGCGTTGTCGGGTTGCCCGACGCCTCCTGCAGAGAGGCGCGCGACCGCGTAAGAGCAGCGCTCATGTCAAGTGGGTTCAAGTGGCCGCAAAAGCGGGTCACTGTCAACCTCGCCCCTTCCGGCCTGCGCAAAGCAGGCTCGGGTCTCGACCTCGCTATCGCGCTTGGCACCCTCATTGCTGATGGTCAGGCTCCCTGGCAGCCCGCCGCGCGCCTGTCGTTCATCGCAGAGCTAGGGCTTGACGGCTCTCTTCGACCCGTGACAGGGACCCTGCCCCTCGCCGCCGCCGTGGCGACGGCCGAGGTCGTGGTCGCTCCAGCCAGCGCGCACGAGGCTACCCTCGTCGGCCGGGTCGGGGTTCGCACAGCGCCCGATCTGCGGACCCTCATTGGCATCCTCGAGGGGCGCGATCGCTGGCCACAGCCTCCCCCTCGAGGGTCTTACCCGCCTGGGCCACCGCCCCCGGATCTTGCCGAGGTCAAGGGGCAGGTGCTTGGCCGCCAGGCGCTCGAGGTGGCTGCCGCAGGTGGTCACCACCTGCTCTTGGTCGGCCCTGCCGGAGCAGGCAAGACGATGCTCGCGCTGAGGCTCCCCGGCTTGCTACCGCCCCTGCAGCCCGAGGAGGCGCTCGAAGTAGCGCGCGTGCATTCGGCGGCGGGCCTCCAAGTAGGGATCTCAGGGCTGTCTCCCAGGCCCCCGTTCCGCGCCCCGCATCACAGCGCGTCAGCGGTCGCTCTCGTTGGAGGAGGAGGTGCCCGCCTTCGCCCGGGCGAGATCAGTTGCGCGCATCGCGGTGTTTTGTTCCTGGACGAGCTTGCGGAGTTCCCCGGGGCAGTCCTCGACAACCTCCGCCAGCCACTTGAAGAGGGGCGAATAGTGGTTTGCCGAGCAACCGCGACGGTCTCGTTCCCCGCCCGCTTCATGCTTGTGGGCGCCATGAACGCCTGCCGCTGCGGCGCCGACGGCTCCCCGGGGTCCTGCAGCTGTCCCGAGGTCTCCCGAGCGCGCTACACCGCCCGCGTATCGGGCCCGCTGCTGGACCGTTTCGACCTCCGTGTACGGGTAAGGCGACCCGAGGTCGAGGATCTTCTCGGCGCCGGCGGGCCGGCCGAAGCGACCAACGAGCCGACGCACGTCGTCGCAGCGCGCGTAGCTATGGCGAGGGACATGGCACGAGCGCGGGCGGTGCGGGCTAACGCCGACCTCGAAACTTCCGCTCTTGAGAGGCATGCAACCCTCGGCCCTGCTGCTAAGCGCATTTTGGAGCGCCGCCTGACGGATGGGAGGCTCTCTGCCCGAGGCCTCGGCCGCATCCGGCGTGTGGCCCTGACAATCGCGGACCTAGCCGGGGACGAGGTGCCGCTCGGGGAGGAACACGTCCTCCTGGCACTCGCGCTGCGAGCGACGGGAGTGCTCGGGCGCGAGGACCAGGTCCCCGCTGCGGCCACCTTCGGGAAGAGCGGCGAGGGCCTGGCCCAGGTACCCGCATGAGAGCTAATGAAATGGCCGGCCACGCGCTCCCACCAGCCGTCTATGCCGCCGGGCTCGCCTCCCTCCCGAGGGTGGGGCCAAGCTGGTTGCGAAGCGTGATCGCCAGCCATGGCCCGCGGCGAGCTTGGCAACTGGCCGTCGAGGGGCACTTGGCGCCGCCGTCTCAGCCACCCCGCGAACAGCGGCCGCCTACGCCTTCTTTGGGCGAAGCCGCCCGTGCTGTTGACTTGGAGGCGCTCTGGAACCGCCTCGAGCGCAATGACATCGCCGTCACCTGGCCCGATGAGGCCCTCTACCCAAAGGTGCTTCTCGAGCGCCCGTCCCCGCCCGGGGTCCTCTTCATGTCGGGCGACCCGAGCGTCTTCGCCCGGCAACCCTGCGTGGCACTAATCGGGACCCGCCGTTGCACTCCAGACGGTGCGGCTGTCGCATACCAAATGGCCCGCGAACTCGCTGAAGCGGGCGTCGCGGTTGTCTCGGGGCTGGCGTTGGGCATAGACGGCGCCGCACACTCGGGCGCCCTTGCGGCGGCAGCTGGCCTGCGCACTGGGCCGACCATTGGCGTCTCGGCGAGCGGTGTCGACGTGGTGTACCCGCGCCAGCACGCCGCCCTCTGGCGTCAGATAGTGCGTTCAGGCGCCATCATTTCGGAGACGCCGCCAGGGGTCGCCGCGCAAGCCTGGCGCTTCCCGTCCCGCAACCGCGTCATCGCGGCGCTGTCGCAGATGGTGGTCGTCGTCGAGTGCCACGCGCGGGGTGGTTCTTGGCACACGGTCGACGCAGCGCTCCGCTCGGGGGTCGAGGTGGGCGCGGTTCCCGGCCCGGTCCGTAGCTCGGCGTCTGTTGGCACGAACACCCTCTTGTATGAGGGCGCCGCGCCGGTTCGAAGCGCTGACGACGTGCTCGTTTCTTTGGGGCACCCCGGGCCGGGCGCGCCGGCGAGTGCCACGGCAGGCAACCTGTGCTCGCTTGCTGGCACGGGCCCGGAGCAGGGGACGGGTCTTCGTTCAGGAGGCAGGCGGGCAAACGTGGCGGGAGGCAGGGCCGCCGGACGCGCTCCTGAGAGACCTAAGGGAGCTTGTGACCGAGCTCCCGAGCTTCAGGCGAAAGCCCTCGGGCGACTGGAGCTCCAGGTGCTCGCGTCACTCGGCTGGCGGCCGCTTTGCTTGGAAGAAATAGCCGAGCGCAGTGGCCTTCCTCTCGGCCCGGTCATCTTGAGCCTGGAAAACCTCGAGCAATACGGCGTCATTGAGGGAACCCGCGGTTGGTGGGCGAGAAAGTGAAGCAGTGAGAGCTTATCCCGCCCCGTAGTCGGCTCCCTTGGACGGGGGTACCTCGATCCCCCATTTTTTGAGGCCTTTTTCGAGGTGCTGTATCACTGTTTCGAGCACCTTGACACGGGCGTAGTGCTTGTCCTCAGCAGCCACGAGATCCCAGGGAGCTCGTTTGTGGTCCGTGCGCTCCAGCATTTCTTCGAGTGCGCGCAGGTAGGCTCGCCGCTTGGCACGGTTGCGCCAGTCCTCGTCGGTGAGCTTCCAGCTCCGGAGGGGGTCGTCACGGCGCCTTTCAAAGCGGGCAAGTTGTTCGCGCGACGAGATGTGCAGCCAAAACTTGACAAGGGTCATGCCATCGTCGACGAGGCCCGCCTCGAAACTGACGATGTCGTCATAGGCGCGGCGCCATTGCTCGGGCGTCGCAAAACCTTCCACGCGCTCGACGAGGACCCGCCCGTACCAAGACCGGTCAAAGATAGCCATCCCGCCCCAGCCAGGAAGGTTTGCCGAGAACCTCCAAAGAAAGTGGTGCCGCTTCTCCCTTTCGGTGGGGGCGGCATAGGACTGGACGCGCACATGGCGAGGGTCCAGGCCGGCAACCAAGCGCTTGATGGCGCCACCCTTACCAGAAGCGTCCCAGCCCTCGAACAAGATGCACAGGGGTGGGCCCCAGCGCCCGTCGCCGGTTAGCCCGCCCGATATGAGCCGCAAATGCAGGAGCCTCCGCTGCAGCACCGCAAGGCGCCGCTCGCTGTCCTCTTTGCTCATGGTTAGGGAGAGGTCGACTTTGTCGAGCTTGTTCATTGCCCCAATTGAAGCGCTGCCGGCAACCTCGCGCGCGGACCCTTGCGCCGAGCGCGCTCGCTCGGGCTTGGACGGCACCCGCTAGGAGATCCACAAGGGCCTGGCAGGTGGGCCTTCAGCGAGCCAGTTCGCCACGAGGGGGCCAAGGCCCGGGGGGTGGACACTCTCGCAGGTCGTGAGCAGTTCCTGGACCGGCCACCAGCGTGCCCCGGTGGTAGTTCGCTGTTCGAGGGGCGTGAGGGCGGTGGCCTGAGGCGTGAAGCGTTCGCTCAGGACGACAAAGAAGGACTCGTCCTGTTCGTACCACGACCCGGCAAAGCCAAAGCTCACTCTCCGTCGCCAAACCACCGGCCCGAGGTCGCCGACGACGGCACCCACCTCTTCGTACAATTCGCGCCGAGCGGCCGCCTCCGCCGTCTCATCGCCTTCAGCACCCCCTCCAGGGACGAACCAAAAGGGCGGGGCGGTCGCGTCCTCTGGGTCCTTCCCCGAGAGCAACAACACAGATTTCAGTGGGCTCACCACCACAATCCGCCCCGCCCGCCGCACCATCTTCGTGGGGACGACTATAGATTGGCGAGCACCAAGGGAGGCTTGGCAGAGCATGGACGAAGATTCGTGAGGAACGACTACGTTTTCTCTCCGCACAAAGTCCATCTCCCGCTACGATTACCACTGTGAGATCTTCGGCTAGCACGCAACGTGGTCGAGGGCAGCCGGAACGGGAGGTCAGGGGCTCAGCTGAGCAGCTTGCGCTCGGGCGCAACTCCAAGGAGGAGGGCCTTCCTCAGATAGCGGCGAGCTGGCGTTTGGACGATTGGGTGCTTTCTCTCACGGGCTTGTCGCCTGCGAGCGTTCGTGCGTACCGCACCGGGGCCCGTTCGTTCATCGCTTGGGCCGGGCGGGCCGGTGTGGAAGGCCCTGGGGAGGTCAGCCGCCTCCTGCTCCGACGCTACCTGGCATTTTTGACAACCAGGCGGTACGCGCGCCAAACGGTTTCTCAAAGGGCTTCGGCGCTCCGCCGGTACTTCGCTTGGCTGGCACGGAGGGGCTTGGTGGCCGGCGACCCGTCCGTGGGCCTTTCCGCCAAGGTGGGCGGTGCCCGCCTACCAAGAGCCCTCTCCAGGGGGGAGGTCGAGGTCCTCCTCGAGGGGCGCTCACAGGGGCCCGCCAATGGCCGCTCTGTGGCCGAGCCCGTACGTTCGCGTGACGACGCCGTCCTCGAACTTCTCTATGGGAGCGGCCTCCGGGTGAGCGAGCTCTGCAACCTGGACGTTGCTGACCTCGACTTGTCGAGCGGTTGGGCAAGGGTGTGGGGCAAGGGCTCCAAACAGAGACAGGTCCCCGTCTCGGAGGCCGCCGTCGCGGCCATCAGGACGTGGCTCGGGGGAGGGCGGCAGGCCCTTGCCTGTGAAACCTCTCCCCGAGGTGCCTTGTTCTTGAACGCAAGAGGACGGCGCTTAGGCCCGCGCGATGTCCGGCGGGTTGTCGACAGGCGCTCGCCGGTCCCTTCCCACCCACACGCCTTGCGCCACAGTTTTGCGACTCACATGCTTGACGGGGGTGCCGACCTTAGAGTTGTGCAGGAGCTACTCGGCCACAGCAGCGTCAGGACGACACAGGTGTACACGCATATAAGCAAAGAACGGCTTCTCGCCGTCTACGAGACGTCACACCCGAGGGCCTGATGGAAACAGACCAGGAGGCCCTCCCTACAGACGAGCTGTGGGCAGATTACAAACGCACCGGTTCCCGGGATCTGCGCGACAAACTGATCGTGCGCTATTCACCCTTGGTGAAGTACGTCGCCGGCCGTGTCTCCGTGGGCCTTCCCAACACGATCGAACAGTGCGACCTCGTCAGCTACGGCATCTTCGGCCTGATCGACGCCATTGAGAAGTTCGACAACCAGAGGGCGATCAAGTTCGAGACTTACGCAATAACTCGCATCAAGGGTGCCATCATCGACGAGTTGCGCAGCATCGATTGGGTCCCGCGTTCTGTGCGTGCAAAAGCGAGAGCGATCGAAAAGGCATATGCAAAGTTGGAGGCGCAGTTGCTCCGGACCCCGACTGATGCCGAGGTGGCCAACGAGCTTGGTCTTTCCGAAGAAGAGCTGCAGGCGCAGTTCTCCCAGATCTCCTTCGTCGGCATCGTCGCGCTCGACGAGGTGCTCTCAGGTGGCGACAGGGGGGAGTCGACAACTCTTGGTGACACCCTGCCGGACCGCCACGACGGGCCGATGGCAGCATTCGAGGTCGAGGAGATCAAGCAAATCCTCGCCGGTGCCATCAACAGGCTCGGGGACAGGGAAAAGATCGTCCTGTCGCTTTACTACTATGAGGGCCTCACATTGGCGGAGATAGGCCAAGTCCTCGGGGTCACCGAGAGCCGCGTCTGCCAGATCCACACCAAAGCGGTCCTCCAGCTCCGGGCGCGCATGCTGGTGGCTGACAAGGAGACCGCCTAGCGAGACAGGCGGGGCCGGCAGAGCGTCCGCGGGCTTGGTGTACTGTAGTTAGTGGCTTCCCCAAGGAGGAGGCCAGGAGCTGCGCGCGGTGCCGCAGCTCGCAAAGCCTATGACCGCACAACCTGTACTCGGGCGCCTCCACGGTCGCCTGCGGCCCCTCGCCTGGGGGGTCGTTGGCGCAAGCCCCCGAGGAAAGACAACCGATGGAGAGGAGTTCTGATGGCCGTCGTCACAATGCGGCAACTGTTAGAGGCGGGGGTCCACTTCGGGCACCAGACAAGGCGCTGGAACCCAAAGATGAAGCGCTTCATTTTCGGTGAGCGCAACGGGATCTACATCATCGACTTGAACCAGACCCTTCAACGGGTCGACGTTGCCTACTCGTTCATCCGGGACCTCGTTGCGAACGGCGGTACCGTGCTCTTTATCGGGACCAAGAAGCAGTCCCAGGACCCCATTGCGCGCTCGGCTCAGCAATGCGGCATGCCCTACGTGAACGAGCGCTGGCTTGGCGGGATGCTCACTAACTTCACGACCATTGCTGCACGAGTCAAGAAAATGCAGGAGTACGAACGCATGCGTACCGCCGGTGACTTCGAAGCGATGCCCAAGAAAGAAGCGCTCATCCTCAGCCGGGAGCTCGAAAAGCTCGAACGCAACTTGGGTGGGATCAGGCATATGAACCGTCTGCCCGACGCCGTCTTCATCATCGACATCAAAAAAGAGCACATCGCTGTTTCCGAGGCGAACAAGATGAGCATCCCAATCGTGGCGGTCGTGGACACCAACTGCGACCCAGACTTGGTCCAGTTCCCGATCCCGGGGAACGACGACGCCATCCGCAGCGGCTCGCTCATGTGCCGGGTGATAGCCGATGCGGTACAAGAGGGCAAGTTCGTGGCCTCGCGGCGGGGCACCTTTGCCCCGGCAGGGCCGGCCTTCATCGTCCCTGCGGCTCCAGCACCAGCGCCCCCCGCTGCTCCCGCCACCCAACAGGCCCACGCTCAGGCGGCGCCGGCTGCCCAACCAGCCGCGCCGGAGGCAGTTCCGCAGGTCTTTCCGGCGAGCCCAGGGGCACAAGTGGCGCCCGCGCCCTCGGAGGCAGCTGGCCCGTCGGAGGCACCCCGGGTACCAAGCGCGAACATCGCGGAGGGCGAGGTCACTGACGCTGCCGTGCCCACCGCTGCCTCTACAGCGACGAGAGCCCGAGACGAAAGTTAGGAGCCAAGCAAAAGATGCCAGAATTCACAGCTAAGGACGTCCAGTCCCTGCGCAACCTCACCGGCGCTGGGATGATGGACGCGAAGAGGGCGCTCACCGAGAGCGGCGGGGACCCCCGGGCGGCGGCCAAGTGGCTGCGCGAACGTGGGCTCGGCAAGGCTGCCGAGCGCGCGGGCCGTGAGGCGCAAGAGGGTGCGGTCGCCGTCTCCTACGACTCCGGCACGAACGCGATCGCGCTCGTGCAACTGCGCTCCGAGACAGACTTCGGCGCCAAAAGCCCTGACTTCGTGAACCTCGTGAACGAGCTGGCCACGCTTGTCGCCACCGAGGGTGAGGACGCGGTGGGCCAGCGTAAGGCCGCTGTTGAGGACCTCAACATCATCACCAGGGAAAACGTCCAGGTGGGCGAGGTTGTGCGCTTCCAGGCGGCACCGGGAGATGTGCTCGGCTGGTACCTCCACGTCCAAAACGACCGCGGCGTGAACGGAGTGGTCCTCGAGCTCTCAGGTGGGGACGACGAGCTTGCTCACGACATCGCCGTCCATATCGCTTTCGGCAAGCCGAAGTACCTCCGCCGGGAGGACGTGCCTACCGAGGAAGTCGATGCCGAACGCGAGACGCTTCTCACGGCCACTCGTCTCGAAGGCAAGCCCGAGGCGGCCCTCGGCAAGATCGTCGAGGGCAAGCTCGCCGGTTGGTACAAGCGCGTCCCAGGCGGCGTCTTGCTCGAGCAGCCTTACGCCAAAGATGACAGCCGCACGGTGGCCGACGTGCTGGGTAAGGCAGAGGTCGTGCGCTTCGCACAAGTCGTGATCGGCGGTTGATGGGACGTCCAGGAGCACCCTGGAAACGGGTCGTGCTCAAGGTTTCCGGCGAGGCGCTCGCGAGCGACTCTGCCGACGAAGTCATCGATGTCAGCCTCGTCGAGCGCCTCGCACGCGAAGTCGCCGAGGTGCGCGCCCTTGGGACAGAGATCGCGGTTGTCATCGGTAGCGGGAACATATGGCGCGGAGCCGTCGGTTCGGCGAGCGGGATGGACCGCGCGACCGCTGACTATATGGGGATGCTGGCCACTGTCATAAATGCCCTGGCCCTGCGCGATGCCCTCGAGCGCGAAGGCCAACCCACTCGAGTGCAGACGGCGATCGGGATGTCCGAGATCGCCGAGCCGTACATACGCCTGCGTGCCATGCGCCACCTCGAAAAGGGCCGTGTCGTGGTCTTCGCGGCCGGCACCGGCAACCCGTTTTTTACGACGGACACAGCCGGTGCGCTCCGGGCGGTCGAGATCGGGGCCGAGGTGCTGCTGAAAGGGACGCATGGAAAGGTCGACGGCGTCTATACAGCCGACCCTCGCAAGGACCCCACGGCCATGTTGCTGCCTGAAGTCCATTTCAGCGACATCCTCGAAAAGGACCTCCGGGCCATGGACCTCACCGCGATAACGCTTTGCAAGGAGAACGCCCTCCCTATCCTCTACTTCAACATCATGAAAGAGGGCAACCTACGCAGCGCGCTCGCTGGTGAGGAGATAGGTACGCTTATCTACTGATGGCCGACAACCTGCTAGGCACCGCGATCGAAGAATGCCGTGACCGCATGGCCAAGGCAGTCGAGCATACGAAGGGTGAGTTTGGCGCCATCCGCACGGGCCGTGCCGCGCCCGCTCTGGTGGAGAAGCTGCGTGTCGATTACTACGGAGCCGAGGTGCCGTTGCAACAGCTAGCCGGCTTCCACGTGCCTGAACCCAGGACCCTTGTCATAAGCCCGTACGAAAGAGGGCCTGCGGTCATCAAGGCAATCGAAAAAGCCATCCAGTCCTCGGACCTAGGGATCACGCCGAACAACGACGGCACGGTGGTACGGCTGGTTTTCCCTGTCCTGACGGTTGAGAGGCGCAAGGAGCTCGTCAAGGTGGTGCACCACAAAGCTGAGGACGGCCGGGTGGCTGTCCGCAACGCCCGGCGCGCCACCCGCAAGGACCTGGAGACCTTGGAAAAGGACGGCGACATTTCCTCCGATGACCTTGACCGTGCCGAGAAGGAACTGGACAAGCTCACCCACGATTTCACTGCTGAGATCGACCGAGTGCTGGCCCACAAGGAGCAGGAGCTCCTAGGTAGCTGAGCGCCGCTTTCGCGACAGCTTCGCCCGGTAGCCCTGCAAAAAAAAGGAGTAGCGCTGCGCCCGACACCTGGTGCTAAAAGGGGCCGTCGCCGCCGGGGCCAACAGGCCCAGGGGGCCCCACTCGTCGTCGCCGAATGGGGCGATGCCGGGCCGCCTGAGGACTATGACCCGGGCGCCCCAACAGGGCCGGTCGAGCCAGTGGAAGAAGCGGGCGGAGCGAGCAGCCTCGCGCCCGTTGAGGCAGGAGCGGCGCCAGAGCCGCTCCAGGCACCAGAGCTGGCAGCAATGGAGCCTGCGGGCCCGGCCGAGGCGGACGAGCAGGTGGCGGGAGGGGCGCCCGCCGAGCACGGAGAGGCACGCGCAGGTGCCGCGAGCGAGGCCCGAGCGCAAGCTCGGTCAGAGGAGGCTCTTGGGGAGCCGGTGCCAGAGGAGGTTGCGGCTTCGACTGCCTCGGCCGGCCCGGCGGATGAGGGAGCGACACCGGTAGTGCCGCTGCGGATATCCACTCCCGATGAGCAGATGGAGTACCCTCGCGAGGATCCACCTAGTGCGGAATTGGTTGCCACAGTGAGCTCAGGCGAGGGCACGGAACTTCCTCATTGGGCAGACCCCCCTACGGGCGAGGTGCCTCGTGCTTTCGCGGAGCAACACGGCAGCGACGAGGAGATGCAAGCCTGGCGGCTGCTTGGTTCTCGCGGGTTGCACTGGCGCGATGACGTGAACGATTGGGCTGATAGCCCCGGTGTCGAAGACCTTGTCGGCGCGAACGACGAGCCCGTGACGCCGCCGCCCCCCTCGAAGGGGGGCCCTTTTTCCTTTGACGAGGACTTCGAGCGACTGGAGCGCGAGCGTGGGCGAACCGGAAGGGGTACGCCGGGAGAGGAGCGCTCAGAACCCGAGCCGCTCACCGGCAGGACGGGGGGCATTCCCGGCGAGTACCAAAACGAGGACACGGTTTTCGCTGCACCTCCCCACGGCCGGCCGGCGGGGGTGCCACCAGAGACAGTTGCCGCGCCGGTGTTGCCCGAGGCCCGGGCCGCGACGAGCGAAGGCGTCGCCGGCAAACAGCCACGAGCGCGGCTCCCGAAAGGGCCGCGTCGCCGTGGTGGCGACGAACAGGGCGCGCAGGCGACGCCCGTTGCAAGTTCCATGTCCTCTAACGACGAGGCTTCGACCGTGACCAACTGGGCCCCGACCAACAGGGCAGAGCGTCCCTATGACGTAGCCGCCGAGGTGAAGGCATCGGACAGCAGGGGCCGGGACATAGGCCCCGCCGTGCTCACGGGCGCCATCCTCGCCGTCTTGTTGGCCGTTTGCTACGTCGCAGGGCCGGCAGCACTGGTTGGGCTCAGTGCCGTCGTGTTGCTCGGTTGCGCTCTCGAGGCTTTTGCGATGCTGCAGCGTGTCGGCTTCAGGCCCGCGACCCTCATCGGCGGCCTTGGTGCTGCGGGGACTGTCTTGGCTGCCTACTGGAAAGGGCCCGGGGCGCTGGGAGTCATCTTTGCCACGGTGCTGGCAGCAAGCCTCCTGTGGTACTTGTTCAGGGTCGTGGACGCGAGGCCGGTTGTCAACGTCGCCGTGACGTTCCTCGGCTACTCGTGGGTGGGAGCCCTCGGCGGTTTCGCCGGCCTGCTCTTGCAAGCCCCCTACGGGAAGCACCTCTTCCTGGGAGCGGTCATCCCCACGGTCGTCTGCGACATTGGTGCCTGGCTGGCAGGGAGCTTCTTCGGGTCCCATCATCTCGCCCCTCACATAAGCCCGGGAAAGACTTGGGAGGGCTTCGTGGGCGGCGGGATCGTGGCAGTCATCGCGGGCGCCGTGATCGGCAAGGAGCTGACACCATGGGGTGGGGCGGTCCACGGCATCGAGCTCGGCGTCTTGGTGGCGATCGTCGCCCCCATCGGCGACCTCGTGCAGTCAATGGTGAAGCGTGACCTCCGGCTGAAGGACTCGGGCGCGCTCCTGCCCGGCCACGGCGGCCTCCTGGACAGGTTCGACTCGATGCTCTTCGTGCTCCCCGCGACCTATTTCCTGGTCGCCGCGCTGCACCTCTTGTAAGGCAACGGCGTAGCCTTCGCGAGCACAGCGGAGCGGTCCAACGCGATGTCGGAGGCGGTAATGGCACCCAAGACGGTTTACCTCGCTGGCAGCACAGGCTCGATCGGGCGCCAAGCTCTCGATGTCGTCCGCTCCTCGGGGGGGCGCTTCAGTGTCGTCGCCCTCAGTGCGAGATCTTCGGTGGAGCTGCTTGCCGAGCAAGCCCGCGAGGTCCACCCCGCTTACGTCGCCGTGGGGGACCCCAGCCGTGCCAGCGAGCTCGCGCAGCTCCTGCCCCCAGGGGTGAACCTCCTGGCAGGGCCTCGCGCGCTTGCCGACCTCGCTGAGACTGCGGAGATCGTCCTGAACGGCGTGGTCGGCTTCGCCGGTCTCGAGGTGACCTTGGCTGCGCTCGGCGCCGGCAAGCGCCTCGCCCTTGCCAACAAGGAGTCGCTGATCGCCGGCGGCCCCATCGTGCAGCGAGCGCGCCGCCAGCCGGGCGCCGAGATCGTGCCCGTTGACTCAGAGCATTGCGCAGTGCATCAGTGCCTTAGGGCAGTCAGTGCTCTGCCTGACGATGGGAGAGCCGAAATAGGTGCCCCGGCGCTGCGTCGCCTCCTCATCACGGCCTCAGGTGGGCCGTTCCGGGGCAGGTCTGCCCAAGAGCTCGGGCAGGTGTCAGTAGACGATGCCCTCGCGCACCCGACGTGGAAGATGGGCCCGAAGATCACCGTGGACAGCTCGACGCTCATGAACAAGGGCCTCGAAGTTATCGAGGCACACCTTCTCTTCGGCGCGAGCTACGACCAGATCGACGTGGTCATCCACCCCCAATCGGTGGTCCACTCCATGGTCGAGACGACCGACGGCGCGGTAATTGCCCAGTTGTCCATGCCTGACATGCGCCTCCCCATTGGCTATGCCCTCTCGTACCCTGAACGCATGCCTGTCCCCTTCGGCGTCATCGACTGGGCAACCCTCAGCCGCTTGGACTTCGACGTCCCGGACACCGACGCCTTCCCCTGCCTTGCGCTCGCCTATGACGCCGGGCGCCGGGGCGGGACGGCCACGGCCTGCCTGAACGGAGCGAACGAGGTCGCGGTGGAAGGTTTCCTCAATGGGCGGCTGCGCTGGGCCGACATTCCCTCGGTGATCCGTTCGGCGATGAGTGCCTTCGTGGAAACCCAACCGCGAGACCTCTGCGACGTGCTTGCAGCCGACGCCGAGGGTCGTGCCTTGGCGGCCGCAGCCTTGGAACGGCTCGAACCGCCCGTAGCGGGGCAAGCGGGGAGGGTCGACGTTGGCTGACCTGAAGCCACTCGATTGGCCTAGCGGCTCCTCGGGCGACGCCAACGGCCCGCCCGGGCGCCGCAACGGTGCACCCGAGGGCACGGGGCGCTACCGGTCCCCTTCGGGGCCAGGGGGCGAAGCGGGCGACGAGATGGACCTTCGCGAGCAACGGGGCGCCCTCCTGCGCTTGGCGCTCGTTGTAGCTGGGGGGCTGGTGGTCGCCTATTTCCTTGGCGCCATTTACACCGTGCTCGTGGTCTTTGCGCTGATAATCATGATCGTCCTGCACGAGCTCGGGCACTTCGTGGCAGCCAAGCGCGCTGGCATGAAAGTGAGCGAGTTCTTCTTCGGGTTCGGGCCACGGCTCTGGGCAGTACAACGGGGCGAGACGACGTATGGCATCAAGGCTCTGCCGTTAGGTGGTTATTGCCGCATCGTCGGCATGACGAGCGCGGAAGTGGTGGCCCCCGAAGACGAACCCCGCGCGTACCGTGCTCAGCCCACATGGAGGCGCTTGACGGTAGCTCTCGCAGGTTCTTTCGTCCACTTTCTGCTCGCCTTTGTGATGCTCGTCGCGCTCTTTTGGGGGCCGGGCGACATTGGCAATTTCATAAGCGACCCGCCTGCGAACAACCCGATCGCGGCCGTCGACAGCTTCCAGCACTCAGACAGCCCGGCGGAGCTCGCCGGTATCGAGCCCGGGGACAGGCTGGCCTCGGTCAACGGCCACCATTTTTCGACCTGGGACGAAGTGAGCGAATACCTGAAGTCGCGTCCCGGGGAAAAGGTCGCGATTGTGGTCGACCGGCACGGACGAGAGGTGGCACTCAAGCCCGTCGTGCTCGCCGACGCATCAAAGGTAGTTCTCAAAGGCCAAAAGACCCCTCTCTACAAGACCCCCACCGGGCTCCTCGGGATTGAAGTGAGCCCGTACGTGCGGTTCGGTTTCCTCGGGTCGGTGGGGCACGCCGGCACCTCCTTCGGGGCCACGGCAGCTTCATCGGTGAAGAACTTGGGCCACGTGGTCACAGACTTCAGCGGGTACGTGAACATGCTCACTCACCAGAAAGCGGCGGACAACCCCAACGCCGTGCGGTTCGTCTCGCCGGTTGGTGTCGTGCGCCTGGCGAGCGTGGCGACACAGGTCGGTTGGTCAGAGGTGCTCTACCTCCTCATCCTCATCAACATTTTCGTCGGGATCTTCAACCTGGTCCCGCTCCTGCCCCTCGACGGCGGCCACGTGGCGATCGCCCTCTACGAGAAGTTGCGCAGCATGCGCACCAAGCAGCCTTACCATGCCGACGTCAACAAGATGGCCCCGGTCATTTACGCCGTCCTCGCGGTCATTATTTTCTACGGCGTGTCGTCGCTGTTCTTGGACCTGCGGGACATAATCACTTGAGCTAAGGCGGCGCTGGCGCCGGGGACCGGTATCGTGTCAAGCGAGCAAAGGTTGCCTGTCGTGGCACTCGGAGAGGTGATCGGAAGAGCAAATGGACAGCTACCCGCGTAGGAAGACCCGCCAGATCGTGATCGGCTCTGTACCTGTTGGCGGGGACGCCCCCATCACGGTGCAGTCGATGACTACCACGAAGACCGCTGACGTCGATGGGACCTTGGCCCAGATATACGCGCTGAAAGCCGCCGGCGCGGACATTGTGCGCTGCACTTGTAACGAAAAGGAGGCTGCTCTCGGGCTTGCCCGCATCGTCCCGAGAAGCCCGGTCCCCATAGTTGCAGACATCCATTTCCATGTGGAGATGGCTCTCGCCGCGCTCGAAGCGGGGGCCCATTGTCTTCGGCTTAACCCCGGCAACCTCCGCAAGGCGGAGGAGATCAGGCTCGTAGCGCGCGAATGCAAGGACCGCGGTACCCCGGTCCGCATCGGGGTGAACGCCGGTTCTCTCGACAAACGGCTCTATGAGAAGTACGGCGAAGCAACGCCCGAAGCGCTTGTGGAATCGGCGTTGCATGAGCTTTCGCTGTTTGGTGAGGTGGGTTTCGACAACGTAAAGATCTCGGTAAAAGCTTCCCGGGTGCCGATCATGGTCGAGGCTTACCGCCAGCTCTCCGACCAAGTCGACTACCCGCTTCACCTCGGGCTTACCGAGGCTGGCCCGCCGCCCGCGGGGGTCATCAAGGGCACCGCGGGGATCGGGACGTTGCTCCTGGAAGGGATCGGGGACACGATCCGCTACTCCCTCACCACCGACCCGGTGGAAGAAGCCAAGGCCGGGCGCACTTTGCTGGAAGCACTGGGTCTCCGGGAGCGCCGCAACGTCGACCTGATCGCATGCCCCTCCTGCGGACGAGCGGAGATCGACGTCTACAGGGTGGCAGCCGAAGCCCAGGCTGCCCTCGAAGCGCGGGAGATCCCTCTCCAGGTGGCCGTAATGGGGTGCGTGGTGAACGGCCCCGGCGAAGCTCGCTCTGCCGACCTTGGGATCGCGGCCGGCAAGCACAGGGGCCATTTGTTCATCAGGGGAGAGATCGTCCGGGTGGTGCCTGAGGCAGAGATGGTCCAAGCCCTTGTCGAGGAGGCCGAAAAGCTGGTCAAAGAAGGCTTCGATGCGCGCCTGGCAGCAGCCGACTGGCGAGCCGCCAAGGAGGCCGAAGCCGACCGGCTTGCCCTCCTTGGAGCTCACGGCTCAGACGTAAACCGGAGCGAGGCCAAGGTCGAGCTGATCAACCGGCGCTTGGGCTCGCAGGCGGGGGAGGGGAGCACGGCAGTGCCCCCCGCCTAGGCCCTGCCCGGGATCTGACAGCCAGCTGCGAGTGGCCAAGCTCAAGGTCGACCTCCACGAGATTTACAACAAAGGCGACCTGATCGAACGCGCCCTGCGCGACGTCCTCGACGAGGCGGTCCGCATCAAGGCGAGCGAGGTCGAGATCATCCCTGGCAAGGGCTCGGGGCAGCTGAAAAAGCGTGTTCTCAGGTTCCTCGAGCGCAAAGACGTCAAAGCCCTCTACCACCGCGTCGAAAAGGACTCCGACAACTTCGGGCGAGTTTTTGTCTACTTCCGATGGAAGTGAGGCGCGAGGCCTAGGGGGGCCGGGGGGCCTCAGCAGATAACACAAAACCGGGCGCGCCAATACCAGCCCCCAAGACGAAACAGGACCGGTATTGGCTATAATACTCGGTGTTGCCGCTTGGTGATGTTGGGCGTGGGCCTTCCTGCCTGGCAGGGTGCCCACGTTTTTGTTTGATGGACCTTGACCACGAGGAGGTGAGATGGCCGCCGAGGAAGCAATTTCTGGGGCTCTTCGGCCCGTAGTGCAGGCTGCAGGGCTCGAGATTTGGGACGTCGAGCGTTCGGGTACCTCCGTACGGGTGCTGGTGGAGGGCAGCGAGGGGGTCGACCTGGACGCGATCGCGACCTTGAGCGGTGCTATCTCCTCGGTCCTTGACGAGCGTGACGACCTCGTGCCGGCGGGCCGTTACACACTCGAGGTCTCGAGCCCAGGGCTCGAGCGCCGGCTGCGTTACCCGCACCATTTCGCTCGCTATGTCGGAGAAGACCTGGTCGTCAAGACCACCTCCGGGGCAGCGGCGCCGCGACGCTTGCGCGGCAAGCTGGTTGCCGCCTCCGAAACCGAGCTCACGCTTCTCGCAGATGCCGGCGACGGGGGCCTGCAAGAGGTGACGCTGCCGCTGGCGTGGGTAGAGCGCGCCACCACGGTCTTCGAGTGGGGCGCGCCGGCGCGCCATCCCACCAAACAGGCTGCCGGCAAAACACCTCGCAGGACCGGGCCACGCCCGGCTGCTGCCCTTGCACCGTCCCGGGAGGCTCGATGAGCTCGATGAAAGACAACATGGCTTTCCTGGAGGCGTTGCAGCAGATCGCCAAGGACAAAGGCATCAGCGTGGACGTTCTCCTGGACGCGCTTGCCAACGCGTTAGTTGCTGCCTACAAGCGCATGCCAGGGGCTGCCGAGGAAGCCGTGGTGACGATAGAGCCTGACGGCGGCGAGATCCGTGTCTACGGCCAAGAGCTCGACGACGAGGGCAATGTCGTGCGGGAATGGGATGACACGCCCAAAGATTTCGGCCGCATCGCCGCGCAGACCGCCAAGCAGGTGATCTTCCAGCGTATCCGCGAGGCCGAGCGAGACCTCAAGTACGAGGAGTACGCCGGGCGGGAGGGTGACATCGTCACGGGCATCATCCAGCAAAGCGACAACCGCTACACGCTCCTCGACCTCGGCAAGGTCGAGGCTCTCCTGCCACAGGCAGAACAGGTGCCCTTCGAGCACTACGAACATGGCACCCGCCTGAAGGCCTACATAGTCGAGGTCCGCAAGACGAGCAAAGGCCCCCAGATCGTCGTCTCCCGGACACACCCGGGGCTCATTAAGCGGCTCTTTGAGCTTGAGGTCCCCGAGATCGCAAACGGGATCGTGGAGATCAAGGCGGCGGCGCGCGAGCCGGGGCACCGGACCAAGATCGCTGTGTGGTCCAACGACCCGAACGTGGACCCCGTAGGAGCCTGCGTTGGGGCGCGGGGGGCGCGCGTGCGCATGGTTACTACCGAGCTCCGGGGCGAGAAGGTCGACATCGTTCCTTACTCGGAGGACGCCCGGGAATTTGTCATGCGAGCGCTCCAGCCGGCCAAGGTCAAGGACGTGGATCTCGACGAGGAGTCCGGCACGGCCACTGTGATCGTCAACGACTACCAGCTCTCCTTGGCGATAGGTAAGGAAGGGCAAAATGCCCGCCTCGCGGCCCGCCTAACGGGGTGGCGTATCGACATCAAGAGCGAGAGCCAGCTGGCTGAGGAAGAGGCGTATGCCGCCGAGGAGTGGGCCGAAGGCGAATGGTTGCAGAACGACGCGGGCGAGATGGTGTGGCAGCCCGCGGGTGGCGGCGAGGCCCTCTCGGCAGAGCAGTGGGAAGCCGTTTCGCGTACTTCGGCTGAGAGCGAATGGGGCAACAACGGGAGCGCCGAGGTCGTTGAGGCGCCTGGAGAGGCCCCTTCCCAGGGCGTCGCCGGCGAGCAAGCGGGCAGCGTGCCCGAGGAAGCGCCAGCACGCGAGGGGGCCAGCTAGACGCGCGTACCACTGCGGACCTGCGTTGGGTGCCGGGCCCGGGTGGCCACCGGTACACTGGTGAGGGTTGCGCTGAGCCAGGACGGCCGGCTTGTTGTCGACAGAGGAGCACCAGGCCGCGGTGCCTGGCTATGCCGCCTCGGGGACCTCGAGGTGGCGCGGCCGGAGTGTGTGCACAAGGCTGCAAAAAGGCGCGCCTTCGGCAGGGCCTTGCGCGGCGAGGTCGCCGCGGCCGAGGTAGAGGCGCTGCTCAGTTGGGCTTGCGAACATGCGAGGATGGAGCAAGTAACGCCACCGGCTGTGATAGCGGCGGAGCGACAGATGCAGAAAGGGACTTAAGAGCAACTTGTCGAAGAAGATCCGGGTGTACGAGCTGGCACGCGAGCTCGGCCTTAGCAACAAAGAAGGCTTAGAGCTGTGCCTCGCAATGGGGATCGGGGTGACGAGCCATTCGTCGAGCATCGAAGAGGCTCAGGCTGATCGCGTCCGCCGCAAGGCTGAGCGGGAGGGCCTGAAGCGTGCACACCCGCCGGAGGAGGTGCCTGCAGCCGCGGCAGTGCCAACCGTGCCCCCGCTCGCCCGGGTGGTGGCGGCCACCCCTGGAGGGGGTTTCGCAACCGCCGAAGCGCCTGCCCCCGGTCCTCCTCGGCACCGGCCCGTAGCAGTGACGCCAGGGCCCTCGGCCGCCCCCGTGGGTATCATCGCCCCGCCCGCCGACGCCCGCCCCGCGCCGGCTGCGCCAACATCGCGCCCAGTCCACCCCGAGCCCGTGGTTGCACGAGACGGCGCCGCAAGCGCCCGAGAGACGAGCAGACCGGAGTCTACCCACGGTGTAGGACGCCCCCAGCCGGGGCCCCTTGCTCCCCCCCCGGGAGTGCGCGCCCCGTCTCAGCCAGCACTTCCTGCGCACCCGGTCGCTCCTCAAGCGCAACCCTCAGCCCAGCCCGCCCAGCCCGCTGTGGCCGTCGCGAACGCCGCTATGACGGCTCGTTCCGGTGCGGCATCGCAAGCGGGCCAAGGCGCCCAAGCGAGCGGGGCGGCCCCCGCGAGGCCAATGTTGGGCGGGCCGGGGCCCGATAGTGGCGCAGTGGCGTCGCCGCCGCAGGG
>Ga0335074_10001192_pt1 | contig 35508 bp, 33 predicted proteins | sample Lox_Sample_23_FD_206715 | JGI IMG/M metagenome (GOLD analysis project Ga0335074, IMG submission 206715) | Soil microbial communities from Loxahatchee National Wildlife Refuge, Florida, United States - Lox_Sample_2.3 | ecosystem: Environmental > Terrestrial > Soil > Wetlands | place: USA... | reverse complement strand
TCCGTGAGAAACACGGCTCCTCGTTTCCGCCATAGTTCATAGCACGCGTGAATGTCTGCAACGCGGATGTTCATGAAGCTGCTGACTTTGTCGGGGTCTGGCGGAACGCTGAGCGTCACTGTTGGTTTGTCGGGTGTCGGACCGCCGCCACCATTGACAATGAGCCACGTGTTCGCGATCTGGATGTACCCCGGCGCGCCCTTGCTGTCGCCTCTGCTCACAATGCGACCTCCGAAGACCGTTTCGTAAAATCGGGCCGATCGCTCGATGTCGGCAACGGTGAGAAAGTGCGCGATGGTAAAGCCATCCTGTGGCGGCATGCGATAGCTTTTCTGCTCGACTTGTACCTGGTTCATCGACGACTCCTATTCGGATATCGCATTTCCCCTTCGCCAGAATACGTCGGGTTGGAGCGCCTTCGCAATGAGTGCAGGCCCGCTGCAAAAACACATTCGCGGTTGCAACGACCAGAAAACGAGTGACGGCGGCGGCGTTATGATGAACGGCATCAACGAAGGCATTATTCCTTCGTGCGGCATGCAGAAAGCATTGGGGTTCGAATCCCCGCCACTCCGGGTGTGCCTGAAGCGCCTCGGCCGGAACCGCGCTGGTTTCAGGCCTTGCGCGAGATCAAAGTCGCAAAGCGAGGAACAGGTCATGATAGTTCGAAATATAGTGGAGATATGGCCATGCCATCGCAATCCTATATTCGCTGGTTCGATCAGCTCGGGCTGGGTGATGTGGCGCTTGTCGGCGGCAAGACATCCTCGCTCGGCGAATTGTACACGGCGCTCGCGCCGAAGGGCGTCAACGTTCCGAACGGCTTCGGCATCACCGCGCAAGCCTATCGCGACGCGTTGGACGGAGCCGGTGCGTGGTCCGAATTGAAGCGGCTGCTGGCGGATGCCGACGAAAGCAATATCGGCAGGCTGGAAAAACGCGCAGCCGAAGCGCGCCAGATCGTCTATGCAGCGACGGGCACGGCCGAACTGCGCGATCAGATCGGCGCTGCCTACCGCGAGCTTGAAGAGCAATATGGCGAGGATCTTTCCGTCGCCGTTCGCAGCTCCGCCACGGCCGAAGATCTGCCCAACGCGAGCTTCGCCGGACAGCACGACAGCTTCATCAACATACAAGGCGAAGAGGCGGTGTTCGAGGCGTGCCGACGCTGCTTTGCCTCGATCTTCACGGATCGCGCCATCATCTACCGCAACGACAACAAATTCGACCATTTCAAGGTCGCCCTTTCCGTCGCCGTCATGAAGATGGTCCGCGCGGACAGCGGCGCGAGCGGCGTGATGTTCACGCTCGACACGGAGACGGGCTTTCGCGACGTCGTCATGATTACGGGCGTGTATGGGCTGGGCGAAAACATCGTCCAGGGGCGGGTCGATCCGGACGAGTTCTATGTGCACAAGCCGACCTTCGCCGCCGGCCATCGCGCTGTCTTGAGGCATACGCTCGGCCAGAAGCAGGAGAGGATGATCTTTTCCGGAAGAAGGTCGGGGCCGACGACGGTCAACCGGAAGGTTCCCGCCGACGAGCGTGAGCGCTTCTGCCTGACGGATCGTGACGTGCTGGAACTCGCCGGATACGGCATCGCGATCGAAGACCATTATTCCGCGATCAATGGCCATCCGACTCCCATGGACATCGAATGGGCCAAGGATGGTACGGACGACAAGCTCTATATCGTGCAGGCGCGGCCCGAGACCGTTGCCTCGCGGCGCCAGGCGAGCCAGCTCCATAGCTACACTTTGAAGGAGAAAGGGCAGGCGATCGTAACCGGTCGCGCCATCGGCGAGCGGATCGCAACGGGTGTCGTCCGCGTCGTGGCGGGCGAAAAGGATCTGGCCAGGTTCCGGCCGGGCGAAATCCTCGTCGCTGAAACGACAACGCCCGACTGGGAACCGGTGCTGAAAAAAGCCGCCGGCATCGTAACCGATCGCGGCGGCCGCACCTGCCATGCGGCCATCGTCGCGCGCGAGCTCGGCATTCCCGCGGTCGTCGGAGCGACGGATGCAACGAGACGCCTTAAAAACGGCGATCTCGTCACCGTCTCCTGTGCGGAAGGCGATATCGGCCACGTCCTCACAGGCGCCGTGCCGTTCGAAATCGTCGATCTGAAGCTTTCGGACGTGCCGCGTCCGCACACCGAGGTCATGATCAACCTCGGCGACCCCGACATGGCGTTCCGGACCGCGATGCTGCCGAACGACGGTGTCGGGCTGGCCCGCATGGAGTTCATCATCAACGAATTCATCGGCATACATCCGATGGCGCTCGCCGAGTTCGAAAAGGTCAAGCAACCGGCGGCCCGTCAAAAAATCAAACGGCTCACCAGGAATTACGCACATCCGCAGGACTTCTTCATTGAGCGCCTGTCCGAAGGCGTCGGCATGATCGCGGCGGCCTTCTACCCCAAGCCGGTCATCGCGCGCTTGTCCGATTTCAAGACCAACGAATATGCGAAGCTCATCGGGGGCAAGCAGTTCGAACCCGTCGAGGCGAACCCGATGCTGGGTTTCCGCGGCGCGTCGCGCTATGCCCATCCGGCCTACGCGCCCGGTTTCGCGCTCGAATGCGCGGCGTTGCGCCGCGTGCGGGAGGACATGGGCCTCACGAACCTCAAGATCATGGTGCCGTTCTGCCGTCGCGAAGAGGAAGCGGCGCGCGTGCTCCACGCGATGGCCTCCTGCGGATTATACCGCGGCAAGAACGGGCTGGAGATATTCGTCATGTGCGAGATCCCCAACAACGTCATCCGGATCGATGCGTTCTCGAAAATGTTCGACGGTTTCTCGATCGGCTCGAACGACCTGACGCAGCTGACACTCGGCGTGGACCGGGATTCGGAGACCGTCGCATTCGATTTCGACGAGCGCGATCCCGGCATGAAGGAGATGCTGCACATGGCCATCGAAGGCGCGCATCGCAACCGGCGCCACGTAGGCATCTGCGGCGAGGCGCCGGCGAATTATCCCGAGCTCGCGAAGCAACTGGTGGATTGGGGAATTGATTCCATCAGCGTCAATCCATCGAGCGTCGTCCAGACCTTTCGGATTGTCGCGGAAGCCGAGGAGCGGACCTCCATTCATCCCATTGCCGCTACGGCGTGAGCGGATCATGGTACATACCGGCCTCGGTTGACCGTAACGGTTGATCCCGTCTTGAAAGTTGCGACGATTTTCGTTCAGGACTTTTGCGCATCGGGGTGCAGGCTCAAAAAATGCCGCAGCGCCATGAACAGTTCAGTCGCATGCTCCATGCGACCGTCGTCAAGCGCCGCCCGGATGTCGTCGACGATCATCTGACGAATCTCCTTTTCGCCGCCGATTTTGCGCAGGATATAGTTCGCAAGCGCCGATGCCGCGATTTCGGGAACATGTTCGTGCTCGGCTATGGCGGCTACTTCTTCCGCATCGAGGCCAGACATCGCGATGCAGTCTTCCAAAGTAATCATCGCCATCTCCCGGATAGCTTTCGAATGATGGCCGGACTCTGGAGGCAAGATCACTGACACGAATCAACAAGCGGAATTTTTCCGGCGCTCGCTGCGCCTGGGTGGGATTGACCCGCCGGCGGGGATGAAGCTTGGTTTCGCCGGCGCATTCACCGAAACATCACGAAGAGTCTTGATTTGCATCAACCGTCGCACCCGGAACACCACTAATGTGTGGGTCGTCCGCGTTATTGGGCGAGAGAGAAAGGGTCGCCGACAAAGCGGCCGGAAAGGTAGAAAATCATGAGTGCGCAGAATGCAAAGGTCCGCAGGTCTGCGGACAACGAAGATAAAAAAAGCGAGACGGATGCGTTCGATCTTTTCAGCCGTACCGACCTATTGTGGTGGCCGTATCGCTCGTTTTCGAAGGCGCTTCTGAAAACGCACGACAATTTGGCGGCGTTCATGGACGTCAACCGGAAACTGGCCGACGAAATGCGGGACATCGTCCGCAAGGAGCAGGATCTGGTCATGCAGATGTCGGAAAAGATGCTCCGGCGCGCCGCATCCGCCAAGGAAAACGGCGAGGCCAACATCTTCCATCCCTCGCAGGGTATGGACGAAATCTACGATTCGGCGGTGACCGGCATCCGAGAGCTTGGGAAAGCCGTCGCGGATGCGCAAATCCGCTCGATCGAGACGCTGCGGGCGCACGCCCGCGACGCGGCCCAGAAGCCGGCGTCCGGTGACGGCGCCCCTCACAAGGCGGCATGACGGACATCATGAGCATGGTACCGCCGGAACGGAAAAGGGGGGCCGCGTTGGCATTGGTCGAATCCGAAACTTCCGGCGGTCCTGGCCGCCGGTCGTTCCCGAATGGCTCCGCGGTTGGGATACCGGCCCTCGGGTCTGCCGATTTCACGCGCAGTTCCGCCGGAATGGAGCCCGGATCCTTTGATCGCGCCGCGCGCGCCGTGATCGCCCGCATAACCGGTGGCGTTTCGCCATCCGCGCTCGCGCTGGCTTACACCGATTGGCTGCTCCACCTCGCGGCGAGCCCGGGCAAGCAAACCGAGCTTGTAGCTGAGGCCGCCAACAAATGGATGCGCTTTCTCCAGTTTGCCTCGCGTGCCGGCGCGGACGGCGCCCCCTGCATCGAACCGTTGCCGCAGGATCGGCGCTTCAACGCGCCGGAGTGGGGGACGTTTCCCTACAATCTGTTCGCGCGGGGTTTCCTCCTTACGCAGCAATGGTGGCGGAATGCGACCGTCGGCGTGAACGGCGTATCGCCTCATCACGAAGATGTCGTGTCGTTCGTGGCCCGCCAGCTGCTCGACATGTGGTCGCCGGCCAATCTTCCTTCCAGCAATCCGCAGGTCCTGCGTCGAACCATCGAGACGGGCGGGGAAAACTTTCGCCAGGGCATCGCCAATTGGTGCGAAGATGTCGAACATCACGTTCGTCGTCTTCCTCCGGTGGGAGCGGAAAACTTCAAGCCCGGCGAGGCTGTTGCGATAACCCCTGGCAAGGTTGTCTTCCGCAATCGGCTGATCGAACTCATCCAGTACGCGCCCCAGACCGAGACCGTCGAAGCGGAGCCGATTCTGATTATTCCCGCGTGGATCATGAAATACTATATCCTCGATCTGTCGCCGCAGAATTCCCTCGTGCGCTATCTCGTCGAGCAGGGACACACGGTTTTTATGGCTTCGTGGAAAAATCCGACTGCCGAGTATCGGGACTTGGGCATGCAGGATTACATCGACCTCGGCGTTATGGCCGCGCTCGATGCCGTATCCGCGATCGTGCCGAAGGCGCGCATTCATGCAGCAGGCTATTGTCTGGGCGGCACACTTCTTTCCATGGCTGCAGCCGCAATGGCTCGCGATGGCGACGAACGGCTGAAGACACTCACGCTTTTCGCCGCGCAGACGGATTTCACGGAGGCGGGCGAGCTGCTGTTGTTCGTGGACGACGCTCAGATCAGTTTTCTGGAGGACCTGATGCGGTCGCAAGGCTTTCTCGATTCGAAGCAGATGACGGGCGCGTTCCAGCTGCTTCGTTCCAAGGATCTGATCTGGTCGCGATCGGTGCACGAGTATCTCATGGGCGAGCGCGAACCCATGGCCGATCTGATGGCCTGGAACGCGGATGCGACGCGCATGCCCTATAAGATGCATTCGGAGTATCTGCGTTCCTTGTTTCTCGACAACGCACTTGCCGAAGGCCATTTCAGGGTCGGGGGACGGCCGGTCACCATCCGCGACTTGCGGGTTCCGATCTTTGCCGTTGGCACGGAAACCGATCACATCGCGCCATGGCGCTCGGTTTACAAGATACATCTGCTCGCCGAGACGGAAATCACGTTCGCGCTGACGACCGGCGGGCACAATGCGGGCATTGTCAGCGAGCCGGGGCATCCCCACCGGGCTTATCGTCTCGCCACACGCAAAGCCAAAGCTCCCTATCGCGATCCGGACGGATGGTATGATGCGGCTCCCCGGTTTGTGGGGTCGTGGTGGCCTGCCTGGCAGAGCTGGTTGAGCGCGCACTCGAGCGGACGAGTGGACCCGCCCGACATCGGCGCAGCCGATTACGTGGTTCTCGCAGACGCCCCGGGTGAGTACGTTCGCGCGGCCTAGATTGCCGTGTTCGCTTTTTTCCTGCTGTTAATTACAAGAAATCTGCGCGCGGCCGCTTCGTCTGCGGTCTCTCGGGTGACGTCAAAGTCGGTCGGAGGATTATCCCCGCTCGCCTTTTTTGTGCTTTGCTTCCAGATCATTCACGCGCTGCGTCAGCGCGTTGATATCGGAATGCGCCGAATCGGCGCTTTGCTGAGCTGCCTGCGCCGCCTGCTGCGCGGCGGTCGCCGTCGACTGCGCTTGCTGCGCGACCGACAGAGCCTGATCGGCGGTCGCCTGGGCGTGCTTCACGTCATCGACGGACGCGCAGCCGCTGACGAGAGGCCCGATAGCCGTGATCGACACGACGGCCATCACCTTGAGTGCATGATGCATGACGCGAACTCCTTCAATCCGATGCGTTGCTGCGGCGGTTGTCATCCGCCGTCGGAGGACAAGAACGTCCTTGCGCGCATCCAAGCGGCCTCTCTCACGCGCGCCTATTGGACCAAGGTCCAACTGCACGAATGCGCGTGATGCACAAAATGCGTGCGGGGCTAGCGAGAGCAGATTGCATGCGCAGCTTCATCGCCGGAGGAGCGATGCGCCGAACACTTTGGACATCGTGGACTGTCCTGTGCGCTTTGACGTGGGCGAGCTTCGCATTCGTCACGGCCGCACGAAGCGGCGACGGCATTTTCGCAAGTAGCGACGACGACACCGGCACGTCGCTCCAAGACGTTGTTTCCACAAATGATTCCCGCTTGACGCCGACAACCCGCGAGGGCCTCGTGAAAGCGCAGGTGCAGGCGTTCTACGCGGCGCGCGATTTCCGGCTCGTCTGGAGCGGCGACGACGAAGCGGAGGAGCGCGCCGCCGTCGTCCGGCAGGCACTCGAACACGCGGACCGGCAGGGATTGCGCCCAGGCGACTATCTGTCCGATCCCGTACGCTGGGCCGACGAACCAAAGCCGGGACGAGATGCCGCAGACTACGACGTAGCATTGACGACGGCGTTCTTCGCCTATGCGCTCGATGTGCGCGAAGGTCGTGTCGATCCGCTCAAAGTTTATAAAGATGTGAATCTGCCGGTGCAGGATTTCGATCTCGCCGACGCTTTCGCAACGGCCTTGCGGCGCGGGTCGGTCGCGCGATTCCTGTCCGATCTGCCGCCGCCTCATCCCGGCTATCACTGGCTGGTCGATGCACTGGCGCGCTATCGGGACATCGCCGCGCATGGCGCGTGGCCGGTCCTGCGTTCGTCGACTACCGTTGCGCTGACGGACAAGAATGGCAAGCCATCGGCGTTCGCGCACCGGCTCGCCCTCGAGGACGGCGCCTTTGCCGACACAATCGATCCTTCCGATGCCGATCTCCGCGAGGCGCTGTTGCGCTTTCAGCGGCGCAACGGACTGGAGGACAATGGCAGGTTGACGCCGGACACGCTGAAGGCGCTGAACGTGCCTGTGTCCTATCGCATCCAGCAGATCATCGCGAACATGGAGCGCTGGCGCTGGGTGCCGCGCGCGTTTGAAGCGCGCTACATCCTCGTCAACGTGCCGGACCAGAGCCTGGAATTCGTCGAGGACCAGTCGGCGAAGCTCTCGTCGAAGGTTGTCATCGGCCGGAGAGACGCGAAGACCCCGATCATGCGGACGGAGGTCGTGGCCGTCGTCGCCAATCCAGCCTGGGACATACCCGACGACATCGCGGCAAAACGTATCCTGCCGCATCTCCGGCATCACCCGGATTACCTCGCATCCCGCAACATGGTGCTCGCGAACGGATCGCTGCAGCAGAACCCCGGCAACGACAATGTGCTGGGCAAGCTCATGCTGGATTCGCCCAATCCCTTCGGCGTCTATATGCACGACACGCCGGACAAGAAGCTGTTCCTCTCGAGCATGCGCGAAAGGAGCAATGGCTGCGTGCGTGTGGAGCAGATCGCGCCGCTGGCGTCGCTGGCGCTGGGTGGCGAAGACCCGGACGACCGCATCATCGAAGCCATCGCCACGGGCGAAACGCAACGCCTGGAACTGTCCGAACCGCTTGCCGTCTACATGCTCTATTGGACGGCCTTCGCGGATTCCGATGGTGCTATGGAATTCCGGCCCGACCGCTACGATCGCGATCCGCCGCTGATCGCCAAACTCGGCGCGCACGCGGAGAAGCCGAAGCCGGCACTCGCCATACTCGACACGCCGTAGAAGGCTGCGGCCCTCCCTCCCTTGACTGGCCCGACCGCCTGTCTCCAATACGCATTCAACCGGAGACAAGGAATGACGGCGATACGCAAGACGGCGATTGTGACGGGTGGAGGAAGCGGTATCGGGCGCGCCGTGGCGCTGGCCCTGGCGCAAGAGAATTACGCGGTTGCCGTTGCGGGGCGGCGCCTCGCGGAATTGGAGGAAACCGCCAAGCGGGCCGTCGCAGGTTCGGTCATCGCGGTCGCCACGGATGTCGCCGATCCGGACTCCGTGCGCGCGTTGTTTCGCAAGACCGCGGACGCATTCGGAGGCATCGATCTTCTGTTCAACAATGCAGGCACCGGCGCACCGCCGGTGGAGCTCGACGAGCTGTCGATCGAACAATGGAAGCGCGTCGTCGATACAAATTTGACGGGTGCGTTCCTCTGCACGCAGGAAGCGTTCCGCCATATGAAGAAGCAGGCGCCGCGCGGTGGGCGCATCATCAACAACGGCTCCATTTCGGCGCACGCACCGCGGCCGAATTCCGCGCCCTATACGGCGACGAAACACGCGATGACCGGTCTTACCAAATCGACGGCGCTCGACGGCCGCAAATACGATATCGCCTGCGGTCAGATCGACATCGGCAACGCGGAGACGGAGATGACGCAGCGCATGCGTCAAGGCGTGCCGCAGGCGAGCGGTGCGATCGCGGCCGAGCCCATGATGGATGTCGAACACGTGGCGCAGGCCGTCGTCTTCATGGCGGGCCTGCCGCTGGACGCGAACGTGCAATTCATGACAGTAATGGCGACCAAGATGCCGTTCGTCGGACGCGGCTAGCGCAAAGGCGCTATTTTGACCGCGGCCCCTGATTGTGGGCCGGCGACGTGCGCGCCTGCGCCGACGCAGCGGTTTTGGCGTCCGGGCCGGCCGGAGGCGTGCCCATCAGCGCCAGAAACGGCGTCGCCGTCAGCAGGGCGAAGCTCAATTCTGCCATACCACACTTAAACACGGGAATGTTTCCCGAACGATGCTGCCAAGTTAAAACGCGGCGCGTGGCTTTTGCGTTTCATGGTCGCGGTATCCAGTCTGGGTTGCAGGAACTTTGGCGATGCTACCGCGTTCGCTTGTGGGTCTTCCGTGACCTCAAGAGTGGATCGATCATGGCCGACGGACGCGAACGCACGGGCGACGCGCGACGTTCGCAGGACGCGCGGGGACGGCCGCCAGACGACGACCGCTATGCCGGAAATGAACGCAACTCCGATCGGGGAAGCGACGAGGACGGAAAGGGCGCCGGTCCGGCCTGGATTCGCAGCCCGTTATTCAAATATTGCGTCATCGTCGTCGTCGTCCTTCTGCTGATCGTGGTGTTGATCTGGTGGCTGAACGCGCGCCAGTACGAAGACACAGACGACGCGTTTATTGATACGCACATCGTCCACATCTCACCCCAGATCGCCGGCCAGGTAATTCAGATCGCGGTGCACGACAACGAGGCCGTGCGACGCGGCCAGCTGCTGGTGCAGATCGATCCGGCGGACCCGACGGCGAAGCTCAACCAGGCGAAGGCGCAGCTCACGGCGGCGCAGACGCAACTCGAACAGGCGGCAGCCACGGAAGAGGGCGCAGAAGCGCAGGCGCAGAACGCCGCCGCCGATCTTGCGCGCTACAGGCTGCTGCAGCGGATCGCACCGTCGGCGGTCGCGCAGGAACAGATCGACCAGGCCGTGGCGTCCGCCAGCAGCGCTACCGCGCAACGCGACGCCGCGAAAGCGCAAATCCTGAATGCTGAGGCGCAGATCAAGCTCAACCGTGCCGAGATCGTGCAGGCGCAGCTTAATCTCGGCCATACGCGCATCGTTGCGCCGATCGACGGACACATCGCGCAGAAAAGCGTCGCGCTTGGGGACTATGTCACGCCCGGTCAGGAGCTTCTGGCGATTGTGCCACTGAGGCTGTGGGTCACGGCGAACTTCAAGGAAACGCAGCTCACGCACATGCGAGTCGGTCAGCCCGTCACGGTTACGGTCGATGCCTGCGGCTCCACGGACATTCGCGGCCACGTCGATTCCATCCAGCGCGGCGCGGGACAGGCCTTCCAGATTCTCCCGCCCGAGAACGCCACTGGCAATTTCGTGAAGGTGGTCCAGCGTGTGCCCGTCAAGATCCTGCTCGACCGCGTGCCGAAGAACTGTGTGCTCGGACCGGGCATGAGCGTCGAACCCAGCGTCAAGGTGCGCTGATGCCGTCGGCCGGCGCGCGTGCGGATGGTTGGACGCCGGAACGCTCCGTCGCCGGCGATAGGAATCCCTGGACGATCATCGCCGTCATCTCGATCGCGACGTTCATGGTCGTGCTCGACACGTCGATCGCAAACGTCGCGCTTGCGCATATCGCCGGCAGCGTCTCGGCGAGTTACGACGAGGCGACTTGGGTCATCACGAGCTTTCTGGTCGCCAATGCGATTATCATTCCGATCAGCGGCTGGCTCGCCGACGCCGTCGGCCGCAAGCGCTACTACATGATCTCGGTCGCGCTTTTTACGATCTCGTCGCTTCTGTGCGGTCTTGCGCCGAACCTGTCGTTCCTCATCATTGCGCGCATATTCCAGGGATTTGGCGGCGGAGGATTGGCGCCCGTCGAACAATCGATGATGGTCGACACCTTCCCGCCGGAGAAGCGCGGACTCGCGTTCGCGGCATACGGAATAGTCGTCGTCGTCGGACCGGTTCTGGGCCCTTCGCTGGGCGGCTGGATCACCGACAGCTATTCCTGGCATTGGGTGTTCCTTATCAACGTACCGGTCGGAATCCTTTCGCTGATCCTGGTCGCCATTTACGTCGACGAACCGCCGGCCCTGATCAGGCGTGCCAAAAAATTACGCCGGGCGGGGCTGAACGTCGACATTGTCGGTTTCCTGCTCGTAGCACTCTTCCTCGGATGTCTCGAAGTCACGCTTGACCGCGGCCAGCGCGATGACTGGTTCGGGAGCTCGATGATAACGGCGACCGCCGTCATGAGCGCGACGGCCTTTCTCATCTTCGTGCCCTGGGAGCTGACGCGGAGAAATCCCATTGTCCGCATCGATCTCTACGGCCGGGGGAATTTTTTGATTTCCAACATCTTTATGCTGATCATGGGCGTAATTGTCTTCGGCACGACGCAATTTATTCCGCAGCTGCTGCAGGAAGTGTTGGGCTATACAGCGACAAACGCAGGGCTCGCGCTCACGGCGGGAGGCGTTGCGACCCTCGTGGTGATGCCGATCGTCGGCCTCCTTTCGAGCAGGGTGGACGCGCGAATTCTCATCGCGTTCGCGCTCATCGTACAGGCCATCGCGCTCTGGAACCTGAGCGGACTCGATACGCAGATATCGTTCGACGATGCCGCGGTCGCCCGCATGATCCAGTCCGTGGGGTTGCCGTTTCTCTTCATCCCGATTACCAGCGCCGCCTATGTCGGCTTACGACCGGAAGAGAACAACCAGGCGTCGGCACTCATGAACGTGTCGCGAAACCTTGGCGGTACCTTCGGCATTTCGCTCGTCCAGACAATGCTCGAGCGGCGCGCGCAGGTGCATCAATCCCAATATGCCGAAACGCTTAACCCGCTCAATCCGAACTACGCCGAAAGAATTCAGCAAATCGCCCACACGCTGATGAGCCAGGGCGTAGCCCAGGCCGACGCGATGCGCGCCGCGACGGCGGAGCTTTATCAATCGCTCCTGCAGCAGGCGCAGATGCTGTCCTATATCGATGTCTTCCATACGCTCATGTGGGTGGTGATCGCGGTGATCCCGCTGGTGATCTTCATGCAGAAGCCCAGAAAGGGCGGCGCGGCGGCGGAGGTCGTACCGTGAAGAGGGCATCCGCCTGCGTGACGCTTGTGGCGCTGGTTCTCGCCGGCTGCGAAGTCGGACCGGATTACGTCACGCCAGACATGGCGGTACCGCGGAAGTATTCGGATCTGCCCATGACGGCCGCGTCGGCGCCGATCAGCGTGCCGTCGGCGTCTCAGGCCGATCTCTCGGCATGGTGGACGCAGTTCCATGACGCCGAGCTGGACAGCCTCATCGCGCGCGCCATGGCGGCCAACCTCGATCTTCTGACGGCCGCCTCGCGCGTCCGCGAAGCGCGGCAACAGGAGATCGAAGCGGGCGCCGCCGCGTTGCCGAAGGTCGATGCGAGCGCTTTCGCAGCGCATCTGCATTCCAACGCCGGTCTCGAATCTGTGCTCGGCGGCCCACCGTCCGGCGAAGGGTTCGACACCAAGCTCTATTCTCTGGGGTTCGACGCGACCTGGGAAGTCGACATTTTCGGCGGCGTGCGGCGCAGCGTCGAGGCCGCGCATGACACGCGGGAGGCCGCCCTCTGGGACATGCGCGACGGCGAGGTGACGCTGACGGCCGAGATCGCTGCGGACTATCTGACGCTGCGGGCGCTTCAGGCCCAGATCGCGCTGCTGCAGGACGAGGCGAAGCGGCAGACCGATACGCTCGTCTTCATTCGGGCCCGCAGACGCGCAGGGTTTGTCACGGAGCTGGACGTCAACCAACAGGTCGCTCTCGAGGAATCCACGGTTGCCCAGATCCCGTTGCTCGAGGCGCAGGCCGGTGCGGTTGAACACGCGATCGCCGTGCTGATGGCCGAACCGCCGGACGCGGTCGTGGCCGAGCTCGAACGTTCGGCTGCAAGACCCGTCGTACCGAAGACGATACCGGTCGGACTGCCTTCGGTTCTGCTGTTGCGCAGGCCGGACGTGCGCGAGGCGGAGCGCAAGCTCGCATCCGCGACCGCCAATATCGGTGTGGCCGTCTCCGACCTCTATCCCAAGTTCGACCTGCTCGGCGGCGTTTCGCTCGCGAGCACGCATCTGAGCAGTCTGTTCACGAGCAACGCTCTGGCCGAGGGCGGGGCCGGCTCCATCACCTGGCCGATTTTCGAAGGCGGCCAGATCAGGGCGAATATCCACGCCAAGACCGACGAAGCCGATCAGGCCTATTTCGCCTACAAGAAGACGATCCTGACGGCGCTGCAGGACGTCGAGGACTCGCTTCTGCGTTACGAAAAGGACCAGCCGCGGCTTCTCGCACTGGAGCGCGCCGCGACGTCCGCGCGCTCGTCGTCCGACATCGCCTATCAGCAATATCGCGTCGGCCTCACACCCTATGTGAACGTGCTGACGGCGCAGGCGAACGATCTGTCCGCGGAGGTCCAGCTTGAGCAGGGCCGCGAAGCGCTCACCACCGATCTCGTGTCGCTTTACAAAGCGCTGGGCGGCGGCTGGTCGATGCCGGATCCGAAGCTCGGCCCGCCGCCGGACCGGACGAAAGGCTAAGCCACGCGCTTCAGCACGTCGGCGATCTTGTCGAAGATCTGGTCGATCTGGGCCTTCTCCACGATGAGCGGCGGCGACAGCGCGATCGTGTCGCCGGTGACGCGGATCAGCACGCCTTCGTCGAAACAGCGGTGGAAGGCCTCCATGGCGCGGGCGCCGGACGCGCCATCGCGCGGGCGGAGCTCGATCGCCGCCATCAGGCCCAGATTGCGGATGTCGATGACGTGCGGGGCGCCGCGCAGCGCATGCGCGCGCTCTTCCCAATAGGGCGAAAGCTCGCGGGCGCGGGCGAACAGTCCTTCCTCGCGATAGACCTCGAGCGTGGCGAGGCCGGCGGCGGCCGCCAGGGGATGGCCGGAATAGGTGTAGCCGTGGAAGAGCTCGATGCCAGGTGCTGCGCTGTCGACGATCGCCTCGTAGATCTTGCGATTGCAGATCGCGGCGCCCATCGGCACGGAGGCGTTCGTGATCCCTTTGGCGCAGGTGATGATGTCCGGCGTCACGCCGAAGTATTCCGCCGCCGACGGCGCGCCGAGACGTCCGAAGGCCGTGATGACTTCGTCGAAGATGAGAAGGATGCCGTGGCGCTTGGTGATTTCGCGCAGGCGTTCGAGATAGCCCTTCGGCGGCACCAGCACACCCGTCGATCCCGCCACCGGTTCGACGATGACGGCCGCGATCGTCTCGGCGCCGTGCAGGGCCACGATACCTTCCAGCGCATCGGCGAAATGCGCGCCCTGTTCGGGCTGGCCGCGCGTGAAGGCCGCGTTCTTCAGGTCGAACGTATGCGGCAGATGATCGACGCCGGGCAGCAGCGTGAACGTCCGCCGGTTGCTGACGAGGCCGCCGACCGAGATGCCGCCGAAGCCCACGCCGTGATAGCCGCGTTCGCGGCCGATGAGACGCGTGCGCGAGCCCTGGCCGATGGCGCGCTGATAGGCCAGCGCGATCTTGAGCGCGGAATCGACCGCTTCCGAGCCGGAATTGGCGAAGAACACGCGGTCCATGCCGGCCGGGAAAATTTCCGCCACTTTCTGCGCGAATTCGAAAACCAGCGGATGGCCGAGCTGGAAGGTCGGCGCGAAATCGAGCGTGGCCGCCTGCTTCTGGATGGCTTCGACGATCTTCGGGCGCGTATGGCCGGCGTTGACGCACCAGAGCCCCGACGTGCCGTCGAGAACGGCGCGGCCGTCCGGCGTGTAGTAATGCATGCCCTTGGCCGAGGCGAGGAGACGCGGATTGGCCTTGAAATACCGATTGTCGGTGAAGGGCATCCAGAAACTGGATTCATTGCTCAGCTGGTTCATCGTTTATCCGAGAAAGAAGGTGCGGCGGGCAAGCGCTGAACCTTAAAGGCCTTTCAACCAGCGGAGAAGCCGTTCGTTGACCTCGCGCGGCCGCTCCTGCTGCGTCCAATGTCCGCAGCCGTCGAGGACATCCGAGCCGCGCAGACCGGGCATTTGCGCGCGCATCATAGGCACGAAATCGACGCGGCCCATCATGCTCAGCACCAGATCGCGCGAGCCGCCGATGAAAAGCGACGGCTGCTCGATCTTCCGTCCCTCGAACTGGCGCATATAAGCGAAGTCGCGCACGTGATTGCGGTAGCGGTTGATCGGACCGCGCAGGCCGGAACGCTCGAACTCACCCACATAATAGTCGAGATCGGCGGCCGTCAGCCAGGCGGGGAAGGGGTCGGGATCGACGAGGCCCTGAAGCAAAGTCGCAGCGGCCGTCTTGTCGTTCGGCCAGGTGCCGTCCGGCGCGTCGCCCGAAAGCGCGTAATAGAACCTGCGCAGCCAGCCGCGGATATCCGCCTCGGCCTCGGCTTCCGCCACGCCCTCTTTCTGGAAGTAGGCCTGATAGAAAAAACGGTTCTTGCGCGTGAAGAGTTCGTCGAAGATTTCGGTGAACGGCCGCATCGGTGGACCCGCATAAGGCACCGAGAGCAAGCAGACCGCACGCGCGCGATCGGGACGGGCAAGCGCGGTGCTCCATACGATCGGCGCGCCCCAGTCATGGCCGACGAGAACGGCACGTTTGTCGGGACTCAAGCTTTCGATGACGCCGACCACGTCGGCGATCATGCGTTCCATCGCATAGGCTTCGACCGGAAGAGGCTTGTCCGAGCCGCCATAGCCGCGCACGTCGATGGCGCAGGCCGTGAACCCCGCTTGCGCGATCGGCGTCATCTGATGCCGCCAGGAATACCAGGATTCCGGAAAGCCGTGCACCATCACGACGAGCGGGCCCCGGCCTTCGATCGCCGCGCGGAGGCGGATATCGGCAAGCGCAACGTCGCGGAATTCCGGCATGAGGCGCGGTTCTCTAGTGACAGGCCAATTGAAGCGTCAGGACGGCCGTCATCGCAATCAGGCAATAGAGATGATCGTAGAAAATCTTTCGCGCCAGCTCGGACTGCGCGCGCGGCGAACCTTCGCGCTTGCCCAATGCAACGGCGTTGCGGACCGTGCGCAGGATGGCGAGCGCGATGGCGCTGGCGGCAAGCACAAGAGAGGCGACGCAAATCCAGGCGGGCCTGTCACGGCCCAGGACTTCGGCCGCCAGCGCGACCAGCGTCAGGAGCATGACGAGCGCAACGATATTATTCATCGGCCGCGCGGACGTCGTGACGCGGCGATAGTAGGATGAGATCGATGTGAGCGCCTCGGGCGGCAGGGTTTCGCTGCCGGTGCCCGCTGTCTGCACGTCGAACATCAGGTCGAACCAAAGTACGGCCAGCAAGAACGCGGCTCCTGCCGCGGCATAGGCATGCATTTCCAGCCCCCGCAGATCAGCACCCCGAGCCGACTGCAGCACGATTGTCGCGCAATCGGAAGAATTAGTTCATGATCTGCGACGACGAAGCTGTGCAACCCAATTCCGCATTTGCACAGGTTCTTCGGCCGGTTTTCGAGTCACATCGAAACGGAGTGCGCCATGAGCTTGGAAAGGTTTGAACATTCCATAGAATCGCTCGCACTGCGGAATGTCGTTCGTCATTGGGCCGAGGCGCGCGGCGGCCGGCGCATGCCGGGCTGGGACAATCTGAATCCGGCGGCGATCAAGGCGCAACTGGCGATCATCTGGTCCTGGCGATTCGATCCGGTGAGTCGCCAGTTCATCGGCCGGCTGGCCGGCGAACGCATCGAATCGGTTCTGGGCATGAGCGTGCGCGGCACGCCCATGTCCGAAGTTTTCGCCAGACACGATTACGCAATGGCGCTTGCGCGCCACACGCGTGTGGTGACGGAGCCGGCGTTTTATCGCGGGCACGGCCTCGTGTTCCGCCACCTCGACCGCTTCGACATCGGCGAGCGCATCATTCTTCCGCTTGCGGACGACGGCGAGCACGCCGACGGCATCATCGGCGCGACCGAATTCCATTCGAACTACGGAACTCCGCCGAAAGATGTCGAGCGGGGCGCGGAAATCGAAGAGTGGTTCACGCTGGCGTGAACGGCGTTATCCTTTGCCGCACAAACTGTCCCGGAACGGCACGCATGCTGTGACGTTTAACCACCGTCCCTGAGAAACGGCGTCGCCCGACGGCGATAGGAGTGCGCGGTGGGAGTGCTGAGGTTTTTTGTGGTGTTTCTGCTTGGCCTCGGCGCAGCGCTCGGGGCTTATGCAACCGGCACGCTCGATTACGTCTCGCAACACCATTTCTTCCGATCCTGGTTCGAATCCGCCGCGATACCCCAGCACAACATAGTTCTGCGTGTCAGCGGAACCGCGCCGAACGGAGTCTGCGCCCCGCGCTACGCCATCGACAATCGTTCGGGCCATCGCGTCTTCGTCGTCTTCATGCCGCCGGTTGACGCGCGCTTTGCGCCTTATGCCCGACAGATGCCCGGTGACCAACAGATGCCGTACGGCCAACAGATGCCGTATGGCCAACAGATGCCGTATGGCCAACAACCGCCTTATGGCCAGCAGCCGCCCTATGCCCAGCAAGCGCCTTACGGCCAGCAGGCGCAGGCGCCGTACAGCCAACAGCCGCCTTACGGCGAACAGGGCCCTTACAGCGAAGGACCCGTCGACGATCGCTACGCGCCCGGCACCTACGGATCTTATGCCGACAGCGGCGAGCAATTCCGGCCTGCCGACGGCTCTTATCGCGGCGGCTATTCCGATCCGCGCTATGCGCAGGGATATCCCGCCATCAGTCAGACGCCGCCCGTCGAAGTCGCGCCCGGCGAGCAGAAAATTCTCGGACGTGCGGACGACGCGCAGATGGCGGACGCGGACGATGGCCCCGGATATGACGCGGGTGCGGCCTGCGGCGAGGATCGCGTCGTGAGGCTTCAGATCGCCGATTGTGCGGCCGGTGACGGCGCATGCGTTGCTGCGATGAATTCAGCGGGCGGAGCAAACCCCTAAGGAGATGAAGATGCGTAGGACATTGGCGTTGACCGGCGTTGCGTTCGGTCTGATTCTTTCCGCGAGCTTACCCGCCCAGGCCGGAGACGTCGCGACACGCTGCGGCGAATTTGGTTGCGACCAGATTCACTGCCATGATTTCGGTAACCGCTGCACCCGCTATTCCGACTACGACAGCTACTACAACGGCTATGTCAACGGTTACGGGAATTACGGTGGCTACGGAGATTACGGCGGCTATTATGGCGGCTACGACAACTACGCACCCGACGACCAGGTGTACAACGGTGCCTATGGCGGTTACGGCGCCTATGGCGGCTACGGTGGTTATGGCGCTTACGGCGGCTACGGCGACGGCCTGCATCTCGTCTGCGACAGCGAAGGTACGCGCTGCTATCAGACCACCACGCCGTTTTGGAATTACCGCGACTACTATCGCGTCCACGGCTATCACTGGAACGACTGAAGCGGGCGATCAGTCGGCGTAGTTCGCCGCGCGCTTCTGCATGTTCGACAGGACCGCCTCGACCTGATTGGGCGAACCGATCAGCGCAGTCTGTTCGACGGACTCCGCGAGCAGGATCGCGGCCTGATCGCTGTCGGCCATGAGATTCATGAGCCGCTTGGCGCCGCGGACGGCGGTCGGGCTCTTGCCGGCGATTTCGGCGGCGACCGTCAGCGCTTCCGCGTGCGGATCCGCCGACAGGCGCGTGGCGATGCCGATATGGTGGGCTTCTTCGCCGGAGAAGATGCGGCCCGTGTAGGTAAGTTCGCGCGCGACGTCGTCGCGGACGAGGCCGCGCAGCAGCGCGATGCCGGCCATGTCGGGCACGAGGCCCCATTTGATCTCCATGACGGCGAGCCTGGTGTCGGGTGCGACGAAGCGCATGTCGGCGCCGAGCGTCAGCTGAAAGCCGCCGCCGAAGGCGACGCCGTGGACGGCGGCAATCACCGGTACCGGAATCTCGCGCCACACCATGACCGCCTGCTGCGCGCGATTGGCGCCGCCCGGCGTGCGCGGCGTGTCGACGAGACCGGACCCGCTCCGGCGCTCGCCCGACGCCATCTTGCCGAAATTGCCCGTGTCGAGACCGGCGCAGAAGGCCTTGCCTTCGCCGGACAGGACGACCGCGCGCAGGCCGGCCTGCTTCTTCAGCGTCTCGCCGGTTTCGAGAAGTGCCGCGAACATGGCGTCGTCGAGCGCGTTCATCTTGTCCGCGCGCACCATGCGCACATCGGCCACGCCGCCCCGAAATTCGATTGTGATCCGGTCTTCCATGTTCGTTTCCCTGAATAATGAGCGGCAATGGTCGGCCAACATGGCCCGGCTTGCAAGGGTAGCGGGCCGGTTTGGATGTCCGCAGAGGATAGCAAGCGGTGTTAGCCGGGTGATAGTCTGCCTCGTCAGCTCTGGGCCTGTGCATGTCGCGCATCGTCATCATCGGCAACTCGGGAGGCGGCAAGTCGACGCTTGCCCGCAGGCTCGCAAGTCGGCGCGGGCTCAAGCACGTCGAGATCGATCGTCTGCTCTGGCAGGACGGCTGGACACTCACGCCGACCGACATCTACACGCGACAGCATCACGAACTCGTCTCTGGCGACGACTGGGTGATCGATGGTCTTGGTCAGCAGGCCTCGATACCCGAGCGGATCGACCGAGCGACGGAAATTATTTTGGTCGACATGCCGATCTGGATGCATTTTTGGCTTGCGGCGGAACGTCAAATCGCGTGGTCAACCGGAACGCTGGACCATGCGCCGGGAGGCATCGCGCAGATGCCGCTCACGGAGCACCTGTTTCGGACCATCTGGGAGGTGGACCAGGGCTGGCTGCCGAACCTGCGCGCTCTATGCTCAAAGGCCGAGATGGAAGGCAAGGCTGTTACCCGTTTGACCAATGTGCACGATCTTGACGCGTTTGCCCGGGTGATCTGACTATTCGCAAAAGGGCGACATCCCAACGGACTCACGAACCTTGCAAGCGCCCCATTGACGGCAGGAAGCCACTTGCCCACGATTCAACGCCGGCGGCCGGACCGGCCGTGATCGCATCAGGAAAAGAGTATGGCAGGGCTATATTTCGACGAATTCGAGATCGGGCAGGTGTTCGAGCATCCGGTCCGGCGTACCGTGACCGAGATGGACAACGTCCTGTTCTCCACGCTGACGCTCAACATGCAGCCGCTGCACATCGATTTCGATTTCGCCTCGAAGACCGAGTTCGGCAAGCCGCTGGTCAACAGCCTCTTCACGCTGGGCCTCATGATCGGCATCTCCGTGGGCGACACGACGCTGGGGACGACCGTCGGCAATCTCGGCATGACGGACGTGAAGTTTCCCCATCCGGTCTTCCACGGCGACACGATCCGTGTACGGACGACCGTGCTGACCAAGCGCGAAAGCAAGTCGCGGCCGACGCAAGGCATCGTCGAGTTCAAGCATCAGGCGTTCAGCCAGCGCGACGACGAAGTGGCCGCGTGTACGCGCCAGGCGCTGATGCACAAGAAACCGGCCTGACATGGACTTTGCGCTCACGCCCGAACAGGAAGCGATTCAGAAAGCCGTCGGCCAGATCTGCGCGCGCTTCGGCGACGATTACTGGCTGAAGCACGACAAAGAGGGCGGTTTCCCGACGGAGCTGCATCAGGCGCTGGCTGCCGACGGCTGGCTCGGCATCGCCATTCCGGAGGCTTACGGCGGCTCGGGCCTCGGCATCACCGAAGCAGCCCTCATGATGCAGATCATTTCGCATTCGGGTGCCGGCATGAGCGGCGCCTCGGCCGTGCACATGAACATCTTCGGCCTCAATCCCGTCGTCGTCTTCGGCAACGAGGAGCAGAAGAAGCGCATGCTGCCGCCGCTGATCGCGGGGCGCGAGCGCGCCTGTTTCGCCGTCACGGAGCCCAACACGGGCCTCGACACCACGCATCTGAAGACGCGCGCGGTCCTGAAGGGTGATCGCTATGTCGTCAACGGACAGAAAGTGTGGATCTCGACGGCGCAGGTCGCCGAGAAAGTGCTGTTGCTGGCGCGCACGACGCCGCTCGAAGAGGTGAAGGCGCGCACGGACGGCCTGAGTTTGTTCTATACAAATCTTGATCGTGCCCGCGTGGAAGTGCGCGAAATCGAAAAGATGGGCCGCAAGGCCGTCGATTCCAATCAGCTTTTCTTCGACAACCTCGAAATCCCCGTCGAAGATCGCATCGGCGAAGAAGGGAAGGGCTTCCACTACATCCTGCACGGGATGAATCCGGAACGGATTCTCATCGCCGCGGAGGCCGTCGGTCTCGGCCGTCTCGCCATCGAGCGCGCATCGGGCTACGCGAAAGAGCGCATCGTCTTCGGCCGACCCATCGGCCAGAACCAGGCCGTGCAGCATCCGCTGGCGGAAAGCTGGATGGAGCTCGAAGCCGCGCACTGGATGGCGATGAACGCGGCCTGGCATTACGACACGGGAAAGCCCGTCGGTATCACCGGCGCCTATGCGAACGCCGCGAAATATCTCGCCGGCGAGGCGGGCTTCCACGCCTGCGAACGCGCCGTGATGGCGCATGGCGGCTTCGGCTACGCCAAGGAATATCACGTCGAGCGCTACTTACGCGAAAGCCTCATCCCGCGCATCACGCCAGTGAGCCCGCAGCTGGTGCTGTGCTATATCGCCGAACGCGTGCTGGGTCTGCCGAAATCGTATTAGACGATGAATGCCGGCGGGACGCCGGCGGTCCCAGCAAGATGCTCAGCTGTGGGTTTTTCATCCGGCGCCGTCGGGAGCACTCCGCCGGTCCGTGTTTCTTTCTGGGACCGCCGGCATCTTGCCGGCACTTTCAACACAACACGCGCGTAAAGAACTGAACAACCGCCGCCGTCGATTGCCGCGTGACGTCTTCGTTGTAGCGGAACGGCACTTCGCCGCCTTTGCCTTTGAAGGCGAAGGGATCGAACGGCGTGATGTCGGCTTCTTTGCGGTCCCACGCGTGCGTCGCGCCGGGCCAGGTTTTGAAACTGACATGCGCGCGCGCGCTTTCCGGCAAGGACTCGACAAGCCGCGCGCAGGAATCCGGATCGTCGTAGAGATCGGCGGCGCCTGATTGAATAAACACCGGCGCGCCGGTGATCTCGGCGAATTCGAAGCCGGGCACCGTGTTGTAGGCCCAGCAGACGGGATAGAAGGGCGCATGCGCGGCGAATGTTTGTCCGCCTTTCGCGAAGGTCGCGGGCGCGCGCGCCGTGGCGCTCAGCATCGAGACGATGCCGCCCCAGGAAAATCCCATGATGCCGATGCGTGCGGGATCGACGCTTGCGTGGTGCGAGAGATGATCGAGCGCGGCGAACGCATCGGGCAGGGTCTCGACGATGGTCTTCGGCCGCTCCTGCGGTGAGCGGACGCCGCGCGCCGCCCACAGATCGATCTCGAGCGTGACGAAGCCGGCCGCGTTGAGCGCGATGACATAGCCCTTGCCGCGGCTGTCGACGCCGGCCGAGCCGTGCACGAGGACGATCGCCGGATGCGGTCCCCCGCCGAGCGGTTCGCGCAATTCGCCCGCCGTGTGCCAGCTGCGACCCTCGTGGGCCACGGGAAGGGCCACGAAAGAGGTTTTGACGGCCGTCCGGTCGCTGGCCTCACGGGCGAAGGGGTCCATTTTTCCAGCCTTTCTGCGGCGTTCATGGGGACATAGCGGCCGAGTCGGAACAAGCCCCTTGACAATCGTTCCTGATTTGTTCTATCAGCTTGTTCCGGGCAATCCCCGGACCCCACCCGACGCAATCCGCTTCGCGTCTTGCGTCGACCTCCCCGCAAGGGGAGGTGGAAACGAGGATGCGTCATGAGCCCCGACCGCGGAATAAGCCGGTTTCGAACCCCGCGCTCTATCCCACCTCCCCCTTGCGGGGAGGTCGACGCGCGCAGCGCAGCGAGCACGTCGGGTGGGGGGCCCCCACCCGAAATCGCTGACGCGATTTCGACCTCCCCGCAAGGGGGAGGTGGGACGGTGTCGTGAGCATGCGGGCCGTCGACCTCCTCGAATCCCTCCGCATCGCGGAGGCTGAGCCGGCGCATCCACGCATGCCTCTTGGGCACCACGGCGCCGACGCGTGTCTCAAGGGCGGGCTGCTGATGGGCGCGTTGCACGAAATCTTCGCGGCGGAAACGGGCTCAGAAGGCGCCGCCAGCGGCTTCGCGGCAGGGCTTGCCGCGCGCGTGGCGCAAAAGCGAAAGCTCCTCTGGATCCGCCAGGATTATTCGAGCCTCGAATTCGGCGAACTCTCTGCCACGGGTTTGCTTGAACTCGGGCTCGCGCCGCAGCGCGTGCTGCTCCTGCGCATGCCGGATGTCACGAGCGCGCTCCGCGCCGCCGGCGATGCCCTCTCCTGCGCCGCACTCGGCGCCGTCATCATCGAAATTCCGGGCGCACAGAAGAAGCTCGACCTCGTGACCAGCCGCCGTCTCACGCTGGCGGCGAGCCGGAAAGGCGTCAGCGCGTTTCTCTTGCGCTTCGCCGCCGAGCCGGATGCGAGCAGCGCCGAGACACGCTGGGCCATCGCGCCCGCACGCTCTTCGGCCAAAGAGGACGATTGGGGTTTTGCGCGCTTCGACGCTCGGCTCACACGCAACCGGCACGGCGCAACCGGGCATTGGATAATGGAGTGGAACAGTGACGAACAATCCTTCGGGCAATCCTTCGGCGCGGCGCATTCTGGCGCTGTGGTTTCCGTATCTGGCGACGGACCGGCTCGCAAAACGGCATAAAGAGCCTTCCAAGTCGTCGCTGGTCGTCGCCGCGAAAGAAGCGAACGCACTGAGGCTGTCCGCGGTCAGTCCGCAGGCGGAAAGCCTGGGTCTCACGCGCGGCATGGCGCTGGCCGATGCGCGCGCGATGGTGCCCGAGCTCACCATCGCCATGGCCGACGAACACGCGGATCTGCGGCTGCTGGAAAAGATCGCCACCTGGTGCGACCGCTTCACGCCGTTCGTGGCCCTCGAAGCGCCCGACGTGCTGCTGCTGGATGTGACCGGCGCCACGCATCTCTTCGGCGGCGAACGCGCCATGCTCGATATGCTGCGGGCTTCGCTCCGGAAACAGAAACTCGCCGTGCGTGGCGCGCTCGCCGGCACCGCCATGGCAGCACGTGCGCTGGCGCGGGAATGCGACGGCGCGATCGCGGCGCCCGGCGAAGAATCCGCAAGGGTCGCCACGTTGCCCATCGACGCGCTGCTGCTCGATCCGCGTGTGACGCACGCCTTCCGCCGTGCCGGTCTCAAGACCGTGGGGCAGGTGGCGAACCGTACGCGCGCCGAACTCGTCGGCCGCTTCGGCCGCGACGTTGCCGCCACCATCGACCGCGCCCTGGGCCGGGGCGAGAAGCCGATCTCGCCGCGTCTGCCTTTGCCGGACTACATGGCCGAGCACCGCTTCGCCGATCCCGTCACCAATCAGGACGTGGTCGCGGCAACGCTGCAGAAGCTGGCGGGCTCGATCGCGCATATTCTGGAGGAGCGCGGCGAGGGTGCGCGCGCGCTGGAAGCCGCCTTCTTCCGCGCCGACGGCGCCGTCTTCCGTCTCGGCATCGAAACGGGCCGGCCCACGCGCGATCCCAAGATCGTCGAGAGGCTGTTCCGCGAGAGGCTCTCTTCGCTCGCCGATCCGCTCGACCCCGGTTTCGGTTTCGATCTGATCCGCCTGTCCGTGCCGCAGGCCGAACGTATCCATCCGGAAGCGATCGCCTTCGAAGCTTCGCAGCAGGATGATGACGAGATCGCGTTCCTGATCGACCGTCTGGCGGCGCGCTTCGGCGCTCAGCGGGTTCTCTCTTTCCTCGCCAACGACACGCATATCCCGGAAGCCGCGGCCGCAGCCGTCCCGGCGCAACACGTGCACGATGCCAAGACGGCATGGGAAGCGGTGCGCGCTGCAGGCGAAGCGCCGCGCCGGCCGCTGCGCCTGTTCGACCGGCCCGAGCCCATCGAGGCCATCGCGGAAATCCCGGACGGTCCGCCCTTGCGCTTCCGCTGGCGGCGCGCGCTGCACGAAGTGGCGCTGGCGGAAGGGCCGGAGCGCATCGCCATGGAATGGTGGCGGCATCAGGCGGCAATGCCGACGCGCGATTATTTCCGTGTGGAGGACAAGGCGGGCCGCCGCTACTGGCTTTATCGCGCGGGGCTCTACGGGCGCGAGACGGAGGCGCCCCGGTGGTTCCTGCACGGCGTGTTCGCGTGACGGAGAATAGGTCGTGTACGGACGAAATTTCCCCTGCGCGGCCCTGTTTTCATCCTCGCATTTCGGGGTGGAGATGCATTTAAAGCCGGTGGTGAAGGGCTTTCCCGCATGCGGCCCGCGGGCGGGATTTTCCCGCCCCCTGATAAAGCCCCTGATCGCAGGGATCTGCGTGTTGCCATGATGTCCGCCTATGCAGAGCTTGCCGTCACGACGAATTTCTCCTTCCTGCGCGGCGCCTCGCATCCGCACGAATACGCCGCGGCGGCGAAACTTTACGGCCTTCCCGCCATCGGCGTCGCGGACAGGAACACGCTCGCCGGCGTCGTGCGTGCTTACGATGCGTTGAACCAGCTTGTGGAAGAGACGGGCAGCGCGCCCAGGCTTCTCGTGGGCAGCCGTCTCGTCTTCGTGGACGGCACGCCGGACATTCTCGCTTATCCCACCGACCGCGCGGCCTATGGCCGTCTCTGCCGGCTTTTGAGCGCGGGCAAGGCGCGCGCCGCCAAAGGCGAATGCATTCTCACGCTCGACGATCTTCTCGCCTGGCAGGAGGGCCTGCTGCTCGCCGTCCTGCCGCCGCATCCGCGTCTGCGCCAAAGCAACAACGATCCGCGGAAGAAGGCGTGGAATAATAAGGGCTCGGTCTTATCTCCCCCTTGTGGGGAGGTCGACGCGCGCAGCGCAGCGAGCACGTCGGGTGGGGGGAAGCTCCGCTTCACACTTACGGCACTTCGAAAGACCGCCCCCAACCGCGTCTGGCTCGCCGCCTTCATGCCGCATCGCGGCGACGATCAGCGGCGCCTCAAGATGCTCGCGCGCACGGCGAAAGCCGCCGGCGTGCCGCTCATCGCCACCAACGACGTGCTTTATCACGCGGCCGAGCGGCGCGAATTGCAGGACGTCGTCACCTGCATCCGCGAGCATGTGACGCTGAACGAAGCCGGACGTCTTCTGGAAGCCAATGCCGAACGCCATCTGAAACCGCCGGAGGAAATGGCCCGGCTTTTCCGCCATGCGCCGGACGCGATCGACGAGACGATGCGGTTCGCGGAACGCATCACGTTTTCGCTCGACCAGATCCGCTATAACTATCCCGACGAGCCGGTGCCGAAAGGCAAGACGGCGCAGCAGCATCTGGAAGACCTGACCTGGGAAGGCGCCGCGCAGCGTTATCCCGACGGCGTTCCCGACGCGATCCGCCGGACGCTCCGGAAAGAGCTCGCGCTCATCCAGGAGCTCGACATCGCGCCGTATTTTCTCACCGTGAACGACATCGTCAGCTTCGCGAAATCGCAGAAGATCCTCTGCCAGGGCCGCGGCTCGGCCGCCAACTCCGCCGTCTGCTACGTGCTCGGCATCACCGGCGTGAACCCGGTGGAGGTCGATCTTCTCTTCGAACGCTTCGTCAGCCAGGAGCGCAAGGAGCCGCCGGACATCGACGTCGATTTCGAGCATGAGCGGCGCGAGGAAGTCATCCAGAACGTCTACACGCGCTACGGCCATCACCGCGCCGCGCTCACCGCCACCGTCATCCGCTATCGCCCGCGCAGCGCCATCCGCGAAACCGGCAAGGTGTTCGGCCTTACCGAAGACGTGACCGCCAATCTCGCCAGCAGCGTATGGGGAAGCTGGGGCAGCCGGCTCGAGGAATTCCAGGTGCGGCAGGGGGGCTTGAGCCCGCACAACCTTCTCATCGCGCGCGCGGTGAAGGCGGCGAACGAACTCATCGGTTTCCCGCGCCATCTCTCGCAGCATGTGGGCGGCTTCGTGCTGACGCGCGACCGGCTCGACGAGATCGTCCCCATCGGCCCGGCCACGATGGAAGACCGCTATTTCATCGAATGGGACAAGGACGACATCGATGTGATGCGCATGATGAAGGTCGACGTGCTGGCGCTCGGCATGCTCACCTGCATCCGCAAGGCTTTCGATCTGATGCGGGATCATTACGGCGTCGACATGGATCTTGCCACCGTGCCGCGCGAGGATCCCGCCGTTTACGACATGCTGTGCAAGGCCGATGCGATCGGCGTGTTCCAGGTCGAAAGCCGCGCCCAGCTGAACATGCTGCCGCGCCTGCGCCCGCGCACCTTCTACGACCTCGTCATCGAAGTGGCGATCGTGCGTCCGGGCCCGATCCAGGGCGACATGGTGCATCCTTATCTCAGGCGCCGCAGCGGCGTCGAAAAGGTCGAATATCCCGCGCCATCGCCCGAACACGGGCCGCCGGACGAACTCGTGAAAGTGCTGTCGAAAACCAAAGGCGTGCCGCTGTTCCAGGAGCAGGCGATGAAGCTTGCCATCGTCGCGGCGGAATTCACGCCGGCGGAAGCCAACGGGCTCCGGCGCGCCATGGCCACGTTCCGCAATCTCGGCACCATCGACAAATTCGAAGCCAAGATGATCGAAGGCATGGTGCGGCGGGGCTACATGCGCGATTTCGCCGAACGCTGCTTCAAGCAGATCGAAGGCTTCGGCAGCTACGGTTTCCCCGAAAGCCACGCGGCCGCCTTTGCCCATCTCGTCTACATCTCGGCGTGGATCAAATGTCATTACCCGGCCGTCTTCGGCGCAGCGCTCCTGAACTCGCAGCCCATGGGTTTCTATGCGCCGGCGGAAATCGTGCGCGATGCGCGCGACCACGGCGTCGAGATCATGCCGCCCGACATCAATTCCAGCAGGCAGGATCATCTCCTTGAACACGACAGCAAGGGCAGTTGGGGCATCAGGCTCGGTTTCCGTCTTGTCGACGGACTTGGCGAGGACGCAGCCACGCGCATCGTTGAAGGGCGCGGCGCGGGTTACACATCGTTCAATGCCTTTGCGCGGGCGACGAAGTTGCCCAAGCGCGCGCTCATCATTCTCGCCGAGGCCGATGCGTTCCGCTCTCTGGACCTGGATCGCCGCGAAGCCTTGTGGGCGGTCAGGCGCCTGCCCGACGATTCGCCTTTGCCGTTGTTCGCCGTACGCAACACGGAAGAACTTCCGGCCGAGAATTCCGCGCCGCTTCCCGTGATGCCGCTCAGCGAACATGTCCTTGCCGATTACCAGATGATGCGGCTGTCGCTGAAGGGGCATCTGATGCAGTTCCTGCGCGACCTGTTCCGCAAGGAAGGCATCAAGAGCTGCCGCGAGATTTCAGAGGCACGCGACGGCGCGCGGGCGCGCTGTGCGGGCATCGTGCTCACGCGGCAGATGCCGGGCGATGCGGGCGTCGTCTTCATCACGCTCTCCGACGAGACGGGCATCTGCAACGCCATCGTCTGGCCGAAGCTGTTCGAGGATTATCGCCGCGCGGTGATGGGCGGCCGGCTCCTGGTGATCGAAGGCAAGGTCCAGAAAGCTCCCGATCCGGAAAACGTCGTGCATCTGATCGCCGAGCGGATTATCGACCGGACGCAGGAACTCGAGCGGCTGTCGGACGACGACGTGAAGCCCGCGCCCGCCAACGAAAGCCTGCACCGCCATCCCAGAAACGTCCGTGCCGTGCCGAAATCCCGCGATTTTCATTGACCTGCCTCACGGAACGCGCGCGCAGCCCATGCAACCATCACACGACGAAGAGGTTTCCGGTTTAAAGGGCACAGTCATGGCGAAAATCGGTCTCGTCAACAATCTCTGGGTTCTCGTCTGCGACGGACGCAAGGCGCTCCTGTTCCAGAATGCCGGCGATCGCGTCTATCCCAAGCTCGAGACGCGCGAGACGTTCCAGCACGACCTGCCGCCCACGCGCGCGCTCGGCACCGACGAGCCCGGACGGCTTTTCAGCCCCGCCGACGGCCGCCGCTCATCGGCCGAACCGACCGATCTGCATGCGGAGGAAGAGTTCCGCTTCCTCATCGATCTCGCGCGCCATCTCGACCGCTACGCGACCGAGCATGGCATCAAGGACCTCGTCATCGCGGCGCCGCCGCGCGCGCTCGGCATCCTGCGCGAAAAACTGCCGCATCATGTGCGCAGCCTGATCCGCGCCGAGCTCGACAAGGACTATGTCGCAATGCCGGCTTACGAGATCGAGAAGCATCTGGCAAAGGCGCTGGCGGCAGACTAATCCGTGTCGCGGTAGGTCAGCGCGGCAATGACCGCAAAGACAGCCAACAATGCGCCCATCAACCCGAATTTGATCGCGGGTGCCGGTATGAGTTGCGCCGCTCCGAAAATGCCGGCTGCGAAAACCGCGGTCACAACCCATCCTTCCCAGCTATAAGGACTGAATCCAAAGCCGATCATTTTGGGACCGAACCAGCGCTTCATCGCTTGCTCCCTAGGCGGAACTGGCGCTCCAAAGACACGATCAATATGATTGAAGCATGAGCTTATTGGCAATCCCCCGATTCGTCGTCCTGTTAGCGGCGTTGCTTCTGTCCGGATCAGGCGCGCTGGCGCAAAGCTGTCCGCTTGCCGGCCAGAAGCCGATGCTCGTGGCGCAGCTGTTCTTCGGGCAAGGCGTGCCGCACGGCGGCGATATTTCCGCGACCCAATGGCAAAGCTTCCTGCGGTACGATGTGACGCCCCGCTTTCCCGATGGCCTCACCGTGTTCGACGCTTACGGCCAATGGCGCGATCCGAAGACGATGCACATCGGCCGCGAGCGCTCGAAAGTCATCGAGATCGTGACGGATGATACGCCCGATGTGCATGCGAAACTCGAAGACATCGCCGCGCGGTATCGTGCGCGCTTTCATCAACAGTCGGTGGGTATCGTCACGATGCCGGGATGCGCGCGGTTTTGAACCTGCAGGATTTCAAGGTCTGGGTCGTGACCGACGGCGGCGCCGGCTATGAAGTGCAGGCGATCGGCGTCGCCGAAGCGCTGGGCGTGGCGCCCGAGATCAAGCGCGTGAAGCAGGCAGCACCCTGGCGCTGGCTGGCGCCGTGGGGGCCGACGATGCATACGGGCGACATCGCGCCGCCATGGCCCGATCTTGTGCTCGCCGCGGGACGGCAATCCATTCCCTTCGCGCGGATGATCAAGCGCCGGTCGAAGGGAAAGACGTTTGTCGCGGTGCTGCAGGACCCGCGCGTGCCGCCGTCGTGGTTCGACTTCGTGTGGGTGCCGGCGCACGACAAATTGCGCGGGCCCAACGTGCTGGCAACCGTGGTCTCGCCGCATCGCCTCACACCCGAGCGTCTCCTGAATGAAGCCCGCCGCATTCTGCCCGCCATCGATCATCTGCCGCGCCCGCGCGTGGCCGTGCTTCTGGGCGGCACCAACGGTGTGTTCCGATTCGACGAAGCCGCGGCTGCGCGCATCGGCGCCGAACTCGCGGAGCTGGGCAGGCGCTACGGCGCTGGCCTGATGGTCACGCCATCGCGGCGCACCGGCGCGCGACAGGCCGAGATCATCCGTGAGCGGATCAAGGACACACCGTCCGTCATGTGGATCGGCGAGGGCGAGAATCCCTATTTCGGCTATCTGGGCGCGGCGGACGTCATCCTCGTCACCTGCGATTCCGTCAATATGGTGGGGGAGGCGGCGGGCACGGGAAAGCCCGTCTACGTGATCGAACTCGAAGGCGGTTCGGCGAAATGGGAACGTTTCCTGGGCGCCATCTACGCGTCGGGCGCTGCGCGTCCGTTTGCGGGCGAGATCGACAGCTGGGTCTACAAGCCGCTCAACGCCACCGAGGAGATTGCGTCCGCGCTCGTCGACGCCATGGATGCGCGCTGGAAAGCCTGAGCCTGTTCTGCAGTGGCTCAGTTGGGTTCGCGATACATCCACGGAAACATCAGCCCGATGGGGATGATCCAGAGCGTGCCGGCGAGCGCATAGTACAGAAGCGAAACGGTCCAATGTGCGTGCGGCAGAACATGCGCGCCGATGCCCATGGCAGTCAGCGAATAGACCGGCAGCCACAGCACGATGACGAAAGCGCCGATCAGTTTTTTTATGCGAGGACTCACGAAGGCTTCTCTAACGAATGTGTCCGCAATAGGGCGATAAAAGTGCCACAATAGAGCCAGAATTTGGAGACAGCCTCTTTCGCGTTGAACCGCTGCCGGCCCGGATTGGGACGCGTATGTAGGTGCCCCTCCCCCGCGCCCGATGCGGTATCGCATTTAGGGGAGGAAATCCATGCTGCTTGCTCAAGACATTCGGCCGCTGCCGCGCTCGCCGCAGCAGAGGCTTGTTATAATTGCAGCCGTCATCGGACTGCATATCGCCGTCATCGCGGCGTTTCTGAGCGGCCTCGCGCAGAAAGTCTTTCCGACGGAGCCGCCCGGGCCGATCGTGGTCAGGATGCTGGAACCGTCTCACATACGGGATTTGCCCCCGCCGACCCAGACGGTCGTTCTGGAGCGTCCCGTGGTACCGCCGGCGGATGTTCCGACATTCGAGACCAACAGCAACACGACCATTCACGAGACGACGCGCGTTGCGGGAAATGCGACCGCCAATCCGCCGGTCCGCGTGTTTCCGGCACAGGCGATCATCGGCACGCATACGATACCGGATTATCCGCCGCTCGATGCGCGGCTCGGCCACGAAGGCAACGTGCTCTTGAAGCTCTCGATCAACGAGTGGGGCGCGGTCACCGATGCGCAAATCGAGCGCTCGAGCGGCTATGAAAGCCTCGACCAGGCTGCGGCAAGCTGGGTGAAGAGCCACTGGCTTTACCACCCCGCCACGCGCGCGGGCGACGGTATTCCATCCACGGCCGAGGTCACGGTTACCTTTCGGCTGACCGTGCACTAGGAGCGCTTGGTCGCGTGGACGGGGCAGGGACGAGCCGCTAAGGGTTGCGTTTATGGTAGCTCTCCCTCATGTGTCCACGCGTCCCGCGGCGCGCTCCGTTGCGATCTGGCTGGTCGTTGTCGCGGCGTTGATCGCGGTGATGGTAACGGTCGGCGGTCTCACGCGGCTGACCGGCTCGGGTCTTTCCATCACCGAATGGCGTCCCGTCACCGGCGTCGTACCGCCGCTGAGCGACGGCGCGTGGCAGGCGGAGTTCGCGAAATACCAGCGCATTCCGCAATTCCGCCTGGAAAATCCGACCATGGACGTCGCGGCGTTCAAGGCGATCTATTGGTGGGAGTGGTCGCATCGCCTGCTCGGCCGCCTACTGGGCTTCGCATTCCTGTTGCCGTTTCTCTATTTCGCGACGACCGGCGCCATCGCGCGTGCGGATTTCCCGCGGATGATCGGACTCTTCGCGCTCGGCGGGCTGCAGGGCTTCGTCGGCTGGTGGATGGTGGAGAGCGGGCTCGAGACGCGTGTCTCCGTCAGCCAGTACCGGCTCGCTATTCATCTGGGCGTGGCGTTGATCCTGTTCGGTGCGATCGTCTGGACGGCGTTGGATTATTGGCGCAGCCCCCTCCGTCTCCGCTTGCGCGGGGATACCTCCCCAGCAAGCGGGGGCGGAAAACTTTTCAATTGGGCTCTCGCCTTCATTGTGCTCGTCTATCTGCAGATGCTGCTCGGCGCGTTGGTCGCGGGGCTGCACGCGGGCCTCGTCTACAACACCTGGCCGTCGATGGACGGACACGTCTTCCCCGAGCATCCGTTCTTCCACCAGCCCTGGTGGGTGAATTTCGGCGAGAGTCCGGGACTCGCGCAGTTCGATCACCGCATCGGCGCCTATGTCATCGCGCTGTCGGCGCTGGCGTTATGGATGGCGTCACGGCGCGCCAACGCGGCGCGCACCAGCGCCAACGCGGTGCTTGTCGTGACCGGTTTTCAGATCGCGCTCGGGATTGTGACGCTCTTAAACCAGGCGCCGGTTGCACTGGCCGCGCTGCATCAGGCGACAGCGGTGGCACTGTTCGCCTCCGCCGTCTGGCATGCGCAGTCGTTGAACGTCAGGCCGCCGCGGCCAGTGCCTGCTCCAAGTCCGCGATAATATCTTCGACGCTCTCGATCCCGATCGAGAGACGGACGACGTCGTCGCCGGCACCCGCGATCTTGCGCTGCTCCGCATCAAGCTGGCGATGGGTGGTCGAGGCGGGATGAATGATGAGGCTGCGGACGTCCCCGACATTGGCGAGATGGCTGAAGAGCTTCACGCCATTCACCAGCGCCACGCCAGTCTCGAAGCCGCCCTTCACGCCAAAGGTGAAAACCGCGCCCGCACCTTTCGGCGAATAGGTGCGGTGGAGATTGTAGCTGGGGTCCTCTTCGAGGCCGGCATAGTTCACCCACGCGACCTTGTCGTTGGTCTTGAGCCAGCGCGCGACGGCGAGTGCATTGTCGCAATGGCGCTGCATGCGCAGCGGCAGCGTCTCGATGCCCTGAAGGATGAGAAACGCATTCATCGGCGACAGTGCGGGACCGAGATCGCGCAGACCCAGCACGCGGCAGGTGATGGCGAACGCCATGTCGCCGAATGTCTCCCACATGCGCATGCCGTGATAGGACGGGCAGGGCTCCGACAGCGTCGGATATTTGCCGCTGCCCCAGTCGAACTTGCCGCCATCGACGATCAGGCCGCCGATGGAGTTGCCGTGACCGCCGAGGAACTTCGTGGCGGAGTGGACCACGATGTCCGCGCCCCATTCGATCGGCCGGATGAGGTAGGGCGAAGCCAGCGTGTTGTCGACGATCAGCGGCACGCCCGCGGATTTCGCGACACCGGCGATCGCTTCGATGTCGGTGACGATGCCGCCGGGATTGGCGAGGCTTTCGACAAAGATGGCCTTCGTCTTAGGCCCCAGCGCCTTGCGGAACGATTCCGGATCGCGCGTGTCGGCCCATTTCACATGCCAGTCGAACTTCGCGAAGCCCTGGCTGAACTGGTTGATCGAACCGCCATAAAGCTGGCGCGCGGCGACGATCTCGTCGCCCGGCTGCATCAGCGTGTGGAAAACGATGAACTGTGCGGCATGGCCCGACGCGACGGCAAGGCCCGCGCGTCCGTTCTCCAGCGCTGCGATGCGTTCTTCGAGCACGGCGTTCGTGGGATTCATGATGCGGGAATAGATGTTCCCGAAGACCTGCAGGTTGAACAATGCCGCCGCATGATCCGCATCTTCGAACACATACGACGTCGTCTGGTAGATGGGCGTGGCGCGGGCGCCGGTGGCCGGATCGGGCTGCGCGCCCGCGTGGATGCTCAGCGTGTTGAAGCCATAATCGCTCATCGTGGGTCTCCGAAGGTCGCGGTGCCGGATACTCTACGAAGTTTGTAGAGAATGACCGGCCGCTATACAAGGCATTGGGCACAAGACGCTAGAACGCCAACCGTCCGTAAAGATCATCGAATGGCACCATGACATGGGTGCGATAGGCTTCGCGTTCCTGCAGCCGCGCATACCAGGCTTCCACATAAGGAAGGTCGGGGCGGTCGATCTCGAGATTGAAGTAGCGGTAGAGCTGCGCACCCGCCGGAATATCGCCGAAAGTCAGTGTGTTTCCCGCGACGAACGCACGGCGGCTAAGATGGCGATCGAGCAGGCGGAACAAGATGGCCGTGCGCGCGATGCCCTGGCGGATCAGCGGCCAATTGCGCTGCTCTTCCGGCGTGCGATAAAAGTTCCAGAAAACGCCGCCGAGGAACGCAGGCTGCAGTTCCGCCAGCGCCCAGTCCGTCCACATATCGCTTTGCGACCGCTCGCCGGGATCGTCAGGCCAAAGCGAACCCGCGCCGTATTTCGCCGCGAGGTAACGCACGATCGCGTGGCTTTCCCAGATGACTGTGCCGCCATCGTCGACCACGGGCACGCGCCGGTTGGGATTGAGTTCGCCAAACTCTTCGGTGTCGAGACCGCCGAACGATCCGCCCGCGTCGATGTGCTCGTGCGGCAGGCCAAGTTCGCCGACCGCCCACATCACCTTTTGAACATTGCCGGAATTCCGTCGTCCCCAGATGCGCAACATGTCAGGTCCGTTTTAGCGAGCCGCCCTTGCCGAACAGAAGCGGCTTGCGGTTGTCGATGAGGCGGCGGTTGACGCCCATCCAGCCGATCTCGCCCGACATGCGTCCGTATTCGATCTTGGGACAGCGATCCATCACAACGGTGAGGCCGGCTTCGCGCGCTTTCGCGGCGGCATCTTCATTGACGACGCCGAGCTGCATCCAGATCACTTTCAGGCCGAGACGATCTTTTTCCTTCAGCGCTTCGTCGACGATGGCGAGCGCCGCATCGGAATTGCGAAAAATGTCGACCATGTCGACCGGCGCGGGAACGTCCTTGAGCGAGGCATAGACTTTCTGCCCGAGGATATCCTTGCCGCCGAGACCAGGATTGACAGGATGGACGACGAAACCCTTGTCGAGCAGATACTTCATGGCGAAGAAGGACGGCCGCGCCTGGTTGCCGCTGGCGCCGACCATGGCGATAGTTTTCATCGAACGCAGGACGGATTTGATCAGGTCGTC
>Ga0335074_10001191_pt1 | contig 35525 bp, 33 predicted proteins | sample Lox_Sample_23_FD_206715 | JGI IMG/M metagenome (GOLD analysis project Ga0335074, IMG submission 206715) | Soil microbial communities from Loxahatchee National Wildlife Refuge, Florida, United States - Lox_Sample_2.3 | ecosystem: Environmental > Terrestrial > Soil > Wetlands | place: USA... | reverse complement strand
GTTGTCGGCGACCTTAAGCCGCGACTCCTGCTGGATCACGTCAACTCCTGCTTCTTCACTTGCCTGCCGTACTCCGGTCGGAGCGGTCCGGCTGTCCTGGCCGGGCAGGCAGGACAGCCGTCCCGCCGTAGCCCGGTGCTACTTGGCTTTCTCCAAGATCTCGGCCACGCGCCAGCGCTTGGTCGCTGACAGCGGCCGGGTCTCCATCAGCAGCACCCGGTCGCCGACGCCGCAGGCGTTGTCGCCGTCGTGTGCCTGGTACTTCTTCGTCCGGCGGAGGACCTTGCCGTACTTGGGGTGCTTGACCCGGTCCTCTACCTCGACGACGACGGTCTTGTCCATCTTGTCGCTGACCACCAGGCCCTCACGGACCTTGCGGTAACCGCGCGACACGGTGCTCTCTGTCACCGCCTCACTCATCGCCGTACTCCTCCTCTTCCACGACCACGATGCCGAGCTCGCGCTCGCGCTTCACCGTGTAGATCCGCGCGATCTCCTTGCGGACGGCACGCAGCCGACCGTGGCTCTCCAGCTGGCCAGTGGCCGCCTGGAAGCGCAGGTTGAACAGCTCGATCTTCGCCTCGGTGAGCTTCAGTTCCAGCTCTTCCTCAGTCGCGGTCCGCAGGTCAGCGGCTGCCAGTCCCTTGGCCATCACGCCTCCCCTACTTCACGCTTCACGAACTTTGCCCCTTCATAAGCAGAGCATCGGCAGCTTGTGCGGGTTGACATCACGCCTCGCCGACCTCTCGCTTCACGAACCTTGCCCCTTCATAAGCAGAGCATCGGCAGCTTGTGCGGGTTGACATCACGCCTCGCCGACCTCTCGCTTAACGAACTTGCATTTCATCGGTAGCTTGTGCATCGCACGCCGGAGGGCCTCCCTGGCTACCGGCTCTGGCACGCCGGACAGCTCGAACATGACGCGGCCAGGCTTGACGTTGGCGATCCACCACTCCGGCGCGCCCTTGCCTGAGCCCATCCGGGTCTCGGCCGGCTTCTTGGTCAGCGGCCGGTCGGGGTAGATCGTGATCCACACCTTGCCGCCACGCCGGATGTGCCGGGTCATGGCGATACGCGCGGCCTCAATCTGCCGGTTCGTCACATAGGAGTGCTCGACTGCCTGGATGCCGTACTCACCGAACGTGACCCTGGTACCGCCCTTGGCGGCGCCGGAGCGGTCCGGCCGGTGCTGCTTGCGGTGCTTGGTCCGCCGCGGGATCAGCATGACTAGCCCTCCTCGCCCGGCGTGGCGGCAGGCCCGCTGCCGGCGTCCTGCGCTTGCGCGCCGGCGTCGGCGGCCGCCGCCCGGTCACTGCCGTCCGGCGAGCCCGGCCGGCGCCGCTGCCCGCGCGGCGGGCGCTCCCTGTCGCGGTCGCGATCACGGCCGCCGCCACCGCCTGGCCGCTGGCCCGCGCGCAGTGCTGCCGCGGCCGCTTCGCGCTCGGCCCTGGTGGCCGGCGCCTCGCCGCGGTAGATCCAGACCTTCACGCCGATCCGGCCGAAGGTGGTCCTGGCCTCGTAGAAGCCATAGTCAATGTCGGCCCGCAGCGTGTGCAGCGGCACCCGGCCCTCGCGGTAGAACTCGGACCGAGACATCTCAGCGCCGCCGAGGCGGCCTGAGCACTGCACCCGGATGCCCTTGGCGCCGCTCTTCATCGCGGTCTGCATCGCCTTGCGCATGGCCCGCCGGAACGACACCCGGCTGGACAGCTGCTCGGCCACGCCCTGTGCGACGAGCTGGGCGTCCACCTCGGGGTTCTTCACCTCGAGGATGTTGAGCTGCACCTGCTTGCCGGTCAGCTTCTCCAGGTCACCGCGGATGCGGTCAGCCTCAGCGCCGCGGCGGCCGATCACGATGCCGGGCCGGGCCGTGTGGATGTCCACCTGGACCCGGTCCATGGTGCGCGAGATCTCCACCTTGGATATGCCGGCCCGCTCCATGCCGCGCTGCAGCAGCCGGCGGATCGCGACGTCCTCGGCGACGTATTCCTTATACAGCTTGTTGGCATACCACTTGCTCTTGAAGTCGGTGGTGATGCCCAGCCGGAACCCGTGCGGGTTCACTTTCTGCCCCACTAGCGGGTCCTTCCCCTGGTAGTCGCAGCCCTGGTAGTCGCAGCCCTGGTAGTCGCAGCCCTGTCAGCCGCCGTCCTGGCCGGCGCCGCAGGTCCGCGGTCACGGGCGCCGTCGTCGGACACGATGACCGTGATGTGGCTGGTGCGCTTCAGGACGCGGTAACCACGGCCCTGGGCGCGAGGCCGGAAGCGCTTGAACGTCGGGCCCTCGTCCACCCAGGCCCGGCTCACGACGAGCGAGCTGGCGTCGGACTGGCCCGCCTGTCCGGCGTTGGCGATCGCGCTGGCCAGCAGCTTGCCGATGGGCTCACTGGCCGACTGCGGCGCGAACGCAAGCGTCGCCTGCGCCTGATCGGCAGGCATGCCGCGGATGAGGTCCACCACGCGGCGGGCCTTCCGCGGCGTGACGCGCACGAACCGCGCCTTAGCCCTTGCTTCCATCTTCAGTCTCGCTCTTCTCGTATCTGGCCTTGTGCTGTCAGTTTGGTCAGCCTGCGCGGCTAGCGACGGCTACGCCGGTCGTCGCGCACGTGGCTGCGGAAGGTACGGGTCGGCGCGAACTCGCCGAGCTTGTGTCCGACCATCGCCTCGGTGATGAACACCGGTACGTGCTTGCGCCCGTCGTGCACAGCGATGGTGTGGCCGAGCATCGCCGGCACGATCATCGAGCGGCGCGACCACGTCTTGATGACGTTCTTCGTGCCCCTGTCGTTCTGGCCGTCCACCTTCTTCATCAGGTGGTCGTCCACGAAGGGACCCTTCTTAAGGCTACGAGGCATGGATGCGTGCTCCTACCGCTTCTTCTTCGAACGCCGGCGGGTGATCATCTGGTCGCTCGGCTTGTGTGCCTGGCGGGTCCGGCCTTCGGGCTTGCCCCACGGGCTGACCGGGTGCCGGCCACCTGAGGTCTTGCCCTCGCCGCCGCCCATCGGGTGGTCGACCGGGTTCATCGCGACGCCGCGGACGGTGGGCCGGCGGCCCTTCCACCGGCTGCGGCCAGCCTTGCCGAGCTTGATGTTGCCCTGCTCGGCGTTGCCCACCTCGCCGACGGTGGCGCGGCAGGCCGCGTCCACCATCCGGATCTCACCGGATGGCATGCGCAGCGTGGCCCGGCCGCCCTCCCGCGCGAGGAGCTGAACGCCTGATCCGGCAGACCGGGCGATCTTGGCACCACCGCCAGGCCGCAGCTCGATGGCGTGCACCACCGTGCCGGTCGGGATGTTGCGCAGCGGCAGGCAGTTGCCGACCTTGATGTCGGCACTCGCGCCGTTCTCGACCCGATCGCCCTGCCTGAGGCCGACCGGGGCGAGGATGTAACGCTTCTCCCCGTCGGCGTAGTGCAGCAGCGCGATCCTGGAGGTGCGGTTCGGGTCGTACTCGATGTGCGCGACCTTCGCCGGTACGCCGTCCTTGTCGGACCGGCGGAAGTCGATCAGCCGGTACGAGCGCTTGTGGCCGCCGCCCTGGTGCCGCGCCGTGATCCGGCCGTGCACGTTCCTGCCGCCGCGGCCGTGCAGCGGTACAACCAGCGACTTCTCCGGCTCCGTCCGGGTGATCTCGGAGAAGTCGGAGCCGCTGGCGCCCCGCCTGCCTGGGGTAGTCGGCTTGTACTTTCTGATAGCCATCTGCGTGAAGCTCCTCGTGATCGCCGGCTAGCTGACCGGTCCGCCGAACTGCTCAATCCGGTCGCCAGCGGCGAGGCTGACGATGGCGCGCTTGGTGTCGGGCCGCTTGCCCCAGCCGAACCGCGTGCGACGCCGCTTGCCCGGCCGGTTGATCGTGTTGACCGCGGTCACCCTGACACTGAAGGTGGCCTCCACGGCCTGCCGGATCGCGGTCTTGTGCGAGCCCGGCGCGACGATGAACGTGTACTTGCCGTCGTCGGCCAGCCGGAGGCTCTTCTCCGAGATCACCGGGCGCAGCAGGATGTCGCGCGGGTTGACGGTCTTGTTCACTGCTGCTTGTCCTCCTGCTTGCCGTCGCCGGCTGACCGGGCGACGAAGCTGTCGAGCGCATCCCGGGTGAACACGACGTAGTCGCTCACCAGGACATCCCTGGTGTTGAGCTGGCCGTCCTCGAGCACGTGCACGCCCGGCACATTGCGCAGGCTCTTTCTGGAAACGTGGTCGTCTCGCCTGATCACGACCAGCACGTGCGCGGCCTTCGGGGCGCCCGTCGCCTCGTTCAGCGCGAGCAGCGCGACCTTGGTCGAGGGCGTCTCGCTCTCTCCGAGGTTCGCCACTACCTGCACGCGGCCGTGCCTGGCGCGGTCGGAGAGTGCGCCGCGCAGCGCGGCCACCTTCATCTTCTTCGGCGTCCGCTGGTCGTAGGACCGTGGCTGCGGACCGTGCACGACGCCGCCGCCGGCGAACTGGGGAGCCCTGGTCGAGCCCTGCCGGGCGCGGCCGGTGCCCTTCTGCCGGTACGGCTTCCGGCCGCCGCCGCGGACTTCACCGCGCGTCTTGGTGGCGTGCGTGCCCTGCCGGGCCGCGGCCTCCTGCGCCACCACGACCTGGTGGATCAGCGGCACGTTGACCTTGGCGTCGAAGATCTCCGGCGGCAGCGGTGTCTGTGACTGCGCTGTCTCGGACTGAGCCGTCTCGGACTGAGCCGTCTTGGACTCGGCAGGCTTTGACTCGGCAGGCTTCGACCCTGCTGTCTTGGACCGGGCTGCCGATGTCGCCGAGCTCGGGTTGGCCGGGCTCATCTCGCCTCACTCTGAACTAGGGACTTCGCGGCGTTGCGGACGAGCACGAGACCGCCTGCTGGACCAGGGACGGCGCCCTTGATCAGCAGCAGCCCGCGCTCGGCGTCGACGCCGTGCAGGGTCAGGTTCGGGGCGGTGGTGCGCTCGCCGCCCATCCGGCCAGCCATCCGCACGCCCTTGAAGACGCGGCCCGGGTAGGCGCAGCCGCCGATCGAGCCGGGCGCGCGGTGCTTGCGCTTGGTGCCGTGCGAGGACGACAGGCCCTTGAAACCGTGCCGCTTGACGACACCGGCCATGCCCTTGCCCTTGCTGGTGGCCGTCACGTCAATCAGCTCACCCGGGGTGAACGTCTCGACCGTGACCTCCTGGCCGACCGTGTACTCGGCAGCGTTGTCGGTGCGCAGCTCCACCAGGTAACGGCGCGGGGTCACGCCCGCCTTGGCGTAGTGCCCGGCGACCGGCTTGGTCACCTTGCGCGGGTCGATCTCGCCGAAGCCGAGCTGAACGGCTGAGTACCCGTCGGCGGCCGGTGTCCGCACCGCGGTGACGACACACGGGCCGGCCGCGACCACGGTGACCGGAACCATCCTGCCGTCATCGGCGAAGACCTGGGTCATGCCGAGCTTGGTGCCCAGGACCCCTTTGATCTGCTTGGTCATCTCGGTGCTTTCTTCTCCGCTGGCTTTCTCGGGCGCTGCCGGTGGCTACAGCTTGATCTCGATGTCGACGCCCGCCGGGACGTCGAGCCGCATGAGCGAATCGACGGTCCGCGGCGTCGGGTCGATGATGTCGATCAGCCGCTTGTGCGTGCGCATCTCGAAGTGCTCGCGCGAGTCCTTGTACTTGTGCGGCGAGCGGATGACGCAGTAGACGTTCTTCTCAGTCGGCAGCGGCACCGGACCGGCGACCTTAGCGCCGGTGCGAATCACCGTGTCGACGATCTTCCGCGCCCAGCTGTCAATGACCTCGTGGTCGTAGGCCTTGAGCCGGATGCGGATCTTCTGTCCCGCCATGTGGCTTACTTGTCCTCACTGTGTCGGCCCAGGGGGCGACCCCTGGAACCCCGCTCTCTGTAAACCTCGGGGGACGTCCCCCGGGATCCCGCTCTGTTGCCCTGGGGGGCGACCCCCAGAACCCCCGCAGGCCGTCCGCTCGGGTCGACCCGCCGGGCCGGCCGTCGCGAGCCGCCATGCGGAACCCGCTGCCGCTCTGTGTTGGCCCCAGGGGGCGTCCCCCGGGATCCCGCTGTGCTAGCTCCGGGGGCGACCCCCGGAACTCCCGCAGGACGTCCGCTCGGGCCGACCCGCCGGGCCGGCCGTCGCGAGCCGCCATGCAGGACTCGCCGTCTTCAGCCGTTCCGCGGAACGGCGTCCTTGGTGCCGTTCACCGACTGTTCGTTGAACGGCGTGGAAACGGGCCCGGGGTCTCCCCTGGGCCCGTTCCTTGCTACTTGGCGATCTTGGTGACCCGGCCGGCGCCAACGGTACGGCCGCCTTCGCGAATCGCGAACTTCAGGCCCTCCTCCATGGCGATCGGCTGGATGAGGTCGACCTTCATCTCGGTGTTGTCGCCGGGCAGCACCATCTCGGTGCCCTCCGGCAGGTGCACCACGCCGGTCACGTCCGTGGTACGGAAGTAGAACTGCGGCCGGTAGTTGTTGAAGAACGGCGTGTGCCGTCCGCCCTCGTCCTTGGACAGGATGTAGACCTGCGCCTCGAACTCGGTGTGCGGGGTGTTCGTGCCCGGCTTGATGATGACCTGGCCGCGCTCGACTTCCTCGCGCTTGGTGCCGCGGAGCAGCAGGCCGGCGTTGTCACCAGCCTGACCCTCGTCCAGGATCTTGTGGAACATCTCCACGCCCGTGACGGTGGTCTTCTGCGCCTTCTCCTTGATGCCGATGATCTCGACCTCGTCGCCGGTGTGGATCTTGCCGCGCTCGATTCGGCCGGTCACGACCGTGCCGCGGCCGGTGATCGAGAACACGTCCTCGACCGGCATGAGGAACGGCCGGTCGACATCGCGCTCCGGCTCGGGGATGTTGTCGTCGCACGCGGTCATCAGCTCGACGACCTTCTCGCCCCACTCGGCGTCGCCCTCGAGCGCCTTCAGCGCAGACACCCGGATCACCGGTACGTCGTCGCCGGGGAACTCATAGGTCGACAGCAGTTCGCGCACCTCAAGCTCGACAAGCTCGAGGATCTCCTCGTCGTCGACCATGTCGGCCTTGTTGAGGGCAACCACGATGTAGGGCACGCCGACCTGGCGGGCCAGCAGCACGTGCTCGCGGGTCTGCGGCATCGGGCCGTCGGTCGCCGCCACCACCAGGATCGCGCCGTCCATCTGCGCGGCACCGGTGATCATGTTCTTGATGTAGTCAGCGTGACCAGGGCAGTCGACGTGCGCATAGTGCCGCTTGTCGGTCTGGTACTCGACGTGCGAGATCGAGATGGTGATCCCGCGCTCCTTCTCCTCCTTCGCGTTGTCGATCTGGTCGAACGCGTAGAAGGGGTTAACGTCGGGGTACTTGTCGTGCAGCACCTTGGTGATCGCCGCGGTCAGCGTCGTCTTGCCGTGGTCGATATGACCAATGGTGCCGATGTTGACGTGCGGCTTGGTCCGCTGGAACTTGGCCTTCGCCACTGGTGTCTCCTCGTTGCGATCTTCCCCACCTCAGCGGTGGGACCAGGCGCTTGCGCGCGCTGCTTTGTTCTTGTGGTCGTTAACTGGCTACTCGCCGCGTGCCTTGGCGATGATCTCCTTGGCGATGCTGGGCGGGACCTCGGCATACGAGTCGAACTGCATGCTGTAGTCCGCCCTGCCCTGCGTCCGGCTGCGCAGGTCGCCCACGTAGCCGAACATCTCAGACAGCGGGACGAGGGCCTTCACGACCCGCACCCCCGACCTCTCCTCCATGGCCTGGATCTGGCCGCGGCGGCTGTTGAGGTCGCCGATCACTTCACCCATGTAGTCGTCGGGGGTCCGCACCTCGACCGCCATCACAGGCTCGAGCAGGACCGGGTCAGCCTGGCCTGCGGCCTTCTTGAACGCCATCGAGCCGGCGATCTTGAAGGCGAGCTCGGATGAGTCGACCTCGTGGTAGGCGCCGTCGGTCAGCGTGACCTTGACGTCCACCATCGGATACCCGGCGAGTACGCCGAACTCCGCGGCCTCCTGGCAGCCAGCGTCAACCGACGGGATGTACTCCCGCGGCACCCGGCCGCCGGTGACCTTGTTCTCGAACTCGTAGCCGCCGCCGTCGCCGCCGGTCGGCTCCAGGTTGATGATGACCCGGCCGAACTGGCCGGAGCCGCCGGTCTGCTTCTTGTGCGTGTACTCGACGCGCTCCACCTTGCGGCGGATGGTCTCCCGGTAGGCGACCTGCGGGCGGCCGATGTTGGCCTCGACCTTGAACTCGCGCCGCATCCGGTCGACCAGCACCTCAAGGTGCAGCTCGCCCATGCCCGCGATGATCGTCTGGCCGGTCTCCTCGTCGGTCCTGACCTGGAAGGTCGGGTCCTCCTCGGCCAGCCGCTGGATGGCAGTGCCGAGCTTGTCCTGGTCGCCCTTGGTCTTCGGCTCGATCGCCACGTTGATGACCGGCGCCGGGAACGTCATCGACTCCAGGATCACCTGCTGGCTCTGGTCGCTGAGCGTGTCGCCGGTGGTGGTGTCCTTCAGTCCCATCACCGCCACGATCTGGCCAGCAACCGCGGACGGGCGCTCTTCGCGCTTGTTCGCGTGCATCTGGTAGATCTTGCCGATCCGCTCCTTGCGGCCCTTGGTGGAGTTCAGCACCTGAGTGCCGGCGTCGAGCTTGCCTGAGTAGACGCGGATGTAGGTCAGCTTGCCGAGGTGCTGGTCCGACATGATCTTGAAGGCCAGCGCGGAGAACGGCTCGGTCGTGTCGGCGTGCCGCTCGACCACAGCGCTCTCGTCGCCGACCGCGTGGCCCTTGATCGACGGGATGTCGACCGGGCTCGGCAGGAAGTCCACGATCGCGTCCAGCATCGGCTGCACGCCCTTGTTCTTGAACGCGCTGCCGCACAGCACCGGGGTGACGGTGCCGGCGATGGTAGCCCGCCTGATGGCGGCGACCAGCTGGTCGGTACCGGGCTCGGTGCCTTCCAGGTAGAGCTCCATCATCTGCTCGTCGTTCTCGGCGATCGTCTCGAGGAGCTCGTCGCGCCACTCGCGGGCCGCCTCGGCGTGGTCGTCGGGGATGGCGACGACGTCGAACGTGTCGCCCTTGCCCTCGGTCTGCCAGAGCAGCGCACGCATGTTAATCAGGTCGATGACGCCGCGGAAGTCGGACTCGACGCCCCACGGCAGCTGAACGACCAGCGGCGTGGCACCCAGCCGGTCGCTGATCATGTCCACGCAGCGGTGGAACTCTGCGCCGACCCGGTCCATCTTGTTGACGAAGCAGATTCGCGGTACGCCGTACCGGTCGGCCTGCCGCCAGACGGTCTCCGACTGCGGCTCGACGCCGGCAACGCCGTCGAAGACGGCAACGGCACCGTCGAGCACGCGCAGCGACCGCTCCACTTCAACCGTGAAGTCGACGTGGCCGGGAGTGTCGATGATGTTGATCGTGTGATCCCGCCACATCGTGGTGGTAGCAGCCGACGTGATCGTGATGCCACGCTCCTGCTCCTGCTCCATCCAGTCCATGGTGGCTGCGCCCTCGTGGACCTCACCGATCTTGTAGTTGATACCGGTGTAGAACAGGATGCGCTCGGTGGTCGTGGTCTTGCCCGCGTCGATATGCGCCATGATGCCGATGTTGCGGACACTGGCGAGTTCGGTGGCGGTCTGTGTCGCGGCCACGTTAGTGATCCTCGATCCTTGGCTTAGTTGGGTGCTCGCTACCAGCGATAGTGAGCGAATGCCTTGTTGGACTCGGCCATCTTGTGGGTGTCTTCGCGGCGCTTGACGCTCGCTCCGAGTCCGTTGCTTGCGTCAAGCAGCTCGTTCATCAGCCGCTCGGTCATGGTCTTCTCCCGCCGCGCCCGCGAGTACATGATCAGCCAGCGCAGCGCGAGGGTGGTGCTCCGCGAGGCCCGGACCTCGACCGGCACCTGGTAGGTGGCACCGCCAACCCGGCGGCTGCGAACCTCCAGCGTCGGCTTGACGTTGTCCAGTGCGCGCTTCAGCGTCACCACGGGGTCGTTGCCGGTCTTCTCCCGGCAGCCCTCGAGCGCGCCGTAGACGATCCGCTCGGCGAGCGACCGCTTGCCGCTCTTGAGCACCTTGTTCACCAGCGCGGTGACAAGCGGGGAGCCGTAGACCGGGTCGGTCACGAGCTGCCGCTTCGTCGCGGGGCCCTTGCGCGGCATGTCAGCTCTTCTCCTTCTTCGCGCCGTAGCGGCTGCGTGCCTGCTTACGGTTGCGGACGCCCTGGGTGTCCAGCGAGCCACGGATGATCTTGTAGCGAACGCCAGGCAGGTCGCGGACACGGCCACCGCGAACGAGCACGATCGAGTGCTCCTGCAGGTTGTGCCCGACGCCGGGGATGTAGGCGGTGACCTCGATCTTGCTGGTGAGCCGGACCCTGGCAACCTTGCGCAGCGCCGAGTTCGGCTTCTTGGGCGTGGTGGTGTAGACACGCGTGCACACGCCGCGGCGCTGCGGGCTGCCGTGCAGCGCCGGAGTCTTATTCTTGGCTACCTTGTCCTGCCGGCCCTTGCGCACCAGCTGCTGGATCGTGGGCAACGCGTCTCCGTCTTCTTCCGCGCCTTCCGGCGCTTGTCCTCTGCCGCGCCTCGCGGCGCTGTCTTCCCTTGCCGAGCCTCGCGGCCCGGTTGCTCCGCCGAGCCTCGCGGCCCGGTTGCTCCGCCGAGCCTCGCGGCCCGGTTGCTCCGCCGAGCCTCGCGGCCCGGTTGCTCCGCCGCACCTCGCGGTGCGGTCCTGCCTGTCGCGGCCCGGTTTCCGCGACCGGGCCAGAGTGCTCGGCCCGCCCTTTGGCGCGGCCTAGAACCTATCTGGCCTGCTGGTTTCCTGCCTGGTTGCCGCCCGCCCGCCCCCCGCGGTCGGGCGTGTCGCAAGGCTTACGACGCGCCGTCTTCACTAGGCCCCGTGCGCTGCCGGGCACCGTGTTCGATGCCCGGGCCCACCAGAGCCCGGAATCCGGGAGGGGAGTCGTGCTGTCAGCCTGATCTCATGTTGCCTATGAGTACCCGTTGCTCGCTGGGACAGGCCCTGCGAGCTTGCGGTCAACAGGCAAGCACGCCTAAACAGGCAGACACGCGCCAGTAAGGCACAGGCGCGGAACACCAGAATACCGAACCGCCGGCGTACCCGCAAAACGGACCGGCATCTCGGAGTCGGCAGTTGGCTGCTGAGCCGATACTGCAGGGCTGCTGAGCGGGTACAAGTTGGTTAGCTTAGCAAATACTGATTGGTTAACTCAGGAAATACTGAACGCTAGCTTAGCGGATCCGCGCCGTCGCCGGAGCGGGCCCTGTTCTAAGCCGTGTTCGAAAACGTTCGGGTGACTGGTCCTATTCCCGGCTTTGAGACCGACGCGGCCGCGCACTGACGACGGAGAGTGGCGCGGCCCAGTGCGTTCCCGTTATGAACTGAAATGCCGGTGTTCTGAGGCGGTGCCGACGGCCGCAGCCCTGCGTTAAGGCTTGGCAAATGCGGGTAGCCCGGACGATCGGGAGTACGGCCAACCGGAAGGGAGTGTCATCGATGGCGACTGCCAGGCAGAGCAGCGCAGCCAGAAGCGACATGGCGAAGACGCGGAGCGCTGTCCGGAGGGCGGCCCGCGGGGAACTGGCCAGGAAACTCGGCGTGAGCTGACAGGCGGTGCGGCATGCAATGGAAGCGCATCGGGCGCGGTGACCCGGCGACCTATGTCGTGGTCCTGCAGCCCGGCGATGAGACGATCAAGGCGCTGACTGACTTCGCCAGCACGCATGAGCTCAGCGCTGCCCAGATCACCGCGATCGGGGCGTTCGAGCGCGCGACGGTCGGCTGGTTCGACCGGCAGACGGCCGAGTATCACCCGATCTACATGGACGAGCAGTGCGAAGTCCTGTCGCTGATCGGCGATGTGGCAATGGGCGCCGAAGGGCCGCTACTTCACCTCCATGCGGTGCTCGGCCTCAGCGACGGCCACACGCGCGGTGGCCACCTGCTGGCCGGCCATGTCTGGCCCACGCTGGAGGTCATGATCTCCGAGTCGCCCGCCGAGCTGCGGAAGACCTACCGCCCTGACGTCGGTCTGGCGCTGATTGACATCGGTCAGAGTGTGAGCAACTGACGTCGCGAGTGTGAGCAGCTGACGTCGCGCCGTAAGCCGCCCCGGACGGCGGACAAGGAGGGAGGGATGCTGAGTGCCCCTCCTTGTTGGCACGTCCGGCTGGCAGTACCAGGACTGGCGCGAGGCCTTCTACCCGGCCGGGGTCCCGGTCTCGCGGTGGCTCGAGCATTACGCGGAGAACTTCCTGACCGTCGAGAACAACGGGACCTTCTACCGGCTCGCCCGGCCGCAGACCTTCGCTCAGTGGCGAGAGCGCACTCCGCCCGGCTTCGTGATGGCCGTCAAAGCCAGCCGCTATCTCACTCACATCCGGCGGCTGCGCGATCCGGCCGAACCGGTCGGGCGGCTGCTCTCAGCCGCCGCCGGCCTCGGCGACAGGCTCGGCCCTGTGCTCCTGCAACTGCCGCCCACCATGTCGGCTGACGCGGCGGCGCTGGACGAATGCCTGGTGCAGTTCGAGGCCCAGTTCGGGGTGGCGGCCAGAGAGGGCGCGCGCGAGCTGCGGGTCTGCGTCGAGTTCCGGCACGAGTCGTGGCTGGTCGACGAGGTGAGGAAGCTCCTGGAGCGGCACAACGCGGCGCTCTGCTGGTCGGACCGGCTAGGCAAGCCGCTCGGACCGCTCTGGCGCACGGCCGACTGGGGATACGTGCGGTTCCACGAGGGCGCGGCGAAGCCCTGGCCGCGCTACGGCCGCCAGTCACTGGAGTCCTGGCTGCGCCGAGTGACGGAGGCGTTTCCGCAGCGAGCGGACGTGTTCGCCTACTTCAACAACGACCAGAACGGCGCCGCCCCGGCTGATGCACAGACGCTCATCGGCCTCGCCGCAAAGGAGGGCTGGGCCGCGGATCAGCCGCGAGCTGGCTGAAGCCCAGCCGACCCGGGGCCCACCTGGGCTGCGGCGAGTACCTCTCGGTCAGCAACCGACCGGCCGGGCCGCCCGGCTCGCCCGGCTCACCCGGCTCGCCCCGGCTCGCCCGCCCGATGACTTTTCGTCTCTGCGACCGGTCGACATGACTTTTCATTCGATCGGTGAGCGCAAACCGGGATCATCCGGGCGCAGATGGCCACCGATCGAATGAAAAGTCGCCTGCCTGCGCCGAGCGGATGCCATCAGCCACTCGCCGGCAGCCGCGGAGCCGCGTTGCCAGACCCGCGGTCGCGCGATGCCGGCGGGCGGACCCGCGGCGACCGGAGCCGCAGCGGCCGGACCGGCGGCTCGCGCCGCGAGCCAGAGAGGGGCCGCCTGCCGGGCCACGTTCCGGCCCGGCCGAACAGCGCCACCAGCGCGGGCACCAGCAGCGATCGCACAACGACCGCGTCCAGAACGATCCCGGCCGCCATCGCTACCGCCACCTCGCGGAACTGGTCCAGCGGGATCAGGGCAAGCAGCGCGAAACTCGCCGCCAGCGCCACCCCTGCCACGGTGATCGCCCTGGACGCCTGCGGGCCTGCCACCGCGATCGCATCGCGGAGTGGCCGGCGGCGCGCTTCTTCCCAGATCCTGCCGACGACGAACACGTTGTAGTCAGCACCCAGCGAGATCAGCAGCACGGCCGCCGTGAACGGAACGTAGAACACCAGGCCGTCGTAGCCGGGCCGGCCAGCGAAGGCCCAGACCGTGATGCCGAGCGTGGCCAGCAAGGCCAGCACGCTCGCGGCGAGCAGGTACAGCGGAGCGAGCAGCGCCCGCAGGAACACCGCGAGCAGCACGAACGTGATGGCCAGCACGATCAGCGCGAGCTTGCCGAGGCTCGCTTTGGTAGCGGTGATCGCCTCGCCGATCGCGGCGGTCTCTCCGCCGACCTCGATCCGGACGCCTGTCAGGCCAGCTGCTCTCGCCAGCGAGGGCAACCGGGCCGTCAGCGCCTCGACCTGGCCGACCGCGGCTGGCCCGAGCGGGTCAGTGCTCGAGATGACGCCGTACCTGGCCGCGTCGCCGGATTTCGCCAGCATCGGGTTCGGCACCGTCGAGCCGGACGCCGTCAGCGGTAGTCCCCGGCCCGCCAGCAACGGCTCGAACTGGCGCTCCACCGAGGGCAGGCTGGCGGGCCCGACCACGCCGGCTACGCCAGGCTGCCTGGATAGCTCGTGCTGCAGCGAGGCCAGCGCATGACCGTCGGCTGTCAGGCCATGTCCGAGCACAAGGATCTCGGTCGGGGACAGGATCCCTGGCGCGAATCCTTTCGACGCGGCCGTGGCCGCGCGTGCCGCCGAAGCGCTGGCCGGAAGTTCGCCGATCAATGGCGAGCCGAGCCGGATGTGCCGGGCGTTCCAGCCGACGGCCAGCAGCGCGACCACGCACGCCGCCACGATCAGCAGTGCCACGACGCGGATCGTTGCGAACCGAGCCAGCTGCTCCCGGACGCCGCCCGGCCGGCGCGGCCCCTGCGACGCGCCGGCGGACCCGCCGGGGCCGCCTGGCCCGGCCGAACCGCCTGGCCCGGCCGAACCGCCTGGCCCGGCCGAACCGCCTGGCCCGGCCGAACCGCCTGGCCCGGCCGAACCCCCTGGGGCGGCCGGTTCGGCGCGGTCGGCCCTGCCGACCCGGCCTGCCGCCCGGGCATCCCGCCGTGCCCGGCGGTACCAGCCGGGACCAGGCAGGAACAGCAGGCTGCCGAATATCGCGATCAGCGCGGGTGCCATCGTCATCGACACCACCATCGCGGTGAGCACGGTCGCCGCCAGGGCCGGCCCGAAACTGCTGATGAGCTGCAGCTTCGCCGCGACGAGCGAGCCGGTACCCGCTGCGACGAGCACGCCGGCGGCTCCGATAATCGGCGCGAACTCAGCCGTCGTCAGCCGTGCGGCCTGCAACCTGGGCAGCCCCTCGGCCAGCCGGCTGCGCATGCCCGACATGAAGAAAACCGTGTAGTCCGTGCTAACACCGAGCAGCAGCACGACGAGCACAGGCTCGACATCGGGCGGCAGCGAGGTATGGAGCTGAGCCGTGAGCCAGGCCACCACCCTGACCGCTAGCAGGTAGGCTGTCGCGGCGCAGAGCAGGGTCGCGAGCGGCGCCAGCGGCGAGAGGAAGAAGAAGCCGACAATTACCGCGATCGCCAGCACTGTGGCCAGCTCCACCCACGGCAGCCGCTGGCTGATGATCTGCCCTTGCTCGTAGGTGGCGGGGATCGCGCCTGTGACGCCGACGAGCCCGGCCGCGCGGCCAGAGGCGTTGCGGCTGGCATAGAGCTGGCCGCCAGCAGTCTGCGCGGCGACCGAGGTGCCGGGGCGGAAGTACAGGAAGGTAATGAGCGTCGTCGAGGACTCCCGCGACGACGGGAACACCCGGTCGGTGTTGGCCACCGGCAGCGCACCCGCGAGTCCGGCAATCGGTCCGCCGGCCGGCTTTCCGGTGTCGGTATCGACGGCGCGCCGTACCGCGGCTTCCTGGACGGCCGCGGAGAGGCCTCGGGCGTTCCGCTGCACGACCGCGACCTGGGCGTCCAGCGGCTCGCCGAAGATGGCGGTGGCGGTTGCCTCGGTGCGCAGTGCAGGCGAGCCGGACGGCACCAGGCTTCCGGACCCGCCGGTGCTCGTCGCGAGCGGCGGCAGGTACGCGACCGCGGCGGCGACGCCCGCCAGCCAGCCCGCCACGATGAGATAGCGCAGCGCGACCACAATCGCGGCGTAACTCCTGGCCAGCCGCCCGGCGGCAGCACGCGGCGCGGTCGTCATGAAGCAGCGAAGTACCAGAAACCTTCACAACGAAACGTGGCCGCCCCCGGCGGGTCCCGCCCGCCAGGCCGCCGCCGCCCCCGGCCAAGTCAAACCGCCCCGAGGTCTTCACGGAACTCCCGCGTACGGCCGCCTCCGTGCGAACTAGAACAGCGCCCGCACCCGGGCTTGTCCGGGTGCGGGCGCCGTCAGCAGGCGACCTCGTTTCCTACCGGTTGTAGGCCCCGAAGTCGTACTCCTCGAGCGGAATCGCCTGGCCAGACGCCTGACCGAAGGAGTAGTCCGCCGGGCTGTCGTAGGAGGTCGGCGGGTACACAGCCGCCTTCGCCTCCTCCGTCGGCTCGACCCGCAGGCCACGGTAGCGCTGCATGCCGGTGCCAGCCGGGATCAGCTTGCCGATGATCACGTTCTCCTTCAGGCCGACGAGCGAGTCCGACCTGGCGTGGATCGCCGCGTCGGTGAGCACTCGCGTGGTCTCCTGGAAGGAGGCCGCCGACAGCCACGACTCGGTGGCCAGCGACGCCTTCGTGATGCCCATGAGCTGCGGGCGGCCAGCGGCGGAGGTGCCGCCCGCCTCCACGACGGCGCGGTTGATCTCCTCGAATCTCGGCCGCTCGACCAGCTCGCCGGGCAGCATCTCGGTGTCGCCGGACTCGATCACGTTCACCCGCTTGAGCATCTGCCGGATGATGATCTCGATGTGCTTGTCGTGGATCGACACGCCCTGAGACCGGTAAACCTCCTGCACCTCGTGCACCAGGTGCAGCTGCACCTCGCGCGAGCCGAGGATGCGCAGCACCTCATGCGGGTTGACCGCGCCGGCGATCAGCTGCTGACCGACCCGGACGTGATCACCGTCGCCGACCAGCAGCCTGGCCCGCATGGAGACCTGGTAAGAAACCTCGTCCGAGCCGTCGTCCGGCGTGACCACGATCTTGCGGGACTTGTCCTGCTCGTCGATCCTGACCTTGCCCTCGACCTCGCTGATCGGCGCCAGGCCCTTCGGGATCCTGGCCTCGAACAGCTCCTGGATACGCGGCAGACCGTGGGTGATGTCCAGACCGGCCACACCACCGGTGTGGAAGGTACGCATCGTCAGCTGCGTGCCGGGCTCGCCGATGGACTGCGCGGCGATGATGCCCACCGCCTCGCCAACGTCCACCCGCTTGCCGGTCGCCAGCGAGCGGCCGTAGCACTTGCCGCAGACGCCGACCTTGGCCTGGCAGACCAGCACCGAGTAAGTGCGCACGCTCTCCACGCCGGCCGCGACCAGCATGTCGATCATGGACTCAGTCATGTCCGCCTCAGCGGGCACCAGCACGGTGCCGTCCGGGCCGAGAACGTCCTCGGACAGCGTCCGGCCGGTACCCGTGTTCTCGATGTTCGGCAGCTTGCGGACGACGCCGTCGGCGCCCTTCTCCGCGATCCGCATCGGCAGCGAGCGGTCGGTGCCGCAGTCCTCCTCCCGCACGATGACGTCCTGCGCCACGTCCACCAGCCGCCGGGTCAGGTACCCGGAGTCGGCGGTACGGAGCGCGGTGTCGGCGAGACCCTTCCGGGCACCGTGCGTCGAGATGAAGTACTCGACCACCGACAGCCCCTCGCGGAAGCTGGACTTGATCGGCCGCGGGATTGTCTCGCCCTTCGGGTTCGACACCAGGCCGCGCATGCCGGCGATCTGCCTGATCTGCATCAGGTTGCCTCGGGCACCAGAGTTGACCATCATCCAGACCGGGTTGGTCTCGGGGAAGGCCTTCTCCATGTCCTGGGCCACGTCGGCGGTCGCGTGCGTCCAGATCTCGATGAGCTCCTGCTTGCGCTCGTCGTCGGTGATCAGACCGCGCTCGTACTCCCGCTGGACCTTGTCGGCCCGCTTCTCGTAGCTGTCCAGGATCGCCGCCTTGTTCGGCGGTGCCGCCACGTCGTCGATCGAGATCGTGACGCCGGACCTGGTCGCCCAGTGGAAGCCGGCGTCCTTCAGCGCGTCGAGCGCCGCAGCCACCTCGACCTTGGGATAGGTCTCGGCCAGCTCGTTCACGATCGTCGACAGCTGCTTCTTGCCGACCTCGAAGTTGACGAACGGGTAGTCGTTCGGCAGCGTCTCGTTCAGCAGGCAGCGGCCGAGCGTGGTCTCCAGCCGGAGCGGCTGCGGGTACTCCCAGCCCTCCGGGGCGGCCTGGCCACGCGGCGGGGTGACTTCGGACAGCCTGATCTGGATCTTGGCCTGGAGGTCGAGTTCGTCGGCGTCGTAGGCCATCAGCGCCTCCGCCAGCCCGCCGAACACCCGGCCCTCACCGGGCGCGCCCGGCTTCTCCCTGGTCAGCCAGTAGATCCCGATCACCATGTCCTGGGTCGGCATGGTCACCGGCTTGCCGTCGGCCGGCTTCAGGATGTTGTTGGTGGACAGCATCAGGACCCGCGCCTCAGCCTGCGCCTCCGCGGACAGCGGCACGTGCACGGCCATCTGGTCGCCGTCAAAGTCCGCGTTGAACGCGGTGCAGACGAGCGGGTGGATCTGGATGGCCTTGCCCTCAACCAGCTGCGGCTCGAAGGCCTGGATACCGAGGCGGTGCAGCGTCGGCGCCCGGTTCAGCAGAACCGGGTGCTCGGTGATGACCTCCTCGAGCACGTCCCAGACCACCGGCCTGGCCCGCTCGACCATCCGCTTGGCCGACTTGATGTTCTGGGCGTGGTTGAGGTCAACCAGCCGCTTCATCACGAACGGCTTGAACAGCTCGACTGCCATTTCCTTCGGCAGACCGCACTGGTGCAGCTTGAGCTGCGGGCCGACGACGATGACCGAGCGGCCGGAGTAGTCGACGCGCTTGCCGAGCAGGTTCTGGCGGAACCGGCCCTGCTTGCCCTTGAGCATGTCGGACAGGCTCTTCAGCGGCCGGTTACCGGGACCGGTGACCGGACGGCCACGGCGGCCGTTGTCGAACAGCGAGTCCACGGCCTCCTGGAGCATCCGCTTCTCGTTGTTCACGATGATCTCGGGCGCGCCGAGGTCCAGCAGCCTCTTGAGCCTGTTGTTCCGGTTGATCACCCGGCGGTACAGGTCGTTGAGGTCGCTGGTGGCGAACCGTCCGCCGTCGAGCTGGACCATCGGCCGCAGGTCCGGCGGGATCACCGGGATGCAGTCGAGCACCATGCCGAGCGGGCTGTTGGTGGTGTTCAGGAACGCCGAGACGACCTTGAGCCGCTTGAGCGCCCTGGCCTTCCGCTGGCCCTTGCCGGTCCTGATGGTCTCGCGCAGGTTCGCGGCCTCGGCCTCGAGGTCGAAGCTGCCCACCCGCTCCTGGATCGCCTGAGCGCCCATTCCGCCGCGGAAGTACCGGCCGAACCGGTCCCGCATCTCGCGGTAGAGCAGCTCGTCGCCCTCCAGGTCCTGGACCTTCAGGTTGCGGAACCGGTTCCAGACCTCCTCGATCCGGTCGATTTCCCGCTGCGCGCGGTCGCGGATCTGCTTGCACTCACGGTCGGAGGCCTCGCGGACCTTCCGCCGTGCGTCGCCCTTAGCACCGGCCGCCTCGAGCTCAGCCAGGTCCTTCTCCAGCTTGGCCTGGCGGGCCTCGACGTCGGCGTCCCGGCGCTGCTCCAGCTGACCCTTCTCGACCGTGATCTTGGCCTCGAGGCTCGGCAGGTCACGCCCGCGGGCATCCTCGTCCACGTAGGTGATCATGTAGGCGGCGAAGTAGATGACCTTCTCCAGGTCCTTCGGCGCCAGGTCGAGCAGGTAGCCGAGACGGCTCGGCACACCCTTGAAGTACCAGATATGGGTAACGGGCGCGGCCAGCTCAATGTGACCCATCCGCTCGCGCCGTACCTTGGCCCTCGTGACCTCGACACCGCAGCGCTCGCAGATGATGCCCTTGAAGCGGACGCGCTTGTACTTTCCGCAGTAGCACTCCCAGTCCCTGGTCGGACCGAAGATCTTCTCGCAGAAGAGCCCGTCCTTTTCCGGCTTCAGGGTCCGGTAGTTGATGGTCTCCGGCTTCTTGACCTCGCCATGGGACCACGTCCGGATGTCGTCCGCAGTAGCAAGGCCAATCCGCAGGTCGTCGAAGAAGTTGACGTCTAGCACGTTTGCATTTCCCCTGGGTAGTTCGCGGACTTCTCGTGGCTGAGCTTCTCGCTGATCAGACCTCTTCGACGCTGCTCGGCTCACGCCGGGACAGGTCGATGCCGAGCTCTTCCGCAGCGCGGAAGACGTCCTCGTCGGTGTCGCGCATCTCGATGGCCGCGCCGTCGCTGGAGAGAACCTCCACGTTCAGGCAGAGCGACTGCATCTCCTTGATCAGCACCTTGAAGGACTCAGGGATGCCGGGCTCGGGGATGTTCTCGCCCTTGACGATGGCCTCGTAGACCTTGACTCGGCCGAGGATGTCGTCGGACTTAATGGTCAGCAGTTCCTGCAGGGCGTACGCCGCGCCGTAGGCCTCCAGCGCCCAGACCTCCATCTCACCGAAGCGCTGGCCGCCGAACTGGGCCTTACCGCCGAGCGGCTGCTGGGTGATCATCGAGTACGGGCCGGTGGACCTGGCGTGGATCTTGTCGTCCACCAGGTGCAGCAGCTTGAGGATGTAGATGTAGCCAACCGCGATCGGGTCCTTGAAGGGCTCGCCGGTCCGCCCGTCGAAGAGCATTGCCTTGCCGGTGGCGCCGACCAGCCGGTCGCCGTCCCGGTTCGGCCGCGCGCTCGACAGCAGGCCGGTGATCTCCTCTTCCTTGGCGCCGTCGAAGACCGGCGTGGCGACCTTGCTGCCGGGTGCAGCAGCGTCGGCTCCGATCTTCGCCAGCCGCTTCTTCCAGTCCTGGTCGTCGCCGTCGACCTGCCAGCCCGAGCTGGCCACCCAGCCGAGGTGGGTCTCGAGCACCTGGCCGACGTTCATCCGGCCGGGCACGCCGAGCGGGTTGAGCACGATGTCGACCGCAGTGCCGTCAGTCAGGAACGGCATGTCCTCGACCGGAAGGATCTTGGCGATGACGCCCTTGTTGCCGTGGCGGCCCGCCAGCTTGTCACCGTCGGTGATCTTCCGCTTGGCAGCGACGTAAACGCGCACCAGCTCGTTCACGCCCGGCGGGAGCTCGTCGCCGTTGTCCCTGGTGAAGACGCGGACGCCGATGACCTTGCCGGACTCGCCGTGCGGCACCTTCAGTGAGGTGTCGCGGACTTCGCGTGCCTTCTCGCCGAAGATCGCGCGCAGCAGCCGCTCCTCCGGCGTTAGCTCAGTCTCGCCCTTGGGCGTCACCTTGCCGACCAGGATGTCACCGGTAACGACCTCGGCGCCGATCCTGATGATGCCGCGGTCGTCCAGGTCAGCCAGGACCTCGTCGGAGACGTTCGGGATGTCCCTGGTGATCTCCTCCGGACCCAGCTTGGTGTCGCGGGCGTCGACCTCGTGCTCCTCGATGTGGATCGAGGAGAGCACGTCGTCCTGCACCAGGCGCTGGCTCAGGATGATCGCGTCCTCGTAGTTGTGGCCTTCCCAGGGCATGAACGCGACCAGCAGGTTGCGGCCGAGTGCCATCTCGCCGTTGTCGGTGCACGGACCGTCGGCGATGACCTGTCCGACCTCGACCCGCTGGCCCTCGATGGCGACCGGCTTCTGGTTGAAGCAGGTGCCCTGGTTGGACCGGCGGAACTTGGACACGAGGTAGTCGGTCCTGGTGCCGTCGTCGTTGGCGACGGTGATGTAGTCGGCGGAGACCTGCTCGACCAGGCCCGCCTTCTCGGCCACGATCACGTCACCGGCGTCGACAGCGGCGCGGTACTCCATGCCGGTGCCGACCAGCGGTGCCTCGCTGCGCAGCAGCGGCACGGACTGGCGCTGCATGTTGGAACCCATGAGCGCCCGGTTGGCGTCGTCGTGCTCCAGGAACGGGATCATCGCGGTCGCGACCGACACCATCTGCCGCGGCGAGACGTCCATGTAGTCGACCTCGTCCGGGTGGATGTAGTCGACTTCGCCGCCCTTGCGGCGGACCAGAACGCGGTCCTCGGAGAAGCCGCCGTCCGCGTCAATAGGCGTGTTCGCCTGGGCGATGACGTGCCTGTCCTCCTCGTCGGCGGTCAGGTAGTCGATCTGCTCGGTCACCTTGCCGTTCTTGACCTTGCGGTACGGAGTCTCTACGAAGCCGAACGCGTTGACCCGCCCGTAGGAGGACAGCGACCCGATCAGGCCGATGTTCGGCCCCTCAGGTGTCTCGATCGGGCACATCCGGCCGTAGTGGCTGGGGTGCACGTCGCGGACCTCGAACCCGGCGCGCTCCCGCGACAGGCCGCCGGGGCCCAGTGCCGACAGGCGCCGCTTGTGCGTCAGGCCGGCCAGCGGGTTGGTCTGGTCCATGAACTGCGACAGCTGGCTGGTGCCGAAGAACTCCTTGATGGAGGCGACGACCGGCCGGATGTTGATCAGGGTCTGCGGCGTGATCGCCTCGACGTCCTGGGTGGTCATCCGCTCGCGAACGACCCGCTCCATTCGTGCCAGGCCGAGCCTGACCTGGTTCTGGATCAGCTCGCCCACGGTGCGTAGCCGCCGGTTGCCGAAGTGGTCGATGTCGTCAGTCTCGACCGGGATCATGTCCGCCCCGGCCTTCATCTCCTCCTCGCCCGCGTGCAGGCGGACCAGGTACTCGATGGTCGAGACGATGTCTTCCTCGGTCAGCGTGCCCTGCGAGATCGGCGCTGACAGGCCCAGCTTCTTGTTGACCTTGTAGCGACCGACCTTGGCCAGGTCGTAGCGCTTGCTGTTGAAGTACAGGTTTTCCAGCAGGGCCTGGGCCGACTCACGCGTCGGCGGCTCGCCCGGCCGGAGCTTCCGGTAGATGTCCAGCAGCGCGTCGTCCTGGCTGGAGGTGTGGTCCTTCTCCAGCGTGGCCAGCATCGACTCGTACTGGCCGAACCGCTCGGTGATCCGGGCATCGTCCCAGCCCAGCGCCTTAAGCAGAACGGTCACACTCTGCTTGCGCTTGCGGTCGATGCGGACGCCGACGCTGTCCCGCTTGTCGATCTCAAACTCAAGCCACGCACCACGGGACGGGATTACCTTGCAGCTGAAGATGTCCTTGTCCGAGGTCTTGTCGACCTGGCGGTCGAAATACACACCGGGCGAGCGGACGAGCTGCGACACGACGACACGCTCGGTGCCGTTGATGATGAAGGTGCCCTTAGCCGACATGAGCGGGAAGTCGCCCATGAACACGGTCTGGCTCTTGATCTCGCCGGTTGAGTTGTTGATGAACTCCGCGGTGACGAACATCGGCGCGGAGAAGGTCATGTCCTTGTCCTTGCACTCCTCAGCGGAGTACTTGGGAGGCTCGAACCGGTGGTCCCGGAACGAGAGCGACATGGTCCCCGTGAAATCCTCGATGGGACTGATCTCCTCGAAGATCTCTTCGAGGCCGGACTGCTCCGGGAGGTTGGTCTGGCCAGCCGTCTTCGCAGCCTCAACCCTGGCCCGCCAGCGCTCGTTGCCAAGCAGCCAGTCAAAAGACTCTGTTTGCAGGGCGAGGAGGCTGGGAACCTCTAGAGGCTCGTTGATACGAGCGAAGGAAACACGACGGGGACCAAGGGCGGTGGCTGAGGCGCTGCGCGAGGCTGCCAACAGGGGTCCTTCCGAGCTTGTGGCGGACGGTGCACCGCGCGCACGCAAAACGCCCTGCGGCTTACACGCCGCTGGGGAATGTTGGAAGCCGAGGACGAGTGGGTGCAGCGCAAATTAGCAGTGTAGTCGAAGGACACACCGCTGGTCAACTGTACGTCACTATGAGGTTCACGGTTGCATTGGAGCATTGCTCGTCCAAGGCAAAACGTCAAGCCCTGTACACGAGGTGTCGCAACCGCGAGCTAGGTGACTAAGCTCACACCGCCTGGTTGGTTTGAGTTCCCGGCCACGGGGGTAAGCCTTCTGGTTCACCGGCTTATGAGACTTCTCTCGCACTGCCGGCAACTAGTAACGCACCGTGTAGCGACACTATTCCCGCCCAGGCCCCGTCTGCACCAGCCACCGCGGGAAAGCACGACGGCCCGGTGCAACCCTGCAGGGTTGCACCGGGCCGTGCGCTGCTGGCTGGCGACGTCCTTACTTGACGGTGACCGTGGCGCCAGCGCCCTCAAGGGCGGCCTTGGCCTTGTCCGCCGTCTCCTTGTTGACCTTCTCAAGCAGCGGCTTGGGCGCGCCGTCGACCAGGTCCTTGGCCTCCTTGAGCCCGAGGCTCGTGAGGGTGCGGACCTCCTTGATGACCTGGATCTTCTTGTCGCCAGCGGCCTCGAGGATGACGTCGAACTCGTCCTTCTCCTCGGCCTCTTCTGCGGGGGCACCGCCGCCGGCGCCCGGCGCGGCAGCCGCGACGGCCACCGGCGCGGCGGCCTTGACGTCGAAGGTCTCCTCGAACTGCTTCACGAACTCAGAGAGCTCGATCAGCGTCATCTCCTTGAACGCCTCGAGCAGGTCGTCCGAGCTGATCTTTGCCATTGTGATGCTTCCTCTTCCGTTCTTTCCGTTCCGATATCGCCAGGCCGGTCGCCCCAGCGATCAGCTTTCCTCCGCGCCGTCCCCGGCAGCGGCCTCGGCAGGCGCGCCGCCGTCATTGCCTGATGGCTCAGGGGCGGCCGCCGCAGGCGCGGCACCGCCGTCTCCCTCAGCGGCGCGCTTGGCCTCGAGTGCGCCCATCAGTCGCGCCATCTGGGCAGGCAGCGCGTTGAAGGTGGCCGCGGCACCGGCAAGCGACGCCTTCATCGCGCCGGCCAGCTTCGCCAGCAGAACCTCGCGGCTCTCCAGGTCAGCCAGCTTGACGATCTCGTCCGGCTTGAGCGGCTTGCCATCCAGCACGCCGCCCTTGATGACCAGCAGCGGGTTCGCCCGCGCGAAGTCGCGCAGGCCCTTGGCCGCCTCCACCACGTCGCCCTGGACGAACGCGATGGCCGACGGCCCGCTCAGCAGGTCAGCGAGCTCACTCGAAACGCCCGCCTCGGTGGCGGCGATCTTCGTCAGCGTGTTCTTGACGACCGAGAATGTGGCGTTGGTGCCCAGCGACTGGCGCAGCTCGCCCAGCTGGGACACGGTCAGACCGCGGTACTCGGTCAGCACCGCCGCTGACGAGCTCTGGAATCGCTCAGTCAGCTCGGCGACCGCAGTCGCCTTTTCCGCCCTCGCCATGGGCCTCCCTTCTCGTTCCGGCCCTGCCCGCATGGATTGGCACGCGCGCAAGCCCGGCATCTTCGCCGCCGGCGAGGATCCGCGGAAACTACAAACGCCCCGCACGCAGGCGCACGGGGCGTGACCCTGGACGCGTGACACGCGTCCCGGTCTAGCTCGGTCACCTGCGTAGGCCGCCCAGTCACAACGGGCCTTCGGTCACCGCGCTCAGCACGGCGACAGCCGACGGTCTCTGGCTCCAGCCAGGGTACGGCCCAGCGAGCCGACCAGCCAAATCGATAAGGCCCGGGCCGCTGGCGGCCCGGGCCTCACAGATCGCTGCTGGCAGCTAGACCGCGGCCGGCTGCTCGTCGAGCTCCGCGGTCAGGCCCCTGGTGAGGCCGGGGTCGACCGGGATGCCGGGGCCCATCGTCGTGGTGATGGCGACCTTCTTGACGTACTTGCCTTTCGCGGCGGCCGGCTTGAGCCGGATAACCTCGTCGAGCGCCGCGGCGTAGTTCTCCACGAGGTCGCGGTCGGCGAATGAGGTCTTGCCGATGATCAGGTGCAGGTTGCTGTTCTTGTCGACCCGGAACTCGATCTTGCCGCCCTTAATGTCCGTCACGGCCTTGCCGACGTCCATCGTGACCGTGCCGGTCTTGGGGTTCGGCATGAGGCTCCGCGGACCGAGCACGCGGCCGAGCCGGCCGACCTTGCCCATCAGGTCCGGGGTCGCGACGACCGCGTCGAAGTCCAGGAACCCGCCCTGGACCCGCTCGATCAGCTCGTCCGCGCCGACGTAGTCAGCACCGGCTGCCTTCGCCTCCTCAGCCCGCTCGCCGGTGGCGAAGACGAGCACGCGGGCCGTCTTGCCGGTGCCGTGCGGCAGGTTGACCGTGCCACGGACCATCTGGTCGGCCTTGCGCGGGTCCACGCCCAGCCGGAACGCCACCTCCACCGTTGAGTCGAACTTGGTGGTCGAGGTGTCCTTCGCGAGCGCGACCGCCTGCGCGGGTGTGTACAGCCGGGCGGGGTCGATCTTCTCATCGGCCTTACGGTAGGCCTTACTGCGCTGCATAACTTCTCCTGGATCTATCCGAGGTTGTGGTCAGCGGGCCAGCGCCTGGCCCTGCCACCAGCCGCACCGAGGTGATGCGGCTGTCACTTGCTAACCCTCGACCTTGATGCCCATCGAGCGCGCGGTGCCGGCGATGATCTTCTCGGCTGCCTCGACCGAGGTGGCGTTGAGGTCCGGCATCTTGGTCTGGGCGATCTCCCGCAGCTGTGCCTGGGTCACCGAGCCCACCTTGGTCTTGTGCGGCTCGCCACTGCCCTTCTGCACGCCCGCGGCCTTCTTGATCAGCTCGGGCGCCGGCGGGGTCTTGGTGATGAAGGTGAACGACCTGTCCTCGTAGATCGTGATCTCCACCGGGATGACGTTGCCGCGCTGGCTCTCGGTCGCGGCGTTGTACTGCTTGACGAAATCCATGATGTTGACACCGTGCGGGCCCAGCGCGGTACCGACCGGCGGCGCCGGCGTGGCGGCGCCCGCGTTCAGCTGCACCTTGACGATTGCAGCGACCTTCTTCTTCCTCGGAGCCATCTCTGGGTCCTAACCTCACCGTCTGTATTGAGAGTGACTGTTCTGCTGCCTAGATCTTGCTGACCTGGTCGAACGAGAGCTCCACCGGCGTCTCGCGGCCGAAGATCGACACCAGCACCTTGAGCTTCTGGGTGTCCGAGTTGATCTCGTTGACCGTAGCTGGCAGCGTGGCAAACGGCCCTTCGTTCACGGTAACCGACTGGCCGATCTCGAAGTCCACCGCTGCGGCCCGGGCTGCCTCGGCTTTCTTGGCCGCCTTCTCCTCCGGAACCGGGGCAAGCAGGCTTGCTACCTCGTCCAGGCTCAGTGGCGACGGCCGGCTGGACAGTCCGACGAAGCCGGTCACGCCCGGCGTGTTACGTACCGCCGCCCACGACTCGTCGGTGAGGTCCATCCGGACCAGGATGTAGCCGGGCAGGACCTTCTCCTGCACCTGCTGGCGCTTCCCGGACTTCACCTCGGTGACCTCGTGCGTGGGGACCTCAATCTGGAAGATGTAGTCCTCCATGTTGAGCGACTGAGTCCGGCTTTCCAGGTTCGTCCGCACGCGGTTCTCGTAGCCCGCATAGGAATGCACGACATACCAGTCGCCAGGCAGCAGCCGCAGCTCCGACTTGAACTGCTGGATCGGGTCGGCATCCTCGTCGCCGTCAGCAACCTCATCATCTCCGGCCGCTGCGGCCAGGATGTCGCTGGCGTCGTCAGGCTCGGCCGCCGGCGTCACGTCGAACGTGAAGTCGGGCTCGCCCTGTGTTGGCTCTCCGGCCGTCGGCTCATCAGCCGTGGCGTCGTCGCCTAGCGGCCATTCTGACTCGGACACGTTTCTCTTTCTCCCTGCGCTCCTGGCTGGGCCCAGCGCCGCTGCCATCAACTGCTGCGGCGCAGACTGGCTCCTGTGATCATGCTGCCACGCTCGGTGCGCAGCTCACTACCCAGCCGTCAACCTCAGCCGAAGAGAGCGAACACCAGCCTGGTGAACCCGTAGTCAAGGCTCGTCACGATCCCGACCATGATCAGGATGAAGACGAGGGCCACGGTCGTATAGGTGATCAGTTCCTTACGGGTCGGCCACACGACCTTGCGCAACTCGTCCCGCACCTCCGAGACGAACTGGACAGGGGTCGTCCGGTCCTGGCTCGCAGGGCGGTTCGGCTTCGCGGCCCTTTCCGGGGCCGGGCCACGTGTCTGAGTCGCCATGTCCTCACCTGAGCAACGATCTTCGCCGGCTGGCGCCGCCATCTGCCCGCTTCGTGCACGGGCCGTACTCGCAGGGCAGGAGGGACTCGAACCCCCAACCGCCGGTTTTGGAGACCGGAACTCTAGCCAATTGAGCTACTGCCCTAAGCCGACTCGTGCAGGCATGCACGGGCCATGGTGGACCAGCCACCAGATCCTGAAGTGTACGTGGCCAAGCGGCCGCCGTCGAACTATGCACTGGGGGGCACCTGCGCGCCGAGCCCGGACACCGGCACCGCCATCAGCTCGGGGGCAGGCACGGCCGGCTGCCCGCACCCGATTTCCCAGGCCTGGTGAGTGTGTACCAGTTTCAGCGGAAGATCCGGGCCGGATCCCGGAACTTCCACTGATCGTGGGACCGGCTGCACTCAGCGCATCCCGCCGCGTCCGACGGTCGTCGGCGGAGTGCGGCGGCGGAGTGGGAGTATTGGCCTATGCCGCAATCATCAAGGAGAGTTTCCGCGCGGGTGGCCGCGATCGCCGAGTCCGCCACGCTGGCCGTTGACGCCAAGGCCAAGGCGCTGAAGGCGGCCGGCCGGCCGGTGATCGGGTTCGGGGCAGGCGAACCGGACTTTCCGACCCCTGGCTACATCGTCGAGGCGGCCCAGCGGGCCTGCGCCGAGCCCAGGTTTCACAAGTACACGCCGGCCGCGGGCCTCCCCGAGCTTCGTGCGGCAATCGCCGCGAAGACTGCCAGGGACTCAGGACTGGTGGTGTCCGCTAGCCAGGTGCTGGTCACCAACGGCGGCAAGCACGCCGTGTATGAGGCGTTCGAGACGCTGCTCGACCCGGGTGACGAAGTGCTGCTGCCGACCCCCTACTGGACGACCTACCCGGAGTCGATCGCGCTGGCGGGCGGCGTCCCGGTGCTGGTGCACACGGACGAGACCAGCGGCTACCTGGCGAGCGTCGAGCAGCTGGAGGCCCAGCGCACGGACCGCACGAAGGTGCTGATGTTCGTGTCGCCGTCCAACCCGACCGGAGCGGTCTATCCGCCCGAGCAGGTAGCCGAGATCGGCCGCTGGGCGGCTGAGCATGGCCTCTGGGTCATCACCGACGAGATCTACGAGCACCTGGTCTACGGCAAGGCCAGGTTCGTCTCCATGCCCGTCGTCGCACCGGAGATTGCTGATCGCTGCCTAGTGCTGAACGGCGTAGCCAAGACCTACGCCATGACCGGCTGGCGGGTCGGCTGGATGCTCGGTCCTGCTGACGTGGTCAAGGCGGCCATCAACCTGCAGTCCCACGCCACCTCCAACGTCTCCAACGTCGCGCAGGCGGCGGCGCTGACTGCGGTGTCCGGCGACCTGTCAGCGGTCGCGGAGATGCGGGCCGCGTTCGACCGGCGGCGCCAGGTCATGACCGCCCTGCTGAACGACATTCCCGGCGTGGTCTGCCCGCTGCCGGACGGCGCGTTCTACTGCTATCCGTCGGTCAAGGGCGTCCTGGGCAAGGAGCTCGCCGGTCAGCGGCCGGAAACCTCGACCCAGCTCGCCGAGATCCTGCTCGACGAGGCAGACGTGGCGGTCGTGCCCGGCGAGGCATTCGGCACTGACGGATACTTCCGGCTGTCCTGCGCCCTCGGCGATGCCGACCTGGAGGAAGGCGTCTCCCGGATCGCGAAGCTGCTCTCCTCCGCTCACTAGCAACGACCGCTCGGGCTGGCAGACTTACCTGATGCCCCCCCGGTCCGTTGCTGCCCTGCCGAAGGCGCACCTGCATCTGCACTTCACCGGCTCGATGCGGCACTCCACGCTGGTGGAACTGGCCGGGCAGCACGGCGTTCACCTGCCCGACGCGCTGATCGACGAGTGGCCGCCACAGCTGAGCGGGGCGGACGAGCGCGGCTGGTTCCGATTCCAGCGCCTGTATGACATCGCCAGGTCGGTAGTCCGGACGCCAGCCGACGTGCGCCGGCTCATGCGCGAAGCGACGCAGGACGAACTCGCGGAGGGCTCAGGCTGGCTAGAGCTTCAGATCGACCCGTCTGGCTATGCTGGCCGGTTTGGCGGCCTGACCACGCTGCTTGAGCTCGTTCTTCAGACCGCCGCCGAGACCGCCCAGCAGACCGGGGTCGGCATCGGGATCATCGTCGCCGCCAACCGCACCAAGCACCCGCTGGATGCGCGCACGCTGGCCAGGCTCGCCGCCGCGCATACCGAGACCGGGGTCATCGGCTTCGGCCTCAGCAACGACGAGCGCCGGGGTCGGACCGCTGACTTCGCCCCGGCGTTCCGGATCGCGCGCCGCGCTGGCCTGCTTCTGGTGCCGCACGGCGGCGAGCTGGCCGGGCCAGCCAGCGTGCGCGCGTGCCTGGACGAACTGCACGCGGACCGGATCGGCCACGGAGTGGCGGCGGCCTCGGATCCGGAGCTGCTGGGCCGCCTGGCCGACAGTCAGACCACGCTCGAGGTCTGCCCGACCTCAAACGTCGCACTCGGCGTTGCCCGCGAGGCGCGCGACGTGCCGCTGCGCGCGCTGCTCAGCGCGGGCGCTCGGGTGGCGCTCGGCGCTGACGACCCGCTGCTGTTCGGGCCGCGCCTGGTGGAGCAGTACGAGCAGGCGCGGAATATTCATGGCCTGTCCGACGCCGAGCTAGCTGACCTCGCCCGGATGTCGGTCACCGGGTCGGCGGCGCCCCCGGCTATAAGGCACCGTCTGCTCACTGGGATTGATGAGTGGCTCGCCGCCCCGGCAATCGGGCCGGCCGAACCGGCACGAGCCGCCGAGCCAGCGTCCTGACAATGTGCTGACCCGCCGTCAGCGGCGGCAGCAACAGACCCGGGCGCTAGCGACGACGGGCGTAAGCGACGTTGATGACACCGATGACGAGCCAGATCAGAACTGCGAGGAGCACCTGCCCGCCGCCGATGGTGTTGCTCACGGCGCCGTTCGCGGTGATGGTCCGGCTGAGATCCAGCACCGCAGCGGTGGCGCCGACGCCGATGCCCATCGACCCGAGCGCGAGAACCGTGCCCGGCCAGTTCGGCATCGACCCGGCGCCCGGCTGGCTGTCAGCCCGCCGGCGGCGAGCGATCGAGGGGCGCGGCCGATCGCCGAGCCGTGCGTCCACCCGCTTGTCGATTTCCTCGCCGATTCGCTCAACCAGGCTCTCGGCAACGGCGCCGTCATAATGCGGGCCAAGTTCGCGGTGGGCGGCAGCGGCGGCGGCAATGTCGTCCTTAGTCAGCTGCTCCATGCAAGAGAAGATACATCGCGAGTCTCCTGCATGGCCAGAGCGGCGCAGCGGCAGATCAGCCGAGCGTCAGAGCGCGACGCCGACCATAACCGGCTCGTTCGTCAGCTCCACGCTGAAGGCGCCGAGCACTCCCTCCCTGACCTCCCGTGCCAGCCGGATCAGGCTCGCCGTGCTGCCCTGGCCAGGGTTGGTGAGCGCCAGCGCGTGCTTGGTCGAGATCCGGGCGCCGTCAGGGTCGCCGGCCAGCCGGTAGCCCTTGCCGAACCCGGCGTGCTCGATCAGCCAGGCCGCCGACAGCTTCACCTGGCCGTCCTCGGCCGGCCAGTGCGGAACAGCCGCATCGCCGGGAAGCCGGCTGGCCAGCGCCTCGTACTGGCTGGCCCTGACGATCGGGTTCGTGAAGAACGAGCCAGCGCTCCGGGTATCCGGGTCAGCGGCATCGAGCACCATCCCCTTGCCCCGGCGCAGCTCGAGCACCGCGGCTCTGGCCAGTGCGGCCGGGACCCGCTCATCCTCGGTAACGCCGAGCACGCGGCTCAGCTCGCCGTAGCGCACCGGCGCTGACAGCGGGCTCACGGCGAGCCGGAACGTCACGGCAAGGATGACGAACCTGCCGGTAGCAGCAGCCGGGTTCAGCACCGCACCGCGGCTCGCCAGCGCCCCGGCGGCCTGGCGCTTGAACATGCTGGTCCGGTACCCGAATCCGCAGTCAGCTCCGGCCATCTGCACGATCCCGCAGGTCAGCCGGTCGTAGGCGCGCACCGAGGTGATCGTGTGCGCGACGTCCTGGCCGTAGGCATTCACGTTCTGGATCGGTGTCGCGCCGGCCCGGCCGGGGATGCCGGACAGGCACTCCACGCCGGACAGGCCTTCCGCCAGGCACCGCTGCACGAACTCGTCCCAGTCCTGGCCGGCCGCCGCGGTCACCGCGACCGCGTCGCCGTCTGCGGCAAACTCGACCCCGCCCGCCGCAGCCAGCACCACCACGCCGGGAAAGCCCTCGTCGGCCACGACCAGGTTGCTGCCGCCGCCCAGCACGAGCACGGGCTGGGCCTCGGCGTCAGCCGCGCGCACCGCGGCAACCAGGTCCTCCTCGGTCGCCGCCGGCACGAACCGCTCGGCCGGGCCACCGAGATGCAGCGTCGTGTAGTCGGCCAGCCGGACCTGCTCGGTCGTGATCAACATGCTCTCCAGGGCAGGAAACGTGCTCGGGACAGGCTGGTCAGGCTCGCCCCGCCGCGGCCGTCCGGGGCCGGCCCGACAGCCCTCGATGCCAGTTGACCATGCCGCCGAGTCAACCATGCCGCCGAGTCAACCATGCCGCCGAGTCAACCAGGCCGGACAGTCAGCTCGATTCATGATCGGCGGAAGATCCGGGTGCGTATGCGGCCTGGATCTTCCGCCGAAATGTGCGGCGGCGCGCCGCTACCAGTCTTGGGTCAGGCGAACGCCGCGACCTCATGCATGTCGGCCGCCTCGTCCAGCTCGGCGAGCTCGGGCTCGGCTGGCGCCAGCGCGGCTGTCCTGGCCGCGATGCAGCGCTCGTATACCGCTGTGGTCTCCTGCGCGACCCGGTCGATGCAGTACCTGGACCGGACCCGGTCGGCGGCAGCGATCCCGTAGGCGAGCCGCAGCGCCGGGCGGGCGAGCAGTGCCCGCAGCCGGTGCGCCAGCATGGCGGGCCGCTCGGGCTCGACGTGCAGCCCGGTGATGCCGTCGATGACGGCGTCGCGCTGTCCGCCCACGGCCGACACCACCACGGTCAGCCCGCAGCCCATCGCCTGGACCGCGGCCAGGCCATCCGGCTCATAGGGGGTCGCGCTCACCAGGAGGTCAGCCGAGCGCAGCAGCGCGGGCAGCTCCGCGTCGTCGACCTGGCCGGCGAACGTCACCCGGTTACGCGGCCGGAGTGCGGCAGCTAGCTGCGCTGCCTCCCGGAACGGCCCGGTGCGGGGCAGATGCCTGGCGTCCGGGCCGCCCACCACGACGAGCTCCGCCTCCGGCAGCTGCGCCAGGGACCTGATCACGGTCTGCAGGCCGCGCGCCTGCTCGTCGGCGAACGTGATCAGCCTGGCCCGGCTGCCGCGGCTGGCTCGCTCGCCGTCCGGGCAGAACAGGTCCGTGTCGATGCCATGCGGGATGACCCGCACGAGCTTCCTGGGTACCGCGAGCCTGCCGAGATCGGCGGCCTCATCTTCAGAAGAGGCGAGTACCGCGGACGCGGTCCGGCCGATCGATGCCTCGAGCTTGATCCTGGCGGCCGAGATATCCGCGCCTGCCTGGCGCCGCAGCATCGAGCCCAGCGAGCCGAAGCTCTGCACGACCGGGATGTCCGTGCCGCGGACAGCGCCGAGCGCTGCCAGGCCCGCAGTCCACGAGAACGCGTGCACGACAGCCGGCCGCCTGGTCCGCCAGCGGCCGGCCAGGTAGCCGGCGACCTCCGGCATGTGGCAGGCGGCCTGCTCGTCGGACAGCGGCCTGGCGGGCCCGGCCTTGACGTGCTCGACGGAAACGCCGCCGCCGAGGATCGCGGTGCGGGGCGCCGCCGGGTCCTCGGCGCGCGCGTACATGGTGACGCGGTGACCGTTCCTGGCTAGTGCCCTGGCGAGCGCAGCCGGGTGCGGCTGGCTGGCGGCCGAGAGCGGGCTGTGGGCCGTAATGAGGGCGATCCGCATTGAAGGTGCCTCCGGGGGTTGGCTTGAGTCGCGGCGCGATCACCGGGGGCCTGACAGCAGAAAAGGCACACCCCAGTAACCGCACCGAGGGAACAGGTGCGCACGCCATGACTGGCGTGGAGGGCGTGCCCGCGTCGTGGACAACGCTGTTGCAAACGTTATCCCCTGCAGCGGCCGGTCGCAAACCCTGGCATTTGCGAACCGGGCCGCCGCGGGGCTGGCGCTACTCCTCGTAGTCCTCGAGGTACTGCTCGATGACGTCGCTCTCGACTGTGCCGGTCTCGACGGTGCCGGTCCCGACTGTCCCGGTCCCGACTGTCCCGGTCTCGACTGTGCCGGTGTCGACCGTGCTGCGCTCGACCGTGGCGCCGCGAGCTGGGACCCGCTGGCCGGTGATGAGGCCGCCAGGAACCAGCAGCCGGGAGTAGCGTCGTGGCCGCAAGTCGAGCTCCTGGCGCCGACCGCCGGGAGCAGTCAGGACCAGGCGGCGCCGCAGCCAGCCGTAGCCGCGGCGCGGTATCAGTGCGCCGGCCAGCCCGGTGATCATGAGCACCCATCCGGCAATATGGAAGCTGAAGAACGACGGCTGAGCCGTTACCGCGAACGCAAGTATTGCGCCGACAGCCGCTAACGTCAGCGCAGACGCGGTTCTCATGGGTGGTCCCTTCGCTCAACAGAACGGCGGACTGGGCGAGGCAGGGCAGGTCAGGCGGGAATAGCTGTGCGCTCGACGAGCCGGCGCCGCAGGAACGCCAGTGCCCCGGCGAGCAGGCGCGAGACATGCATCTGCGAGATGCCGAGCTGCTCACCGATCTCCGACTGCGTCATGTTGCCGTAGAACCGCAGCAGCAGCAGCTGCTGCTCGCGCTCGGGCAGCTCGGCCCAGTGCGCCCAGACCGCCTGCATGTCGATGACGTGCTCGATCTGAGGGTCGTCTGCGCCGATCAGGTCGGCCAGGCTTGCCGCGCCGTCCTGCGCGGTGACCGGCGAGTCCAGCGACGTGGCCTGAAACGCCAGGTCGGCCTGCCGGGCGTCGCGGACGTCGGCTTCGGTGACGCCCAGGTGCTCGGCCAGTTCGGCGTCGGTCGGCATCCGGCCGAGCTCGTTCGTCAGCTGGGCCGCCGACTTCCGCAGCTCCAGCCGCAGCTCCTGCAGCGACCGCTTGACATGTACCTGCCAGCGCTTGTCCCGGAAATGGCGCTTGACCTCGCCGCTGACGCATGGCTGCGCGTAGCCGGCCAGGTTCGTGCCGACTGCCGGATCGAAATTGTTGATCGCCTTCAGCAGGCCCACGTACCCGACCTGCATCAGCTCTTCCTGCGATTCGGTGCTGTTCCGGTAGCGCAGCACGCACGAGCGCACCAGCGGCCGGTACCTGGTGACCAGCACCTCGCAGGCCGCCTCCCGCTGGCCGCTGCCTCGGGGCAGCGTCCTGATCATCCTGAGCAGCTCAGCGTCGTCAAGCACATCGAGATCACCGAGCCGGGTCTCTGGCTCGGCAGCCGTTACTGTCTTCATGACCGCTCCCTGCGGCGGGTGAGGGGAGGCCCGCCTGTGGCCTCGTTGTGCCCGTCATGCGCGGCTCAAACATCGCCTCCGCCGCCTTGCGGCTGTCCTCGCAGGTGAGCGGCTATGGCACCGACTCCAGCCCGCCGCATCGCGCTGCGCTACCTCGGCCGCGCGGGCTGCAGGCCGCCGCAGCTGCCTAGCCGGCCGGACTCCTCAAGGGAGCGTCCCCCCGAGGTAAAGGAGACATGGACTAAGTGCCGCAGCACGCAATGGCGAACCCCGGGTTTGTTATGTCTTCCGTCGGAACAGGTGTCCAAAGGCACTCGGCCGTGCGTCATATCCGTTGACGAATTTGGTCGCGGACTCGCTCTGCCGCCGTGGTGGCCGGCTCAGAGCGAGCCCAGCTAGTGAGGGTCGATGATGACGGAAAATGGTG
>Ga0335074_10001190_pt1 | contig 35537 bp, 26 predicted proteins | sample Lox_Sample_23_FD_206715 | JGI IMG/M metagenome (GOLD analysis project Ga0335074, IMG submission 206715) | Soil microbial communities from Loxahatchee National Wildlife Refuge, Florida, United States - Lox_Sample_2.3 | ecosystem: Environmental > Terrestrial > Soil > Wetlands | place: USA... | reverse complement strand
TGGTTTATTCGAGGCAGCAGCCTAACACCGCGCTGGAGCCAACGGCGGCTACGCCTGCCGTTGGCGGTCAGTCACAAATTCACGCTTGCGATTTTTCGCGCCGTGGCTCAGCTTTGGATCGTTAGGCGCATCTAGCTATGCTTGCAGACATTGGCATTCCGATGATTTTCATTCAGTGGCCGCTGATGATTTGCGCGCTGATTCCAGTTATCGTCGTCGAGGCGCTGCTTATTCGCCGCTGGGTTCCATTGTCTTTCCGAGATGCGTTCATTGGCACCACGAAAGCCAATCTGGTTTCGACATTTGCCGGGTTTCCATTGGCTTGGCTGGCGATGTTTGCGATTGAGATGGGCATTATGTTGCCGCTCGGTTTGGCAGCCGAGAAGTGGCATTGGCAGCATCTTTTCGAGTCACCATTTTTTGAGGTAGTCAGTTTTTTTATCGGCATGGCTTGGTTGGCACCATCAGACCAGGCAGCTTACTGGTTGGTTCCGCTTGCTGCCGGTTTGTTGCTCATTCCATCCTTCTACGTTTCGGTTTGGCTTGAGCGTTTCATTTGTCGGCGAGCGTGGCCGAGTTCAGATGCGGCAGCAGTTCGCCTCGGCGTATTTCGAGCGAACTTGGCATCGTATGTTGTGTTGTTTATTCTGGCTTGTGGATGGGCTGGCGTTGAGTTTTACATTCACAGACCGTGACCGATGCGCCTAACACCGCGCTGGAGCCAACGCCGACTGCCCCTTGAGTTTATGGACGGTTTGAGTTATACAACGATTATCGAGATTGCGGAGCCGCTCGCCCGTCGGCGTGGCTCAGCTTTGGATCGTTAGGCTTCAAGTGCATTTATGAAATCAAGAGAACTTGCAAACGTCCTTATCAAGATGGTGGGACTTTTAGGATGTCTTTATTCCATTCCAAATTTCATCGGCAGCATTCTTTTTGGATTGGCGACCAGAGGTTTGAACGCGAGCATTTCAAACATGCAGATTTTTTCTTCCGCGATTGGCATTGGTCTCATCGCAGTGTGTAGCGTCTGTTTGATTGCTGTGAGCCACAGGATTGCAGCATGGATGTTTAAGAGCGATGAGTGATTTATTGAAGCCTAACACCGCGCTGGAGCCAACGGCGACTGCCCCTTGAGTTTATGGATGATTTTGGTTTCATAAAGATTTTGGAGTTTTTCGAGTCACTTGCCTGTCGGCGTGGCTCAGCTTTGGATCGTTAGGCTCGTGAGCGCACCGACTGATATGAGCGAGATCATAAAATGGCAAGATAGTCCGGTTGATGTTCAGGCTCGGCTTATTCCGCGCTTTCTATGGAGCACGGCATCCATTGATGTATTTTTAGGAGAGCAGTGCATTCTTCGCACCGGCGGGCAGTTGAAATTTACAGGTTCGCATTCTTCGACGTTCATTCATTCCGGTTCGACACACACGGCGGAGTTGTCTTGGGGAGTGGGATTTTTGCGGTGGTTTCCATACAAGCTCCGAATTGACGGCACGCCGGTTTCTGATGCGCGGGTTTATGTTCGGGATTCATAGCGATGGTTTTCTTTGGAGTTTTGCTCGCATTACTTTTTAATTTTGTTCGTCATATATCACGAGCCTAACACCGCGCTGGAGCCAACGCCGACTGCCCCTTGAGTTTATGGATGGTTTGAGTTATACAACGATTATCGAGCTTGCGGAGCCACTCGCCCGTCGGCGTGGCTCAGCTTTGGATCGTTAGGCATCATTGAGCGTATGAAAAATAGAAACATCAACTTTGCTGCCTGTCTGATATTGCAAGTCGCGGCACTCGTTTTGATATTTACAGGTTTTGGATGGCTTCTTCCTCTCGCCATTGGTTTGTGGGCACTTGCACTGGTGTTTTCATTGCAGCGTCGAAGTCGCAGCGTTGTTCGTTTCATTGCGGTATTCACTTGCATGGTGGTTTACACCATCTACCGGGCTTCAAATTTATCTGGCGAGATTCGGAGAGAGCCTCCAATCTGGCTTTGCATCCTATTCGTCGTCGGTTTCCTGTGGGCTTTTCTCAGAGAGTTTTATTTATGGCGGTCAAACCGGAGCATGAGAGATGATGCCTAACACCGCGCTGGAGCCAACGCCGACTGCCCCTTGAGTTTATGGAGGGTTTGAGTTATACAACGATTATCGAGTTTGCGGAGCCGCTCGCCCGTCGGCGTGGTTCAGCTTTGGATCGTTAGGCCGCACAAGCTCATGCACAAAAAGTTACCAGTCATTATCGCTCACTTGGCTTTACTGGTGTTTGCACTGCCGGTTCCGCTGCTTCACGAGCATCTTACCAACCGAGCCATTGAGACTATGCGGCCAGTTATGAAGATGAGTGACGGGACTTTCGAGCCGATGTTGATGCCAGCCCCTTTTCTTTTGCTTCGCTGGCTAGGTCAGCTTTCTTGGTTTGTCGTTTGCGTCGTTGCCGTCTCTTTCGCGCTTTCGTTTTGGCGGGAACAGTTCTCACGATTCACCACGATTTGTGTTGTAGCGATTGGGCAGTGTGCATTCACTTCTTTGTATGCGTTTTATGCAGCATTTTTGCTTGCAGAGCTTTGGCTTCATCCTGCGGCCTAACACCGCGCTGGAGCCAACGCCGACTGCCCCTTGAGTTTATGGACGGTTTGAGTTATACAACGATTATCGAGATTGCGGAGCCGCTCGCCCGTCGGCGTGGCTCAGCTTTGGATCGTTAGGCCACTTCAAGCACCATGCGTATCCTGACAGCCATCTTAGTAATGCTTGTAGTTGTGACGTGTCTTGCATCATTGCCGCCTTATGGCCCGTATCGCCAATTGATTGAGGAGCACACACAGAAGGACAAAACGCCAAAGAAGCCGTGGGTATTTGTTGACGCCGATGACGTGACCACCAACTACTCTTACGACTACATTCTTCACTACCACGACGGTATTACGCTACGAGACGTTGTGGATGCCACACGTTACAGAAGTTCGAACGAGGTTTTCGTCGTGGTTGTGCGGAACAATTCCCCAAAAGGGCCAGTTTTTTTTGATTACGTCAAAGCGACTGAAAGGCCGAAGTTCAAGCTGAGGGAACAGGATGTAGTCTTACTTATGACAGAAGGGGACATGAATTGATGTGGCCTAACACCGCGCTGGAGCCAACGCCGACTGCCGCTTGAGTTTATGGATGGTTTGAGTTATACAACGATTATCGAGCTTGCAGAGCCACTCGCCGGTCGGCGTGGCTCAGCTTTGGAACGTTAGGCGCTATTACGCATATCGCATGAATTCCAGTCCAAGAAGCAAGATTGAAGCGCTGCTGACTGAGGCGCGCTTGGTCGTGCCGACCGTTGTTCCGCCGATTGATGGCTTTCGCGATACTTTGCAGTGGCATCAGTTCGAGCACGCGCTTTGGTCTATCGGTGAGCAGATTCGGCACGCCATCAATCGTCAGCCACGGCTCCGTAGTGACCATGCACTATATGCCGAGTTCCTCAGCGTCGTCCAGAATCGGCACGGGATGAGAGGCCGCCAGAGTTTTGTCCTTCTGTTTGCCTATAGACCATGCCTTGCGTGGGCCCGCGACCTTGCTTCGCTCATCCCAGATTCCGACATTGACGGACACATTATTTCCGCGCTCTACAAGATGCGTGCTTCCGGCTTCTCACGAGTCGTTGCGCCATTCATGTCTTCGGATGCGACGTGGATTCGTAAAGAGGCTCGAAGGTATTTGTCTTTTGATTTGGACGCACCTATTCCACATGAACGAAGCGCCTAACACCGCGCTGGAGCCAACGCCGACTGCCCCTTGAGTTTATGGATGGTTTGAGTTATACAACGGTTATCGAGTTTGCGGAGTCACTCGCCCGTCGGCGTGGCTCAGCTTTGGATCGTTAGGCTGAATATGCGCACAGAAAATTCAGACACACCGGAGCGGCCAGATAGAAAGATTAGCTGGTCCATATTTCTCGCGCTGTCTGTGAGTTTTTGCGCAGTTGGCTTTGTTCTTCAGCCGTGGGGATTTTTTCCTGCCTTGCCACGCGGTGGCTTATTTTGGCTATCACTGGGATTCGGTGCAGCGGCGGGATTCATCCTGAATTTGGTTCGCCCTCGCTATTCGACTGGACGGTGGAGAGCATTTTATGATTTTTTATTGAGGCAGTTACCACCACCAGATTGAGATGATTCAGCCTAACACCGCGCTGGAGCCAACGGCGGCTACGCCTGCCGTTGGCAGTCACACACAAATTCACGCTTGCGGTTTTTCGCGCCGTGGCTCAGCTTTGGATCGTTAGGCTGCAAGATGCTATGACAATCAATCCCATCAACTGGATTAAATGGATTTGTAATCTGATTACAAGAATCAGTTCCATCCACATTCAAGAGCAGCGTTTGGCGTTGGCTCAAGAGCAAATCTCGGCATTGACGAGAGAGAATCTTGACCTTAAATCGAAGATAGCGATTTTGGAAACGGAGAAATCTAATCTTCAAATTGAGAACCAAAAGCTGAAACTCGAAGCGGAAAATCGCAAAAAGATGAGCCAATTTAGACCCACAGCGATTGATATGAAGTTGGATAGACCTATATTGTGATTTCATATTTACACGGTTTTTGTCCCTCGCCGTGCCTCAGCTTTAGATTTTCTTTCCAAAGCCGGCGCGAAAGAAATATCTAAAACCACAATCTGATTTGGAAAAAGCAGTCGGTAAGTTTCTCGAAAAGTATTCAAAAGATGATTGATAGCTTTTTCATCATTTGTTCCATCCAAGAGCGTCATAAATGAGTGTGCCTCACTTTCATCGTAATTTGGTGGCAGATAGCGTAGTCTATCCATGTGGCCTAACACCGCGCTGGAGCCAATGCCGCCTGTTTTTGCGGTTTGGACGGTTTTGGCGGCTTCGGACGCCGATGTTTCAGCCGGAGCCGGATTTCCAGCGTCATGGCTCAGCTTTGGAACGTTAGGCGACTCGACACCACGAAACTTATGACACCACAAGAGCAAGCATTCCAAAAGGCCATCGAATCTGCGATGGACCGCACGACGAAGCGTTTCGTAGATGCTGGTTTTGCCAGCAGTCACACCGAGCGAGCCGGTATCGGCGTTTTTGACTGGAACGATTCCGGCTTGCAGTTGTCTCGCTCGGTCAAGAAGTTCTTTGATGTTCCGAATGTTTCCATCCAAAAAATCAGGATGGAAGATATGATTTCGTTCGTTCATCTCCTTTTGATGTCGGAGCCAGTCATAAACACCTGACAGAGCATTTATGGGTATCACGCCGCCAGAGTCGCCTAACACCGCGCTGGAGCCAACGGGTGCTACGCCTTCAGTTTTATGATTGTCAGTTTGCATTTTGTTTGTCCTTTGGTTGTGCCGAGCCTTGAGTGCTTTTGCCGCACCCGTGGCTCAGCTTTGGATCGTTAGGCTGCTATGACCACGCAAACACTAAACGCGGTTCTTGGATGGTCGCAAGTCATCGCATTTTTTTATGCGTGTATCTTTTTACCATTCCGGTATGTATTGCGCACTGGGCGGTTTCGGCGAGGTGTTATCATTATTTGGGTCTCTGCGTCAGCCTTTGCATTTTGTTCCGTGATGCTTGGCCAGTATTTATACAGCTATGTTGACCGGAGTTTGGTAGATAGTTGTTTTGAGGGGCCGCAATTTTTAGGATTTGCATTGATGGGTTGGCTTACCCCGGGGATGCTTGTTTCAGGGATAGCATATTTGCTATTTTGGCGTCGGCAGAGATTGGCAAAGAAGCAAGAGGGTGTTGACCATGAAGCCGCAGCCTAACACCGCGCTGGAGCCAACGGCGGCTACGCCTGCCGTTGGCAGTCACATACAAATTCACGCTTGCAGTTTTCCGCGCCGTGGCTCAGCTTTGGAACGTTAGGCCACATCACACGTTATGGAAAAATTTACGATAGAAATCGAGACATCAGCCGGTTGGGTCATGTTTCACTCAATTATGAGACCAGGCGAGGAGCGAGCACGAGCTATCCTCAAAGAACTTCGTGAGAAGTATCCACAAAGCAATTTGCGTGTAGTTAAGTGGATTGGGACACCCATTGAAGCATGATTGAGGTTTTTCGGTGTAGATATTTGTCGGATGACTTATGAAGATTCACGATTTGTGGCCTAACACCGCGCTGGAGCCAACGGCGGCTGCGCCTACCGTTGGCAGTCAGACACAAATTCACGCTTGCGATTTTTCGCGCCGTGGCTCAGCTTTGGATCGTTAGGCATCATCGGCTATGAAAGTTTCAAACAGGCTAAGGTTCGCAATAATTGGAGGCTGTGCTCTCTGCCTATACTTTGCAGTTGGCCTGCTTTTACCCCAAGTTGGTGATGTTGCTTTGGATGACTATTTCTTCCCGGGTCTGACAGTTGAGCACTGGCACGATAGTCTGCGCTTCAGAATAGTCGAAGTGAAGCCTGTCGTGCTGGCTGTGTCTCTTGTAATCTCATTTGCATTTACTTGGTCACTGTTTTGGGTTGCCTCTCGGTTTGGAAAGAGGACACGAATATGATGCCTAACACCGCGCTGGAGCCAACGCCGACTGCCCCTTGAGTTTATGGATGGTTTGAGTTATACAACGGTTATCGAGTTTGCGGAGCCGCTCGCCCGTCGGCGTGGCTCAGCTTTGAATCGTTAGCCTGCATCGAGAGCGCCGCCATGCCAAATAATCGAATAGCACCATGCAAGTGCGGGTTTTTAGAGCGAGAGGCGAATCACGCGGACTCACCGGTTCGCTTTGACGCGAAGCTCAACGAGTATCACTTCATACACCGCATGAGCACCGGCGAAGAGGCGATGATGATGATTTACCATTGCCCTTTTTGTGGTGGTCGAGCACCGAAGTCGCGGCGCGGTGATTTATTTCACCGTTTGACACACGCCGAACAGCGTCGGTTGTCCGGGTTGACGAAGGACCTGCGGACTGTTCAGGATGTGGCCATGGCGTTTGGCGAGCCTGACATCCGACAGCCCATTGGTATGATGCAGACGATACCGGAGCGAGACGGCAAGCCAGAGACGACGCAGAGCTATCCGGTTATGATTTACACGAAGTTGTCAGAGACAGCGGATGTTCACGTCACGATTTATCCGGCAGACCGAGTGGGCATTAGTTTTCAAGGAAAGGCAGTGAAGAAAGATGCAGGCTAACACCGCGCTGGAGCCAACGCCGACCGCCCCTTGAGTTTATGGACGGTTTGAGTTATACAACGATTATCGAGCTTGCGGAGCCGCCCGCCGGTCGGCGTGGCTCAGCTTTGGATCGTTAGGCGGCTATGAACATTCCTTTGAGTAAGAATCGTTTTTTTTCGGGTTTGCTCGCCATCATTTATGTGCTCGGCGGATTTCTGGCCGGTGGTGGAAAAGGCGGATTTATCATGTTCGGCTTTGTTATTCTTCCGCTCGCGTGCATTTGGTTCGCAGATGCGATGGGAGGTTATACCGGACTTTCGACAGATATATGGATTTCCGCACCGACGCCAGGCGCTGTTGTCTGCATTCTTGGCTGGATTCTTTTGCTTTTGCCGGTTATTATTATAGTTGGTAGCGCGATAGTGAAGTTGTTTGAGGTAGCCGCCTAACACCGCGCTGGAGCCAACGCCGACTGCCCCTTGAGTTTATGGACGGTTTAAGTTGCACAACGGTTATCGAGCCAGCGGAGCCGCTCGCCCGTCGGCGTGGCTCAGCTTTGGATCGTTAGGCATCGTTGGAAATTTGGTCATACGAGCCGAAGAAATTTCACGACAAGAAAGGGCGTCGTTGGCATTTTATGCGCCACCACCGGTTCTTGGATGACCGTTTGCCGAGTGAGCAGCCATACGCCTTGTATTTTCGAGACGACGAGCGCACAGTTTTCGGTGTCTTGCGTTTTGAGCGCTCGAAAGACAATCCGTATAGCAGCTTTGCCACCGTCACGCGCAAGATTATGGACGACGCAGAGTTTCGAGAGTCGTTGATTGACGAGGGCAGCAAAAAAGTATGGAAAGGTAGATGACCACGATGCCTAACACCGCGCTGGAGCCAACGCCGACTGCCCCTTGAGTTTATGGACGGTTTGAGTTATACAACGATTATCGAGCCAGCGGAGCCGCTCGCCCGTCGGCGTGGCTCAGCTTTGGATCGTTAGGCCACATTCAGCTATGAAAATTGCCATCTCATTATTTGCTGGTCTCTTAACAGGCCTGACTATCGGCTGGTATGTAGGTCATGAGTCATCCCATACCCAAAAGGAAATTACTACACATAATTATGTGAGCATAAGGCAATACGATATTGATGTCCAAAAGGCAGAAGAGGAGGCTGAGAACAAAGCAGAACTCTTGATTGCCTTGAATTGGTTTTCACACGAAAGAGAACGAGGAGACAAATTTTTCGCCGAAGTTATTGGCACTTGTTATTACAATTATGCCGTCAAACCCACCACGAATCATGATGCTTTATTTTTGCGTTCGGAGATTGAGCAACTTGCTAAGACTAATTCATTGGTTAGGACGGAACTGGAAACCGATGCCAAGATTATCAATCAGGGGCATGAGTGAATATCTGTAGCCTAACACCGCGCCGGGGCCAAATGCGGAAGACGGTTGATGGAAAATTTCCAAATCCACTGTGAGACCGCCGATTTGTTGCATTTGCGGAAGCCGGGATGACGGCAAGATGGCCTTGGTCGGCTTTGCCGATTACCGCCGGCCGGAACCGGGGCTGCTTGAGCAGCCGCACGGTCTGGAATGGTTTTGCACGGTCCACCGGAAGCCGGCGCAAGCGCTCGCCCATTTGCCAATCGAGCAGGCGGTGGCGATTATCCGCGCCCGGGAGCGGCGCTGGTGGAAAAGATTGTTTGCCTTCGTCTGGAAGCGAACGCGAGGCGGGAAGGACCGTGATTGATTCCAAGCCGGGGGCAAGGGCCGTCCAATAAAAAAGCGCGGACGGCTTCCGCCATCCGCACTTCGTGATTCAAAAACAATTTACTTTTGTTCCGTGGCCATTTCCTTGTCGCGCTCTTCCATGGCGGCCTTGCGCGAGAGGCGGACGCGGCCTTTCTCGTCCACGCCGAGGCATTTGACGGTGATTTCGTCGCCGACTTTCACGATGTCCTCGGTCTTCTTGACGCGGAAGTTGGCCAGTTCGCTGATGTGGACGAGGCCGTCCTTGCCGGGCAGGAATTCCACGAACGCGCCGAATTCCTTCACGGTGACAACCTTGCCGCGGTAAATCTTCCCGATTTCGGCTTCGGCGGTCATGCCTTCAATCGCGTCGCGGGCAATCTTCATGCCTTCGGCCGAGACGGAGAAGATGTTGACGGTGCCGTCGTCTTCGATGTTGATTTCGCAGCCGGATTCCTCGACTAGGCGCTTGATGTTCTTGCCGCCAGGCCCGATCAGCGCGCCAATCTTTTCAGGATTGATTTTGACAACTTCGATGCGCGGGGCGTATTTGCTCAGTTCCTTGCGCGGCTCCAGCAAGGTCTTCGCCATTTCAGCGAGAATCATCATGCGCGCGACGCGGGCTTTCTCAATCGCCTGCGCCATGATTTCGTGCGGCAGGCCTTTCAGCTTTAAATCAAGCTGGAAGCCAGTGATGCCTTTTTCGGTGCCGGCGAGCTTGCAGTCCATGTCGCAGTAATGGTCTTCCCAGCCGATGATGTCGGTGAGAAGCTGGTATTTGGAAATTTTGCCGCTGTTGTATTCGGTGCAAATGCCGACGCTGATGCCGGCAACGGGGCGAATCATCGGGACGCCGGCATCCATGAGCGCCAGCGTGCCGCCGCAAACGGTGGCCATGGAGGTGGAGCCGTTGGATTCCATGATCTCGCTGGTGATGCGGACGGCATAAGGATAATCCTTCGGCATCATCGGCTCGATGCTGCGCTCGGCGAGCGCGCCGTGGCCGATTTCGCGGCGGCCGGGACCGCTGATGCGGCCGGTTTCGCCGACGGAGAAATTCGGGAAGTTGTAGTGCAGGATGAATTTCTTTTCCGTTTCGCCGCCGGTGTAGGAATCGAATTCCTGCGCGTCTTCGCCGGTGCCGAGCGTGGCGAGCGTGAGGGCCTGGGTTTCGCCGCGCGAGAAAAGCGCCGAGCCGTGGGCGCGCGGGAGAATGCCGACTTCGCTGGAAATCGGGCGGACTTGATCAAACGTGCGGCCATCGAGGCGTTTGCCGTTGTTCAGAATCAAGCTGCGGACGGCTTCTTTTTGGATGTAGTAAAAGGCGTCGTTGATGACGAAGTCGGTGACTCTCTCCGCGCCGAATTTTTCAACGAGCTTGGTGCCGACCTCGTCCTGAATGGCTTTGACGGCAGATTCGCGCGCGAGTTTGCCGGGCGTCAAAAGCGCGGGAACAAAACGGTCGCCAGCGAGCGCCTTGGCTTCCTGCAAAATTTCGTCAGGAACGATGTTGAGGGTGATTTCGCGTTTCTTCTTGCCGGCCCTGGCGGCGAGTTCCTTTTGCGCGGCGATGAGCGGCTGGCAACATTCCTGGCCGAATTTCAACGCGGCGTTGAAATCGGCTTCGGAAATTTCCCTGGCCGAACCTTCATACATGACGATGTCGTTTTCGTTGCCGACATAGACCAAATCCAAATCGCTTTCTTCCATCTCGGCGTGCGTTGGATTGGCGACGAACTTGCCGCCGATGCGTCCGACGCGCACGGCGCCGAGCGGCCCGGCCCACGGAATGTCGCTGACCATCAGCGCGGCGCTGGCGCCGATGATGCTTAAAATATCGGGATCGTTCTCTCCGTCCGCGCTCAACACAACGGTCTGCACCTGCACTTCGTTATACCAGCCCTTGGGAAAAAGCGGACGAATCGGCCGGTCGGTGAGCCGGCAGGTGAGGATTTCCTTTTCGGTCGGACGGCCTTCGCGTTTGAAGTAACCGCCGGGAAATTTCCCCGCCGCCGCCGCCTTTTCGCGGTAATCCACGGTCAGTGGAAAAAAGTCCTGGCCTTCCTTGGCTTTCGTGGCGGCCACGGCGGCCACGATGACGATGGTTTCGCCGAGCTGGACGGTGACGGCGCCGTCGGCCTGCTTGGCGAGTTTTCCGGTTTCAATGATAATCTGCTTGTCGCCCGATTGGGCGGTTATTTTTTCTGCCATAATTTTCTGCCCGCCACCGCCCGAGGAACTTCAATGAACGCCGAAATTTTCGGAGCTGATTGAAATTTCCCAGCGGCAGCGGAATTTATTTTCGCGAAGTTTGTTTTGTTTTAAGAATCGGGCCGTTCGCGTTTCCGGCCCAAATCCGAAGCGAAGCGCGTTGCTGAAAACAAAAACGCGCCACGCAAAATGTCAGTGGCGCAGTCCCAATTTCTTCGTGATGGTTTGATACCGCTTCAAATCCATTGTTTGCAGGTATTCGAGCAGCCGGCGGCGCTGGCCGACCATCACCAGCAGACCGCGGCGCGAGCTGTGGTCCTTTTTGTTGGTCTGCAAATGCTCGGTCAAATGGTTGATGCGCTGTGTGAGCAGCGCGACCTGCACGTCCGCCGAACCCGTGTCCTTGGCGTGCGTCTTAAATTGTTCAATCGTCTTTGTCTTCGCTTCCATAACTTATGAGTCGAAAATTTTAACGGCTCATGGCTCAATGTAAAGCCAATTTGGCCGGGAATTTAACCCTGCTTTTCCAGAGCCAAATCAAACGCCTTTTAGTTTCCCGCGTGATTTTGAAATTTTCCGAAATCCGCAAACCCTCGACCCAGAAAATTTCGCCGCTGGCCGTTGTTGCCAGAATCAAGTTGCGCCGCAACTCGCGCGGGATTTTTGCGTTGGTGAACAAATCCTGCAATTTTGCCGCCGACTTCAGGCCAATCGGCTGGAAACGGTCGCCCGCGCGCCAGTGGCGCAAAATGATTTTGCGCCCAATTTTATCCGCGTCAAATATTTCCCGGAAGCGCTGGCGCCTCACCGGCGGGACGCCGATGTTCCTGGAGAATTGCCACTCAAATTTCGTTCCGCCAAAAATCACATCCCCTGCCCTGCCCACCAATTTCACGGTCAGTTCGTTGGCGTTAAATTCCGGCTTCAATTCCGTCCGCAATTTGATTTCGCCGGATTCAGCCCGCGCGACCAAAATTTTAGCGCCGACGCTGACGAATTGTTTCGGCGATTGTCGCAGCGATTCGATCAAATCAAAATCCGGCGTAACTCCAGCTTCCGCCAATTGCAATTGCAAAATGCGGCGCTGGACGGCAGTCGGCAAATTCTCGAAATTAGATTTTATGGCCTGGCGCGCCGCTTCGCCGATGAAATCCGATTCCGCGCCGAGAATGTCCATCAAACGCAGGACCGTTCCAGCCAGCGCCGGCTGATATTGTCTTTTGAGCAATGGCAAAAGCTCGTTGCGAATCCGGTTGCGCAGAAAATCTTTGGAAAAATTCGTCGCGTCGTGCCGGAATGAGATTCTGCTTTCACGGGCGAATTCCAACAGCTCGTCTTTTGGAAAATCCAGCAGCGGACGGATAATTGAGATGGTTTTGTCCGCCGGTGACGGTGATTTCCATTTCATTCCAGCCAAACCTTCGCCGCCAGCGCCGCGCAACAAGCGCAGAAAGAAAAGTTCGACTTGATCGTCCGCGTGATGCGCTAGCGCGATGGTTTTAATTTTCTGCCTTCGCGCGGCGCGCGTGAAAAATTCATGGCGCAATTTCCGCGCCGCCATTTCGATGGAGAGCTTTGATTTTTGGGCGAAGGATTTCACGTCCGCGCTTTCCACGACGACTGGCAGCTTTAATTTTGCCGCCGTTCTGCGGGCCAGTTTTTCATCCGCGTCACTCGCGCGTCCGCGCAATCGGTGGTTGAAATGTGAGACCACGATTTTCCAATTGTGTCTGGCCGAAAGTTTTTCGAGCGCGTGAAGCAAAACCATCGAATCCACTCCGCCGGAAACAGCGAAGAGGATTTTTTCGCCGCTTTTGAGCAGGCGGCGGTTTTGAATGGATTTTTCGACGCGCTGGAGCAAATCGGTCACGCAGCCATGTTACTTTATTGGCGGGGCGGAGCAAGACAGCGCGAGGAGATTATGATTAGGAGCCGCAATCAATGAACCAGCTCGATGCGGAAAAACCGCTGCGGGTCGGTCAAATCAAAATTCGTTCCGCTGGCGGTGAAATTGGTCGCAGTGACGGGGCTGCCCAGGCTCGTCCAGTTGGGCGGCGCCAGGTTCGTTTCATACTGGATTTGATAGACGTGATTGCTTACCGCGCTCCAAGTTAGATTCATCGCGCCGTTGGTCAGCTTGACAGATTGGATGATCGGCACCCTTTGCAACGCAAGTTGTGCCATGACAATGCCCGCACCCGAATCGCGGTCGAAACCGGGCGTGTCAATGTCCAGCGCCGAGTTGGTGAGCACGGTACGAACCTGCGTCGCGGTCAACGCCGGGTCGTAGGACAACAGCAGCGCCGCGATGGCGGCGGCGTGCGGCGCGGAGGCAGAAGTTCCGGTGTATGGTTGAAAACCGGGAACGGCATTCGACACGTCGTCAGCGGCGCAAATGTCCGGTTTCAGGCGAATGGCGCCGCCCGTGGATGAAAAATTGCCCGGCGTGATGGCCGTGCCATCGGCATTGTAAAAAACGCGGCGCGGTCCGTCGGAACTGTAATTTTCGTTGACGTTGGCGGTGGTGAAAAGATTGGGATAAGCCGCGTTCGCATCCACCGCGCCCACGGCAAACGCATTCGTCGCGGCGCAATGCCCGCGGATGTTGCCGGCGGTGCCGAAGTTCAAATATCCCGTTCCGTCCGTGATCGCTTCCAAGTGTAGAAATCTTCCCGCACCCTTGTATTTAACAATCACAATTTCATCGTTCGCGTCGGCATAACACGCTTCGAACGGGTCTTGCGTCCCCGTTTGCGCGTTATTTGAATAATAAAGAACGGATGTTCCGCCCGGATTCAACACAAACAAATCATAATCATTGGTGGACTTGCCAAGCGGATCAGACCAGAACAAAGTTATTACGGTTGGGTTGTAGATTCCGATCGCCGTGTCGTAATTTGTAGGGTTCGACGCCGTTCCAAAATTGTGAATTCTTCCGCTCTCAACTCGAGTTCCAAATTGGGCTCCTCCGATCGGCGAGCCGACCGTTCCGCCGTTGAGAAAATCTCCTTCCCAGACGCCGGAAGTGCCGTCGTCCAGGTTTCCATTGTTGCCCGCCGCTGAAAAATACAACGCGCCGCTGGCGGTGACGGTGTTGACCGCCTGGGCGATGATTCCATCCTGAAACGGCGATTCGTCACTGTAGTTCTCGTCGTCCACAATGACGTCGCAACCGTTGCTGCGCAGGCTAAGTATGTTTTGGGCAAACTGGGCTTCACTGGTGTTGGCCGTCGCAAAATAAAGTTGGGCGCCGGGGGCAAGGTTGTTGATGATTTCCAACATCGCCGTGCCTTCGCCAATGCCCGGCACACCGCTTTGCCCGGCCAAAACCGTGACGTTCGTCGGCAAATCACCCGTAGCCTGCAAGTTGGTCAGATAATCCACGCTGTCCGACAACACACCGACTTTGACGCCCGCGCCCGTAACGCCGAAATTGGCGCGTGCAAGGTTGGCGCCGTGCGTAATGTCGCCCTGCGACTCGACGGTCCGCCAAATGTGGCCTTGGGCCGCGCGCTGGATGAAATTCACATTCGTCAAAGCGGCGAGCGATTCGAGCGCGTCCAGCGGCACGAGCGCGCGGATGGAATGAAAGCGCGGCACGCTCGTCACGACCTCCCCGCCCGCCTGCTGGATTTGTTGCAGCAAATTGTCCGTGACAGTCGCGTCAATATCCACCGCTATCCGGCCGGCCGCCTCGAACTTGATGCGCGGATGCAAGTTGGTCGCCAGAAGCGGGACGAGTTCGTGGCGGTTCAGCTTGAGCTGATAAACAAATTGAGAATCCAGTTTTCGCTGTGCGGGCGTGCGGGTCGCCTTCTCCAGTTCCATCGCGGCGATTTGCTGCAAGGCATTGCCGCCAATGCCTTCCGCAGGAGCGGCCAAAGCCGGGCGAAACGCGCCAAAAACAAACGTCAGCCCGGCGCTGAACATAGCCAGACGCCGCTGAAAATTAAATCGGGGATGTGAAAGCACGGCACAATTTACGCGATGATAGCGTTCTCCGTCAAATTTGAGCGCGTAAAATGGCCGGAGGTTTATTGGACGAGTTCAAGCCGGTAAAATTGCTGCGGATTGTTCGTGATCACGTCGTTGAACTGCCAGACGCCGCTTGGACCGACAACGTTGGTCGCCACGGGACCCCAACTATCGGGCACGGCCAGGTTGGTGGTCGTTTCCAAAACGTAAGTGAACCCGTTCGCGCCGGCGAGATTGAGGGAAATCGTGCTGCCACCGCTGCTGGCCAGACTGGTGATGGCTGGAATCGCATTTTCCGGCAGCGGGACAACTGTGATGAAAACATTTTGGAAATTCGTGCCGCCCCAGCCATCGGTGATGGTGCAGGTAAATTCGTCGTTCACGTTGTTTGAATTGCAATAGATCAGCGTGCCGGCGTTGTCGGTCACAGTCACGCCGTTCGTGCTGACGCCAATGGCGGCCAGTGAAACCGTGTCGCCATCAACGTCGCTCCAATCGCTCGCAAGGCTGGCCACGGGAATTTTCAGCGAAAAACCCGCGATCCGGTTTGTGAAAAATGGCGTCGCGGTTGGCGGGTGATTGGTGACGACTTGCGCGAGCGTGTTGGTGGCGGGCAAATCATTGGCGTCGCCGGAATAAATCGCGGTGATTAGATTCGTGCCGCGCGGCAAGGTGGGGGTGAAAACGCTCGCGGCGCTTCCGGCCGACAGCGACTCGCTGTCGAAGAAAATTCCGTTGGTGAAAAATTGCACGCCGCCGGTGGCAGTGGCCGGTGCCACGGTGGCGGTGAAATTCAAGCTATCCAGGTAGCCCGAGGGATTTTCCGACGAAGTCAGCGCGACGGTTGGGTTCTGCAAATTCACCGTCAGCGTGACGACGGCGCTGGTGATGGCGCCGTAGGCGTTGGTGATGACCACCGTGTAATTGCCACTGTTGTTGGTTGTTACCGCAGAGAATTGCAAAACATTGGTGGTCGCGCCAGAAATGTTGCCGCCGTTGCCGATGTTGTTTCCATTCTTCCGCCAATGATAAACGAGCGGCGTTGATCCGCCGGCCATGACGGTGAACGCCGCGTTGCCGCCGGCGAAAACAGTTTGGTTGGTCGGCTGCATGGAAATCGTCGGCGCAAAAACCGGAGTGATGCCGACGTCATCGAGGCCGAGATAATAATCGTCGTCCCGCCCGCCGATTTGCAGAACTGTGCTGCCGCCCGTGCTGGTGACGACGAACTGCATATTGGTCCAATTGAGCTGGCCAATGTTCTTTTTGTCGTAAAGCGTGCTTCCATTCCATGACACACTGAATTCATTTGGAGCACTGTGCGAACCCGCAGCCGGATTATCCAGCCAGAGGGAAAGCAAATACTTCTGGCCGGCAATCGTGGGCAATGTCTGCAAAAGATAGGCAAGGGGCGTTCCAACTTCGCCCAATGCCGCGAAATAATTTCCTGAGTGCGGTGTAATGCTGATCCCCGTGGAAGCGCTGGCGACAAAATTATACGGCGAGCCGCCATCATTGGCATTCAACGTCCAGCCGGTGAAATCGCCGGTCTCAAAGCCGCCATTTTCGACGAGCGACTGGCTGATAAACACACTGAACGTGATGGTCTGCACAAACTGGCTGGACAAATTGGTGACCAGCAGAACGGCGCCGTATGTTCCGTCAGGCAAATTCGTCATCGCGGCGGCAGGCGTGATGCTCACGGTGGTCTGCGCGCCGGCAGCAAGACTCCCGTTGGCGAGCGAAACATTAAACCACGACGACGTGTCATTGATGCCCCAGTTCAAAACGCTGGAGCCGGCGTTCGTCAAAATGATTCCTTGGGAAACGGGACTAAACGACCCGCCGGGCGGCCCAACAAACGAAAAATTGTTCGTCGGCAAAATCACCAGCGCGTCATTTACCGTCAACGTAAAAAAGCGGTAATGCGTCACGCCGCTGGTGACGTTGGAAAATCCAAGGTTGGCCGTGTAAATCCCCGGCGGCAGGTTGCTGGCGACGGTGTTCAAGCTGGCCACGACCGAGCCGCTGGCGCCAGCGGCGAGCGGACTGCCGCTGCTTGAAACATTGAGCCACGACGAAGTATTGACCAGCGACCAAGTCAGCGAGGATGCGCCGGCATTGGTCAGATAAAAAATTTGCGAGGCGATGCTGAAGGTTCCGGATGCCAAACCAACGGCGTTGAATCCGTGGTTGGAAACCACAATGAGCGGATCGGGATTGACCAGCGCATTAATCAGGTTTGTTCCGGCAGGCGTTCCCAAGCCGGTGCAAAGGTCGTAGCCGGGCACGGCATAAAACGCGTTCGGGCTGGAAGGCCAGGTGTTGTTGCCGGTCGTGACATCGTTAAACGCGGAATTATAAATGGATTCGTTGGCGATTTCATAAATGGCCGGGTTGATGAGGCCAAAACCGTTGGTTTGGCCGCCGGCCGCCGCCTGCTGGTTCACCAGCGCCATGAACCCGGCCCACAACGGCGCCGCGCAACTCGTGCCGCCAAAATCGCCGCTGCTGCCGTTGTCGTAGGCGACATAAACATTGTCGGCGGTCAGCGCCACGTCGGGAATGTTTCGCATCATCGTGGAACCGCCATTGGCCAAAAATGAATTGACTCCCTGCTGCCAGACCGGAATCGAATAGTAGGAGCTGACGCCGCCACTGGAACCGACATAACCGCCGGCACTTGAGTCATAGCCCCAATTCCAAACTGTTTCCGAACTGTATGACGCGCCTGAACCATTCATCGTCAGCGTCGTTCCACCAACTTGCGTGATGTAAGGCGAACTGGACGGCGTATTGAACGTGTTGGGGTTGTCAACGCCGTTGACCGAGCTTGCACCGGGAGTAAACGCGTCGCTGTCGCCCGCCGCATCGAAGAACGATTGGCCGTCCGCAGCCATCATTAGGAAAATGTTGTCCGTGGTCGTGGTTGGTCCGCCGTTCCAACCCCAGGAACAACTCAAATTTTTTACCGTATTGCTCGCCGCCATCGCGTTCAAAACATCATTCGGAATGAAATTATTCGGATTGCCTTCAAAAACGACAATTCTTGCCAGCGCCGGCGCCATGGACATCGCCATTTCAATGTCCAATGAAACTTCGGGATTGCCGCTGCTAGAGCCGGTAGTCGGCGTGCCGCTGAATCCGTCCAGCAAAACCCGTTGCAGCGGGATGTTCGTCCGGCCAGCCAGATTTTCGTAAGCGACGATGTCGTTCGTATAATAGCCATCGAACTGCACCAGCCCGACCATTTGGCCGGAACCATCCAGCGTCGTGCCCGGAACGTATGCGTTGCGGAAATCATTTCCCATATACTCGCCGCCGGGCGCCGAACCTGCGCGCGGTGAAAAAGTTCCGGCCCTGCGGCAAAATTTGGGATAAGGCCGCGTGTAATTTTCCAATCCGCACACGTCCGCGATGGGCAGATTCGATTCCACCGTCGGCTCTGTGTCCGGCGCAAAAAAATTCCGGTCCTCCGTCGGATGCCAATATGTCCGCAGCGTGACGTGAAAGGCGCTGTTCGCTGCCGCCGCCGAGCCAGTCACGTCGAGTAACAGGCGGTTGTCATAAGTGCCGGTGACCGCAAAGCCATGCGCGCGCGCAAAATCCTTGACCGCCGCGTAATCCGCTTCCGTCGGCCCGAAGCGCGCGGTGAATTCAGCCGGCGTCAGAAATTTGTGATAGTTCGGGCTGGCGGGATCGTAAAGTTGTTGGAGTAATTCCGTCAATTCAGCCCGGTTGTGCAGCGGCAATCCAATCGCCAAGTGCAATTGCGTCGTTCCCGGCAGCGTTCCGTTCGGCGACAAATGCGCCACCACCGGCGGCACATCGCCCCGCAGGGTTCGCATCCCGGAATCCGCCGCCAAAAGAGGTCCATTCGTGCCCAAAAAACAAACAGTCATTACCCCGCAAAATCCCAGTTTTTTGCGGGTTAAAGCGCCGTTAGGCCAGATTTGAAGCAATTTTAACAACAAATTTCCTTTTCAGCAGACCTCATTCCACTTTTTGTCTTCGGTCGCTGTAAAGTTCATAAATTTCCCCTGCCACGCTTCGAAAGTCAAATCCGATGCCAAATAAATTTGCCCGCGCGCGCGCGCAACATTAACTTCGAACCGTGTCCGTCAAATTCACAATTCTCGGCAGCGGCTCCAGCGGCAATTGCGCCCATCTCGAAACCGAAAATTGCCGCGTGCTCATTGACGCCGGATTTTCGCCGCGTCAAATCCGGCAGCGGCTGGCAACGATTGGCCGCGCGCCCGAAAATCTTTCGGCCATTTTAATCACCCACGAGCACACCGACCATATTTGCGGCCTGCTCGGGCTCGCCGACAAATTTCAAATTCCCGTCTTCTGCAACCGCGAGACTCAAGAGGCCACAATTTATGCGTTCAAAACCAAATGGAGCAGCCAGAAAAGACCCGCGCTCAACGGATTCGAGGACTGCGATTTGAAATCGAAAATTGACTGGCGGATTTTTTCCACCGGCGACGGTTTTGAAGTGGAGGATTTGCGCGTTGAAACATTTGCGATTCCGCACGACGCGCAAGACCCGGTTGGATTTTTGTTGCGGACGGCGGGCGGCAACATCGGTTTCGCCACCGACCTCGGCCACACGACGAAGCTCGTCATCGAACGCACGCGCGCCGCGAATGTCCTCGTGCTCGAATCCAATCACGACGTGAAGATGCTTCAAAATTCGCGCCGGTCATGGAGTTTGAAACAGCGGATTCTCGGACGCCACGGCCATCTCTCGAACGAGGCCGCCGCCGAAGCCGCCGCCCAAATCATGTCCGCCGGACTGCGCCATCTTTACCTCGCGCACTTGAGCCGCGAATGCAATCGCCCCGAACTCGCGCAACACGTCATGGCCGAGCAACTTCATCACATCGGCGCGGCGCATGTTCAACTCCGGCTTACCGCGCAGGACGCGCCGTGTGAGACTTTGGAGCTTTGAATTTGTTCCGCCGACCGTTTTAACTTGCCGGAGTTAAAAACGCCAACTGACCGAGATCATGTGCAGATTCAATCCCGGATTCGGTTCGGCGAGGCCCGCGTTGGACATATGCTGGTAGCGATAGCCGACGCGAAGATGTTTGGTGACATCCCAGTTCAGCCCCACGTGGGTGGTGAATTGGAACCAGTCGCCGAAATCTTTTATGCCAAACTCATGCCGGCTCAAGACGGTCGGGCTGAAACCGGCTTCGAGTGTGAGCGGGAATTTCTCCTTCCCCAGTTCCAACACCGGCCCGATGGTGCCGATGAAGGCATCAGTTTCTTTCCCGCCCAGCCAGCCAGCCGAGGCATCCAACCTGGTCTGAAAATACCAATCAGAATGGAAATCCCACCGCCAAGGCAGGTTCATTTCCGCAAATGCCTCGGCCTGCCGGAAGGTGTATGAATGGCTGTTGAGCGATATGCCACCGCGCACACCGGCCGATTGCAAATCCTGCGCTTCCCCTCTGCAAACGACCGAAATTATCGCGAGCAGTGGCCAACATTTCAAAAAACCGTAAATCATTTTGCCGCTGTAAACGCGGCAGCCCAATCTACTATTTCGACCCTCCGCTGCAACTGGAAACGGAAACCCCCCCGATGAATGTATTGCGCGGTTGCGTCCGCCGCGGCAAATCATGGATAATCCGCTCGTGGCCAGTCTCCGCATCCAGAAAATCAGCGCGTTCGACCTGCCGGAACTGCGGCCTTACGCCACGTTGCGGCGGCCGTTGGAACACAAGCAGCAGGGCATTTTTGTGGCCGAAAGCGAAAAAGTCGTGCGGCGGTTGCTCGAAAGCAAACTCACCGTCGTCTCCGTCGTGCTGCCGGAAAAATGGCTGGAGGAATATCGTCCGCTGCTCGAAGCGCGGCCGGAAAACGTCGCCGTCTATCTTGCGGACAAAAAATTATTGGAGGGCCTGGTCGGCTTCACGATGTTTCAAGGCGTGCTGGCCGTCGGAAAAGTTCCGCCGCCGGTTTCGCTGGCAGAAATTCTGGCGCAAAGTCCGTCGCCAAAATGTTTCGCGGCCGTGGACGAACTGGCGAACGCAGAAAATCTTGGGGCGCTCGTCCGCAATTGTGTGGCCTTCGGCGTCCAGGCGCTGCTGGTCGGCGAGACGAGCAGCAGCCCGTATTTGCGCCGCGCCGTCAGGAATTCGATGGGCACAATTTTTCAACTGCCGGTCGTCGAATTAAATCAGAAACGCGGGCCGCATGAATCCAGCGCCGAATTAAGGCGGCGTGGAATTTTGGGTTCGCAAAAGAATTTGACGCTCGCGCAAACGCTTCTCGCTTTGCGCGCGCGCGGCGTCCGCTGCATCGCGGCGCATCCGCACACGGACAAAAGAGCTTTGTCAGAGGCGGATTTCTCCGGCGATTGCTGCATTGTTTTCGGCAGCGAAGGCAATGGAATTTCCAAGGCCGTTCTGGAAAGCTGCGACGAAGCCGTGGCGATCCCGATGTCCGCCGGCGTTGACTCGCTCAACGTCGGCGCGGCGGCGGCGGTTTTTCTTTACGAAGCGAAGCGGCAGCGGAATAAAATCTGAACCGTGGAGGCAAGCCTTGTTCAGCGCGCGATTGTTTCCAAAACGACTTCGACCGAAGATTTTTTTCCGCCGCGATTTAATTTGGTGAACATTCCGCGCCAGAAGCCAAGGCCGTAAAGAACGTGCGTCAGCACGATGAACGGAATGGCCGCGAGACTTTTCAAAACGCCGCCGCGCGGCAGCAGTGCCGCCGCCTGCACCAGAATTGCGAACGCATAAATTCCCAGCGCCGCCAGACTGATTTTCCCGACAATTGGCAGCACGACGAGAAACGGCAGCGCGATGAGAAACAGGCAAAACAACGGCGGTGCGAAATTCAGCACCGAACCGGGCGTCGGATGAACGCGAAACTGCTCGGCGCGGCCGCGACCGTAAGTCATCAGCATTTTGGCGAACGCCTTGATGCTGTGACGCGGGCGGCGATGAACGATGAAGTCGGGATCGTAAACCAGCCGGCCGCCGCGTTTTTGGATTTCGTCCATGAGCGCGTTTTCCTCGTTCGGATAAAGCGCCTCGTTGAAACCGTCAAGTCCGAGCATGGTCTCGCGGCGCGCGGCGAGATTGCAAAGAATCAATTCCTTCTCGCCCGTGTCGCGCAGTTTGCCGACCGGCGTGTAACGAGCGCGGCTGGGACCGAAGGCAATCCAGCTCGCGAGGACGAGCGCGAAAATTTTTTCCAAAACCGGCGCATCAGGCGGGCAAAGGTTTGGGCCGCCGACGATTTGCACCTTGGAATCGGAAAAATGCGCGGCCGCGCGACGCAGATTGTCCGCCGGGGCGACGGAATCGTCGTCGAGAAAATAAATCAGTTCGCCGCGCGCCGCGCGCATGGCGGTGTTGCGTTGGACGGATGGTTGTTTGCCGCGCGCGACGATGATTTCCAAAAGTTCGGGCGGATAATCCAGTTGGCGCGACGCGGCGACCGCCTTGATTTCGGGCTGGCCGGGTTTCGCGGCAATGATGATGGTGACGCTCGGCAAACGGTTGTTCACGGCGCGAGGCTAAAGTCGAACCGTCAAGGTTCAAAGTGCAAAGTTGCGGTTTGAATTTTTAATTTTGACAAGCGCGGCTGAAACTTTAGATTGCGCGGATTCCGGATGGGGTCGTAGCTCAGTTGGTAGAGCACCACAATGGCATTGTGGGGGTCAGGAGTTCGAATCTCCTCGGCTCCACCATCTCGAAGTTTTCTAATTTCCAGTGCAACACCCGTCTTGTCTCCACGACTACGGGCGATTGTTTTCCGAAGACGTGGCGGGCGAAAATTTGATCTGGCGGCGGTTGATTCTTTGGGAAGCCGGGCGTAAGTTCAAAAAGGAGGTCACTTAAAGTCTGTTGTGAGGTTCGGCGGGAATAGCCCATTATTTTAAACACACGGGGTTCGTATCTTTTGTGCGAAATAATGATGTAAAAAAACGATTTGGCACGTCGGTCAAATTCTGGCGGAACCAATTGGGCGTCTCCCAGGAAATCCTGGCGGAACGGGCGGACTTGCATCGGACCTACATTTGTGACGTTGAACGCGGCTCGCGCAATGTCTCGCTGGAAATCATCGAGAAGCTTGCGCGCGCGTTGGAGATTTCCACCTCCGCCCTGTTTTTGAATTGCGCAACGCAGTCGTCCGATAAATCGGCGGCCCGCGCCGGCCCGCCGGATGAGTTGGTGGACATTCTGTTTGTGGAGGACAATCCTGACGACGAAGCCCTGACGATGCAGGCGCTCAAGCGTGCCAACCTCGCCAACCGCATCCACGTCGTCCGCGACGGCCAGGCGGCCCTGGATTTCCTTTTTTGCGCCGGCGAATACGTCCATCGCCGGCTGGACAACCTGCCGCAAATGATTCTGCTCGACCTGGTTCTTCCCAAAATTGACGGCCTGGAAGTGTTGCGGCGCATCAAGGCCCATTCACAAACGCGTTCCATCCCGGTCGTCGTGCTCACCGTTTCCAATCGCAGCCAGGATGTGGCCGAGAGCCGGCGGCTTGGCGCCAAGGCGTATATCGTCAAGCCGGTGGAATTTCAGAATTTCAGCGAAGTGGTGCCCAAGTTAAATTTGCAGTGGGCGGTGTTGAAACCGGCGCCAATCATCAGCACCTGAAATTATGACCATCGTTTCGTTCCTTCCAAAGCATCCGCTCGCACGGAAGATGGGGGGACGAACCCGCGGAGCACATGAAGGTTGAACAACAATTGAAGGCCTCGCTCAAGGAAATCGGCGACTTGAAAGCCGCGCTCGACGAGCACGCCATCGTCGCCATCACCGATCCGCAGGGGAAAATCACCTACGTCAACGACAAGTTTTGCGCCATCTCCAAATACTCCCGCGACGAACTGCTCGGCCAGGACCATCGCCTCATCAATTCGGGCCATCATCCCAAGGAATTCATCCGTGATTTGTGGACCACGATTGCCAACGGCAAGGTCTGGAAGGGCGAAATAAAAAACAAGGCCAGGGACGGCTCGTTTTACTGGGTGGACACGACCATCGTGCCGTTTTTGAACGAGCGCGGGAAGCCGCGCCAATACGTGGCCATCCGCGCCGACATCACCGAGCGCAAACGGGCCGAAGCGGAAATTGTCCAGCTCAACGCCGAATTGGAGCAGCGCGTTGCCAAACGCACGGCGGAATTGAAACAAGCCAATCAGGAATTGGAAGCCTTCTCCTATTCCGTCTCGCACGACCTGCGGGCGCCGCTGCGGGCGATGGGCGGGTTTGCGTGCATTCTGGAAAAGGAATTCGACGGCCAGCTTTCGACGGAGGCCAAAAAAGCCATCGGGCGCATTCGCGACAACGCCGCCAAGATGGGGCAGCTCATTGACGGATTGCTGGATTTTTCCAGCTTGAACTGGATGCCGGTCACCAAGACGAAGATTGCCCCGGCCAATGTCATCCGCGCGGTGTTCGAAGAACTTCAGCCGGAGGCGGCCAACCGCCGCGTGAAAATTGATATCGCCGAACTGCCCGCCTGCGAGGCCGACGCCAACTTGTTGAAACAGGTCTTCGCCAATTTGCTGGCCAACGCGCTGAAATACACGCGTGGCCGCGATCCGGCGGTAATCCAGGTCGGCTGGCGCGAGGAGCAGGGCGCGCGCGTTTATTTTGTGCAGGACAACGGCGCGGGGTTCGACATGGCCTACGCCAACAAACTTTTCCGCGTCTTTCAACGGCTGCACAGCGCGGATCAATTTGAAGGCACGGGCGTCGGGCTGGCCATTGTCCAGCGCATCATCCAGCGCCACGGCGGCCGCATCTGGGCCGAGGCGCAGGTGGACCGCGGCGCGACTTTTTATTTCACCCTGGGAGAATCCTGACATGACGGACGAAACCGTGGACATCTTGTTGGTGGAAGACAGCGCGGACGACGCGGCATTTTTCGCCCACGCATTGAAAGAAGCCGGGCTGCCGGCGCAGGCGCGGACTGCCCGCGACGGCGCGGAGGCACTGGCGTTGCTCTTCGGCACGGGAAGTCCCGGTGGCGCGGCCCCGCTGATACGACCCCGGCTGATTGTTCTCGATTTGAAATTGCCCAAGGTGGGCGGTCTGGAAGTGCTGCACCAACTCAAGGCCAATCCGCACACGCGAACCATTCCCGTGGTGGTGTTAAGTTCCTCGCGGGAAAAACGCGACCTCGCTGAAAGTTACCAGCTCGGCGTCAACAGCTATCTCGTCAAGCCGATGGATTTCGACGCATTCGCGGCGTTGATTCGTGCCCTAAGCCGTTACTGGCTGCAATACAACCAAACCCAGAAACCCTGATGCCGGCCATGGCCAAGCCGCTGAACATTTTGATTGTCGAAGATTCGCAGGACGACGCGGATTTGCTCGCTTACGAACTGCGCGAAGCCGGGTTCGCTTTGAAATGGGTGCGCGTGGAAACCGAGCCGCACTTTCTGGCGGAATTGCGGAAAGGGCCCGACCTTATTCTTTCCGACTTTTCGTTGCCGCAGTTCAGCGGGCTGCGCGCCGCGAAACTGGCGCAGGAAAGCGGCCTGGATATTCCGTTCATCCTGATTTCCGGAACCGTCGGCGAAGACGTCGCGGTGGAGGCCATGCGGCACGGTGCGACGGATTATCTGCTCAAGGACCGGATTGCGCGTCTCGGCAGCGCTGTCGAGCGCGCCCTGCGCGAAGCCAAGGAGCGCGCCGGACGCAAGCTGACGGAAAAAGAGTTGCGGCAATCCGAGCATCGGTTTCGCGAGATGCTGGAAAACCTCAAGCTGATCGCGATGACGTTGGACCAGCACGGCAAGGTCACATTTTGCAATGACTATCTGCTCGAATTGACGGGATGCAGACGCGAGGAAGTCATCGGCGCGGATTGGTTCGAGAAATTCATTCCTGAAACCGACACGGAGTTGAGAAGGATGTTTTTTGAAACCATCGCCATCGGCGCCATCCCGGCCCATCATCAGAATCCAGTTAAAACCGCCAGCGGCGAACTGCGCGAGATTCTCTGGAACAACACCATCCTGCGGGACGGTTCCGGAAACATCATCGGCGCCGCGAGCATCGGCGAAGACGTCACCGAACGCAAGCGGGCGGAAGAAAGATTGCGCGAAAGCGAATTGAAATTCCGGCAAATTGCGGAAAGCATTCGCGAAGTTTTTTGGGTCACCGACCCGGCCAAACACCAGATGCTCTACATCAGCCCGGCCTACGAAACCATCTGGGGCCGCACCTGCCAGAGCCTCTACGATTCGCCGCAAACGTGGCTTGATGCCATTCATCCCGACGACCGCAGCCGCGTGGCACGAGCGTCACAGCTCAAACAAAATGCCGGCACCTACGATGAGGAATACCGCGTCATCCGGCCCGATGGCGCGTTGCGCTGGATTCACGACCGCGCCTTTCCGGTGCAGGATGCCGCCGGCGGGGTTTATCGCATTGTGGGCGTGGCGGAAGACATCACCGATCGCCGGAAACTGGAGGAACAATTCCGCCAGGCCCAAAAAATGGAGGCGGTCGGCCTGCTCGCCGGCGGCGTGGCGCATGACTTCAACAACCTCCTCGCGGTCATCCAAATGCAATGCGGCTTGATGAGGGCCCACGGAAATCTTGCGCCAGACCAGGCCGAGTGCCTGGACGGTATCAACTCGGCCACCCAGCGCGCCGCCGATCTCATCCGCCAGTTGCTCTTGTTCAGCCGCAAGGAAACCATCCAGCCGCGCGATTTCGATTTGAACCAATCCATCAACAGCCTGACGAAAATGCTGCGGCGCATCCTCGGCGAGAACATCCAGGTCCAGTTCCGGTTTGCCTTGCAGCCGCTCTTCATCCACGCCGACGCCGGGATGCTGGATCAAGTGCTGATGAACCTCGTGGTGAATTCCCGCGATGCCATGCCGCAGGGCGGACGGCTCGTCATCGAAACTTCGGCCGTGGAATTTGATGAACTGTCGGCGGCGCAATCCGCCAGCGCCCGTCCCGGCTCCTTCGTTTGTTTGAGCGTGGGCGACAGCGGCTGCGGCATCTCCCCTGAAAATGTGCCGCGGATTTTCGAGCCGTTCTTCACCACCAAGGAGGTCGGCAAGGGCACGGGCTTGGGACTGGCCACTGTTTTCGGCATCGTTCAACAACATCAGGGATGGATCAATGTGTACAGCGAGGTGGGCCGCGGAACCACCTTTCGAATTTATCTTCCGCGCCGGATCAAAATGTCCGAATCCGCCACCAGTCCCGCCGCCCCGGTCGCCGCGTCCGGCGGACATGAAACAATCCTGCTGGTCGAAGACGATGCGTTTGTGCGCGCTTCCCTGCGCGCCGCCCTTTCGAGACTCGGTTATCGCGTGTTCGACGCGGTCAATGCCGTTGACGCCTTGGAAGTCTGGCAGCAGCACGGCGATGAAATCCGTTTGTTGCTGACCGACCTGGTCATGCCGGGGAAAATAACCGGCCGCGAGCTGGCCGGAATGCTCTTGTCGCACCATCCGAAATTGAAAGTCATTTATATGAGCGGTTACAGCGCCGAAATCGGAGAAGGCAATTTTCCGCTGGAAGAAGGCGTGAACTTTCTGACCAAGCCGTTTGAGACTTCCAAGCTGGCGGAAACCATCCGCCGGCGGTTGGATCATTGAAATTGCCGGACTGGAAAATGCGGTGGAAATAATGGTGTCGAGGCGCCTCGCTCCAATATATCTCAAGCCGCCGGCCGGCTGGCGGGTTCGGGATTAAGCGCGTCGGCGGCGATAATCGCAGTGGACGTCTTGCGGGTTTCAAAACGAACGGGCAATCGGTGTGATTTTTCCCAGACGCGCGCTGCCTTGGCCCAGCCTTCCGCAACCAGGTCACCTAGAATTCTGAATTTGGTTTCGTGTGTTTCCGAGAGTTTTTTTCCAACGAGCGCGGAGCAAGGTGCGCTGAGTTCCATGACATTGCTGGGGCCGCAGGGCAGTTGGTGGATGGAAGTGGAACAATCCGCGCCGGTCGCGTCCGGCGATTGCCAGGTTTTTTCCACGTTGTCCAGCTCCAGCCGGACCTTCACGTAGCCGAGTTTTCTGGCGACGAACACCAAATCCTCCCAAAGGCTGTCAATGCTTTTGCAACGCGCGCCTTCCATCGCCAGCCAGCGGGTTTGGTGGAGCGCATACTGGATTTCCGCGCGCATGTCCAGCGAACCGCCCAGCACGCGCCCCACCGCGAACCATTCGCGGCTGAAGCTTAATTTCCCCGCTGACAGCAGGATGATGAGCACGGCGCAACCCGTGAGGATGGGCAGGTATTCGTCATGCGACCAGAAGGCCGCCAGACCCAGCACCAGAAAGGAGGCCGTGAAGGCGTAGAGTCCCAAAACAATCTGGCGGCTGGAAAGCCCCATTTCCAAAAGCCGGTGATGGATGTGCCGGCGGTCGGGACGAAACAGCGGCAGGCCGCGCAAACCACGCCGCAAAATGGCCAGCAAGGTGTCGAGAATCGGCAGCGCCAGCACAAACAGCGGCGCAATCAATGCCGCAAACACCGTGCCTTTGTGTGAATTGGCAATCGTCAGGCACCCGATTAAAAATCCGAGAAAATACGCGCCGCCGTCGCCCATGTAAATTTTCGCGGGCGGAAAATTAAAGCACAAGAAACCCAGCAACGCGCCCGTCATGCCGACCGCGATGAATTGCACGTCACCCGTCCCGCCGCCGACGCCCGCCAGCAGCAGCATCAGCATGAGCCCGATGCCGCCCGCCAGCCCGTCCACGCCGTCAATCAGGTTGATCAAATTGGTCATGCCCACAAGCCAGAACAAAGTGACCAGCCATGCCCACCAGATTCCCAAGTCAACCGTTTGTCCGATGAACGGCAATCCGACGCGTTGGATGCCGAGCCCCAAAAAATAAGCGGCGCTGGCGACGGCCAGTTGTCCGAAGAACTTTCGTCTTGCTCCCAGCGGACGAAAATCGTCCCACAACCCCAGCGCAAACATGGCCAGGGAAAGGCCGGCGATTTTTGCCAGTTCCGCCAGCGCTCCCGGCTGATTTTTTAAAGCGACGCCGAAAAACAAAACAAATACCGCAACAAACGTCCCCGCCAGGGCAATCCCGCCCAGTCGTGGAACTGGCGGCTGGCGCGAATGTGGATGATGCCATTCCCCCTCCCGGTCGGAAAAATGAAGATGCCGGCAGCTTTTCAAAACCAGCCCTATCAAGCCCAGGCACACAAACAGCCCCGCCGAAGCGACGGTTGCGAGTTGATAACCATTCATAATCTGGCTGCTTGTTGACTGGACGCCATCACACAACAAATCCAGTCCGGCGTCAAGAATGAACTGCTAAAAAAACTATTGACAGAAGGCAAGGGAAACACTATTCTCGACCCACCTGAACCCGTAATTCACAAATTCACATTTTGAAGTTCATTAACCACAAACCAAATATGAAAAATCTCAAATGGCTGGCAATTGGAACGGCGGCGTGTCTTCTTATCAGTTTTAGAGCAACCGCAGATGTTCTTTACAACAACAGCGTCACCCCCACCGGTTACGCGCTCCAACTGGCAAATGGTGTGGAAGTGGGCGACGAAATTAATCTGGCATCCTCTGAATATCTCACAAATTTCTCTTTCAACTTTTACAGTTCTGGAACGTATGCGGATGTAACGTTGGAAATACTTTTCCAATTAAACGACGGCACGCCGTATAACGGCTACAACACCCCCGGCACGGTCATTTACGACAGCGGTCCTTTCAGCATATCCAGCCAAAATGGCGACGGCGGTTTGAGTTTTGACATCAACGATTTGAGCCTCAACGACACCGTTCCGCTTAACAGCAATACCCCCATGCCCACTGATTTTACATTTTCCTTAATCGTTTCAGGTCTCGGTGACGGCGATGTGTTTTCCGTTGACCTCTACAATCCGCCAACTGTGGGCGGAAACTACGGCGATTATTGGTTGGACAATGGCGGCAGTTGGGAACTTTTGACGAACAGTGAAACCGGCCCCATCGGGTTCGCCTCCTTATTTCAAGGCTCGGTGACGCCAGCGCCGGAACCGGCCGCCATTTCCATCAGCCTTTTGAGCGGCGCGGCCTTACTGCTAGCACTTCGGCGTCGGCGGCAATAATTTCTGTTGTAAACTTTCAGCGAACGACCGGCGGTTTCGTCGGTCGTTCTGTTTTTCAGGGAGCAGCCAGCCGGTAAAACGCCTCCGTGTTCGTCGCGTTCAACATCACCACCTGAAAATTATTGCTCAACACCGGCATGTTGGTGACGGTCGTCCATTGCGCCGGCGGATTCAGGCTGAAGGTTTGCTGTAGTAGAAAGCTGCCTCCGTTGTTCGTCCAGGAAAAGGCAATTTGGGCAAATTGATTCCCACTTGTGCCCGCCGGCGCCAGTTGCAGCGGCGGAATCGGCACGGCGGAAATCCAGGCGGAAAATTCGGACGTGTTGTTATTCGGATCCGTTGCCGTCGCGGTAACCACCCAGCCCGCCGGAACGGAAACCGGCAGGGAAACCACGAAGTTCGACGAACACGCCGTTCCCAAAGTCAAATTGGTCTGGCCCAGAAAAATCTGTCCTTCGCCATAGCCGGAGCGATTTCCGGTTGGGCTGGCAAAAAACTGAAGCGCATAGGTTTTGCCCACGCCGCTGTCCAGCATCCCGCTGATCCGTGTCGTCAAGGAACTGGTGTAGGCATCTGCCAGCACCGGATAATTTTGTCCCGCGTTCGCCGCGTTCGCCGCGACCCCGCTTTCACAGTCCACATTGGGATTCTCCACATTGCTGCCCAAGGCAATTCCCAGCCCGATGTTGGCGGACGATCCGCTGTTGCTAAAAATCGAATTGGCGCTGATTAAATTATTCAGGCTCCCGGTTCGCACGCGCACGCCGGCATAGCCGTTCTGGGCAAACGCGATGTGGTTGCCCGCGCCCGCCGCCATGCCGCCAATGGTGTTGTTCGTCGCGTTCACCTGGAGTTCGATGTTGTGCCCGCCATTGCTCAACGCATTGGTGCCATCCACTTTGGTGCCAATAAAATTTCCCTGAATCACATTCCACGAGGCCGCGTCAAGATAAATGCCATCGTAACCGTAACTGCTGCCGGAAATCAGGTTGCCCGCGCCCGGCGCGCTGCCGCCAATTAAATTGGTGGACACGCCCTGCAAGTTGATTCCGTCTTCCGCATTGCCACGGGCCAGGGTGCCGGATGCATCTGTTCCGATGAAATTTCCTTGCAATTGATTTCCAGTCGTCCCGGCACCGCTCAAATAAACACCGTAAATACCATTCGCCGAAATCACGTTGCCCGCGCCCGTGGTTGTCCCGCCGATTAAATTTGCCGCCGCTCCGGAAATGCCTATGCCGTCGCTTGTGTTGCCCAAATTATTTGCGCCCGTCGCATCCAGTCCGATGAAATTTCCCTGCACGGAATTGCCCGTCGCGTTCCCATTTACTCCCGACAGCAGCACACCGTAGGAAGCGTTGCCGGAAATCACATTGCCGCCGCCCGTCACCGCGCACCCAATCACGTTTGAACAGCCTTGAACCAGCACTCCGGATTGGGCGTTGCCGATGGCCTTGCTCCCGGTGATATCCGTGCCGATATAATTGCCGCAGACCACGTTGAAATCGTCGGTCATCTGGACAATGTCCACGCCATTGTCGGCGTTGCCGGAAATCACGTTGCGCGCGGCGGCCACCGTCCCGCCAATCGTGTTGGACACCGCGCCGTTGAGGGTGATGCCGTCGGAATTATTTTTCACGGCGTTTGTGCCCGCCGCCGAAAGCCCGATTAAATTTCCCGCAATCCAGTCCCCCAGCGCGCCGCCCGTCAGCACGATGCCTTGTCTGGCATTGCCGGAAATCACGTTGCCCGCGCCGGAGTTCGTTCCGCCGATGGTATTGCTGATGGCGTTGAAAATCTCCACTCCGGAAAGTTGGTTGGGCACGTTCGTTTTCCCCATCGCGTCCGTGCCGATAAAATTTCCCTGAATCACATTCCCGGCGGCGTTGGTCAGATAGACGCCCGTCGAACCATTGCCGGAAATCACGTTGCCGCCGCCAATGATGTTTCCGCCGGCGCCGCTGACGAAAATGCCAGCTACCGTGTTGCTCACCGCCCCGGCGCCGGAAAGATTCAGTCCGATGTAATTGCCCGCCACCATATTTCCAACCGTGGCGCCACCGGTCAAAAAAACTCCGTTTGCGCCGTTGCCGGAAATTATGTTGCGCGCTGCCGCGTTCGTGCCGCCAATCAAATTGCCGACGCTGTTTCCACCCACCACCACGCCGTCGTGGACGTTGCCCAGCGCGGTGGCGCCGGACGCCGTGAGGCCGATCAAATTTCCCTGCACCGTGTTGCTGCTCCCATTATCAATGTAAATCCCCGCGTAATTGCCGGCAATGACGTTGGTGTCGCCCGCATTCGTGCCGCCGATAATGTTGCCCGCGCTCTCCACCTCGATGCCGTAGCTGCTGTTCCCGCGCGCCAGCGAGCCGGTCGTGTCCGTGCCGATGTAATTGCCGGCGATGACGTTCGACGCGCCAAGCAGCACGATGCCCTGCTCGGAAAAATTATTGATCGCCAGCCCGCGCACCGTGCAGAAGTTTGTGTCCAGTTGCAATCCCGCCGCGCCCCCGCCCGCGTTGGTGCCGTTCAATTCGATGACCGGTGTGCCGGCAAATCCAGGCTGGCTGGTTCCGTCAATCACCATTGAGACGGTAATGGGCGGCAGATTGGAGCTTGGATAAATGGTGAACGGCTTTGTCCCGCTAATGTTGAAATTGATTATGTTCGGGCCCAAGGTTGCGTTCGCATTTGTAATCGCCTGCCGCAGCGAGCCCGCGCCGCTGTCGTTCATCGTCGTTACCGTGAACGTCGCGCCTCGGCCCGTCGGTGCGCCCGGCCACAGCTCTCCGCCAAAGGCCACGATTGCCAAAAACCACATTGGTATTTTCATGGTCTTGTATGTTTGATACGGAGTGGAACTGCACTCCCGCTCGCGTAAAAAATTGGGTTCTGCCACGATACGCGCGATTGCATGCCACCGCAAGATTTATACCGGAAAAATTTGGATGATATCTTCGACAGATTGGGCGGTTTGCTTTTGGCGAATAATGCTGACACCGCTGGATAAATGGCGTTCGGTATTCATTAAACTATTTGCAGAGTGTCCGGTTGAGCGACAATCATTAATTTAATCACCCGCCTCAATGGATTAACACCCTATAATCACCATTGTAAATTATACCGTGTGTGTCTGTGGGGTCTGATATTCCATCCATACGCTCGTATGGTGGATGAAAATCTTGTGTTGGCCAGCCGGACGCCGGTGGCCATCAACAACTTTGACGGCAGCGGTGACTTCAACTTCACCAACAGCCTCACCCCCCGGTTCGCCGCACCAGTTCTTCATCCTCTCGCAGTAAAGCAGCTCCAACTTCTCACAGGGCGCGCCGACAACGGCGCGCACCGTTGCGTTTTCACGGACGGAAACACGGCCTCTACCCGTTAAAGAAAACAAACGCCCCGAATTTTAAAAACGACAACTTATTCACCAAAAAATCATTGACTAAAGGCGATGAAAAATTTAGAGTGCCTTACATATTCCCAATTGCCGTTAAGCTGTCCAGATGAATGGATGCGTCGGATTGGAAGTCAAAGTTATTGGCAACTTAAATTATTACCATGAAAAAGGCAGTCGTAATCCACACTTGACAGACAGCCATTGACACTACCTGAATTATCACCATGAAAACCAACCCTCACTTCAGACCTTCAATTCAACTTCCACAATCAAGGTACCGGTTCAACTGGCTCGCTGGAATGATGCTGGCAGCTCTCTCCTTCGGCCTCAGCCTCGCTCCCAACCCGGCCCGGGCCGCCAGCGCGACTTGGTTGCCCAATCCGACCGACAATCAATGGTTCAGCACGAACCTTTTGGAAACAAACTGGAGCACCGGCCCGGGGACATATCCGGGCGCGAACGGAACCAGCAGCGCTGACATCGGCACGTTTAACACCAATAGCTCAATCACAAACATCCTCATCGCTGAACCCAGCAGTTGGACTGAAACCGCCATTGGCGGCATCCTGTTTGACAGTGCGAACTGCGCTTCTTACACCTTTGATGTCACGGCCGGCGAGCTGCGGCTGAACACCGGCGGCTACATCGCCATGGACGGCACCGTCACCAATTCCCAGGCCTTCACGGGCACCAGTTTTCTTCGCATCCATCCCACGACCGGTTTTTACCTGACCAACAATTCTCCCAACGTCAATGCGACCCTGAGCTTCGCCCAGGGCTTCCAAGGCAACAACACTGCCGACCCTGTGGACCCGCTCAATCTTTGCGGCTCCAACACGGGCAGCAACGTCGTCGGTGGCGTCATTGAAGACTACAACAATCCGAACACCTACGCGCCAGCAGCGGTTAACAAACTCGGCCCGGGCACGTGGTATCTCACGGGCGTCAGCACTTACACCGGTCCAACCACGGTCACTGGCGGTTTGCTCGTCTTGGCCGGCCCGGGTTCGATTAACCGGAGCACGAATGTCGTCGTCAACGGTTCCGGGGCCATCTTGAGCATCACCACCAACATCATGAATCTTACCGATACGAATAATTTTATGTTTGTGACCAACTCCGGGACGTTGCAAATCACCAACACGGCCTTCCGGACGCCGGTGACGGTCTCCAATCTCGTGGTGAACAATGCGACGCTGCAACTGGGCGTCAATGCCGCCACGCCCTTCACCAACATCGTGGTGAAGTTGTCCCTCACCGCCGGACCCAACATCGCCCTCAACGTTGCGCAGGTGGCCAATCTGTCGACGACCACGACGTTTGATCTCATTAGCTATGTGGGAACCGATCCGGTTGCTTCGGATTTCACGGCCAATGCGCCTCTCGGTTATAGCGCCGGCCCGGTGACGGTGGACACGGTCCATAAACTGGTCACCGTGGCCATCTCCACCGCCGTGGTGACCCCGCCCAAGGCGGATGTCTGGAATGGCCAGACCAACGGCGTGGACGACGGCGACTGGGACACCACCACCACCAACTGGATTAGCACCAATGCGCTCCTTGCCTATGTTCCCACCAACTATACCGCCTATGATACCGTCACCTTCGACGACACCTTGAGCGGAACGGCAAACGTCAACCTGACGACGGCCCTTACTCCCACCAGCATCACGCTCAACAACAATAATACGAATTACGTGTTCAGCGGCATCGGAAACATCATCGGCACGGCAAGCCTGCTCAAACAGGGTTCCGGCACGCTGACCATTGACAACAGCGGGGTCAATAGTTACACCGGCGGCAACCTGATCAGCGCCGGCGTGGTGCAGGTGGGCAACAACGACGCCAACGGTAATCTGTCCGGTCTCGTCACCAACAACGCCACCCTCATTTTCGACCGCAGCGACAATGCACTGGTCAGGAGCAATGTCATTTCCGGCACCGGTTCGCTGATGCAAAACGGCACCGGCACCGTGACCTTGAGC